>Ga0307406_10001551_pt1 | contig 12680 bp, 8 predicted proteins | sample 322Cmetagenome_3_FD_203706 | JGI IMG/M metagenome (GOLD analysis project Ga0307406, IMG submission 203706) | Maize rhizosphere microbial communities from greenhouse at UC Davis, California, United States - 322HYB-C-2 | ecosystem: Host-associated > Plants > Roots > Rhizosphere > Soil | place... | reverse complement strand
CCTGCCGGCCAACAACTACAAGGAACTGACGAGCTGGATCGAGGCCAACAAGGGCAAGATCAATCTCGGCAACGCCGGCCTGGGCGCTGCCTCGCACCTGTGCGGCCTGCTGTTCCAGAGCGCGCTCAAGACCGAGATGACGCCGGTCCCCTACAAGGGCACCGCGCCGGCCATCGCCGACCTGCTGGGCGGCCAGATCGACCTTCTGTGCGACCAGACCACCAACACCACCTCGCAGATCGAAGCCAAGAAGGTCAAGGCCTATGCCGTGACCACGTCCAAGCGCCTGACCACGCCGGCGGTCCTGAAGGACCTGCCTACGCTCGCCGAATCGGGACTGAAGGACTTCGAAGTCACGATCTGGCACGGCGTGTACGCGCCCAAGGGCACGCCGGCACCGGTGGTGAAGAAGCTCAACGAAGCCATCAGGGCCGCCATGAAGGACCCGGGCTTCATCAAGCGCCAGGAAGGCCTTGGCGCGGTGATCACCACCGACAAGCGCGTCGAGCCGGCCGAGCACAAGAAGTTCGTCTCGGCTGAAATCGCCAAGTGGGGCCCGATCATCAAGGCTGCCGGCGTGTACGCCGACTGATTTCCCCCGCTCTTTTGAAAAAAAAGCCGCCGGCCCTCGGGACCGGCGGCTTTTTTCATGGTGACAGCAAGGCAGATCAGGGCAGCGTGACGGTCCACGCCTCGAAGCTCTTGCGCACGTCCACCTGGCGCGCGGTGCGTGCGGTGAAGGCGAAGGAGCTGATCGAGGAATCCGGGGCGTACTGCCAGCTGTTGTTGTTGGCCGGCACGCAGTGCGCATCCGAAGGATCGACGGGCTGGCAGTAGACGATCGCCTTGCGGGTGGTGTTGCGCACGGTGACGGTCTCGCTGAAGCGCGCGCCGCCGCCGGGCGCCCTGCCAAAGACGCTGAACGCGGTGGGCGCGAGCGCGCCGCTCGGAACCACCCAGCCATCGAGGTTGCCGTCGGCGCTGAAGTCGACGTTGTTCGCCTCGGCGCCGGTCGGGTCCACGGCGCCGAAGACGATCCCGCGCGGGCTGCCCAGGCTTTCCGAAAGCACCTCGGCGCGCAGGGCGGGCGCGAGCTCCACCATGGGCGTCTGCACGGCTTCCGCGATGGTGGGCACGCGGGAGAAGGTGCGCACGTACTGCACGATGTTCGGCGTCGCGCCGTCGGCGCGGAAGAACTCCAGCTTCCACACCGACTGGTCGGCGATCTTGCCGAGCTCCTCGTCGGTGTACGGCGGGGTGGCGAAGAGATTGGCGCTGTCGAAATCGCTCGGGCTGCCGGGCTGGGCCGGGTCCAGGTAGCGTGCGGACATGCGCCACACCGCCGAGTTCAGGGCCGAACCGGGAGTGCCGTCCGGGGTAAGCACCAGCGAGTTCAGGCCGGCCTTCGGCACCAGGACCAGTTCCCTGCCCGGCAGCGATGCGGTGGTTGCCACCACCTTCGAAAGAACCGGGTCGCCGTTGCCGTCGCGCACGTTATCGATGGAGATCGCGTAGCCGACCGAATGGAAGACCAGGTTCTGGTGCTTCAGGTAGTCCTTCTTGTCGAGCTGGGGACGCACGAAGGCGCGGTAGGTGTTGCCATTGCCGGTGAGCTTCAGGGCGCCGTCCACGATCTTCGCGTTGAAGACGTCGTTGTCGGTGTTGCCCAGAACGTCGGTCCAGCGATAGGTGAGCGCGATGTCGCCGTTCTTGTGGAAATACTCGAAATTGCCGCGGTCGTGCTTCAGGTTGGTGGGGCCGAAGCGGAACAGGCTGTCGAAGCTCCGGCGCTGGCCGCTCACGCGGCCGATGGGCACGCCGGCCGCCACGAAGCTGGCCGGATCGTCGCCCACGAACAGCGTGCGGCATGCCGGCGCCACCACGTTGGCGGCGCTGCCGTAGGCATTGCCGTCGGGCTCGATGGGGCTGTCGACGCGCTGTGCGAGCGGCAGCGCATAGCAGGCGTTGATGCGGTCGAGCAGTGCCTGCACCATGGCCGGCGTGGGCGGCTGCACCAGGGCCGCGGCGTCGATGGCGGGCAGTGTCGCAATGGTGGCATCGCCGCTGCGAAAGACGATGGATACCGGCGGGCTGTCTTCGCCGGCGGGCAGCGCCTTCACGGTGATCTCGATGTTGGATGCCGTGCCGTCCGGACGGACCGACACGTTGAGGGCGTCCAGCACGCGGTCCTGGCCGGTGCCGTTGGCCTGGAACTCGCCGCTCATCGGGTCGATGCTCGCATCGAGCGCGGTCAGCAGCGGCTGCAGCGCGGCCACCAGCCTGGCCACCTGGTCGCCGATCGACCCTGCCGTGACGGCGCCGGCATCGGCCTGGATCGCGGCGGCCAGCCTGGCCGGGTCGCCATTGGGCGAGAGCTGCGCCACGATGATGGTGGTCAGCGGCGTCACGTTGGTGGTGCCGGTCGCGGTGCTGGCGGTGGTGCTGTAGAGGGTCAGGTCGTCGCGCACGGCCTGGATCACCAGCGGCGCCTTGGTGCCGGCGGGCAGCGAGCAGCTGTAGCTGCCTTCGGGCGTGGTGGTCACTTCGCAGACCTTGGCGCCGGTCTGGTCGAAGACGGTGAGCGCCGCGCCGGCAAAGGCCGCGCCCGTGGCGACGGTGCCGCTCAGGGTGGTGGCCGCCGCTGCGGGCGGCTCAGCGCCGCCGCCGGACGATGGCGGAAGGAAACCGAAACCGCCGCCACCGCCGCCGCCGCCACCACCGCATGCGGCAAGAAGCGCCAGGGTGACGACGGACAGGGCATGGGGAATCCTGTGGGCGAGGGAAGGCATGGGTGATGGCATCGGAGACTCTTCGAAAAGGGTTGTCGGGCCCGGCCAATCCGGGGTTCCGTAAACAATAGCTCTCACTTTTCGAAAAAAAATGATGCAAATGCACCATTCTTGAAACGCGCCGGCCGTTCCCCGGGTTTCCGGGGGGAGATGCAGAAAGTACCCGCCGGCAAATCACCGGAACATGGGATGCGGTACCCCGCCGCTGCGGGAAAACTCCGCCGATGACCAGCCAGGCACTGCACGACTTCAGCACGCTGCTGCTGCAGCTCTACCGGCTCTCGCACGAGCTGCCGATCGATGCCTTCCAGGACGCCGCGCTCGAGCTGATCAAGCCGGTGCTGCCCTTCGACGCGTCGATGTGGGGCACGGCCACCACGGCCAGCGAGGGGATCGACGTGCACACGCTGCACCTGCACCGCAAGACGCCCGAGATGATGATGGAGTACGACAACTTCAAGCACCTCGACTCCGCGGCCGCGAGCTTCTTCGGCAAGGGACACGGCACGCGGGGCTTCAACTCGGCGAGCTGGTGGAGCGGCCCCAAGTACGCGCCCTTCCTGGACTACGTGCAGCGCTACGACCAGAACAACATCTTCATCACGATGGACAGCGACCCGCGGACCAATTTCATGCACTGGTTCTCGCTGTTCCGCGTCGACCCCGACGCGCACTGCAGGCCCGAGGAAGTGAGCCTGCTGGCCAGCCTGTCGCCGCACATGATGCAGGCGCTGGCGCTCAACCGGCTGATGCACCTGGACCGCACGCTCTCGCCGGCCTCGGGCACGCAACCCCGCGGCTCGGCCATCGCGGACCTGAAAGGCGCGATCTACCACTGCGACGTGAGGTTCGTCGCGCTGATGCAGGAGGAATTCCCGGGCTGGCCGCGCCAGGCGCTGCCGTCATCGCTGCAGGAGCATTTCATGACGGAGCAATGCGCCTACATGGGCCGGCATGTCGCGGTGTCGTACCGGCTCGAGCAGCGCCTGCTGTTCCTGAGCGTGCGCAAGCGCTGCCGCGCCGACGGCCTCACGCCGCGCGAGCACACGGTTGCCGAGCTGCTTGCCCGGGGCGACACCCACAAGGACATCGCGGCCATCCTGAACCGCTCGCCCGCCACCGTGCGCAACCACATCCAGTCGATCTACGACAAGCTGCAGGTAGGCAACGTGGCGGGCCTGATCCAGGAGCTGCGGCTCGCGGGCTGACCGGCCCGCGCCGGGACGGCCCGCACCGCGCCTCACTTCGGCCGGATCGCGTCGGCCGTGCCCTGGATGAAGGCCTTGATGCTCTCGATCTCCTCGCCCGAGAGCTTGCCCGTGAAGTCGGGCATGCCGCGCGCCATGGCCGGGCCCTTGAGGATGAACTTGTCGAGGTTCTCGATGTAGGCCGCATCCATGTAGCCGAGGTTCGGGATGTTGCCGCCGCGGTCCACGCCCGGCACGCCGTGGCAGAACACGCAGTTGCTCACATAGAGCATGGTGCCGGCCTGGACCTTGGCGGGGTCGTACTTCACGCCCTGCACCAGCTTGTCCATGCGGTACTGCACGAAGTCGGGCATCTTGGCGGTGCCGCCCACGGCGAAGGTGTAGACCGTGCCCGGGCCCTGCCGCTCGGTGGCGCGCTGCGCCAGGCCGTACACGCCGCCCCAGCCCACCGCGACCGACACGTACTGCTTGCCGTCGACCATGTAGGTGGCGGGCGCGGCCACCACGCCGGTGCCGGTGGCCGTTTCCCAGAGCTTCTCGCCCGTCTTCGCGTTGTAGGCCACCAGGCGGCCGTCGGCCGTGCCCTGGAACACGAGGTTGCCGGCGGTGGTGAGCGTGCCGCCGTTCCAGGGCGAGACGTAGTCCACGCCCCAGGCCTCCTTCTGCGCCACCGGATCCCAGGCGACGAGGCGGCCGAAGGGCTTGCTCTTGGGCGCCTCGGCGTTGATCGACATGGCAGTGTTCCAGCCCAGCGCGGCATGCGGGCGGCCGGGCGCGTTCTGGTCGAACTTCCAGTCCTTGTCGTCCATCAGGTTGACCGGAATGTTCTGCGCCGGCAGGTAGGCCAGGCCGGTCTGCGGGTTGAACGACATCGGATGCCAGTTGTGCGCGCCGAAGGGGCCGGGGATGCTGTCGCCGGGCTTGTCGTTCTGCCGCGCGGCCGCGATCTCGATCGGACGGCCGTTCCTGTCGTAGCCGGTGGCCCAGTTCACGTCGACGAAATTCTTCGCCGAGATGAACTTGCCGTTGGTGCGGTCGATGACGAAGAAGAAGCCGTTCTTCGGCGCATGCAGCAGCACCTTGCGCGCCTTGCCGCCGAGCGTGACGTTGGCCAGGATCATCGACTGGGTGGAGGTGTAGTCCCAGTTGTCGCCCGGCGTCTCCTGGTAGTGCCACACGTACTTGCCGGTGTCGGGGTTCAGGGCCACCACCGAGCCGAGGTAGAGGTTGTCGCCGCCCTTGGGGCTGCGCTTCCTGTGCGCCCAGGGCGAGCCGTTGCCGGTGCCCACGTACATCAGGTTGAGTTCGGGGTCGAAGGCGAAGCTGTCCCATGCGGTGCCGCCGCCGCCGGCTTCCCAGTACTTGCCCGAAGGGTCCCAGGTCTTGGCGGCGCGCGCCATCGATTCGTCCTCGAAGGGCTTGGCCGGGTCGCCCGGCACCACGAACCAGCGCCACTTCTGCTCGCCGGTCTTCGCGTCGTAGGCCGTGACGTAGCCGCGCACGCCGTACTCGGCGCCGCCGTTGCCGATGATGACCTTGCCCTTGAAGACGCGCGGCGCGCCGGTGATGGTGTAGCTGCCCTTCTGCCCCTCGATGGTGTTCTTCTCCCAGACCTTCTGCCCGGTGGCCGCGTCGAGCGCGATCAGGCGGCCGTCATAGGCGCCGACGTAGACCTTGCCCTCGTGCAGCGCCACGCCGCGGTTCACCACGTCGCAGCAGCCCCTGAAGCCCCTGGACTTGTCGACCTGCGGATCGAAGCTCCAGAGCTTCTGCCCGGTGCGCGTGTCGATGGCATGCACCACGCTCCACGACGCGGTGACGTACATGATGCCGTCCACCACCAGCGGCGTGGCCTCGACGCCGCGCGTGGACTCGAGGTTGTAGGACCAGGCGAGGCCCAGCTGCTTCACATTGCCGGCGTTCACCTGGTCGAGCTTGCTGAAGCGCGATTCGGCGTAGTCCAGGCCGTAGCTCGGCCAGTCGGGCGTCTTCTTCTGGGCCGCATTGGCGCGGATGAAGTCGCCGTTCACCTGACTGGCGGCCGAGGCCTGCGCCGCGGCGGGCGAGCTGCCCAGGCACAGCCATGCACCGGCGAGCACAAGCAAACCGGAGTGGATCTTTTTCATCGTGAGTCTCCTTTGTGCCGCAAGGATCGTTTTTGCCGCACTCGTGTTCACCCTCGGGATTTCCCCAGTCCGGCGCTGTTCCATTGCGGAACACATTCGACAGGGGCAGCGATCTCCCTTTCCTGGTTCCCCCATTTCGAGGAGCGGCGAACAGCATGGCTTTCGAACGGCTGGGCACGGCAACCGCGCCGCGCCAACTTTTTTCCAGCACGCCGGCGCAGCGCGTGGCGCTCGCGCGGCAGCAGTTCTTCGAGGAAGGCGTGCGGCCTTCGGGCCTGGTCGGCGAGGCGGTGATCCAGTCGTGGCTGCGCTGCACCCGCAACCACAGCGACCGGCAGCGCATCGTGCCTTTCGATGCGGTCACGCCGAGCCGCCTGCACGCCACGCTGGCGCGCAACCGCGAGCTGCTCGAAGTGGCGCGGCAGGAACTCGCGAGCATGGAAAGCGCGCTCGCAGGCACCGACTGCCGCGTGATCCTGACGGATGGCGAAGGCGTGGTGGTGCACGTCACGCAGCAGCCGGCCGCCGCGCACCAGCCGGTGCTGCGCAAGACCGCGCGCGTCGGCGTGAACATTTCCGAGCGCATCGTCGGCACCACCGCGCCCGGCATCGTGGCGACCACCGGGCAGGCCTGCACGGTCGATGGCGCAGAGCACTACTTCGACGTGCTGTCGCAGATGCAGTGCGCCGCGGCGCCGATCCGCGACGTGGCGGGCCGGCTCGCGGGCGTACTCGACATCACGATGGAGGCGCGGCGCTTCGGCTTCGATGCGGCCTCGATGGTGGGGCTCTACGCCACGACCATCGAGAACCGCCTGCTGCAGGCGCAGTCGCGCGACCACCTGATCCTGCGCTTCCAGGCCAGCCCCACCCTGCTGGGCACGCCCATGGAAGCGCTGGCCGGCGTGGCGCCCGACGGCACCATCGCCTGGCTCAACAGTGCCGGCGCGCGGCTGATCGGGCGCCTGCCCGAAGAGGCCTGCGAACGCGATGTCGAGTCGATGCTGGGCCACGACCTCGCGAGCCTGCTGCGGCTCGAGAGGCGCGAAGCCGCGCAGCCGCTGCGACTGGCGAGCGGGCTGGGCGTGTGGGTGCAGGCGCGCCTGAAAGCTGCGGACGGCGTGGACTTCAGGCATGCGGTGGCGATGCCCGGCAACGCCGGCGCGATGCGGCCTGCCGAGCCTGCGGCGGCGGCCGAGCCGTTGGCGGCGCACGAGCACCCGCCGGCGATCGCCTCGCACCTCGTGCCGCCGGAACCGCCGCCGGGCGAAACCCTGCGCGAGCACAGCCGCAAGCTGATCGAGGAAACGCTGGCGGCGCAGGACGGCAACGTGTCGCAGGCAGCGCGGCAGCTGGGCGTGTCGCGCGGCACGCTGTACCGGCGGCTGCGCGGCTGGCGCGAAGAGGACAAGGGCGCGCAGGCCGGGCTGCGCTGAGCCTTCAGCGCCTGGGCAGCGCGTAGGCGATCACGTGGTCGCCGGTGCGCGTGCCCAGCGAGCCGTGGCCGCCCGCGGCCACCACCACGTACTGGCGCCCGTCGCTGCCGCGGTAGCTCATCGGCGTGGCCTGCCCGCCCGCGGGCAGGCGGCTGCGCCAGAGCTCCTTGCCACTGGCCACGTCGTAGGCGCGCAGGTAGTAGTCGAGCGTGCCCGAGAGAAAGGCCACGCCGCCGGCCGTCATCATCGGCCCGCCGAGGCTGGGCACGCCCATCGCAAAAGGCAGCGGCAGCGGCGAGCTGTCGCGCACGGTGCCGTTCTTGTGCTTCCACACCACCCGGCCGGTGCGCAGGTCGGCCCCGGCCACATGGCCCCAGGGCGGCGCCTGGCACGGCAGGCCGAACACCGAGGTGAAGGCGTTGAGCTGCACCGCGAACGGCGCGCCGAAGTTCTCGTTGAGCGCGGGCAGGCTGTCGTTGGGCCGGTTCTTGCCCTGCACGTAGAGCGAGGTGTCGTCGGCGCGCGGAATGAGCCTGGACACGAAGGCCAGCGAGGCCGGCGTGGTGAACGCCATCTGCCGCACCGGGTCCACCGCCACGCCGCCCCAGTTGAAGACGCCGAAGTTGCCGGGATAGATCAGCGAGCCCTCGGTCGACGGCGGCGTGTAGCGGCCTTCGTAGCGCAGCCGGTGGAAGGCGATGCGGCAGGCCAGCTGGTCGAACACGGTGCCGCCCCACATGTCGGCCGGCGTGAGCGCGGGCGGATCGAAGGACAGCTCCGACACCGGCTGCGTGAGCGAGGTGTGATCGCCCGCCGCCGGCCCCTGCGGCGCGGGCCGTTCATGGACCTTGGTCACGGGCTTGCCGTCGCGCCGGTCGAGCACGAACAGCTCGCCCTGCTTGGTCGGCTGCACGAGCGCGGGCACCGTCTCGCTGCCGATGCGCAGGTCGACGAGGCTGGGCTGCGAGGGCACGTCGTAGTCCCAGAGGTCGTGGTGCACGGTCTGGAAGCTCCAGCGCACGCGGCCCGTGGCCAGGTCGAGCGCCACCACCGACGACGCGTAGCGCTCGGCGCCTTCGCTGCGCTTGCCGCCCCACTGGTCGGGCGGCTGGTTGCCGGTGGGCACGTAGACCAGCCCGAGCGCCTCGTCCACGCTGGAGATCGACCAGCTGTTCGGCGAATTGGCCGTGTACGTGCGGTCGGCCGCGATCGGTGCGGTGTCGTCCGGGTTGCCCGAGTCCCAGTTCCACACCAATGCGCCGGTGTCGATGTCGAAGGCCCGGATCACGCCCGAGGTCTCCTTGGTCGAGACGTTGTCCAGCACCGTGCCGCCCACGATGACGAGCGAGCGCGTCACCACCACCGGAGAAGTCGAGTAGTAGGCGCCGGGCTTCACGTTGGGCATGTTCTTCCAGAGGTCGATCTGGCCGGTGCCGCCGCCAAAGCGCATGCAGGGCCTGCCGCTTTCGGGATTGAGCGCAATGACGCGGCCGTCGGCCGTGGGCATGAAGAGCTTGGCGTCGCAATCGCCGCCCGCGGTGGGTAGCGATGAAGGGGAAGGCGCAGGCGAAGCAGCCGCGGCCGGCGCGGGCCGCACCGCGCTGCCCGGGTCGTAGGACAGGCCGCGGCAGGTCAGGTGCTGCAAGGCCAGTGGCCGCCGGATCTCGGGCGTGTAGCGCCAGAGCTGCTCGCCGGTGGTCGCATTCAGTGCCACCACCGACTGGTGCGGCGTGCAAAGAAAGAGCCGCTCGCCGATTTTCAGCGGCGTGACCTCGAAGGTCGTCTCCTCGGGGTCGCCGCTCTGGCCGCGCACGTCGCCGGTGCGAAAGTGCCACGCCTCCTGCAGCTCGCCCACATTGGCCGGCGTGATCTGGTCGAGTGCCGAGTAGCGCTGGCCCATGCCATTGCCGCCGTAGGCCGTCCAGTCGTCCTTCGGCGGGGCCGGTGCGGCGTTCGCCGGCGCCGCGGCGGCTGCCGTCGGCGCCGGCAGGGTGCCCTCCACGCGCGTCGCATCGCGCGTCCACGAGAACACCGCGGCGGCCAGGAAGGCCAGCAGCACCACGCCGAGGAAGCCGCGCGCGGGCGCCACGCCCGCGGCGCTGCGGCGTCCGAGCGCACGCGCCACCCAGGGCGTGAGCAGGAACACGCCGAGCACGAAGAACACGTCGCCGCGCGCCGCCAGCGGCCACCAGTCGAATCCCACTTCCCACAAGGCCCACACCAGCGTGAACGCCACCACGGCCGCATAGGCCCAGAGGCCCGCGCCGCTGCCGCGCGGCAGCAGCACCGCCGCAACGATGAGCCCGAGCCCCGCCGCGAGGTAGTACCACGAACCGCCGAGCACGACGAGCCAGGCGCCTGCCGCCCCCAGCACCAAGCCCGCAAGGCCGATGACAACGGCGGTGATGTTGAGCAGCGCGGAAGAAGGCGCACGAACGCGCGCGGCGGCATCGGGCATGGCATGGGCTCCAGGTTTTTTCTCGAACCTAGGCCAAGGCTGCGGCGATGCGCGTAGGCGGTTTGCGCATGTCGCCGTGCATCACCGGACGCGCGGACGCGTGCCGCCGATCTTTTTAAACAGAAGGTATTCGGTACTCGTTGCGCGCGGCGCGGGCCCGGCGCGTGCGCGCATCGGGCTGCAGCGGCCGGAGGTATTCGTGCAGCGCCAGCGCGGCAGCGCCCACGGCGGGTGCAAGCGCACGATAGCGCGCGATGCGCAGATCGGGCGCGGGCATGCCGGCCGCATCGGCATGGCGTCCCACACGCTCGAAGGCCGCCTGCGCCAGGCCGAGATGGCCGATGCAGGACTTGCCGCCAAGCACGATGGCGCGCGGATCGAAGGTGACCCACAGGTTCTGCAGCAGCACGCCGAAGAAGGCCGCCGCATGCGCCATGCCGGGCGCTTCGCGCTCGAGCGCGCGCGAACCGAAGAAGGCCTCGGCGCAGCCGCGGCGCCCGCACGAGCACAGCGGCCCATCGAGCTGCAGGATGGTGTGGCCGATCTCGCCCGCCATGCCTTGCGCGCCCGTGAAGAGCCGGTCGTTCAGCACCACGCCGGCGCCCACGCCCACGTCGCAGCTCACGAAGATCAGCGGGTCCGCGCTCTCGCCGCCGGAGAACTCGTACTCGCCGAGCACGGCGGCATCGGCGTCGTTCTGCAGCTGCACGGTGACGCCCGGCAGCCCGGCCGCGGCAAAGGCTTCTTCCAGCGCGGGCAGCAGGCTCACGTTGCGCCAGCCGAGATTGGGCGCGAAGCGGACCATGCCGGTGCAGTCGTCCACCGCGCCGGGCACGCAGACGCCGATGCTTGACAGTCGCAGCCCCAGTGCCTCGAGCTGCCCGTGCGCCGCCGCGGCCATGCGCGCGACCTGCGCGCAGGCGCCGGCCGGTGCGCTGTCGGCCAGCGCCTGCGTATCGGCATGCAGCACCTCGCCCTGCAGCGAGACGCACACCAGGCGCACCGTTTCGACCGCGATCTCGACGCCCATCAACGCGCGCACGCCGACGTTGATCTGCAGCGGCGTCGAAGGCCGTCCCAGGCCATCGGCGACGGTGGTACCCGCTTCGCTGAGCCAGCCCTCGTCGAGCAGCTCCCGCACCAGCAGACTCACGGTCGACTTGGTGAGGCCGCTCTCGCTCGCGAGCCGTGCGCGCGACAGGCCCGGGCGCGCACGCAGGAGGCGCAGCAGCACGCTGCGGTTCATGCGCTTGAGCAGCTGCTGGTCGCCGATGGTCACGGGGCCGCCCTGCCTTCGTTCACCTGTGGGCCTGCTCTTTTCCCTCGGGGCGCTTGCCCGCGATGATCATGCCGAGCACTTCGTCTTCGGTGACGTCCGCGGTACGGTAGGTGCCCACGAGCTTGCCGTTCTTCATGACCGCGACGCGGTCGCTCAGCGAGAACACGTCGGGCATGTCGTGCGTGATCAGGAAGATGCCGACGCCGTCGGCCTTGAGCTGCTTCACGAGGCCGCCGACCATGGCGGTTTCTTCGGGGCCGAGCGCGGCGCAGGGCTCGTCCATGATCAGGATGCGCGCATTGAAGTACAGCGCGCGCGAGATCGCCACCACCTGCCGCTGCCCGCCCGAGAGGCGCCGCACCGGAATGCGGATGTTGGTGAAGTTCTTGTTCAGGCGCTGGAACACCTTGCGTGCCTGCACTTCCATGAAGTGGTCGTCGAGCGTGTTCCAGCGCGTCATCTTCTCGCGGCCGAGAAAGAGGTTCGATACGGAGTCGAGGTTGTCGGCCAGCGCGAGGGTCTGGTAGATGGTCTCGATGCCGAGCGCCTGCGCCTCGGCGGGCGTGCGGATGTGGACCTTCTCGCCCGCGATCAGCGTGTCGCCCGAATCGACCGGGTAGGCGCCCGCGAGCATCTTCATGAGCGTGGACTTGCCCGCGCCGTTGTGGCCGAGCACCGCCACCACTTCGCCGGGATGGAGGTTGATGCTCACGCCGTCCACGGCCTTCACGCCGCCGAAGGCCTTGCGGATTTCCTTCAGTTCGACCAGGGGCTTTGATGTGTCGACCGTGGTCATTGGGATTCCTTTTTCGGTGTGCCGTGGAAAGGACTTTTTGCATCCTGGGTTCCGATGTTCAGGGCGCGTGCACAGGCCACCGGGTACTCCCCTCCGCGAATGTCCCCCGCCTTCGGCTCCTCCTTTATTTCGCTGCGGAGAGCACCCGATGCCCTGTGCACAGGGCACGCTCCGGGTGCGCCGCCGATCAACGACGGCTCTGTCCAGCGCACTTTCATCCTAGTTCTCCCCGAACTTGCGCCGGTACAGCACGTCGAACACCACCGCCACGATCAGCACCTGCCCGATGATCACCATGCGCTTGCCGATCGGCACGTCGAGCAGCAGCATGCCGCTGTCGAGCGACTGCATGATCAGCGCGCCCAGCACCGAGCCGAAGATCGAGCCGGTGCCGCCCGCGAGCGCCGTGCCGCCGATCACGGCGGCCGCGATCACGTACAGCTCCATGCCCGTGCCGAGCGAGTTGGTGCCCGCATTGAGCCGCGCGATCGACACGATGGCCGCCACCGTCACCAGCACCGCGAGCAGCGCGAACAGCATCAGCGTGACGCGCTTGACCGGAATGCCCACCAGCGCCGCCGCATCGGG
>Ga0307406_10001547_pt1 | contig 12692 bp, 5 predicted proteins | sample 322Cmetagenome_3_FD_203706 | JGI IMG/M metagenome (GOLD analysis project Ga0307406, IMG submission 203706) | Maize rhizosphere microbial communities from greenhouse at UC Davis, California, United States - 322HYB-C-2 | ecosystem: Host-associated > Plants > Roots > Rhizosphere > Soil | place... | reverse complement strand
CGGCACCTTCGCCGTATCCAGCAACGCATGTAAACGAACCGAACCGCTGTATGGCGCAACATCATCGTTCTCACCATGTATGGTAATGATGGGTGGCAAACCCGGGCGCACGTTGTTCACGGGCGACAGTTGTTTCGCAAGTGGCTCGGCGTTGCTCATACTTCCAAACCACTCGCGCGCGTAGTTCTTCGCGTTTGGACCATCGAGCAACTCCGCGACGTCACTGATCCCAAACCAGTTGATAATCGCCGCTACTTTCGGTTCCGGAACAGTTGCCGTATTCCAACGATCGCCACCCTCGACAACACACTGGCGATCGAAGACGTTGCCCGCAGGCAACATGCCTGCTATTAACGACAAGTGTCCGCCCGCCGATGTTCCCGTCAACACAAAGCGCGCCGGATCGAGTGAGTAATCACGCGCGTGATACGTGAGCCAACGCAGCGCGCAGCGCGCATCTTCGACCGCGGCGGGCGCCGGCGCCTGATGTCCGTTGCGATACTCGACGTTGACCGCAGACCAACCCATCTCGAGGTACGGCAGCAGAAAGAGCACGTTGCGCTCTTTCGCTCCGTCGACCCAACCGCCGCCATGAAAAAGTATCAACGTTGGGTTCGGGCGCGTTCTGTTTTTGGGAAGATAAAGATCAAGTTTTAGTTCAACGTTGCTTGCCTTCGCGTACGTGACATTCGGGAAAATGTCGTACTCGCCGGCAACGTAATCGATCCAGCGATCAGGAGCAGCTTGGCCGTACGCAGGTCCGCAGATTACACAGATTACACAGATTGAAAAAAGAATCTGTGTAATCTGTGGATAGCTCTTTATCGTCATTCGCTCAGAAACTAAGTCGCATCCCGAAACGCCACTGGCGCGACTGGTTCGGCCCGGTCGTCGCCGTGATGAATCCGAAGCTCGCATTATTAATATCAGCCTGCGGATTCGCAAAGTTTGCGTGGTTCGTCGCGTTGAGCGCCTCCGCGCGGAACTGCAACTTCACATTCTCCGAGAACGTGAATGTGCGGTAGATGCTCAAGTCGGTCTCAAAGAAACCGGGACCACGTAGATTATTCCGCCCCGCCGATCCAAAGCGCGCGCCGGTCTCGGGCGCCCACGCACAATTCGCGGTGCAGTTTACTCCAAGCACCGTGTTGTCGAACCATGGTCCACCAGACGAGCCACGTTGCGCCACAGTGCCGATTCCGCCAATAGTGTTGATTGTCGGATTGAGTTGATTCGGCACTTGCTGGCTTCCCCCCGCGAGCAGATTCGGGGCAACGCCTTGAATAACATAGAACGGCAGCCCGCTCATCACACTCACTACACCGCTCACCTGGAAACCACCAAACACCGCACTGGCCCAACCTTCACGTGCGAGACGTTGCCCTTTTCCGAAAGGCAGATCATAAACGCCGTACATCTGCAGGTTGTGCGTTCGATCGTAGCCGGCTGGACCACGGTTCCGTTCCTTCTCCGGAAGGAATGGAATTCTCGGGCCTTGATCGTTGTCTGCATAGTTGATCGTCTTGGACCACGTGTAAGCTGCGCCGAGCACCGAGCTGGCCCAGCGTCGCGTGAACAGCGTCTGCAGACCGTCGTAAGTTGTCGTCCCGAAGGGTTCGATCGAAACGATATCCCCCTGCAATCCGAACTTGATGAAAAGCGGACGACCAGCCGTGCCGGTTCCCGGCGGACCTGAATTGATGTTGATGAAACCCATCTGATCGTTTGCGCGCGTCCCAACATAACCGACCGAACCCACAAACCGCCACGGCAGCTCGCGTTCGACGAAGAAGTTGAACGAGTGTATCTCCTTGCGTCTCGGCTCCTTCGGGAACGTCGTTGTGCCGGTGTTTGCCGGGAGCGAAAGAATACCCTGACTGAGATCGGGCGGCGTGCTCGTGTTAATCAATCCCTGGCGCAGGGTGGTCACCGGGATAAATGCGTTGGTCGTGCCGTTGAAAGTAATCGAAGGCATGGACCAGATGTTAGCGATTGGGAAAGCATTCCTGACATCCTGGAACGGTCGCGGGTCAGCAGACTGGCCGTAACCGCCGCGAAGCACGGTCTTGTCGTTCCAACGAAATGCGATTCCGACGCGCGGCAGAAACTGGCCCGTTCCCGATTCGGCGCCGCTGTTGAATGGCACTCCGCTCAGTCCACCCGTGAAGACCTTGCCCGTATCAGGATCGAAACGGTTGATGCCGGTGTGGTCCTTCCTCGGAATACCAAAAAACTCCCAGCGCAGGCCATAGGTCAAGGTCACGCGGCGACCAATCTGCCAGTGATCGCGTGCATAAATTGCATACTGCTTCCACCAAACGGAGTTGGGATTACGAAGCTGGTCCACCTTGCCCGCTTGCGTCGGCGAGCCAAGCAGGAAGTCGGCCCAACTATGGAAGAGCTGACTTTCCGCGACGCTTCCGGCGTTACCTTGCTGTCGGGTTGCGTTGCCGCTAAAGCCAAACGTACCGCGCACAGTCTGGAAGTTGCCGCCCTGCGGTTGAAAATGGTTGAGCTGCGGGTTGAGATAATCGACTCCGAACCTGAACGAGTGAGTGCCTTTGAGCCACGAAAGATTCGCTGCGCCGACATACTGGTTATCGCGGAACAAAAACGGATTGCCGGTGTTGTCGTTGCCGATGTTGGTCCACCCGCCGTTGATCTGAAACGCCGGCACACCACCTTGCAGGTGATCTGGACCATTGGTGCCGGGGATCTGCAAAACGTCGAGACCGAAGTTTGTGTTGATATCGAAACCTTCCGCGCCGAGGCGTTGTCGTGTATAGCCCACGTTTGCGTCCAGCACGACGGTGGGAGTGAACGTGTAAGTCGCGCCGACTCCGAAGACATTGATCAACCCCGGCGCTGTGCCGAGTTGCCCGCCATTCAAGGCTGGACCACTGACTTCGCCAAAGATCGGCGGATCGACGATCAGCGTAGGCGAACGGCTATAACGGCCAAACAAGGTGAGCCTACCGCCGTCGTAATTGATCTTGATGTCCATGTTGGTGCGGTTGAACTCGCCCGTGCCGGCAGTCGCGAAGTTGCTGGTGAAGCCGGGCTGGTTCGGCAGCGGCAAACGTCTCAGGATCTCGACGGCCGCGATGTCGATCCTGTTTGCGGGAATCGTGTTATTTGGAAACGGAGTGCGCAGTGCCGGGTTCGCGTTTGAAGCCGGGTCAAAGACTGTGATGCCGGTGCCGGTGAAGTTCACATTGCCATTAGCGTCAGGGCGCAGGCTCGCCGGCGCAACACTCGCTATAGCGCCGGCCGCATTTCGCTGTGTCGTCCGTTCGAGATCGGTGAAGAAGAAGAGTTTGTTCCTGCCGAGCCAGGCCGATGGACCACCCTCGCCGAACTTCGGGAGAACGATTGGGCCACTGAACGCATAGCCGAACTGCGCCAGTATGTCCTTCGGGATCTTTGCCTGGTTCGTAGGTTGAAAGAACCGGCGCGATCGGAAACGGCTGTTCGTGTCGTAGCCCCATCCGGTGCCGTGGAAGTCGTTACCACCACTCTTGAGACTGACGTTGATCGCGGCGCCGCCCGCGAGTCCCTGTTCCGCGTCGAACGCGTTTGTGACGACGTTTACTTCCTGAATCGCTTCCGCCGGGGGCACGTAAACGGTGTTCGTCGGCAGCCACGGGTAAATGACGCTCGCGCCATCGATACGCGTGTTGTTTTGCAAACGAGAGACGCCGTTGATGTTGTACGAGATGGACCGCTGCGGATTGCCGGCGGCCGAGTTTTCCTCGCCACTACCGTTGCCGACGAATCCCTGGCTCCTCGAAGTTCCCGGAATCAGTTGCAATATGCTCTGGTAGTTTCGACCAACACTACCGAACAGCGGCAGGTTATTGATCTCGCGCGTCGATTGCGTGACATTCACATCAGCACGATCAGTTTGCAACGTTGCTTCCTGACCGGAGGTGATGAGCACCGTCTCTTCTAACCCGCCGATCTCCAGTTGAGCATCGAAACGAAAAGTCTTATTCGCCTCGATCCGCACGTCTTCCTTGACGGTCGTTTTGAAGGACGTGCGGGAGATCGTCACCTTGTAAACGCCCGCTTGCAGATCGGAAAACGAGTAGGCCCCACGATCGTCGGTGGTCGCAGTGGTTAAGTCTCCGGTGGCGACGTTGGTGAGGTCTACCTTCGCGCCTGTAACGACGGCTCCATTGGGATCCGTAACGTTACCGACAAGAGAGCCATAGAGCACCTGGGCCCACGCGGCAGCGGGCACAAGCAGAACTGACAAAACCAACAGCGCCAGGTAGCGAGCAGGTCGCTTTAATGCTGCGGACGACTCTTCGCGTAGATGTACGTTGTGTTTGGTGCGCTTCGGAAAGGCTGTGAAGGTAAACATGACTCTCTCTCCTATTCGGGTGTGACGTTTCGAAATGGTGTGGGCTTTCACCATTTAGTTCGAGTCCACAACAAAATGTGCAATTAAAAAGCGCTTACGCGATTGCGGGAGCGCCGAAGTGTTTCAGTAATACCAGTGCGATCGTGCCGCGCAGACGCGGCTGAGTGATTGGATCACTCGGGACGATCTGCGTTTCTGCACGCGTGAAAGTGTGTTGCCTGACAGTTTCCTTGATGATTGGACCGACCTGGTGCCAGGCACGAGTGACTTCGCCAACGATAACGATCATGTCCGGAGCGAGGCCCGCAACGAGGGGCGCGATACCTCGTCCCAGGTAATTCGCCATCTGTCGCAAAGCATCGACCGCTTTGGCATCGCCTTGTTCGGTGAGCCGCAGAAGATGATCGAAACTGATCGTCTTTTCAGTAGTGTTGGAACGGCGTCCGCGACTGGTCGAGCTGGCCTGCGAGTAGTAACGAACGGCGGCGGAGTTGGACGCATACATTTCCCAACAGCCGCGATTGCCGCAACTGCACTCGAGTCCATCCTGGACGAGTGCGGCGTGTCCGAATTCACCGGCGGTACCGGTCGAACCCTGTACTAGCTGGTGATTCAGTATCAACCCGCAGCCGATACCTTCCGACACCGTGACGACCACCAGATTGCGCAGGCCCTCCGCGCGACGACCGAAGCAGATCTCCGTAAGTGCGCAGGAATTTGCGGCGTTTTCCAGTTCGACCGGCAGTTTTGTCGCTTTTTCCAAAGGCGTTTTCAGATCGAAATCTCGCCAGCCGAGGTTGGGAGCAAACACCAGTTTTTTGGTTCTGAGATCGACGCGTCCGGGAAGACTCACGCCGATACCTTCGCACGTCAGTTCCGGACGTGTCTCGATGAGTTTGCGTACACGCGGGACTAATTCAGCGACAAACTGTTTCGGATCTGCCGGCGTCGGCAGTGAATCCTGGGCGAGAAAGTTTGCGTCGAGATCGGCGAGCGCGAGCGTCGTCGTGACCGGGCGGATGTTGATGCCGATGATGCCGACACGCTCTTTGTTCAGGTGCAGGAACGTAGGCCGGCGGCCGCGCGCCGTGTGCCCGTTCGCGCCTTCAGTGATCCAACGCTCTTTGATGAGTTGCTCGGCGATCACGGAGACGGTGCTGCGTTGCAGACCCGAGTGACGTGCGAGGTCGGCGCGCGAGATGGGTTGGTGCGTTCGGATCAGATTGAGAACGATGCGTCGATTGATATCGCGCGCAGTCTCGCTGGTAGCAACCTGAAAATTGGACAGATCGATTCGTCGCACGGCGGCTTTGCCGACTCTTTTTACACTATTGTCCCAGTTGATGGCGATTTAATTCGTGGCGCGAACTAATATCACGACGAGTGGAAGCAAGTCAATAAAATAATCTGTGTAATCTGCGGATAAGTCACTGGGGTTTGGCTTGCTGATCCAGGAATAGATAACGCGGGCGCGTTTGATCCGGCTCCACCCGAAATTCAACATCAAGACGCATTACTTGCACACTGTCACCACTCATCGCCGGCCACTGCGGCAAGCCTGGACCATTCGGATCAAACTTCCTGATGAAGTTCGCAAAATAATTCTGCATGAGGGCTGAGACTTTGTAATCGTCGGGCGTCCACGCGTAAACCTCATTCGATGCGAGATTACCGAGCGCGTATTCGATCTCGGCAGAGTGAGTCGCACCACGTGCCGGAGGATTTTTCCCCGTTCGCTCCGCCGGACGCGGACGAGCGTAGAGGTAACGATAAACACGCGCGCCGCTGGTCCTGACGTGCAAATCCATCCACTTCCACGTGCTGTAAGCGATAAAACGATCGCCGGCGAGATCCGTTGCAGCCTGTATAATCTCTTCGCGCGTCGTTGCCGGATAAAACTTCAACGCTTCATCAGCTCGCGTTCCATACAATTTTGCCAGGACCTTCGTGTAGTTTCCGAGTGTCGGTTCGTCTTGACCAAGCAAAGCCTGCCAGCCAACTTCCTCGGAATTCCAACCGGCCAGCAACGGTATATGCGCCTGTTTGCCTGTCGCGTAGATCGTGGCCGGTTCGGCCGGGAGAAAGTAACCATCGATCGCGAGTGGAAATTTTCCGATACTGGCCCAACCACCTTTACTCGCAGGCTCGAGTATCTGCTGCGCCGGCATCGCGCGCAGTGCTGCCAAAGTCGGCGCACCGATACTCGCAGCAAACTTACCTCCCTCCTCTTCTGCTTTTGCAAGCGGAACGGGCGGCAGCGTGCCGGTGATGGCGCCACTTTCTCCGATAGCACCCGCGATCAGATCCTTCGAAAGCGGAGAAGCCATGTGCGCGCTCACGGACATCGATCCGGCAGACTCGCCAGCAATCGTCACGTGCCGTGGGTCGCCGCCAAAACTTGCGATGTTCTGCCGTACCCAACGCAAAGCAGCGTTCTGGTCCAACAGGCCATAGTTTCCGGATGCTTTATGAGGCGACTCTTTAGTCAACTCCGGATGGGCGAGGAAACCAAACACGCCGAGCCGGTAATTAACCGACACCACCACGATTCCCTTCGTCGCCATACTCTCGCCGTCGTAGCGAGGTTCTGAACTGTCGCCGCTGACAAAGCCGCCACCGTAAAAATAGACCAACACCGGCAGTCGTTCGCGATTCGATTTGGCCGGAGTCCAAACGTTCAGGTACAGACAATCCTCACTCACGCCGTTCGAGCGAAACTGCATATCGTCGAAGATTCGCGCCTGCATACAGCGCGGCCCGAAGTCGAACGCCTGTCGCACGCCTGTCCAGTTCTTCACCGGCTGCGGCTCCCGCCAACGCAATTCACCGGTCGGCGGTTGCGCAAACGGAATTCCCTTGAAAACACGAACCCCCGACTGCGCCCCGCGCCCTTCGACAACACCATTTGCTGTCTTCACCGTGTCCGATCCATGCGTCGTCGCAACGCCGCTCAAAAACAGGATTATGAGAAAGAGGAGTTTATTCATACTTGTGGGCCACCAGTGCTTTTGTCTTTACAAGCAGCAGATCAGGCAAAAATTTCTCGATTTTTCGAGGCGCTGAAATACCGGCGTTCGTTGGGCAGCTGACTTAAATATTTTGTCGAGTTTGAATACGTCATAAAACGGCAGTGGATTGACTGCTGGTTGTTGAGGAGCTGCTCTCTCTATAAGCGCTGTACGAGTACAGCGGGTAACGATGCCTTCGATCTTTACGAAGCCGTCCTGAAGACCCAGTGCATTCGCATAAACCAGGTATACCTCGCCAACGATCATCTGAGTGTGATGTCCAGGTAGAACAATTAGAACCTCGGCCTCAATTGATTTTGCCCCTTTCCACCGCTCCCAAACCAGGAATTTGGTAAGGTAAACTTCCTCAGTTTTGGATTCTATAAGCATCTCGTGGCGATCGCTCACTCTAACTACTTCACCAATGAAAATGCTCGCCGACGCTTTACTGGCATCTTCGACAAGAAAATCGCCGCAATCACATGCAACTGCCAGCGAGGCACTGGCAAAAGTCACTGTCACTAAAACCAAAACCACACATGCCGCTCGTCTCATCTTGCCTCCTTCTGTCGCTGACGTATCAGGCGCGGCAATTGGAGCAACGCTCTTTCAAGAAAGTCCTTACTTCGTCGAACTGGGTTAATGACCGCACACAAACGCACCGAACCAGTAGTTTGTGTCTAGTATTCTTTGCTGCTTGTTCTTCAAGCTTCAATCGATACTGCACAAACTGCTTCACACACGCGCCTGATTGGGATGGCCAAGGCTTGTTTAACGCTCGTACTGCCGATGGTCCATCGATGCCCGAAATACAGTACACCGCATACATCCTCATTCTCCAAACTGGATGATTGCGTAAATACATCAGATAGTTTTGGATAGCGTTTTCTCCAATTTCGTTCACCGCCCGCAGCGCCGGCTGTTGCGACATGGTGGTGCTGAATATGCCTACTGAAATCCAGGTGCGCAACCAAAACTCGACTGCCTCAGTCACTTCAAGTAGCCGAGAACCTCTGCCCCTGCACGCCAGGTATTGAAGCGCTCAGCTTTATCTTTATATACCGACCGTGGCCTATCCATCGTTCTCACCACCGATTCGATTAGAAACTGTCTACACACCGGTGATTTTCGAGATTTATTCAACAGGCTTTCCTTAATCCGATCAGCCTTCTGTGCGTTTGAGGTCGTAATCGCGTCCAACTTCATCGTGATTTCATCGTGCGACACGCACCCTATGTTTTGAGCAAAGGGGGGGACTTGCTGCGCGCTGGCAATATGAGTAGATGTTCAGCGCTTTAGGCTCATCTTCGCTCTGTGCAAGGTTATAGAAAACTTATCGCCTTTACCGTACAAATCTGGTATCCAATCCATCCAGTCATGATGCTCGGTGCTGCCTTTCGGCGGCACATATCTTTTGATCGTGCCGGCAAGTTCCTTACTTCGTTCGCCGTTCTCTAAAAGGTATGCCTCTACAGAAAAGTACGACGAAATAAGTAAGTCTCTAGCGGCATCGTACTGATGGTCGTCCGCAGCACGCGACAGAGTCGCAATCAATTGCTGCTCGGTGATGATCGAATCGACACCGATTCTCATTCTGGTCCCCATAGCATCATCCAGTATCTGGTAAGGAGCCGGGCTTGTTGTTTTCAAGACTCGCCAATGCTTGTAGGTCACCCAGCCATAAATACAAATCAGCGGCACCAACGCAAGCGGGGCATACTTCAATGAAATAATTCGCATACCGTTATTGACCATACTGTTGACATAGCGTTTCTCGAATCCAATTTGCCAAATCCTTCGCAAATAGATGACCATTTTTAGGATCAGCAATCTTGGCACCATAGCGAACTGTCTGATTGTTTAGGTTAATGTCAGGTACACCGTGTTGTTGATCTGTTTTGTCTTCTCGGCTATTCATGTGTTTCATGCCCGTCTCTTCACCCCTAACGTATCCAACGACTAACCCTCCTACAGAATGTCTTACTTGATTCGCGGGCTCCCATCCACCTGGCGTGAGATAGTCTTCTTCAAAGTAGGCCATAGCGAATCCAGTGCTTCCAAACTCAGTCGGTTGGTGACTATCGTTTGTGAAACCTATTATGCCTAATGCCGCTGCAGCGTAAGACGCTCCTGAGTATTCAGTGAATCGACGTGCTAGTGCATTCATGAAATCTTGTACCAGGGTAAGGCTATCTGACGTCGCCATGATAACATTCGTTTGACGAGCTAGCTGCTCCACTATGTCTGCGAAGCGATGACAATCATCTTCTGGTTTATCGCCAGTTGATTGAATCTGCGAACCTCGATCGACGGAACCGCCGCCGCCGCGACCATCATCGCCTATTCCGCCACCGCCGCCCGTGCAAGGTCCTTGCCAACCAAAAGCCGCATCCAAAACCCCAGTCCCAAGGTCCGCACGGGTAGTGCAATTAAACCTTCGCCACTCGTCTTCGGGATCGAGCCCGGTGGGGTCCATCAAATTAACTGGATCATTCGCGGCGTAAGTATAACGATTGAAGCTTCGCGGGTCGGCGATGCTGCCGCCAAGGGGATCGGGGGTGGTCCAGCGGCCGGCGAAGCTGTCGTATTTGCGGAACCAGGTGTGGTCCAGGCCGGTGGCTTCGTCGCGTTCGGTCATGGCGAAGCGTTGGCGCACCTTATTGGTGACGGAATATTTTTGTGTCGTCGTGCGCAGTCCCACGCCGGCAAAAATCTCTTCGCCGAACGGCAGATAGTCGTGGCGGGCGGTGATCGTGGCGCTCGTGTCCATCACGGCGCGGGTCGAGCCTTGCAGATCTGTCAGCACATACTTCAGATTTGCGCTCGTGCTCGTGCTGCTGCTTGTGCCGGGACACAAGCGCACTACATTGTTTTGAAATTCCAGACTGTATGCAAAGCCGTTACGCACCTGGGTGAAAGTAGAGCCTCCGCTCAGAGCCGCCATCCAGTATGCGTAACCGCCCGAGTCGGCCGTGCGTTGCAAGAAGGCCGCGTAAAGATCATTAACGTAAGTGCTGTGATCGGTGTTGGTGTACTCACTCGAGGTAAACACGGCAGTGCCGAGATCCTGCGCCACCTTGATCAACCTGGCATTACCCTGCGCCTGCGCCTTACTTAATGCGGCTGTCCATTGCAGTAACTCTGTTGAGCTTGGGTTCCGGTGCAGTGCTCCCTGATAAAACGCAGTCACAAAATTGGCGATGGTCAGATAACACGTTGATGCAGCTTCATAGACCGCCAACACCTGTCCGCCGCGATAAATATTTTCTTTCTCCAGCGTGGCGCCGTTGTAATCTGCGACCTGCTGGCCAAAGATGTCGTAAACCATCGTATGAGTGGCGCCGAAGGAAGTCGTTTGCACGCGCTGGCCTGCACAATCGTAGACTGAGGTTTGCGAAAGATCGCTGTTTGTCGCCGAGGTGGAGACTTGCCGGCCATTCGCGTCGTAACCGTAATTCATAAAGCGGAACTTCACATCCTGCGTGATGTTGCCGGACGCGTCATACGTAATCGGCGTGGAGCCGCTCGAGATGAAGCGGTTTGTACTAACGGAGATGTCGCTCGAGACTACCGGCGTAAAGTCCACGACGGTGTTGCCACTGCCCGACTGGAAACGATTGCCATAACGATCGTAAGTAAACTCCTGCTTCCAACTCGGCGTGCTGCCTGTGCCCTGCTGGTATTCCGCGGCAGTTGATAGTCGACCGAGCTCGTCATACGAAAAGCGCTGTTCCCACTCCTTTGTAGACGAACCGTTAATGATCCCGTCGATGCGTCCGATCTGCCCGTTGTTTTTCGACTTATCCACACTCCCGTTGCTCTGCGTCACCTGACCATACAAATAGTCATAGCGCTGCAACTCTGATCCGCTGCTGCTCTGCTTCAACTTGATTTGACTCACCTGCATCGCATTGTTGTAAGCGACTGAATGCACGGCGCCGTTGCCCCACGTCTCCGAGAGCATTCCGCCACTCGGCGCGTAACCAAAACTCGAAGCGAACGTCGTAGTGCCGTCACTGATCTGAGATAGCCGTCCGGCGTTGTCATACGAGTGCGTGAGCACACGGTTGCTTGGATACGTCTCTGTCGCTAACAACCCCGCGAGATTATAAGTGTAGCTGAGCGAGTAGGTGTTCGAACCAGTCACTTGTTTTTGCACGTTGACACGGCCCATGTTGTCGTAGCCAAAGTACGTGCCGGTAGTCGAACTGCTGCTGCCGTAAGTCATCCCAATCAAACGTCCGTTTGCGGAGCCGTGAGTGTAGCTCGGCGCACCACTGGGAAGAGTTTGGGAGTCGTAGTAGTAACGTGCGTCCGGCGTCGAATCGGAATAATCGATCAGCGTCACACGATTAAGATCATCGTAGTAGAAGTCGGTTTGAATGCCACGCGCATCATATCCGTGAGTCAGCAGGCCATGTGAGTTGTATTCAAACTTCCTCGTCCAGGAACTGTTGCCTGTTAACGAATCGCTGAGGTTGTACGAAGAATTAACACTCTGCTCCACCTGCCGCTCGCGGATCAGTCGCGACAGCGAGTCATACTTGAAATAGCGCTGCTGATCTCCCTGCGTGATCTTCACGAGATTACCCAACACATCGTACATGTATGAGGTCGCTTGAGCAGGTGAACTAACTGCTCCCAAACTTCCTGACGAATTCGGTTCATCCAGGCGAATCACGCGACCGAGCGCATCTGTAATCTGTCTTCTTTGCTTCCCTGCCTGATCCGTAACCGTAGTCACTTCGCCTTCATACGTTGTTTGCACCGAAGTGGTGTAAGACGGGTTGGCGTCATCGCCGCGCGGCATTGTCACTTGCGTAACACGTCCAAGAATGTCAAACGTGCGCGTGGTCCAGATACCGGAGGGATTGATTGAGCAACTGCCATAATTGCTCGTGCAGTAATAAGGATTACTCCCACGGTAAGCACGGCCCATCGAATCGTATTCAACGTCAGTGATGGACCAGCCGTCGCCCGAAGTGTAGCTGTTGAAAGCTTGGGTCACCGCTCCGCGGCCATCAAAGTAACTCTTGCTATCGACATAACGACTCGAGTCCAGTTTGGTTGAAGAAACCACGCTCGAGTGATAACGACCCGCGCTGTCTGCCGCGAGCGCGTTGAAGTAGTCGTAAGAGACCTGGCCGCCATCAGGGTAATCGATGTGGTCCAGTCGCAACGAATCAGTGTTATACGAAAAGTAACTGACCTGACTATTTGGATCCGTAGTACTCGCGACGAGACCGGTGTTCATGTCGTAGGTGATATTAGTCGTGAGATGAAGCCCACCAGGATTTCCCTTCGTAACTGACACCGGA
>Ga0307406_10001545_pt1 | contig 12701 bp, 9 predicted proteins | sample 322Cmetagenome_3_FD_203706 | JGI IMG/M metagenome (GOLD analysis project Ga0307406, IMG submission 203706) | Maize rhizosphere microbial communities from greenhouse at UC Davis, California, United States - 322HYB-C-2 | ecosystem: Host-associated > Plants > Roots > Rhizosphere > Soil | place... | reverse complement strand
ATCATCGACTCCCGACGGGCGAAGTCGTGGGCCAAGCTCATCAAGAACATCGAGGTCGCGGCGAAGCTCGGCGGCGCCGACATGGCCGGCAACCCGACCCTGTTCGACGCGGTGCAGAAGGCCAGGAAGACCTCTGTCCCCAAGGACAACATCGATCGCGCGGTGAAGCGCGGAGCGGGCATCGGCGGCGAGGCCGTCGAATACCTCTCGATCATGTACGAGGGATACGGACCCAACGGTGTGGCCCTCATGATCGAGTGTCTGACCGACAACAAGAACCGCGCGGCCGCAGAGGTGCGCACGGCTCTGACCCGCAATGGCGGGACCCTCGCCGACCCGGGCAGCGTGGCCTACAACTTCAGCCGCAAGGGCGTCATCGTCGTCGGCTCTGAAGGCACCACCGAAGACGACGTGATGATGGCGGCGCTCGAGGCCGGTGCCGAGGAGATCGAACCGCACGCCGAGGGGTTCGAGGTCATCACCGAGGCGCATGATCTGGTCGCGGTGCGCAGCGCGCTGCAGGAGGCCGGGATCGACTACGAGTCCGCCGACGTGGAGTTCGTCCCGAACCTCAAGGTCGAGATCGACGCCGACACCGCTCGCAAGGTCTTCCGTCTCATCGACGCGCTCGAGGACAGCGAGGACGTGCAGAACGTCTTCACGAACTTCGACCTGTCGACCGAGGTGCAGGCGGAGCTCGAGAACGACGACGCCTGAGGCGAGCCTGACGGCCGTCCTCGGCCGCCCGGCTTAGCCTGGGGGAGTGACCTCCTCCCTGCGCGTGCTCGGCATCGATCCCGGCCTCACCCGGTGCGGTGTGGGTGTCGTCGACGTCGACCGGTCGCGCCGCGGAACTCTCGTGCACGTGGGGGTCATCCGCTCCTCTCCGGATGCCGAGATCGGCGACCGTCTCGCGATCGTCGCAGCTGGCATCCGCGAGGTGATCGCCGAGTACCGACCGGATGCCGTCGCCGTCGAGCGCGTGTTCGCGCAGCAGAACACCCATACGGTGATGGGCACGGCGCAGGCGAGCGGCGTCGCGCTGCTGATCGCCGCGGAATCCGGGCTTCCCGCCGCCACGCACACACCGAGCGAGGTCAAGGCGGCTGTCACCGGGTACGGCTCCGCCGACAAGCGCCAGGTGCAGGCCATGATCGCCCGCATCCTCCGCCTGGACGCGCCGCCGCAGCCCGCTGATGCGGCGGATGCTCTCGCGATCGCCCTGTGCCACGCCTGGCGCCGGGGCGGTGCGGTCGCCACGCAGGGCGCGCTCACGCCGGCGCAACGCGCCTGGGCTGCGGCAGAGCGTGTCGCTCGAACATAGCTACGAGTCACGCCGTAGGCTGACGGGATGATCTCCTCTCTGCACGGCGTCGTCCTGCACTCGACGCCCGACCAGGTCGTCATCGAGGTGGGCGGAGTCGGGTTCTCCGTCGCCGTCCCGGCCGATGTCGCGCACACGGCGACCGTGGGGGAGCAGCTCCGGCTGCACACCAGCCTCATCGTCCGCGAGGATGCCCTGTCGCTGTTCGGGTTCGCCGACCGCAGCGAGCTGGAGGTGTTCGGGCTGCTGATCAGTGTCACCGGCGTGGGACCGAAGTCGGCGCTAGGCGTGCTCTCGCACCTCACGGTCGACCAGATCGCGGATGCCGTGACGTCCGAGGACGACGCGCCGTTCCGCCGGGTCTCGGGCATCGGACCGAAGACCGCGAAGCTCATCGTGCTCCAGCTCGCCGGCAAGGTGCATGCCAGCGCGGTGTCGTCGTCGAGGCCGATCCCCGCGACGGGCGGCGACGTCGTCTCGCAGGTCGCTGCGGCCCTCGTGGGTCTCGGCTGGTCGGAGAAGGTCGCCGCCGAGGCAGCGGCGCAGACCGCGGCCGACGCCACCGACGCCGAGCGCAGCTCCGTCGCCTCGCTCCTGCGGAGCACGCTCGCCCTGCTCGGACCGGCTCAGGGAGGACAGGCGCGTGTCTGACGCCCGCGATGCCACCGAGCCCGTCGACGACACCGAGCTCGCGATCGAGGGCGCCCTGCGCCCGGCCAGCCTCAGCGAGTTCGTCGGTCAGCAGAAGGTCCGCGGGCAGCTGCAGCTGCTTCTCGAGGCGGCTCGCATCCAGAGCCGTCCCGCCGATCACATCCTCCTGGCCGGCCCGCCCGGACTCGGCAAGACCACGCTCGCGATGATCGTCGCGCACGAGAGCGACCGGCCGCTGCGCCTGTCCAGCGGGCCGGCGATCCAGCATGCCGGCGATCTCGCCGCGCTCCTGTCGAGCCTGGTCCCCGGTGAGGTCCTGTTCATCGACGAGATCCACCGAATGGCCCGCTCCGCGGAGGAGATGCTGTACCTCGCGATGGAGGACTACCGCATCGACATCATGGTCGGCAAGGGCGCCGGTGCCACCAGCATCCCGCTCGAGCTCGCCCCGTTCACCCTGGTCGGCGCGACGACCAGGTCCGGGCTGCTGCCGAACCCCCTCCGCGATCGCTTCGGATTCACCGGACACCTGGAGTTCTACGACGAGCGAGAGCTCGAGCAGGTCATCGAGCGGTCGGCGATCGTGCTGGGCGTGGAGATCCCCCGGGACTCACTCGCGGAGATCGCCCGGCGCTCCCGCGGTACGCCGCGCATCGCGAACCGTCTGCTCCGACGCGTCCGCGACTACGCACTGGTGCACGGCGACGGGTCGGCGACCATCCACGACGTCCGGGCCGCTCTCGAGCTCTACGACGTCGATGCGATCGGTCTCGACCGGCTGGATCGCGCCGTGCTGGAAGCGCTCGTCCGGCGGTTCCGCGGCGGACCGGTGGGACTCAGCACGCTCGCCGTCGCGGTCGGCGAAGAGGGCGAGACCGTCGAGAGCGTCGTCGAACCGTACCTCGTCCGCATCGGGTTCCTCGGTCGCACACCGCGGGGCAGAGTCGCGATGCCGGAGGCGTATGCGCACCTGGGTGTCCCGCACCCAGACGGGGCGCTTCGTCTTGATGACCTATAATCGCTGAAGACTTCCCCCCGGATACCTCTGTGCGCCCAAAGGCTGGTGCGTGCACCTGAGAAAGGCGCTTCCCCCATGCCCATGGAATTCATCCTCTTCGGTCTTCTGGCCGTTCTTCTCGTCTTCATGATCTTCAACACGCGCAAGCGCACCAAGGCGATGAAGGCCGAGCAGGAGGAGAAGGCGACCAAGACCGTCCCCGGCGTCAAAGTGCTGCTGCAGGGCGGCATCTACGGCACGATCGTCGCCTACGACCCCGAGGACCTCGACTCCCCGGCGCTCGTCGAGATCGCTCCCGGCACCATCATCGAGGTGCACAGCCAGGCCATCCTCCGCATCGTCGAGCCCAAGGACGTCGTCGTCGAGGAGCCCGTGGTCGTCGAGGACGACGTCGTGGCGAACGAGACCGACGCTCCGGCGATCGAGACCACCGAGGAGACGCGTGCGCGTCTCGAGCGGGACGCAGACGACAAGTAAGACCGCCGCCAGCGCTGCCTCTCGCATCTCCGGCATCTCAGAAAGCTGAACACACGTGGCTTCATCCTCTCCGGTCCGTCACGCCTGGCGGGTCCTCCTCGGCCTGCTCCTCGTGACGGGCGTGCTCTTCGGCATCAACTCGCTGGGCGTCTACCTCATCAAGGACGGCAACGGGGAGGTGAGCTCGTGGACGCCTGAACTCGCCCTCGATCTGCAGGGCGGGACCCAGATCGTCCTGAGCGCCGAGACCGAGGACGGGGCTGCGCCCTCGTCCGAGCAGCTCGACCAGGCCGCGGCCATCATCCGTCAGCGCGTCGACGCGTCGGGCGTCGCCGAGGCCGACATCACCACCGAGGGCGGACAGAACATCGTCGTCCAGATCCCCGGTGTCGCCGATGAGCAGACCCGCGAGCGGATCCAGTCGAGCGCTCAGCTGGAGTTCCGGCCAGTGCTGGCGACCAACGCGGCCAGCACGGAGTTCGTCGGCGAGGACGGCGAATCCACGCCCTTCCCGTCGCCCGATCCCTCGCTGAACGCGACGCCCACGGTCGAGCCCACGGACGCCAGCGACCTGTCCTGGGTGACCGAGAAGCTCGCCGCCGAGTTCCAGGCCTACGATTGCGCCAACCCGGACAACGACCCGGCCCGCGCCCCGAAGGACGAGCCGCTCATCGCCTGCTCGCCCGACGCCACTCAGAAGTTCCTCCTCGGCCCGGCCGAGCTCGACGGCACGGCCATCACGGATGCCTCGGCCGGTCGGGACCCCAAGTCGGGAGCGTGGCTCGTCCAGCTGACCATGAGCGGCGAAGGCGGAGACGCCTTCGGCATCGTCAGCACGCGTCTGAACCAGAACCGCATCGACGGCCTGTCGCCGCGGGACCAGTTCGCCTTCGTGCTCGACGGCAGCGTCCTCAGTGCACCGCGGATGAACGGTGTGATCCTCGACGGCCGCCCGAGCATCTCGGGCAGCTTCACGCAGGAGAGCGCGACGACCCTCGCGGACCAGCTGAAGTTCGGTGCGCTGCCGCTCAGCTTCACCGTGCAGAGCTCTGACACCATCTCGGCCACTCTCGGCACGCAGCAGCTGCAGATCGGCCTGATCGCCGGTCTCATCGGTCTCGCGCTCGTGGCCATCTACTCGCTCATCGTCTACCGAGCGCTCGGGTCGGTGATCATCGCCTCGATCGCCGTGATGGGCGTCCTGACCTACATCATCATCTGCATCCTGGCCTGGCGACTGGGCTTCCGTCTGTCGCTCGCCGGCGTTGCGGGTCTGATCGTGTCGATCGGCTTCACCGCCGACTCGTTCATCGTCTACTTCGAGCGAATACGAGACGAGCTCCGCGACGGCAAGTCGATCACCTCCGCCGTGGAAGACGGCTGGGGCCGCGCCAAGCGCACGATCTACATCTCGAAGTCGATCAACATCCTCGCCGCCGTGGTGCTCTACATCCTCGCGGATGCCACGGTGAAGGGCTTCGCATTCACGCTCGGTCTCACGACCCTGATCGACGTGTTCATCTTCGTGATCTTCACGCACCCCGTGATGCAGCTCCTCGCACGCACGCGGTTCTTCGGCGGCGGACACAAGCTGTCCGGCCTCGACCCCGAGGCCCTCGGCGCCGTCTACCGCAGCCGCTCGCAGTTCCGAGAGGTCTCCAGCGCCACCACCGGACGCGGGGCGAAGAATGCCCGCGCCCGCGGTGAGGCCGACCGTCGCCAGACGATCGCCGAGCGCAAACGTGCGGAAGCCCTTGCGGGGGAGAGACCCGCCACCGCCGACAGTTCTACCAAGGGAACCAGGGAGGGAGACGCCTGATGCCTTCCATGAGTGAGTTCGGCAACAACCTGTACTCGGGGAAGACATCGTTCCCCTTCGTCGGCAAGCGCCGTCTGTGGTTCATCATCGCGATCGTGCTCGTCGTCGGCTCGGCGCTCGTGCCGCTGATCCGTCCGATCCAGTTCTCGATCGAGTTCACCGGCGGGTCGCAGTTCACGGTGCAGGCACCGGACAGCCGCGACCAGGAGAAGGCGACCGCCGCCGTGCAGTCGGTCGTCCCCGGTGCGGCCACCAAGGTCGTGATCGTGAGCGACCGCGACGTCCGTGTGCAGACCGACCAGATGAGCGCCGACGAGACGCAGCAGGTCGCCGCGGCCCTCGCCGATGCCTACAAGGTCGATGCGGCTGACGTGACGTCGTCGTTCATCGGCCCGGCCTGGGGTGAGAACGTCACCAAGCAGTCGCTGTGGGGTCTCGCGATCTTCCTCGCGCTGACGTTCCTCATCCTCGCGATCTACTTCCGCACGTGGAAGATGTCGGCCGCCGCGATCATCGGCCTCCTGGACGTGCTCGTGATCACGGTCGGCGTCTACGCGCTGGCCGGGTTCGAGATCTCGCCCGCCGCCGTGATCGGCTTCCTCACGATCCTCGCGTACTCGCTGTACGACACCACGGTCGTGTTCGACAAGATCCGCGAGAACACCACGGAGGACGGGGAGAAGTCCGCGCGGCTGTTCGGGGAGTCCGTCAACCTCGCCGTGAACCAGACGCTCGTGCGATCGATCAACACGTCCGTCGTCGCGGCGCTGCCCGTGGGCGCGGTGCTCTTCATCGGCGCCTTCTGGCTCGGCGCCGAGTCGCTCACCGACATCTCGCTGTCGATCTTCGTCGGCATCCTGGTCGCCACGTATTCGACGTTGTTCGTCGCCGCTCCGCTGTACTCGCTGTTCCGCGAGAACGAGCCGCAGCTCAAGGAGCGGGACGCCCGCATCCGCGAGGCCCGCAGCAAGGCGTCCGTCGACGCCTGATCGTTCCCTCTCGCGGGAGCTCGTCCCGCACAGCACGCGTAAGATGAGAAGATTCGGGAGGTGAGTGGATGGCGGAGCCGCAGACGTCGTCGCAGGGTTCCAGTCTGCGACGACTGGTGCCCCGCATCTTCTCGCGCGCGTCCAGGATCAACGACCTCGACAACCTGATCCGCACCGTCCGCGCCAACCATCCTCGCGGCGACTTCCCGGTCATCGAGCGCGCCTACGCGGTCGCCAAGGAGAAGCACGAGGGCCAGAAGCGTCAGAGCGGCGAGCCGTACATCACGCATCCGCTCGCCGTCGCGCAGATCCTCGCCGAGCTCGGACTCGGTCCCCGCGCGATCGCGGCCGCCCTGCTGCACGACACGGTCGAGGACACCGGATACGCCCTGACCGATCTGACGGCCGAGTTCGGTGACGAGGTCGCCATGCTCGTCGACGGGGTCACGAAGCTCGACAAGGTCAAGTACGGCGAGAGCGCTCAGGCCGAGACCGTCCGCAAGATGATCGTCGCGATGTCCAAGGACATCCGCGTGCTCCTGATCAAGCTCGCCGACCGCCTGCACAATGCGCGCACCTGGGGCTTCGTCCCGCCGGAGAAGGCGGCGAAGAAGGCCAAGGAGACGCTGGAGATCTACGCGCCGCTGGCCAATCGACTCGGCATCCAGGCCATCAAGTCGGAGCTCGAGGATCTCTCGTTCGCCGTGCTGCATCCGAAGATCTACAACGAGATCCACAGCCTCATCGCGCAGCGCACCCCGCAGCGCGAGAAGTACCTGGGTCAGGTCGTCGAGGAGATCGACGAGGATCTGCGTGATCTCCGTATCCGCGGCAAGGTCGTCGGACGGCCGAAGCAGCTCTACTCCGTGTATCAGAAGATGGTCATCCGGGGCCGCGAGTTCGACGACATCTACGACTTGATCGGGATCAGGGTGCTCGTCGCCTCGGTTCGCGACTGCTATGCCGTGCTCGGTGCGATCCACGCCCGCTGGACGCCGCTGCCCGGCCGTTTCAAGGACTACATCGCGACGCCGAAGTTCAACCTCTACCAGTCGCTCCACACGACGGTGATCGGTCCGGCCGGTCGTACGGTCGAGATCCAGATCCGCACGCACGAGATGCATCAGCAGGCGGAGTACGGCGTCGCCGCGCACTGGATGTACAAGGAGCGGATGAACGGCGGCGGCAAGACCGAGGTCCGCGCCTCCGACACCGACATGGCGTGGCTCGCCCACATCTCCGACTGGCAGGCCGAGACGGCCGACCCCGGCGAGTTCCTCGACTCCCTGCGCTTCGAGATCGGTGCGAAGGAGGTCTACGTCTTCACGCCGAAGGGGCGGGTGGTCGGACTCCCGGCCAGTGCGACACCCGTGGACTTCGCCTACGCCGTGCACACCGAGATCGGTCACCGCACCATGGGGGCCAAGGTCAACGGGCGACTGGTGCCGCTGGAGTCCGAGCTGAAGAGCGGCGACGTTGTCGAGGTGTTCACCTCGAAGAACCCGGATGCCGGACCGAGCCAGGACTGGCTCGGATTCGTGGCCAGCACCCGCGCGCGCAACAAGATCCGCGGTTGGTTCACCAAGGAGCGCCGCGAAGAGGCGATCGAACAGGGCAAGGAGGCGATCGCGCGGGCGATGCGCCGTCAGAACCTGCCGCTGCAGAAGCTGATGAGCCAGGACTCCTTCGCGGAGGTCGCCCACCAGCTCCACTACGAAGACGTCTCCGCCCTGTACGCCGCGGTCGGCGAGGGACACGTCTCGACGCAGTCGGTCCTCGAGAAGGTCACGGCTCTCGTCGCCGCGAGCGATCCGGCGACCGGAACCATCGATCTTCCGGGCAGCGTTCCGACGCGGGAGCCGCGTTCCGGCGACTCGGGCGTGCTGGTGCGCGGTGCCGCCGACATCCTGGTCAAACTCGCCAAGTGCTGCACCCCGGTGCCGGGCGATGCGATCGTCGGCTTCGTGACCCGCGGCAGCGGCGTCTCCGTGCACCGTGCCGACTGCGTCAACGTGAAAGCGCTGAGTGCGGAGCAGGACCGCTTCGTAGAGGTCTCCTGGGCGCCGACGAAGAAGAGCGTGTTCCGCGTGCAGATCCAGGTCGAGGCGCTGGATCGCTCCGGTCTGCTCTCCGACGTGACGAGGGTGCTCAGCGAGCACCACGTCAACATCCTGTCGGCGACGGTCACGACCAACGACGAGCGCCTCGCTCTCAGCCGGTTCGTGTTCGAGATGGGCGATGCGGTGCATCTCGATCGCGTGCTGAACGCGGTGCGCAGGATCGACGCGGTCTACGACGTCTACCGCGTCACCTCCTCCTGAGCTCGAGCCGCTCCAGCGCAGCCAGCCCGACCCGGCTTCCGGGCACCCTCCGAAGCGACCGGAGCACGGACGCCGTCTCCGAGGAGAGTTCGGGGAAGAGCCGCGCGAGGCGCTCCATCCACGGCTTCATCCTGGGGTCCCTGTGCAACGTCGTGGCGAGATCGAGCATGGTCCTCTCCGGCGTCGACACGGCGATCCCGCCGATCAGCTGCAGGTCGGATGCTGGGAGCACCGTGTCGTGGAACACGAGCCGTGCGTTGACGTGCGGACGCAGGCGTCGATCCGCCGCGCGCTTGACGTGGTGGACCGCCGGAGGAACGTCGCCGGCGCCGTGGATCCAGGCCGCGGTCGGTCCCGACGCCGCTGTTCCCGGGCGCACGAGGGTGGCGATGGCGGTCGCCCGGACATCGGCCGTCTCGATCAGGTCGGCCGGGACGTAGGCATCGCCGATCTCGAACACGTGCCCGTCGATCCGCGCCGCGCTCAGCTCGGCTTCGCTGAGACGGGCGCCGGGCAGATACAGGAACGCGGGATGCATCACGCCAGTGTGGCGTGATGCACCCCGCGTGCGAGTGATCGCGGGCGACCTGTGGAGAACCGGGTCAGCCGCCGAGGGCGCTGAGCCAGGTGCGTCGCGCCTCGAGCGCATCGGCAGCCGTCTTCACGGCCTTCTTGTCGCCGGCCTTCTCGGCGGCGGCGAGCTCGGCCTCGAGCTTCTCGATCGCCTCGAGGAGCTGCGAGCTCATGTCGTTGGCGCGGGCCTTGGTCTCCGGGTTGTTCTTCTTCCAGTCGACTTCCTCGCGGGCCTTCAGACCCTGCTCGATCACGCGGAGACGGTCGTCGAGCGCGCGCTCCTTCTCCCGGGGGAAGACGCGTCCGATCTCGTCCCACTGCTGCTGGATGCGCGTGAGCAGCGCACGTGCGCGCTTGATGTTCGACTCGTCGGCGACTGCCTTGGCCTCTTCGAGAAGGGCTTGTCGGGCCTCGATCTTCGGCCCGGACTCGGCCTCCTCGGCCGCGGCCTGCTCGGCGCGCGCGGCGTAGAGGGCGTCTCCCGCCGCCTTGAAGCGGGCCCACAGCGCGTCGTCGGCCTTGCGCCCGGCGCGGCCGGAGGCCTTCCACTCGTCGAGGAGGTTGCGGTAGGCGGGGATGCCATCGGTGCCGCGCGGCGCGAGAGCCTCGGCACGCTCCACCAGGCGGGACTTCGCATCGCGAGCGACCTTGTGCGTGTCGTCCAGCTCGGAGTAGAACGCGCGCCGCTGCTTGTCGACCACAGCGCGCGCATCGCGGAATCGCTTCCAGAGCTGCTGCGAGATGCCCTTCGACAGGCGCGGGCCGGTCTGCTGCTGAGCCTGCCAGGCGTCGAACAGTTCGCCGAGCTCCGCCGTGACCTGCTTCCACTGGACCTTGCTGAGGTCGCGCGCGGCGATCGCCTCGGCGCGCTCCACGAGGACGGTCCGCTCGGCGATCGCCTTGTCGACGAGCTCCTTGGCCTGCTGCGCCTCCTGCTCGGTGGCCTCGGAGAGCGAGGCGGTGAGGGCGTTCAGGCGATCGCGGAGACCGGCGAGGTCTCCGACGGCGGCGGCATCCGTCGCCTCGTCGATCAGGTGGCCGGCCTGCTTGGCGAGATCGCTCGCCGACGCGCCACCGGTCTGCTGACGCTGTTCGAGCGCGTGCACCTTGAAGGCGATGTCGTCGAACTTCCGCACGAAGTACGCGAGCGCCTCGTCGGGGGTTCCATCCGGGTACTGGCCGACCACGCGCCAGGCTTCGCCCTCACGCACCTCGACGGTGCCGTCTTCGGAGACGCGACCCCACTCGGCGGACGACGAGGATGAAGCCGGCGACGGAGCCACCGGAGGCACGACGGCAGGCGTCGGCGCCTTTCGCGGCATCGGCACGGCGGGGGGTGCGGGAATGGGGGGAGTCGGCTTCGACGGCTCGGTGGCAGACACGGTGATTCTCCTTGCGCGGTAAGGCCGCGGGAGGCGGAAAGGACGAGGCTCAGCCTAGTACGCCCGCGGGTTCCGGGTGAGGCCGGCACTTCTCACATCACCGTTACCGATCTGTGAGGAGATCGTTCGACGGGTGAAACATGCAGCGTCCTCTCCGGGAAACACGGCGCTCCTATCGTCGCCAGCACGACAGTTCCCCCGGTCGACAGGAGCCCCATGAACGACACCGCATCCACGCCGCACGAGATCATGGTGGTCGGAGCCGGCATGGTGGCGCACCGGTTCGTCGAGAGCCTGCTCAGCCGCGCCGATGCGGACGTGCGGGTGACCGTGATCGGCGACGAGGGACGCGGACCGTACGACCGCGTGGGACTGACGAGCTTCTTCTCGGGAGCCACGCCGGATGATCTGGAGCTCGACCGCGCGGTCTTCCGCGACGCACGGGTGCGCCTGATCCACAATGATCGCGTCCTGCGCATCGACCGCTCCGCCCGCTCGGTGCGGACGCGCTCCCGTCGCAACTACGACTACGACACGCTGGTGCTCGCAACCGGCTCCTACGCGGCGCGGGTGGCCGTGGACGGCGCCGACCTTCCGGGCTGCTTCGTGTATCGCACGCTCGACGACGTGCAGTCGCTGCGGGACTTCGTGGCCGCGCGGACGGCCGCTCTCGGTCGTCCCCTGCGCGGTGCGGTCATCGGCGGCGGCCTGTTGGGGCTCGAGGCGGCGGGTGCGCTGCAGGGGATGGACGTCGACACGACCGTCGTGCAGTACTCGGACCGCCTGATGTCGGCGCAGCTCGATCAGGCGGGCGGGGGGATGCTGAAGCGCCTCCTGGAGTCCCGCGGCATCACGGTGCGCACGCAGGCGCGGACGACGAGGCTCGATCCGGACGAATCCGGTGCCGTCACGGCTCTCGAGTTCCAGGACGGCTCGTTCCAGCGCGCGGACGTGGTGGTGTTCACGGTCGGCGTGCGCCCGCGCGACGAGCTCGCCCGGAACGCGGAGCTCGAGGTGCATCCGCGCGGGGGCGTCCTGATCGACGAGCGGTGCTCGACATCGGACCCGAACATCCTCGCGATCGGCGAGGTCGCCAACTTCGACGACCGGTGCGTGGGCCTCGTGGCTCCCGGGTACGCGATGGCGGAGGTCGCGGCGACCCGGCTGCTCGGGGGAGAGGCCAGCTTCCCCGGCTATGACGAATCCGCCAAGCTCAAGCTCTCGGGCGTCGATGTGGCGAGCTTCGGCGATGCGCTCGCTCGCACTCCCGACGCGCTCGACGTCGTCTACGCCGATCCGGTCGCCGGCGTCTACAAGAAGCTCGTGCTCTCCGACGATGCGCAGACCCTGCTCGGCGGCATCCTCGTCGGCGATGCGAGCGCCTACGGCTCGCTGCGCCCCCTCGTTGGGGCGAAGCTCGGCGCCGACCCGTCGGCCTACCTCCTGCCGGAAGGGGGCAATGCCGCACCAGTCGGGGAGCTACCCGATGAAGCCGTGGTGTGCTCGTGCTCCAACGTCTCGGCAGGTCGGATCCGTCAGGCCGTTCACGAGGAGGGGTGCAGGGACGCCGCCGCCGTCAAGGGCTGCACGAAGGCGGGCGCGACCTGCGGCTCCTGCGTGCTGATGGTCAAGAAGGTGGTCGGCCAGGAGCTCACGAAGCTCGGGCAGACGGTGTCGAACGCGCTGTGCGAGCACTTCGACATGTCGCGGCGCCAGCTGTTCGACGCCGTGCGGATCGCCGAGCTGTCGACGTTCAGCTCCATAGTCGAGCGCTTCGGCCGCGGACGCGGCTGCGACATCTGCAAGCCGGCGATCGCCAGCATCCTCTCCGGGCTCGTCGGTCAGCACGTGCTCGAGGGCGAGAACGCCGCGCTGCAGGACACGAACGACCACGTGATGGCGAACATGCAGAAAGACGGCACCTATTCGGTGGTTCCGCGGATGCCGGGTGGCGAGGTGACCCCGGACGGACTGCTGGCGATCGGGCAGATCGCCAAGGACTTCGCCCTGTACACGAAGATCACGGGCGGTCAGCGCATCGACATGTTCGGCGCGCGTCTGGAGCAGCTGCCGCTCATCTGGGAGCGGCTCGTCGACGCGGGATTCGAGTCCGGACACGCCTACGGCAAATCGCTCCGCACGGTGAA
>Ga0307406_10001544_pt1 | contig 12713 bp, 11 predicted proteins | sample 322Cmetagenome_3_FD_203706 | JGI IMG/M metagenome (GOLD analysis project Ga0307406, IMG submission 203706) | Maize rhizosphere microbial communities from greenhouse at UC Davis, California, United States - 322HYB-C-2 | ecosystem: Host-associated > Plants > Roots > Rhizosphere > Soil | place... | reverse complement strand
CAACCTCTCGTTCGGCCCAGGCGCGGGATTCCATGAGGCGTACATCGGCGCCGACGACGCGGACGTCGGTGACACGGACGGCGACGGGGATCTCGACGTCCTCGCGGTGGCCGACACGAACAACGGCGGCACCTCGCTCCTGAACAACGGCGACGGCACGTTCACGGAGGCCGAGCCCCTCTTCACCGACGGCGTGGCGATCGCCGATTACGACGAGGATGGGAAACTCGACTTTGCTGGCGCGGGCGACTTCGTGGTCTTCGTGCAGCTCGGCAACGGGGATGGGACGTTCGCGAATGCCCAGGAATACCTGCTCGTCGACGACATCATCGGCCAGATGGCCGCGGGGGACGTGAACGGCGACGGGCACGCGGATTTCGTCGCCCTCCACGCGCAGAAGGACGGAATCTCGTTGATGCTGGGGCAGGGGAACGGGTCGTTCATCGGCACCTCGTTCGCCCTCGGCCTCGGGACGACCGTGCAGCACCCGGTGCTCCGTGATCTCGACGGGGACGGCGACGACGACCTCGTGGTCATCGCGGGCGGCCGGGTGAACGTGCTCCTCTGGGAGAGTGATTTTTTCACCGCCGGGCCCACGCTCGACGACATCCTGCGGCCGACGTCGCTCTCGGTCTCGGACGTGACGGGGGACGGCCGGCCGGATCTGCTCGTGACGTCGAATGCCACGAACTCGCTGGTCGTCCTGCGGAACACGAACTGAATTTTCGTCTCCACCGGGCCGGGGAGCTTTGCTAGGATCGTCCCGGCCGATGTCCGAGAAGTCCGAAAAGCTCCCCTTCCTCGCCTACCACACCAGCACGGGAGAGCCGCCCGAGCTCACCCCGGGGCCGATCCAGCGGCAATGGATGAACGACACGCGGGACGCGTTCGCGAACCGCTGCCTGCCGCTGCTCATCGCCAACCAGGCCGGCTGGCTCGTCCTCTCGCCGCACACGGTGCGGGCCATCTGGGACGGCACGGGCTCGCTGAAGAGCGTGTGCATCGAGAACATCGAGGGCCCCCCGCCGTACCTGGCCATGAGCCATTTCGGCCACGGGATCCTCACGTTCTCCATCCCGTTCCTGTTCCGCACGCCGCCCGGGTACAACCTGCTCGTCCGCGGCCCCGCGAACATGCCGAAGGACGGCGCCTCTCCGCTCGACGGGATCGTCGAGACCGACTGGAGCACGGCGACGTTCACGATGAACTGGCAACTGACGCGAGCGCAGCACCCGGTGACGTGGAAAAAGGGCGAGCCGATCGCGATGCTCGTGCCGATGCGCCGGGGCGAGCTCGAGTCGTTCGAGCCGGAGCTGCGTGGCCTCTACGACGACCCGGAGGTCGCGAAGGCCTACCTCGAATGGCGCAACAGCCGCTCGCAGTTCATCAAGGAGCTGCCGATCGAGGGCTCGAGCGCGAACCAGGCAGAATGGCAAAAGGACTACGTCCACGGCCGCGCGCCGGACGGGACGGTCGCGAAGGAGCACCAGCGCAAGCTCGCGCTGAAGGCCTTTCGCAAGGGGAAGAAGCCGTGATCAAGCGGCTCGCAGACGCGATCGTGCACGGCTTCGGCTTCAGCGCGGGCAAGGCGCTGTTCGACGAGGCCGTGGAGAAGGTCGAAGAAGCGACCCGCGAGCCGACGGCCAAAGAGCTCGAAGCCGCGGAGAAGGAAGCAAAAAAGCGCGCGCTCGCCGAGGAGAAGGCGCGCGCCGCGGCGGCGAAGCAGGCGGAGAAGGACCGGAAGAAGGCCGCGGCCGAGATTGATGCGGAGCTCGCCGCATTAAAGAAGAAGGTCGGGCAGAAGTAGGGGGCGGGCGTCGGGCGCGGAGGGACGTCTCCGTGTGGCGCAGCTCGTCGTGGATGTCCTCGAAGGGCGCGGCGAGGGGTTCTCCCAGCAGAGCCGCACTGCATTGTGTCGCTGAGATGCGGAATGCCCGCAAAATACCGCTGTTCCCGGACGTCATGAGGCGTCGTTACGGTGGACACCGTGTGGGCTTCGTGTAGGGTCCGCGCCAGAAGCGGCCACCCTGCGGCCCGAAGTGAGTCCAACCGTGAACATTGCCCATTTCTTCGCCCCCCTCTTCGCCTCCTCCCTCCTCCTCGCCGCCGCGTGTGGCGGAGGCTCCACGACGACCGCGACCCCCGACGGCGCCGATTCGAAGGATTCGTCCGCGAAGGGCGCCGTGACGGACGAGACCTGCAAGGCCGATACGTTCGCGTGCGAAAACGGCGGAAAGTGCAAGGCGAAGGACGGCAAGTGTGTCGCGACCGCGGAGAGCTGCAAGGCCTCGTCGATGTGCATGACGGCCGCCCAGTGTACCGAGAAGGGCGGCGAATGCGTCTTTGCGTCGCAAGAGAATTGCATGGAGAAGGTCTGCCCCTTGAACGGCTGGTGTGAGTTCAAGGATGGCAAGTGCCTCGCGACCGCAGAGGGCTGCATGAACAGCCAGATGTGCCATTTCGACGGCCAGTGTGCCTATTCGAAGGTCACCAAGGACTGCGAGGTGACCGCGGCGAGCTGCAAAGCCTCGGAGGCATGCGTGAACGAAGGCCGCTGCAAGCCCCACGAGAACGGCCTGCTCTGCGTGGAGTGACGCGGCCGCGTAGGGGCTCGTTCAGCCCGACCCCATCTCCGCCTTGATCCGTGCGGTCTCCTGCGCCGCGTGCGTGAGGCGCGGCCGGGCTCGGGCGTCACATGACCTCGCTTCCCACGCGAGGGGCTCGGACGTTCGTGGACCTGGCATGCAGCGTCCCGGACGACACATGCAGCATCGGGAACGCCACGTGCACGGTTCGGGACGCCACGTGCACGGTTCGGAACGCCACGTGCACGGTTCGGAACGCCGTGTGCACGGTTCGGAACGCCGTGTGCACGGTTCGGAACGTCGCGTGCACGGTTCGGAACACCGCGTGCACGATTCGGAACACTGCGTGCACGGTTCGGAACGCGATGTGCACGGTTCGGAACGCGATGTGCACGGTGCGGAACACCATGCGCAGATCTGCGGACGCCCGGCGCCGCGGGATTTTGCGTGCGGAGGCGTCCCGGCGGTGGGGGGGGATGGGGGCGCCTTCGATGGGGGTTGCCGTGGACAGGGAGCCGCGTCCTTCAGCTCCTCACTTCCTCGTCTTGATCGCGCCGAGCGGCCGGAAACCGGTCCAGTCAGGCTCCATGACGCCGTTCCGGAAGGCCTCGTCCTCGTCGACGTCGATCCCCACATACGGCGCGTTGGGAGCGCTGAAGGCCCCGACGTTCAACGAGTCGTAGGGGCATCCCTGGGGAGTCAGGTTGCACGCCTGCGGGCCGATGGGGTCGTGACCCGAGGTGGTCGTGTTGAACGCGACCGACCAGATGACGCCATCGGGCAACGTTATCGGCGTCGCGAAGCTCATCTCGATGGTCTGGGCGAAGCCATTGTAGCAAAGTTTGTCCCGCGTATCGAACCACCTGCCGTCACCACATTCCGGGCTGGCCGATGGACGGTACCGGATGTTGACGATTTGTGTCTGCTGAGCGAGCACATCACCGGGAACCCCGTCCCCGTCCTCGTCGTCGTAAATCGTGAATGTGAGGGGCACCGGGAACGTGGCCCCGGGCGACGATACGCAATTGTTGGTGTCCCAGCGCCCGGCCTCGCAGGCAAAACTCACCATGACCACGGACATCGACTGAAGTGTCCTCCCCGTTCCGCCGAGGATGACCTGGTCGCCAAACTCGTCCGTCTGGCAACACTCGAAACCTTGACTCGCGACGCTGCCCGGCAGCTTGGAGGGGATCGCATTGTACCCGGATACGGCTTTCCCACCCGACGAGACCGGCTTCGCCGAGGCCATATTCACGCCGACGAACGCCAACAAACCGACGGTGGCGATGCCGATGCGCAAACGATGGATCTTGCTAACTGCCTTCATGTCCTTCGCTCCTCTTCACGTTCTGCACTTTGGATGGACCTGGCCCCCCCTCGGCTCTCCCCGTCATGGACGCGAGAAAGGTGAGGCGTGTCCCAGGCAGCCAACCCTCGAATGTCGGAGTCGGCGCTGTCGTGAGGCGATGCCAGGGGCGGTCATTGCGTGACCACGCGCACCGCACGTGGGCCCTGGTCTACTCCCGTGGCGATAGCCTGTCGAGCGTGCGCCTGGCCTCACCGCGTCGAGCGACGAGATTCGCGACTGACGGAAGAAGCAGTCCCGAGCGTCGACGCGCCGGCGGCGCCTGGGGCGTATCCACGCGTGACGCCTCGCGCCCGATTCGCTAGGATCGGGGGCGCCGTGAACATCATCACCCTCTCGATCCCCGGCTTCTTCCTTCTCATGGGCCTCGAATGGCTCATCGGGCGCGCCAAGAACCGGCGCGTCTACCGCGGCCCGGATGTGCTCGCGGATCTGCTCCTCGGCTCGGCGCAGACGTTATTTGGTGTGGTCGCGGCGGGCGTGCTCGTCGGTGGTTACCTCTTGCTCTACGAGCGGCGCCTCTTCGACGTCTCGCCGCGCTCGGCGCTCGCCTGGGCCTCTCTGCTCGTTGGCCTCGATTTCCTCTACTATTGGTTCCATCGCGCCTCGCACCGCATGAACCTCGCCTGGGCCGCGCACGCGCCGCATCACCAGAGCGAGGATTACAACTTCGCGGTCGCCCTCCGGCAGGGGCCGTTTCAGCCCCTCGTCTCGCGCGTGTTTTACCTGCCCCTCGCCGTGCTCGGGTTTCCCCCTGCCATGTTCGCGACGGCCGTCGGGATCAATACGGTGTATCAATTCTGGATTCACACCGAGCTCGTGGGCAAACTCGGGCCGCTCGAGTGGGTGCTGAATACGCCGTCACATCACCGGGTGCATCACGGCTGCAATGGGAAGTATCTCGACCGCAACCACGGCGGCATGCTCATCGTCTGGGATCGGCTCTTCGGAACGTTCGAGCCCGAGGCCGAGAGGCCCGTGTACGGGACCGTGAAGCCCGTCGCGACGTGGAACCCGCTCGTCTGCGCGTGGACACCGCTCCGCGACATCCTCGACACCGCCGCCCGCGCGCCGCACCTCGTCGACAAACTCAAGGTGTGGGTCATGCCGCCCGAGTGGCGGCCTCGCGGCGAGCCGCCCGCGGATGTCTCCGTCGCGATCGATCGGCCCAAGTACGACGCGCGTCCGTCACGCGGCGCGGGGATCTACGCGGCCGTGATGCTCGTCTTCACGCTCGTCGCCACGGTGTATTTTCTGATCAAAGGACCCGCGGCCCCCCTCGCGACGAAACTCGTGTTCGCCGCGTGGTTCACGGCGGCGCTCGGCGGGCTCGGGGGCGTGCTCGAGGGGCGCGCGTGGGCGAAGCCGCTCGAAGCCGCGCGACTCGTCGCCACGCCGTTCGTGCTCGGGATGTTGCTCTGAAGAGCGATTTCGGTTGACGGCAGGCCGCGATGGATCGGCGGATCAGCTCACGCGGATCTTCGCGTCGCCGCGCTGGCGGCCGGTGAGGGAGCGGACCTCGATGCGGTAAATGCCCGGGGACGAGACGACGAACTCGATCGGCGGCGGGCTCTGCGGGGCGCCGGTGGGCGGATCTCGCACGAGGGTGTCGAGGATGTTCGCGCCCGAGGGGGAGAACACCTTGAGCGAGTAAGGCGGGATCGACGTCTCGCTGGGGACGAAGACGAGCGAGAGTCGCTCGCCCGCCGGGATCCTCTCGAAAAACGGCACGGTACCGCGGGTCGAGGATCGGGCCGGGTGGCAGTAGATCTCGATGTCGCCTGAACTCTCGATCGGTCCTGACATGTTGGCGCTGTCGCCCCCCGCGGAGCCAAGAGGGCCGGGGGTGACCAGAGGACGCTAGCAGCCTTGGGGCGGCGCCATCAAGCCCCGTCGACGCGGCGCGCGCTCCCCTGGTAGTATCCGCGACGATGCCGCAATCGCTCGCCTCACGAGCGCTCGACAACACGTCGGGCGCCTCTCGGGGCAAGCAGGCGGCGCGCGGAGGGTCGCTCGCGACCAGCCCCGTACCCGAGGAGAACACGAAGGAACATGGATCAGCGCGCGCTCCAGCGATCGATAGGCCCGAAGACCGCGAGCGCGGACCCGATGATCGGCAAGGTCGTCGCAGGCCGCTACCGCCTCGAGACCAGGATCGGCGAGGGCGGTATGGGCGTGGTGTACCGCGCCCGCCACGTTCTCATCGACCGGGTGGTCGCGCTCAAGCTCATCCGCCCCGACCTCCGCGGCGAGACGCACCTCCGAGCATGGATGCTCCGCGAGGCCCGCGCCGCGAACCGGGTGGATCACGCCCACATCATCGACATCCACGACATCGGCGAGACCGAGGAGGGTGAGCTCTATCTGGTGATGGAGTACCTCGTCGGCACGCCACTCAGCGCCGAGCTCGCGCGTGGACCGATGCCGATCTCGCGCGGCGTCGACATCCTCGAGCAGATGTGCGCCGCGCTCGCCCGCGCCCACGACCTCGGCGTCGTGCACCGGGATCTCAAGAGCGACAACATCCTCCTCACCCAGCGCGGCGGCCGGAAGGACTTCGTCAAGATCCTCGACTTCGGCCTCGCCGCCATCGCCCGCGACCCGCGCCTCGCCCCGAAGGGCGCGGTCTTCGGCACCCCGGAGTACATGTCGCCCGAGCAGGCGCGCGGCGAGGAGGCCACGCCCCACGCGGACCTCTACGCGCTCGGCGTGCTCTTCTACGAGATGCTGACGGGCCAGCTCCCGTTCCGCGCCAACGATCGCGAGACGCTGCTCGAGATGCAGCGGACGGCGGTCCCGCGGCGCCCACGAACGATCCGCCCCGACGCGCATCCGCAAGGCGAGACGATCGCGATGCGGCTGCTCGAGAAGGACATCCGCAAGCGTTACCGCGACGCCCACCATCTCCAGGAGGAGCTCAAGGCCCTGCAGCGGAGCCTGCCGAGCACGCCGTGGGAGATCGAGTCGGGCGGCGAGGCCGTGCCCGCGCCGCCGCCGCCGCCGCCGCCGCAGTCGGCCGGCGTGACGGAGTGGGCGAACCGGACGGCGCTCTTCGCGCGGATGGTCGCGCGCGCATACCCGGCCGGCAACGCGCCGCCGGACATCCAGACGGCGCTCGCGCAGCTCTGGGAGCTCGCGGCGAAGGCGAACCGGCTGGAGGGCGAGGTCGCGAGCCACACGCGCAAGCTCGAGGCCCTCGAGCGGCGTGGTCGCGCGCTGCGCGCCGAGATCGGCCGCAAGGTCGAGGAGCTCGCGCACGAGGAGTCACGCGTGATGCGTGAAGCCGGCGCCGACGGCGAGGACGTGGACAAGGTCCGCAGCGAGCTGTCGCAGGCGGAGAAGCTCGCCACGGAGGCGAAACAACTCGCCGACGGAGCCGCGCGGCAGGGGACGTTCGATCGTTCGATCTTCGAGCGCGCGGGCGCGACGTCCGCGACCGTGCAGGCGAAGCGCGAGCAACTCGCGCGGTACGAGGCGAAGAAAAACACGCGCGAGACGACGGCGCGGGATCTGCGCCGGCAGATCGACGAGCTGCGCGGGCAACTGACGCGGTACGCGGAGGCGCTCGAGGAGGATCTCGGGCAAGGCCGCGAGAAGGTCGCGCAGCGGACGCGCGAGGGTCTCAGCTTCGAGAAGTCCTTCAGCGACGCCTCGAACCTCCTGCTCGCGCACCTGCGCAACAAGCCGGAGTGCCGCGATCTCGTGGCCGAGCTGCTCACGACGAACAAGGACGCGAGCGCGGCGCAGAGCGACAGCGGCGAGCCCAAGGCGTCGGGCCTCGAGAAACGTCCTGGCAATTGATCCAGGAAGGGGGCTTCGTTCGGTTGAACCGAGCGGGGCCCCCACGCCTGTCGGGGTCCGGCCTACGCCGGTCCCGCCTTCAACAAAAGAAAGATGACGGGAATGCCGCGCTGTGGTAGTCAGCGCGCGCCTCGGCGGGGAAAACCGTCGAGGGCGAGGCTGTGCTGAAGCGTCGGCGTCAGGGCTAGCGGGTCGTTATTCGACGGAGCCTGCGCCGCGGGGACGAACCCCGTCGGTGCCCGCTCATCCGCGACTCACGCAGGCGGCCAACCCCTCGAAAACCTGGGAGATCACTGCGGCGGCGGAAGCCTTCGTGGCGTTCTCCTCGTTTGAAGGAGGCACACCGTCATGAACGTAGAGGGTTCTTCGCGCCCCAGCGGGGCGCGAGCGTGGCCCGCGCGCGCCTTGGCCGTCGTAGGCGCGCTGTTCGCTATCGCCCTGGCTCGTCCCGCGCAGGCGGACGAGGCTTCGCTCAAGTTGCCCGATCTGGGCTCCGTGGCCTTCATGGGGAACACGGACGGACGCACCCTGCTGCTCGCAGGCATGGGCGTCTGCGCGCTGGGTCTCATCTTCGGGATGACGATCTACATGCAGCTCAAGAAGATGGCCGTGCATCGCTCGATGCTCGAGATCTCGGAGCTGATTTACGCGACCTGCAAGACGTACCTGATCACCCAGATCAAGTTCATCATCCTGCTCGAGGTCCTCATCGGGGCCGTGATCGCCGTCTACTACGGCTATTTCAAGCACTTCGACGTCGGTCGTGTCGCGCTCATCCTGTTCTGCAGCCTCGTCGGCATCGCGGGCAGCACGGGCGTCGCCTGGTTCGGCATCCGCATCAACACGTTCGCGAACTCCCGCACGGCGTTCGCGAGCCTCCGCGGCAAGCCCTTCCCGACCTACGCGATCCCGCTCAAGGCAGGCATGAGCATCGGCACGGTGCTGATCAGCGTCGAGCTGCTCGTCATGCTGATCATCCTGCTCTTCGTGCCCGGCGAGTACGCGGGTCCGTGCTTCATCGGCTTCGCCATCGGCGAGTCGCTCGGCGCCTCGGCCCTCCGCATCGCGGGCGGCATCTTCACGAAGATCGCCGACATCGGCTCCGATCTCATGAAGATCGTCTTCAACATCAAGGAAGACGACGCGCGTAACCCGGGCGTCATCGCCGACTGCACGGGCGACAACGCGGGTGACTCGGTCGGCCCGAGCGCCGACGGCTTCGAGACCTACGGCGTCACCGGCGTCGCGCTCATCTCGTTCATCCTGCTCGCGGTCGCGGACGTCAAGACGCAGGTCCAGCTCCTCGTCTGGATCTTCGTCATGCGTATCATGATGGTCGTGGCGAGCGTCGTGAGTTACCTCGTCAACGAGGCGATCGCGAAGGCGCGCTACGGCACCGTCGACAAGATGAACTTCGAGTCGCCGCTGACGTGGCTCGTGTGGCTCACGTCGTTCGTGTCGCTCGGCCTCACGTTCGTCGTGTCGTACCTGCTCATCCCGAACCTCGGTGATGGCACGCTCTGGTGGAAGCTCTCGCTCATCATCAGCTGCGGCACGCTCGCCGGCGCGATCATCCCCGAGGCGGTCAAGATCTTCACCTCGACCGAGAGCAGCCACGTGCGTGAGGTCGTGACCTCGTCGCGCGAGGGTGGCCCCTCGCTGAACGTCCTCTCCGGCATGGTGGCCGGTAACTTCAGCGCCTACTGGCTCGGCATGGTCATCGCGGGCCTCATGGGCGCCGCGTACCTCGTCGCGCTCCAGGGCCTCGCGACGATCTTCACCTCGACGATGGCCGCGCCCGTCTTCGCCTTCGGCCTCGTGGCCTTCGGCTTCCTCGGCATGGGCCCGGTGACCATCGCGGTCGACTCCTACGGCCCGGTGACCGACAACGCGCAGAGCGTCTTCGAGCTCAGCGTGATCGAGTCGCTCCCCGGCATCAAGGAGGAGATCAAGAAGGAACACGGCTTCGACGTCGACTTCGAGAAGGCCAAGCACTACCTCGAGGAGAACGACGGCGCGGGCAACACCTTCAAGGCGACGGCGAAGCCGGTGCTCATCGGCACCGCGGTCGTCGGCGCCACGACCCTGATCTTCTCGATCATCCTCGAGCTGCAGGCGGAGTTCGGTGTGGTGCAGGCGATCGAGCGTCTCTCGCTCATCAACGCGCCCTTCCTCCTCGGCCTCATCGTGGGCGGCGCGGTGATCTACTGGTTCAGCGGCGCCTCCTGCCAGGCCGTCGTGACCGGCGCCTACCGCGCAGTCGAGTTCATCAAGGCGAACATCAAGCTCGAGGGCTCCGAGAAGGCGAGCATCGAGGACAGCAAGAAGGTCGTCGAGATCTGCACGCAGTACGCGCAGCGCGGGATGATCAACATCTTCCTCGCGGTCTTCCTCGGCACCCTCGCCTTCGCGTTCCTCGATCCGTTCTTCTTCATCGGTTACCTCATCTCGATCGCGCTCTTCGGCCTGTACCAGGCGCTCTTCATGGCGAACGCCGGCGGAGCCTGGGACAACGCGAAGAAGCTCGTCGAGGTGGAGCTGAAGGAGAAGGGCACCCCGCTCCACGCGGCGTGCGTCGTCGGTGACACCGTCGGTGATCCCTTCAAGGACACCTCGTCGGTCGCCATGAACCCCATCATCAAGTTCACGACGCTCTTCGGCCTCCTCGCCGTCGAGCTCGCGATCAAGATCCCGCACCAGACGAGCATCGTGCTCTCGGGCATCTTCTTCTTCGCGTCGACGATCTTCGTGTGGCGGTCGTTCTACGGCATGCGCATCAAGTCGGACGAGAAGTCGCCGGCGCCCGCCGCGCACTGATCACGATCCGCCAGACGGACCGACTCGAACGAGGACGGTCCTGACCGAGCGCCCTCGCTCCTCACGGAGCGGGGGCGTTCGCTTTTTCGAAGCGAGCGTTACGTCTTCGAACTATAAGTCAGCCCATGCGAGCTCTCTGCCCGTCGTGCGGTTTCCACCACGAGGTCGTCCGCGTGCTCGAGGACGGGCACGGAGAAAGCCGCAAGGACGTCTACCAAGTCGCGCCGCTCCCCGAGTGCGACCGGACGTGGATCAGCGACCAGGAGCTGCTCGAAGCGCGCGCTCGTTATGGCCTGGAGGCGATCCTCCAGGAGGACGAGGACGACGTCTAGAGTCCCCCCTCGGGACTAGAACACGACGGGCAGGAGGACCTTCACCGACGCGCCCTGGGCAGGCGCGGGGAAGCGGAAGGTGCCCACGACTTGCGCGACGCAGCTCGCGAGCTCGCGTGACCAGAAGCTCGACTCGGGGACCCAGACCTCGTCCACGCGGCCCGTGCCGTCGATCGTGAAGGACAACATCATGCGGCCGCGGACGTGGTTGCGCTTCGACTCGAGCAGGTAGCAGTCCTGCACGTCGTCGCGATGATCCGCGAGGATACGTTGCACGACGTCGTCGGTCAGCGGGCCCGTGATCGTGGCGGCTTCGAGGCGTGCCTTCACGCGCTCGTTCGGGCGGCTGCTGCCGTGACCGTAACCAGCCCCCAACCCCGCGGTCCCGAGCCTGCTGAGGCCGATGCCTTCGCCCGTCCCGCCGCCGCCGATCCCGATCCCGCCGAGGCCTCCGAAGCCGCCGACGGAGCCGCCGACGACGCCGACGGGGCCGCCGAGGACGCCACCCACGACGCCACCTTCCACGCCGCCTTCCGAGCCGAAGAGCCCGGTGAGGCCTTCCCCGGAGCCTCCTCCGAGCACGCCGAGGATGCCGTACTTGGAGGCCTCTTCGAGCGCCTCCCTGCGTGCGTCGGCGGGGTCGTTCTTTGCTGCGGCGCTGGGTTTGTCCGCGGCCTTGCTCTTGACGCCGTCGCCGACCATCACGACGGGCTCCGGGCCTCCGGAGCGCGCGGCGCTGCTCGCGCAGCCGGCCACGAGCCACGCCGATGCGACGAGTGCCGCCACGCGAGCCTGGGTGTACATGACGCGAGGGTAGAAGGGGCGAAACGAGGCGTCAACGTGACCCGCGAGCGACGTCTCGCCGCCCGCGGGCCCCGCACGCGAGATGTCAGGCGGCCGTCGCCTCGCTCGACGCCTTGGACTTGCCCTCGGCGTAGAGCGTCTCGATCTGCTGGCCGTAGCGTTGCCACACCACGCGGCGCTTCACCTTCAGCGAGGGCGTGAGCAGGCCGTTCTGCGTGGTGAAGTCCTCGCTCGTCAGCGTGACCTTCTGGATCTTCTCGAAGCCCTTCCACTCGGCCGAGTACTTCTGGATCTCGTCCGTCACGAGCTGCTTCACGCGCGCGTTCTCGCACATCGCGTCGTCGCTCTCGAACGTGAGGCCCTGGCCCTTGCCCCACGTCTTCACGGCCTCGACGTCGATCGCCACGAGCGCGACGTTGTAGAGGCGGTTGTCGCCGTAGACCATCGCGTTGAGGATGTACGGCGAGAGCTTGAGTTGCTCCTCGAGCGGCGCGGGCGAGACGTACTTGCCGTTCTCGAGCTTGTACTGCTCCTTGATGCGGCCCGTGATGTAGAGGAAACCCTCGTCGTCGATGTACCCGAGGTCGCCCGTGCGGAAGCCTCGATCCTCGGTGAAGACCGCTTTGTTCTCTTCGTCGCGGTTGTGGTAGCCCTGCATGATGTTCGGGCCGTGGATGACGATCTCGCCCTGGTTCACCTCGCCCGCGGCTTCCTTGTCGATGACGATCTTCACGCCCGGGATCGCCTTGCCGACGCTGCCGATGCGGTGCGCGCCGGGGCGGTTCGCCGTGGCGATCGGGCTCGTCTCGGTGAGGCCGTAGCCCTCGTAGACCGTGATGCCGAGGGCGTCGATGAACTCGGCGACCTCCCGCGAGAGGGCCGCGCCGCCGCTGAAGGCGTACTTCATGCGACCGCCGAACTTGGCGCGGATCTTCGAGAAGACGAGCTTGTCCGCGAGCGCGAGCTGGATCTTCTCACCGAGCCCGAGCGAGTCCGGGCCCTCCTTGC
>Ga0307406_10001543_pt1 | contig 12715 bp, 6 predicted proteins | sample 322Cmetagenome_3_FD_203706 | JGI IMG/M metagenome (GOLD analysis project Ga0307406, IMG submission 203706) | Maize rhizosphere microbial communities from greenhouse at UC Davis, California, United States - 322HYB-C-2 | ecosystem: Host-associated > Plants > Roots > Rhizosphere > Soil | place... | reverse complement strand
TGAGATTGAAGCGAAGCGTTCCGTCCCCAGATAGGAATGCTTCGCTTCGCTCTCTGACGCGACTGCAGAGGGCAGGTTTGGTCGGGCGCTCCCGCAATGGAGTGTCGTCCGCCAGCGGCTGGTAGGGGCCAGCCACCAGGCCAGCGGTGCAATGCCGCGGGACAGTCGAACAGCAAGAAGCCGCATCCGGCCGGGTGCGGCGGCGACCTTGACGCGGGACGGCAAGCGCTCGACTACGTACCGCGTCGAACCGGAGAAGCGACACCTCATGGCGACCACCCAAGCCACGCCCTACACGTTCACCGAGAAGAAGCGCATCCGCAAGAGCTTCGCGAAGCGCGCGAGCGTCCTGCCCGTTCCGTTCCTGCTCGAGACGCAGCTCGCGAGCTATCGCGCGTTCCTGCAGGAGTTCTCGGCGCCCGAGAAGCGCAAGAACGAAGGCCTCCAGGCCGCGTTCACGTCGATCTTCCCGATCAGCTCGCACTCGGGCAACGCCCGCCTCGAGTTCGTCGGCTATTCGCTGCTCGCCCCTGCGTTCGACGTCGTCGAATGCCAGCAGCGCGGCCTCACCTACTGCTCGGCGCTTCGCGCGCGCGTGCGCCTCGTCATCATGGACAAGGAGGCGCCGAAGGAGACGGTCAAGGAGGTGAAGGAGCAGGAGGTCTACATGGGCGAGATCCCGCTCATGACCGAGAACGGCTCGTTCATCATCAACGGCACCGAGCGCGTCATCGTCTCGCAGCTGCATCGCTCGCCGGGCGTGTTCTTCGAGCACGACCGCGGCAAGACGCACAGCTCGGGCAAGCTCCTGTTCTCCGCGCGCGTGATCCCCTACCGCGGCAGCTGGCTGGACTTCGAGTTCGACCCGAAGGACTTCCTGTTCTTCCGCGTCGACCGCCGTCGCAAGATGCCGGTGACCACGCTGCTGAAGGCGATCGGCCTCACCAACGAGGACATCCTGCGCGAGTTCTTCGTCTTCGACACGTTCCACGTGAAGAAGGGCGAGGTCACGCTCGAGCTCGTTCCCGAGCGCCTGCGCGGCGAGCTCGCGAAGTTCGACATCGTCGCCCCCAACGGCAAGGTCGTCGTCGCCAAGGACAAGCGCATCACGGCACGCCACGTGCGCGAGCTCGCGGAAGCCGGCGTCAAGGAGATCGGCGTGCCGGCGGAATTCGTGCTCGGCCGCACGCTCGCCACCAACCTCGTCGACACGTCGACCGGCGAGCTGATCGCCAAGGCGAACGACGAGCTGACCGAGGACGTGGTCAAGAAGGTGGTCGCCGCCGGCGTGCCGGAGTTCAGGACGATCTACACCAACGACCTCGACCAGGGCCCGTTCATCGCGCAGACGCTGAAGAGCGACGACACGCCGGACCAGTACGCGGCGAAGGTCGCGATCTACCGGATGATGCGTCCGGGCGAGCCGCCGACCGAGGAAGCGGTCGAGGCGCTGTTCCACGGCCTGTTCTTCGCCGAGGAGCGCTACGACCTGTCGGCCGTCGGCCGCATGAAGTTCAACCGCCGCGTCGGCCGTACCGAGCTGACCGGCCCGGGCACGCTCACCAACGAGGACATCATCGCGGTCATCCGCATCCTCGTGGAGCTCCGCAACGGCCGCGGCGAGATCGACGACATCGACCACCTCGGCAATCGCCGCGTGCGCTCGGTGGGCGAGCTCGCCGAGAACCAGTTCCGCTCGGGCCTCGTGCGCGTCGAGCGCGCCGTCAAGGAGCGCCTCGGCCAGGCCGAGAGCGAGAACCTGCTGCCGCACGACCTCATCAACGCGAAGCCGATCAGCGCGGCGATCAAGGAGTTCTTCGGCAGCTCGCAGCTGTCGCAGTTCATGGACCAGACGAACCCGCTGTCGGAGATCACGCACAAGCGGCGCGTGTCGGCGCTGGGCCCGGGCGGCCTCACGCGCGAGCGCGCCGGTTTCGAGGTGCGCGACGTGCACCCGACGCACTACGGCCGCGTGTGCCCGATCGAGACGCCGGAAGGCCCGAACATCGGCCTCATCAACTCGCTCGCCTTGTACGCGCGCACCAACGAGTACGGCTTCCTCGAGACGCCGTACCGCAAGGTGATCGACAGCAAGGTCACCGACGAGATCCATTTCCTGTCGGCGATCGAGGAAGGCCAGTACGTGATCGCGCAGGCGAACGCGGCGATCGACGACAAGGGCAAGCTCGCCGACGAGCTCGTCTCGTGCCGCAGCCACAACGAGTTCATGCTGTCGACGCCGGAGAAGGTCCAGTACATGGACGTGGCGCCGTCGCAGATCGTGTCGGTGGCGGCCTCGCTGATCCCGTTCCTCGAGCACGACGACGCGAACCGCGCGCTGATGGGCAGCAACATGCAGCGCCAGGCCGTGCCGTGCCTGCGCCCGGAGAAGCCGCTGGTGGGCACGGGCGTGGAGCGCACCGCCGCCGTCGACTCGGGCACCGCGGTGATGGCGCGACGCGGCGGCAAGGTCGACTACATCGATGCCTCGCGCATCGTCGTGCGCGTCAACGACGCGGAAACCGCGGCGGGCGAGGTCGGCGTCGACATCTACAACCTCGTCAAGTACAAGCGCAGCAACCAGAACACCAACATCAACCAGCGGCCGCTGGTCGAGGTCGGCGATTCGATCGCGCGTGGCGACGTCATCGCCGACGGCGCGTCGACCGACATGGGCGAGCTGGCGCTCGGGCAGAACATGCTCGTCGCCTTCATGCCGTGGAACGGCTACAACTACGAGGACTCGATCCTCATCAGCGAGCGCGTCGTCGCCGACGACCGCTACACGTCGATCCACATCGAGGAGCTGTCGGTGGTCGCGCGCGACACCAAGCTCGGCCCCGAGGAGATCACGCGGGACATCTCGAGCCTCGGCGAGTCGCAGCTGTCGCGTCTCGACGACTCGGGCATCGTCTACATCGGCGCCGAGGTCGAGGCGGGCGACGTGCTCGTCGGCAAGGTGACGCCGAAGGGCGAGACGCAGCTGACGCCGGAGGAAAAGCTGCTCCGCGCGATCTTCGGCGAGAAGGCCTCCGACGTGAAGGACACGTCGCTGCGCGTTCCGTCGGGCATAAGCGGCACGGTGATCGACGTGCAGGTGTTCACGCGCGAAGGCATCGAGCGCGACAAGCGCGCACAGCAGATCATCGAGGACCAGCTCAAGGACTATCGCAAGGACCTCGGCGACCAGCTCCGCATCGTCGAGAACGACGCGTTCGCGCGGATCGAGAAGATGATCACCGGCCGCACGGCGAACGGCGGCCCGAAGAAGCTCGCGAAGGGCCAGAAGGTCACGAAGGACTACCTCGACAGCTTCGACCGTCACGACTGGTTCGAGATCCGGCTCGCCGACGAGGACGCCGCGGCGGACCTCGAGGCGATGAAGGACTCGCTCGCGAAGCTGCGCGAGCAGTTCGACCAGATGTTCGAGCAGAAGAAGAAGAAGTTGACGCAGGGCGACGAGCTGCCGCCGGGCGTGCAGAAGATGGTCAAGGTGTACGTCGCCGTGAAGCGCCGCCTGCAGCCGGGCGACAAGATGGCCGGCCGCCACGGCAACAAGGGCGTCGTGTCGAAGATCGTCCCGGTCGAGGACATGCCCTACATGGCCGACGGCACGCCGGTCGACATCGTGCTGAACCCGCTCGGCGTGCCGAGCCGGATGAATGTCGGCCAGATCCTGGAAGTGCACCTCGGCTGGGCGGCGAAGGGGCTCGGCCACAGGATCGACGCGATGCTGAAGGCGCAGGCGAACGTGGCGGAGGTGCGAAAGCTGATCGAGCAGATCTACAACTCGACCGGACGCCCGGAGAACCTGAAGGCGCTCGACGACAGCGACATCGCCGACCTCGCCGAGAACCTGCGCGGTGGCGTGCCGTTCGCGACCCCCGTGTTCGACGGCGCGACCGAGGACGAGATCAAGCAGATGCTCGCTCTCGCGGGGCTTCCGTCGTCGGGACAGGTGCAGCTCCTCGACGGCCGCACCGGCGATCCGTTCGACCGCCCCGTCACCGTCGGCTACATGCACATGCTGAAGCTGCACCACCTGGTCGACGACAAGATGCACGCGCGCTCGACCGGCCCGTACAGCCTCGTCACGCAGCAGCCGCTCGGCGGCAAGGCGCAGTTCGGCGGCCAGCGCTTCGGCGAGATGGAAGTGTGGGCGCTCGAGGCCTACGGCGCCGCGTACACGCTGCAGGAGATGCTGACGGTGAAGTCCGACGACGTGAACGGACGCACGAAGGTGTACGAGAACATCGTCAAGGGCGAGCACCGCATCGAGGCGGGCATGCCGGAGTCCTTCAACGTGCTGGTGAAGGAGATCCGGTCGCTGGCGATCGACGTGGACATGGAGAGGTATTGATGCCGCGAAAAGTGGAAACCTACTTTTCGCGGAGTGATCTTCCCGTGGATCGCGGGCAAAGCCCGACGATCGACGGCGGAAACCACAAGGAAACGACGCTGACGGGCTGTGTCACCGTCCGCGGAACTGGGAGTGTCCAGGCATGAAAGCACTGCTCGATCTGTTCAAGCAGGTAACGCAGGAAGAGGAATTCGACTCGATCCGCATCGGGCTCGCGTCGCCGGAGAAGATCCGCTCGTGGTCGTACGGCGAGGTGAAGAAGCCGGAGACGATCAACTACCGCACGTTCAAGCCGGAGCGCGACGGACTGTTCTGCGCGAAGATCTTCGGGCCGGTCAAGGACTACGAGTGCCTGTGCGGCAAGTACAAGCGCCTGAAGCACCGCGGCGTGATCTGCGAGAAGTGCGGCGTCGAGGTGACGCTCGCCAAGGTGCGCCGCGAGCGCATGGGCCACATCGAGCTCGCGAGCCCGGTCGCGCACATCTGGTTCCTGAAGAGCCTGCCGTCCCGCATGGGGATGGTGCTCGACATGACGCTGCGCGACATCGAGCGCGTGCTGTACTTCGAAGCGTTCGTCGTGACCGATCCCGGCCTGACGCCGCTCAACCGCGGCCAGCTCCTGACCGAGGACGACTATCTCGCGAAGCTCGAGCAGCACGGCGACGACTTCCAGGCGGCGATGGGCGCCGAGGGGATCCGCGAGCTCCTGAAGAGCCTCGACGTCAACCACGAGATCGAGAAGCTGCGCAAGGAACTGGCGGCGACCGGCTCGGACACGAAGATCAAGAAGATCGCCAAGCGCCTCAAGGTGCTCGAGGCCTTCCACAAGTCGGGCATCAAGCCCGAGTGGATGATCCTCGAGGTGCTGCCGGTGCTGCCGCCGGAGCTGCGCCCGCTGGTGCCGCTCGATGGCGGGCGCTTCGCCACGTCGGACCTGAACGACCTCTACCGCCGCGTGATCAACCGCAACAACCGGTTGAAGCGCCTGCTCGAGCTCAAGGCGCCCGACATCATCGTGCGCAACGAGAAGCGGATGCTGCAGGAGGCCGTCGACAGCCTGCTCGACAACGGTCGCCGCGGCAAGGCGATGACGGGCGCCAACAAGCGCCCGCTGAAGTCGCTGGCCGACATGATCAAGGGCAAGGGCGGACGGTTCCGCCAGAACCTGCTCGGCAAGCGCGTCGACTACTCGGGACGCTCGGTCATCGTCGTCGGCCCGCAGCTGAAGCTGCACCAGTGCGGGCTGCCGAAGCTGATGGCGCTCGAGCTCTTCAAGCCGTTCATCTTCAACAAGCTCGAGACGATGGGCCTCGCGACCACGATCAAGGCCGCGAAGAAGATGGTCGAGAACCAGGAGCCGGTCGTGTGGGACATCCTGGAAGAGGTCATCCGCGAGCACCCGGTGCTGCTGAACCGCGCGCCCACGCTGCACCGCCTCGGCATCCAGGCGTTCGAGCCGGTGCTGATCGAGGGCAAGGCGATCCAGCTGCACCCGCTCGTCTGCACGGCGTTCAACGCCGACTTCGACGGCGACCAGATGGCCGTGCACGTGCCGCTGTCGCTCGAGGCGCAGATGGAAGCGCGCACGCTGATGCTGGCGAGCAACAACGTGCTGATGCCGAGCAACGGCGAGCCGTCGATCGTGCCGTCGCAGGACATCGTGCTCGGCCTCTATTACGCGACGCGCGAGAAGATCGGCGCCGCAGGCGAGGCGATGCATTTCATCGACGTCGCGGAAGTCGCGCGTGCCTACGAGACGCGCCAGGTCGAGCTGCACGCGAAGATCACCGTGCGCATCCGCGAGGCGGAGAAGCGCAACGGCGAGCGCGTCGAGAAGCTGACGCGCTACGAGACGACGGTCGGGCGGGCGCTGCTGTCCGAGATCCTGCCCGTCGGGCTGCCGTTCTCGTTCATCAACAAGCCGCTGAAGAAGAAGGAGATCTCGCGCATCATCAACGCGAGCTTCCGCCGCTGCTCGCTGCGTGAGACGGTGATCTTCGCCGACCGGCTGATGCAGGCCGGCTACGCGCTCGCGACGCGCGGCGGCATCTCGTTCGCGGCCGACGACATGCTCGTCCCGGCCGAGAAGCACACGATCATCGAGAAGGCCGAGAAGGAAGTGAAGGAGATCGAGGCCCAGTACACGTCGGGTCTCGTGACGCAGGGCGAGCGCTACAACAAGGTCGTCGACATCTGGGGCCGTGCCGGTGACGAGATCGCGAAGGCGATGATGGCGCAGCTGGGCTCGATGGAAGTCACCAACCGCGAAGGCCAGAAGGTCAAGCAGGACTCGTTCAACTCGATCTTCATGATGGCCGACTCGGGGGCGCGGGGCTCGGCGGCGCAGATCCGCCAGCTCGCCGGCATGCGCGGCCTGATGGCGAAGCCGGACGGCTCGATCATCGAGACGCCGATCACCGCGAACTTCCGCGAAGGCCTCAACGTGCTGCAGTACTTCATCAGCACGCACGGCGCGCGGAAGGGCCTCGCCGACACGGCGCTGAAGACGGCGAACTCGGGTTACCTGACGCGTCGACTCGTCGACGTGACGCAGGATCTCGTGGTCACCGAGGACGACTGCAACACGCGCAACGGCGTGGCGATGAAGGCGCTGGTAGAGGGCGGCGAAGTGGTCGAGCCGCTGCGCGAGCGCATCCTCGGCCGCACCGTCGTGGCCGACGTCGTCCATCCGGAGACGCAGGCGACGCTGTACGACCCGGGCACGCTGCTCGGCGAGGACGAGGTCGAGCAGATCGAGCTCCTCGGCATCGACGAGGTGAAGGTCCGCACGCCGCTGACCTGCGACACGCGCTACGGGCTGTGCGCCAAGTGCTACGGCCGCGATCTGGGTCGCGGGCACCTCGTCAACGTCGGCGAAGCGGTCGGCGTCATCGCCGCGCAGTCGATCGGCGAGCCGGGCACGCAGCTCACGATGCGCACGTTCCACATCGGCGGCGCGGCATCGCGGACGGCGGCCGCCTCGCAGGTCGAGTCGAAGTCGGCCGGCACGATCCGCTTCTCCGCGCTGATGCGCTACGTGACCAACGCGAAGGGCGAGCTGATCGCGATCGGCCGCTCGGGCGAGATCACGATCCACGACGACAACGGCCGCGAGCGCGAGCGCCACAAGGTGCCGTACGGCGCGACGCTGCAGGTGAAGGACGGCGACACGATCAAGGCGGGCAAGGTCCTCGCGACCTGGGACGCCACGGCGCGGCCGATCATCACCGAGTACGCGGGGACGGTGAAGTTCGAGAACGTCGAGGAAGGCGTGACGGTGGCGAAGCAGGTCGACGAAGTGACGGGGCTGTCCACGCTCGTCGTCATCGATCCCAAGCGCCGGACCGGAAGCGCCGCGAAGGGCGTTCGTCCGCAGGTGAAGCTGCTCGACGCCAACGGCGACGAGATCCGCATCGCCGGCTCGGACCTGCCGGTCAACATCACGTTCCAGCTGGGCTCGATCATCACCGTCAAGGATGCGCAGCAGGTCGGTGTCGGCGAAGTGCTGGCGCGGATCCCCCAGGAGACGTCCAAGACGCGCGACATCACCGGCGGCCTGCCGCGGGTGGCGGAGCTGTTCGAGGCGCGCTCGCCGAAGGACGCGGGCATGCTGGCGGAGGTGACGGGCACGGTGAGCTTCGGCAAGGACACGAAGGGCAAGCAGCGCCTGGTCATCACCGACATGGATGCTGTCGCGCACGAGTTCCTCATCCCGAAGGACAAGCACGTGACCGTGCACGACGGCCAGGTGGTGAACAAGGGCGAGATGATCGTCGACGGCCCGGCCGATCCGCACGACATCCTGCGTCTTCTCGGCGTCGAGGCGCTGGCGCGCTACGTCACCGACGAGGTGCAGGACGTCTACCGTCTGCAGGGCGTGAAGATCAACGACAAGCACATCGAGGTGATCGTGCGGCAGATGCTGCGCCGCGTGCAGGTCACCGAGGCCGGGGACACGCGCTTCATCGTCGGCGAGCAGGCCGAGCGCAGCGACATCCTGGACGAGAACGACAAGGTGATGGCGGAGGGCAAGCAGCCCGCGGTGTACCAGCACATGCTGCTCGGCATCACCAAGGCGAGCCTGTCGACCGACTCGTTCATCTCGGCGGCCTCGTTCCAGGAGACGACGCGTGTGCTGACCGAAGCGGCGATCATGGGCAAGAAGGACGATCTCCGCGGACTCAAGGAGAACGTGATCGTCGGCCGCCTGATCCCGGCGGGCACCGGCCTTGCGCATCACAACGCGCGCAAGAAGGCGAAGCTGCTCGGACCGGAGGCTGCACTCACGATCGGCGGAACGGAAACGGTGGGCGAAGGCGAAGCGGCGCCGGCGATGGCTGCTTCACCGGAGTCGGCGGCGGACGCGGCGTGATGTAGCGCCGCGTGGGGCCGGCGTGGTGCCGGCGATGCGTGGAAACGGCAACGGGCCGGCGGGCGACCGCCGGCCCGTTTCCTTTCGATGGACGTTCGACGGTTGCCGTGCCCGTCGCCACGCCGAGGCGCGCGATACGCGCTCACCGGCTCGTGCCCCCAGCCGAGCGAACATCGCGCTCCGACGCCTGCTCGACGGGGTCCCCGCCGTTCACTTGACCACTACAACTCCGCGGATGAAACTGACGTCCGAGCCGCCGATCCATGCCGCGTCAAAGGGGTTCGCCGGCGGCTTCACCAAGGAGGCGTCATGCGCATAGCAAGAGCGATATCGTTGTTGGTCGTCGGTGCGGCCCTCGCGAGCACGCCGGCGATCGCCCAGCAGCGGCCGGACAACCTGGCCACGCTGAAGCAATTCAAGGTCGCGACGACGGACCTCAACATCCCGCCGGTCCCGCAATCCGGCGCCAACGCCAACGCGATCCGCGAGAACCTGAAGCGCATCAAGCTGCCCCCCGGCTTTCGCATCGACCTGTTCGCGATCGCGCCCGACGCACGCCACATGGCGGTGGCGCCGTCGACGAACATGCTGTTCGTCGGCACGCGCAAGACCAGCGTCTGGGCGGTCACCGACCGCAACGGCGACGGCGTCGCCGACGAGGTGAAGGCGTTCGCGCCGTCGCTCAACTTCAAGGTGCCGAACGGCGTCTGCTGGACGCGCGACGGCTTCCTGATCGTCGTCGAGCACAACCGCGTGCTGAACTTCCCCGCCGCCGAGTTCTTCTACGAAGGCCCGGACGTCGCCGTCATCGAGGTCGTGCCGCAGGGCAAGCTGATCCCGGCCGAGGAGGAGTCGTTCAATCACGGCGCGCGCGTCTGCCGCATCGGCAAGGACGGCATGCTGTACGTCGCGCTCGGCCAGCCGTTCAACGTGCAGCCGCGCGACAAGCTCAAGCTGTACGACCAGCTCGGCATCGGCGGCATCGTCCGCATGAACGCCTTCGACGGGACCAAGCGCGAGGTGTACGCGCGCGGCATCCGCAACTCGGTCGGCATCGAGTTCAATCCGAAGGACAACACGCTCTGGTTCACCGACAACCAGACCGACGGCATGGGCGACGACATCCCGGCGGGCGAGATCAATCGCGCCACTGCGGCCAACCAGTTCTTCGGCTACCCGTGGATCCAGGGCAAGACGCGCATCACCGAGAACGGCTACGACAAGGACCCGCTGCCGCCGAACATCACCAACGCGCAGGTGCTGATGGATGCGCACGCGGCGGACCTCGGGCTCGCGTTCTACACCGGCAACCGGTTCCCGGCGAAGTATCGCGGCGGCCTGTTCTCGGCGCAGCACGGCTCGTGGAATCGCACCGAGCCGATCGGCGCGCGGATCATGTTCACGTCGCTCAAGCCCGACGGCACGGCGGACAAGACCGAGGTGTTCGCCGAAGGCTGGCTCGACAGCGAGACCAAGCGCTATCGCGGCCGTCCGGTCGACGTGGCGGTCTGGCCGGACGGATCCCTGCTCGTCTCGGACGACTACGCGGGCGCCATCTACCGCATCTATTACGCAGGCGAATGAGGCGAACGAAGACGTCGTGCACACCTGCTGCCGCGGCGTTGGCCCGCGGCGCGCTGTGCGCTGTGCTCACGCTAGCCGCCCTTCCGGTCGACGCCGCCGACGCGTCGGCCGGAAGGCGCAAGGCGGGGACCTGCGTCGCCTGCCACGGCGAGAACGGCATCAGCGTCCAGCCGAACGCGCCTCATCTTGCGGGGCAGCCCGCGTTGTACATCGCCGAGCAGCTGCGGCAGTTCAAGAGCGGCAGGCGGCCGAGCGAAGTCATGACCGTCATCGCCAAGCCGCTGTCCGACGGGGACATCGACGATCTCGCCGCGTGGTACGAATCCATCCGCGTGCAGGCGACGCTGCCGTGACGGTCATGCGGCCCGCCTGGCCGCCCGTCGCGTAGTCGCCGGCGACATCGGAAGCATCTGTCGAAGCGCCGCGACGGCGGGCGTCTGCTCGCCGCTGCGCCAGACGAGCGGCGTCGTCACGTTGGCATAGACCTTCGGCAGCGCGTGCTTGGCGACGTGGGCGTGCCGGACGGTGCCGAGCACCGACTCCGGCACCAGCGCGATGCCGGTGCCCGACGCGACGCACGCGACGATCGCGTGGTACGAGCCGAGCTCGAGCACCCGCACGCTCGCACAACGCGCGTCGCCGAGCCAGCGCTGCAGCACGCGGCGATAGGCGCAGCCGTTGGGGAAGGCGATCACCGAGTCGCCGTCGACATCGTGCGGACGCTGGATCGGCCGATGATCGCGCGCCGAGATCACGATCAGCCGCTCCGGGAACAGCGGCAGTGCGCCCAGATCCCGCGTCGCCGGAATTTCCGCGACGAACGCCGCGTCGAGCCTGCGCTCGGCGACGGCGGCCGTCAGTGCGTCGTTGGTGCCGGTGCGAAGCTCGACCCGCACCTGCGGATAGGCGCGGTGGTAGCGCGCCAGCACGTCGGGCAGGCGGCTCGCGGTCGTGCTCTCCAGTGCGCCGAGCCGCAGCACGCCCGACGGCGGCGCGCCGGACACGGCGCTCTTCGCTTCCTCGGCGAGGCGTAGCAGCTTGTCGGCGTAGGCGAGCAGCTGTTCGCCCGGGGGTGACAGGAACAGGCGCTGCCGGTCGCGGAAGAAGAGCTGCGCGCCCACCGCGGCTTCGAGCTGCTTCACGCGCATCGTCACGCTCGACTGCACGCGGTTGAGCTTGCGCGCGGCGCGCACGATGCCGCCTTCCTCGACGACCGCCTTGAACACGACCAGGTCCGCGAGCTCCATCGGTGGCCTTCCGAACATGTTCGCCAGAAGAGAACAACTGCTTCTCGATTATTCATTATGCACGAAGTATGAAATTGCCTACGCTGGGCCTGTGTCCACGACCGATCGCTCACCGCTCCCGGCTGGCCGCGTCGCCGCCGCCGGCTGCGCGGCGCTTGCCGCCGCCATGGGCATCGGCCGGTTCGCGTTCACGCCGCTGCTGCCGCTGATGCAGCAGTCGAGCGGGCTCTCGCTCGAGCAGGCCGCGTGGCTCGCATCGTCGAACTACGCCGGGTATCTCGTTGGCGCGTTCGCGCTCGCCGTGCGGCCGACGCGTCCGGGCGCATGCGTGAAGTCGGGGCTCGTCGTCGTCGCTTCGGCGACAGTCGCGATGGCGCTGTCCGACGCGTTGGGCGTCTGGCTGGCGCTGCGCTTTCTCGCCGGCATCGCCAGCGCGCTCGTGCTGGTCGGCGTCTCCGCGTGGGCGCTGCCGGCGCTCGCCCGTTCCGCGGCGCCATCGCACGCGGGCCTCGTGTTCGCCGGCGTCGGCGTCGGGATGGCCATCGCAGGCATGGTCGCGCTCGCGGTCGCCGCGCTGCACGCCCATGTCGACGTCGCCTGGCTTGCGCTTGGCGCCCTCGCGTCGCTCGCCTGCCTCGTCGCGTGGCGCATTGACGAGACCGGGGCGTCAGCGCGCGATCGGACCGCCGACGATGCGCCGTTGCGACGGCGCGACGCCTGGCTGCTGGTGCTGTGCTACGGCGCGTTCGGCTTCGGCTACATCATCCCGGCGACGTTCGTGCCCGCGCTGGCGCGCGCCGCGCTCCGCGATGCGACGTCGTTCGGATGGGCGTGGCCGCTGTTCGGCGTCGCCGCCACGCTGTCGACCGTCGCTGCCGCGCGCCTGCGCCACGTGCCGGCCGTGCGGCAGTGGTCGGTGAGCCAGGTCGTCATGGCGGCTGGCGTCGCGGCTCCCGCGCTCTCGACCAGCGCCGCCGCGACGTTCTTCAGCGCGCTGTGCGTCGGCGGGACGTTCATGGTCGTGACGATGGCCGGCATGCGGCATGCGCGCGAGGCGGCCGGCCGGGCGGCGCCGCGCATCGTCGCCTCGATGACCGCGGCCTTCGCCGTGGGGCAATGGGTCGGACCGCTCACGCTGCCCGCCGCGGCGAC
>Ga0307406_10001542_pt1 | contig 12719 bp, 16 predicted proteins | sample 322Cmetagenome_3_FD_203706 | JGI IMG/M metagenome (GOLD analysis project Ga0307406, IMG submission 203706) | Maize rhizosphere microbial communities from greenhouse at UC Davis, California, United States - 322HYB-C-2 | ecosystem: Host-associated > Plants > Roots > Rhizosphere > Soil | place... | reverse complement strand
CTCTGTAACAGCAACCGCTAACAGCAACGCACTCTTTACCGCTGGTACCGGTGTATCTGCTGACCGCAAAACTAAGACTATGACCGGTACTCTTGACGCTACCCTTACTGGTGACGAATGTGTACAAGGTGAGACTGACACACCAACAACTCCAGGTACAGGAATTGGTTCAGGCGAAACTCCTGACATGCTTCCTGAAACAGGCGCAGCTACCCCACTTGCTCTCATTGCAATGATTGCGGGTATCGTAGCAGTTCTGACTTCACTCGGACTTGGACTCCGTACTGTCCTTAGCCGTAAGTTTTAATCCTACGGTGTAACAAGAAACGAGCAACGATATGAAGGCGATTCGAACATTCTTCGGAAAAACTCCCCTCGCCCTTCGTATCGTTGCTTTGTATATAAGCGTAACGCTGCTCAGCTTGGGCAGCGTTTATGCGTATCAAAAGAACCAACCCGTTGTGTATGCAGCGGAAAATCCGGTAGCTGCCGTACAGCAAGCTCAGACTGTGGTGCAGCAAGCGCCAGAAATTGAGAGTATGCCAAAGCGACTTATTGTTGAGCGTCTTGGTCTTGATATTGATGTAGAGCCGGGATACTACGATGTTGAGACAAAAGAATGGACACTCGACGAGACCCACGCGTTCTTTGCAATGCAAAGTCAACAGCCTGGAACAAAAGCTGGAACCGCATTTATTTATGGCCACAACCGCGCCAGCGCCTTCGGCCCACTTGCTCAACTGAGTGTTGGTGATACGGTCACACTTGATCTTGAAGATGGACACAAAGTGACCTATGCATACGCACGTGATGCCAAGGTAACCCCAGAAACAACACAAGTTGTTACTGAAAAGAGCGATTACCCGCAGCTTATTCTACTTACCTGCGACGGCCTGTTTAGCCAAGCTCGCCGTGTAATGTACTTTACGCTCACGGAGGCTGTGTAATTATGGATATTGCTGGCTTCTTTATTTCACCACTAGGGTGGGTATTTGCTGCGGTCTTACTTACTGTGGCGGTGGTGTCGTTTAGGGCAACGAGCCTTGCGATTCGTCAGCGTAATGTTGTGTATCACGCGCTGCTCGCCGGTGCTAAAGACCGTGCACTTCGTAAAGTAAGTGTCATTATTCCACTTCGTCGCCGTGCTGATTCATTGGCTCCCCTTTTTGAGCAACTTTCCGCTCAGCACTACGGAAAGCTCGAAGTCCTAGTGGTTGTGTATCAAACAGCCGGCAAGGCTGCACCGAACGCTGCTCGGACGTTAGCGCGCCGTAGCGGCTTGACGGTAAAGACCATTAAGCACACAAAAGGCATGACACTTGAAACAGCCGCCTCGAAACGTGCAACTGGCGATATTGCTATGCTTGCAGATGCTGACTACCGTTTTTCAAACCGATTCTTCGAGAAAGTTTCATTGGCGTTTACACAACCAATTGATGCAACGCGTATTCGTCACCTTACTTCGGTTGACCGTTCACTCCGGAGTGCTTATTGGGCAATTATTACAGCCTTTCAACAGCTTCTGTTTGCAACGTTGCAGCGCCCAGTCCAAGTAACGGGTCTTAACTATGGCATTATTGTTCGACGCCAACTTCTAAAGAAGAACGCGCCGTTTTTAGCTGGTGCCGAACTCTACGATGAATATGCAGTCGCTTCACCATATCAGGCACAGGTACCTTCGTGGCGATCGGTCGTAACGTTAATTGCTACTGCCGCTATCGTTGGTTTGGTTATTCTCACCACCGCTTCTGATCTTTTGCTATACGTAACTTCGCTTATTACGGCCGTTCTCTACCTCGTTACAACAATTACCCTCATGCAACAGACTGGCCTTACGCGAAGTGAAAAAGCGCATCTGTTTTTCATCGTGCCATTTATGCCGATTTTTATAAGTATTTCACTCCTGTTTCGAACACTTTACGTGGCATACAGTGCTATAGCGCGTTTATTACAGCGCCTACTAGGACGAAAAAAGCGACTAACGCCACGAGCCCGTACTCAAGCAGAGCGTCTCTCGATATAGTTTTTGCCCGCGCGTGAATAATACCATTGCCTCCAACGTAGAGCAGCAGCATCCCTAGAACGACAAATAGGCTGATATTTGGCGCAATAATAATTATCGCGAGACTTATAACACCAAGAACAATGGTGTAAATAGTGTGAAGCTTCCATCGCTTTGTGTGATGGTTTTTTTGTTGTTTCGCTTTTGTCATAGAATGGTACCCGTTCCTGTCATGAGGAGAATAACGACAACTAGACCGAGGAGTGCTGATTGTGCGAGTGGGTGTGACTTAAGCCAAATTGCCTTAATGCCGCGGCGCTGGTGCCGCCAAATGACGGTGTGTTTCATAACAAAGAGGACGGCTAGACTGGCAATAATAAACAGTGAGGTTCGCTGTGCCCAGTTAAGTCCCATATAAGCCTGTACCGGGGCAAGCGATTGAACGCCCATAATGGCAGCAGTTTGTGTTTCAGTTACTGGAACTGATTCGTCAATTTTAGCGGGTGATGCCTGCACTGGCGTTTCCGATACTGGAGTCGCCTCTTCCTCTGCAGTAACAGTGAGCTCCTCGTTAGGCGTTGTTGGCTGGGTGGTAGTTGGTTCAGTTGGCGTCGGTGCTGGTGCCGTGGTTTGCGGTGCGGGTGCTGCTTTAGGCGTACTTGCAGCCGGTGGAGCCGGAGCAGGCGTTACGGGTGCGGCTGGTGGCGGCGACTGGGTTTTTGGGGCTCCGTACATCGCAACAACCAGGGTTACTTCCTGCCCCTCAAGAACACCGTTTTGTATACCGTACCCTACTTCGCTGAACTGACCATTCAAAAGATTTGCGCGGTGACCGGCACTATTCATCCAGGCATTCACTACCCCGCTTGAAGTCAAAAAGTTTTTCGCAAGGTTTTCACCAGCGGTTACATAGACATACCCACTCGCCGCAATAAATGACCACGGCGTTGTGCCGTCCGGGGCTGTGTGCGCCCAGTACTGCTGCGCAAACATATGTGCTGCTTTGTTTTGGGCGGCCGTCTGCAGCTGACCGTTAATACTGAGCTGCGAAAGATTGTTACTACTTCGATGCGCGTTGGTTGCGGCGTTGAGGCCGCCAGAAGATATATCGGTGGCATAGCCAAGTACCTGTGTCGAACCGTTCGAAACGTTATATACAAATGGAAGCAGCGCAAGAAAAAGCGCAATGACCACAAGGCCGACGGGTTCAAGAAGTTTCGGGTGAAACTTATTTTTCTTTGAGGCAATAAGCCAGTGGTGAAACCGCTGCATACGTCTATTATACAAGTTTGATAAACTAAGACTAATGACATCTGTAGAAAAAACGCCTCTTTACCGTTCTGATGATAAAGAACTCCTTGGCTATATAGTAAATGACGGCGCAGGTTGGCAAGCGCAGACAATTTTTGGCTACACCATTGAGCGGACCCTAACTCGCCGCGCAGCGGAAAATACACTTCGTGAGCGAGGGTTATCATTCTTGATGGGCGTATGGCAGTACTATGATACCGATGATAAAGACTGGTTTCCTTGTATTTTGAAGGAAGCCCATGAAACACGCGTCACAGTTATACGGACTAATGTTATGGGGTACCAAGACCCCGATGATTATAAGTTTGTCGTGATACAGAAGCCAACCGAAACGCGACTTATTAAATCTTCCTAGCCTTTAAACATTTGTTTGACAGGTATCCTTCATAGATCAATAATGATGGTTAGTAATTAGGCTGGAGAAGCAATCATGTTAGAACTTTCGGGAATTAATATTTGGGCAGTACTCGTCGTTTGGGTTATATATTTGATCGTCGGCGCCTATTGGTACTCTCCTGGTGGCTTTGCTAAGCTTTGGACAAAATACACCGGTATCGATATTATGAAAATCCCAACTGAAAAGGCCACCAAGATTCTTATCTCGGTGACGCTTTCAAGTTTAGTGCAGGTATTGGCGCTCGCTATTATTCTTAACTCGTTGAACGTCGAGACGGCGCTTCAAGGCTTTGTTGCGGGTATCGTGCTGTGGCTTGGTTTTACAACCGCAACGACAGTTGGCGTCACCCTTTACTCGCAGCGCAGCTGGAAGTTCCTATGGCTTAATAGTGCCTATTTCCTTGTCACAATGGGTGTTGGTTCGATTATTTTCGCAATCTGGCAATAATCATCCGAGCGAATCTATATTCCTAGAATCTGCTTCTTTTTCGCGTCAAATTCTTCCTGCGTTAAGATTCCCTGGTCTTTAAGTTGAGCGAGCTGCTGTAGCTGCTGTACGGTATCGTCTTGTGCTGGTGCTGCCTGAGCTACCTCAGCGGGCTGTTCCTCTTCGGCCTGATCTGCCCATCGTCGTGATTGACGGCGACTGACATTATTCGATACTGCCGTGGCGGTTCCTGAAATAACGGCCGTTCGTGCAATTCCACGTAATAATCCCATGCTATACCGCCGCCCCTTCGAGCTCTTTGGCTGCATCGGGGTGAATACGCCCTTCGGCAAGAAGTACCCCGTTAGCATTCACCAGCGCTTCCTTTAGTGGAATGGCCCAGGTGTGCTCAATAATAAGCAAACCAGCTGCAGTGTTGTTCGGAATAAGATCGGCAGTCTCGTCGATATCATTCGCATCGATGTGTTTGCTGTCTACCTGGTATTTCTGAGCGAATTCTATTGTTTCGTCATCACCGGTATCGACAATGTCGACTGTTGAGATCGTACCCTCTTCGTCTTTCATGACGAATGCGAGTGCGATGAGGTTGATAATTTTTTTATCGATAGCCTCTGAAATACTTTTCAGAATGCTTCCGTCGAACTTGTTCCCCTGAAACCCAACGATAATATAATCTATCGGTCCTTTCATACACGTTCTCCTCATCTAATTGTACTTTTATTATACTCCTCATTTGTTAAGCGTATAATACGATTATGAACCGCCCGCTCCACGTTCGATATGATGTTGGCAACGGGAGTCCTATAGTACTCCTGCATGGTATTAATGGTGACGGAACGCAGTGGGAGAAAATTAAAACATTACTCGAGTCGCGTCACCGTGTTATTGTTGTAGATCTACTTGGTCACGGTAAGTCTCCAAGACCAAAAAATGCTGAATATACCCCACAGGAACATGCCGACGCCCTCCGTCTGACACTCGAGAAACTCAATGCCACGAAGAATCTGACAATTGTCGGCTATTCAATGGGTGGAACGGTAGCCGTAAGCTATGCAGCGCTTTATCCTAAAGGTGTTACGCAACTTTCGCTTATATCTGCACCGTTCTACCTGACGCCTGATCAAATGATTTCGAACCGCTACGCTATTTCGCTTGTTATTACGAAGACTTCGCAGTTGCTCTATGGTGTGCTCGAAAGATTTCTCGAAAAAAGCCCCCGCCTGCGCCGCACCGTAACGAAGCTTGGCGCGTCGAAAAAGTTTCGCATGATGATTGGTGCCTACGATAATACGCTCGACGCCGACGTTATACGTAAAAACCTTCAAAACATGATTCGTGATTTTGATTTTGCAAGCATGCTCCAAAATGTTGCTGCTCCCGTTTCGTATTATGCAGGCAAAAAAGACCCGGTGGTTGTGCAGGGTCAACTGTATGCGCTTCGACGCTATAGCCCATATATTGATATACGCCGACTCAGCATTATTAAGATGGATCATATGCTTGTGCAGAATCTTCCGAAAGAAATAGCTGCATTATTGCTCTCACGTGAAGAAACAATTCTTCACATAGCTGCCGACGAAGGAAGCGGGCCTGTACTTGTGCTGCTCCACGGAATGGAAAGTTCGTCGCACTACTGGGAACCCATGGTACCCGAACTTAGTGAACGATGGCGCGTTATTACCCTCGACCTTCTGGGCTATGGAAATTCTCCAAAACCAATGAATATTGCCTACAGTATTGATGATCACGTGAAGTGGCTGCACAAAACGCTCCGTTCAATGCGTATTAAAGAGTTTGCTGTGGTTGGGCATTCGCTTGGAAGTATTGTGGCACTTGCCTATGCGGCTCGGTACCCTAAACAAGTAACTGCTGCTTACTTATTTTCACCAGTCCTACTTCCGGTGAAGACGGAATCTCGTCAGTACCTGCTTAAAAGCTTACGGGTAGTCGAGGCATATCCTCACCTGTCGACGTTGTATGCACAGGTTGCAGGCGCGATTGGTGATGAGCGGTTATCTAAATTTATTCCTACATTTCGTTCGGCGGGAAACGTAGTGAATGTGTTCCGTTGGCATGATCTGCGAAGAGCAATTCAGCATACTCCCATTACAATGGCGTACGGTACAAACGATCAACTTATTGATATTGGAGCGGCTGACCAATTTGTCGAAGCAGTCCCGCAGGTAAAAAGGACGGTATTAAAAGATCATCGTCACAACTTCCCTTTTTTCCACCCAGGTCTAGCGCTTGAGATTATTGAGGGTAAGAAAAAATACAAACATCCAATTCAAAGAGGCGATTCGTTGCCGCGAAGCTTTGCGCAGCAGTTTATTTCACTCGCTGTTCCACTCATGGTCTTTAAAAGCATTCTCTACATTGCGCTCGGGGTTCTGCTATTCACGGAATATGCGCAGTATACACTTGTGGCAATTGTCGTCGGGTACGTACTCTATTATGGATATCGCACCATTCGCGGAGCGTTTTCATTAAAATATGAAGGTGTATCGTACTTTTTCTATGTGCTACTTAGCCTTGCAAGTGCTATTGCTGCGCTCATGTTGTTTAGACGCCCCGAAGACAGTTTGAGGATTGCAGTTCTGGCCCTTTGCGTTACGTTTATTGCTATTGGGTTAATGAGAATGTTTGTAGCGCTACGATGGGCACATACTCGAAGACTTCGTATTACATTAATGCTAAGTGGCACCGGCATGTTACTTCTTGGAAGCACAGCGCTTGCGGGAAGTCTCGTAAGCGTCTACTTAATTGTGTACTTGATCGCAGGTATTCTATTCATACAGGGAATCCGCTACGGTCTTATTGCAACAAGTGCGCTAGGCTTCGCATATCTGCGTGGATTCAACAGGTCGTAGTAACTGGGCTATGAGATAGGACTTCCTCCGGTTACACCTATAATTTCTCCTGTAATATAACTTGATTCACCCGATGCCAGGAACACATATGCCGGCGCTAATTCAGCAGGCTGTCCTGGCCTGCCCATTGGTGATTGTTTGCCAAATTCAACAAGTTTTTCCATTGGTTGTCCGTGGCTTGGTTGCAGCGGTGTCCAAATAGGTCCTGGCGCAACGCCGTTTACTCGTATGCCTTTTTCAAGCAACGACTCTGCAAGGCCTTTTGTAAATGAGGTAATCGCGCCCTTCGTCGAAGCATAATGTAATAACTCGGCTGAGGGTTGATACGATTGAATCGATGTCGTGTTAATAATAGTTGCGCCTTCGGGCAGATGCTTCAACGCCGCTTGTACGAGCCAAAACATCGCGTAGATATTCGTCTTGAATGTTGCATCGAGTTCTTCAGGTGTGAGAGCATCGAGCGATTTTATGTAAACCTGCTTCGCGGCATTATTTACGAGAATATCGAGCCCACCAATTCCATCTACGGTTTGTCGTACGAGCTCGTTACAGTATGCTTGGTCTTTTAGGTCACCTGGAATTAGAAGGGCTTTTCTCCCCTCTTTTTCTATATACTTTGCCGTCTCTTTCGCGTCACTTTCTTCTTCGGGAAGATAACTGAGTGCAACATCCGCTCCTTCACGGGCAAAAGCGATTGCAACCGCCCGACCGATACCCGAATCTCCACCGGTAATGAGGGCTTTTCGTCCTTCGAGCTTGCCGCTCCCTTTATACGTTTCCTCGCCGTGGTCTGCCTTAGGCAAGAGATTACTATCTAAACCGGGTTCCGGCTGTTGCTGTTTTGGAATATCTAATTGAGGGTACAACGTTCGAGGGTCATGAAGTGAATACTGAGTTCTACCTGCCATCCATCCTCCTGGATATCTTTAAATTTGTTCGAATAGAGCAGTAAACTAAGGACCTTGAACGTCTTTTGTACGGCCCTCGTCAATCGTCTCGTCTTCTTCATCTACGAGCGTTGAACCTGGCTCTTCGTTCTCGGCCATGCGCTCACGAAGATCGAGGGGCGGCTCGTGGATACGATCATCCATAGATTCGTATTCTTCAAGCAGCTCGTCGTCAATGTCCTCATCATCATAGTCATCCGGCTTACGGGGTTCATAAATGGTATCAGTCATATATACCTCCTTTTTAGTGAAGTAGTCGTGTGGTTCGTTTAGGGAGCTGTGCTTTAATGTGATCAATAAGCCCAGAGCTCAACGTATCCTTAAGTGCGTCCCATGCAGAAAGTAGCTGCACCTTGGCGCGCGGTTCGTCCACCTCCTGTACCTCCATGAATTGTTCAAATAAATCTTGGTGACTGTTCTCGTCGGTTGCATAGACCGCGAGCGCTAAATCTTGCAGCTCCGTTGGAAGTTGACTGGCGAAGTTTTTCCGCTGCCCTTCCGTTAAGTGCACCGCCAAAACAGCGACAGTCCCATCGAGAGCGTCTTTTGACTCGGTGTCAGAGAACCCCGAGTAGAGCTGTACTGTTTTGATAAGTTCACGATATTTCATAGTACCTACCTCCCATTTACATCTACAGTTTTAGCCTAGTCCTGTTTTCTGAAAGTGTCCTTAAACTTTCTAAGAAAATTCTTCAGGATTATAATAATTACAGGAGGTGCGTATGAAAAATGAGTATAAGAAGAAAGATACTTTTTGGCGTAACTGGGGCGCGGTGTTTATTCTCGCAGCATTCTTTATAGCAAGTTGGGCGGGACAATTTGCAACACAGCTTGTTGTAGTACAGCAAGAGAGTGAAGAACATGGACAGGCCTTTTCAATGGAAGAATATTGGCCACAGTTTTGGGCATCCACTTTTGAAAACTGGCAATCTGAATGGCTGCAACTCGCTACGCAGGCACTGTTAATTTCTGGATTTGCAGCTGTTATATTTAGAAAACAAGATGAAGAGCACTACAAAACACATCTAATGATTGAGCAACTTCGAAAAGATATAAAGGCGAAGTAGCATTGAGTGCACTTTCTTCCCTACTTTCCAAGCCCGCCTATGAAGTTGCGCCGCTCCTGCTCGGCTGTATTTTAGAGCGGGAAATATACGGCAAAATGTGCCGAGTGAAAATTGTTGAAACGGAAGTGTACGACGAGACGGATGCGGCGAGCCATAGCTATAAAGGGAGAACGCCCAGAACGGATATCATGTTTGGTCCGCCGGGCCACCTTTACGTGTATTTTACGTATGGCATGCATTACTGCTGCAATGTCGTAACAGGCGTTGAGGGCATGGGCGCCGCGGTGCTTATTCGTGCAGTAGAACCAGTTGACGGGCTAGAGCTTATGGAGGGGTTTCGAAATAAGTCAGGTATTGAACTGAGCAATGGACCAGCCAAGCTCTGTCAGGCGCTGGCGATTGATAAAGCACTTAATGGACACGATCTTACGGCTTCACCGCTCAGACTTCATATTAATGCACCGCTTCCTTCCAGTGAAATCACACAAACCACACGTGTTGGTATACGGCACGCGAAAGATGTGCCATGGCGGTTTTATATAACGAATAGTACCTACGTTTCAAAGGTTTAGTAGCTTCTTTAGTGAAGTAAGATGTAGATTTGCACCGAACCCCGGTTGACCGGGTTCGAGTTTCTTGCCTACTTTTAACTCACCAATATCTAATGGGTCAAACCCAAGTGAATCGATGAAGCTCGCAACGGCCATTCGGTCAGATTTGTTAGTGCCTGCGATTGCGATAGCTTTTCGCTGCTCGTCACCCTTTTGTTTAGGAGTATCGTGAAGTTCGTGATATCCCATATGACTGAGTGCTTTTACAACGCGCGAAGAAGATAGGAATGATTGAATAAGCTCACTCGATGACATGGTATCGGGCACGGTATCGGCACGTGGACCATCAACTTCATCCCAGTAATTCATCGCATCTATGACTAGTTTCCCCTCGAGTGCTTTTACGGGAAGGGTTTTATATTTACTCAGTGGAATAGCGAGAATGATAATATCACCGAGCCGTGCCGCCTCGCTGTTACTGACCGCATGTGCGCCTGGCGTAAGAATCTTTGTAGTCAGTGCGATGCGATCGGCAGGCCCGGAACTCGAAAGGTACACTGTGTAGCCTGCTTTCAAAGCAAGCTGCGCTAAAACAACGCCAACTTTACCTGCGCCTAAAATGCCAATTGTTTTCACTGCATTACTTTTCATCTTCTTCAAGCAGCTCACGGACGCGTGGAATTACTTTTGTCGCATAAAGCTCAATCGACCTTAGGCGGGCGCTGGCTTTTTGTGGTCCTTGCCCATACACCATGTCAAATCGAGTGACGTCGAGTACTTTCATAGCGCGGGCAATCTTTTTCGCGACGGTTTCAGGTGATCCGACGTAGAGTGAACCGTGTTCGATTTCGTAGTCGAATTGCTCCCTAGTGTACGGTGGCCAGCCGCGTGACTTGCCAATTCGATCCCAGGCAGTTTTGAAGTTCGGCCATGCAATGCGCCTTGCCTCTTCGTCAGTATCTGCAATGAGACCTGGCGAATGCATACCTACGGGGTGCGCGGTGGTACCAAGATCTTTTGCGGCATGGCGGTACAGCTCTACATAGGGCGCGAAGCGGTCGGGTGCACCACCGATAATGGCGAGAACTAATGGGAATCCATACTTTGCAGCGCGGATGACTGATTCAGGTGAACCACCTACGCCAACGGCTACATCAAGCCTACCCGATTCAGTTTTAGGAAAGACGTCTGCGTCTATTAGGTCGGGGCGAGTCGTCCCCTTCCAGCTGACAGGTTTTTCATCCAGCAGTTTTGAAAATAGCTCAACTTTTTCTTCAAAGAGCACTTCGTAGTCACGAAGGTCAAAGCCAAATAAAGGAAACGATTCAGTGAATGAGCCGCGGCCTAGAATAACCTGTGCTCGTCCATTCGATAACGCATCGAGCGTGGCGAACCGTTCAAACACGCGGACTGGGTCGTCGGAACTTAGGACGGTAACGGCTGAAGCGAGTTTAATATTCTTGGTACGTGTTGCGATACCTGCAAGCACCGTTTCAGGGCTGGAAATAGAAAAGTCTGAACGGTGGTGCTCACCCACGCCAATACTATCGATACCAAGTTTATCTGCAAGAACTGCCTCCTCGACGACATGCCGAATTGCTGCAGCGTGGGTAAATAATACGCCATCATCTGTTTTAGGGAGGTCGCCGAAGGTATCAATGCCAAAGGAATAGTGCTTACCGGTTTTGGGTTGTTTCTTTGTTGGCATGGGACTCTCCTTATTACTATACTTTATATAGTATACACGAATTTGGTCTTACATAACACTATTATAGCAACAGGGGTCATAGATTGACTATTATACAAAAAAGTAGTATAATATACCTACGGGCTATTCTGCCCTGTTGTTTGACATCCGAAAGGAACGAACGTGAATCGTACCAGAATCGCGACCACCCTGGTCGCATGCATTACCCTTGGGGTCGTGCTGGCCGGGGCAGCTCCGGCATATGCTGAAGACCCTGCAACATGCACCACTCCGGTGGTGGATCTGACGGAAGCACACCTGCTTGACGTCGAGCAGATCGAAGCGGCCGTGAACGAGGCCAACGAGACTGGCGGCAACTTCTTCGTTCGTGCCTTCGAAGAACCCCCTAGCGGGAGCCTCGATGCCTACTGGCGCGAGTCCATTCTCAATCTGGACTGCCCCAACTGGTCGAGTGGCCCCGCCGACAATCTCGTTCCCAAGCCCAACCTGGTGCTCATCGCCTTCAACATGGGCGAGCATCCGAATGTCGGCTTGTACTACGGCTCGGCCTACAACGACGCCATTGGAGATGCCGGCATGACCGCCATTTTGAATGAGATGGTGCCGTATCTCAAGGCCGAAGACTTCACTGAAGGTGTCGTCGTCGGTCTGGAATCGGCTGCGCGCATGACTGACCCTAACCGGGAAGCACCGGTAAGCGGCGGTGAGAAACCGGCCGACCCGATCGTCATCGATTGGGGCGCGGTCGGAACGTGGCTGCTCTACATCCTCGGCGCCATCGTCTTCGGTATCCTGTTGTGGCTGTTCATCAGACTCAACATGGGTCGTATCGAGCGCAGTGGCGCACGGCGTGCGCTCCGAAGTACGCGCACAGAGGCTGGCTCAGCCGTCGCGAACTGGGAGGGTCTCGGTGCGTTCACCGACATCACCTTCCTGACGGGCGGGCAGCCGCTTCCGAAGGAGGCTCAGAGTCGCGACTACGACAAGGAGATCGACAAGGCTACTCGCCGAGCGACCTCCGCATCGGGCAACTATGGGCGCTACATCAAGCTCGAGAGTCACGACCCCGATCGTCGTCTGACCGTCGAAGAGGCCAACGAGGCCAATCACGACTACCGTCAGGTGACGATCGATCTTCTCGATGCCAGCGCTGATCTCGACGCGCTCAAGGTGAGTGCCGGAGAGGACGCGTATCGCTACTCGTTCGAAGGACAGGCGGTTCGGGTCAGCTCGATCCGTAAGGCCCTCGACACCATGAGCGCCAAGCTCGGTGACTACGGATCGTTGTTTCCGACGACGGTCACGAGTCGCAAGAGCCAGCGCCTGAACAGCGACCTTTCCAAGGTCGAGGCGGATCTGGCCAGCAAGACGAACCAGCTAGGGACCTTCCAGCGTCTGGACGATCTCGATAGCGAGCTC
>Ga0307406_10001539_pt1 | contig 12727 bp, 7 predicted proteins | sample 322Cmetagenome_3_FD_203706 | JGI IMG/M metagenome (GOLD analysis project Ga0307406, IMG submission 203706) | Maize rhizosphere microbial communities from greenhouse at UC Davis, California, United States - 322HYB-C-2 | ecosystem: Host-associated > Plants > Roots > Rhizosphere > Soil | place... | reverse complement strand
CCTGGACAGCAAGCGCCGCCCGCCGTTGCAGGCCGGCCTGGTCGTCACCGACGTGCACAACGGCGAAGTCGTGGCCGTGGTCGGCAGCCGCGAGTTCACCGAGCACGGGTTCAATCGCGCGGTCGAAGCGCAGCGGCCGGTCGGCTCGCTGTTGAAGCCGTTCGTGTACCTGCTGGCGTTGGCGCAGCCGAACGAATTCAGCCTGGCCTCGTGGGTCGACGACTCGCCGGTCACGGTCAAGCTCGGCCGCGGCCGCAACTGGAACCCCGGCAATTCCGACGGCCGCAGCCATGGCCTGGTGCGCATGATCGATGCGCTGGCCATGTCCTATAACCAGGCCACGGTGCGCATCGGCATGAAGGTCGCGCCGGAACGCGTCGCCGACCTGATCAAGACCCTGGCCGGCATCGAAGCGCCGAACAACCCCTCGCTGATCCTTGGCGCGGTCGACCAGAGCCCGTACGCGATGGCGCAGCTGTACCAGTTCCTCGCCTCCGGCGGCGAAATCCAGCCCCTGCATGCGGTGCGCGGCGTGCTCGGCAGCGACGGCAAGGCGGTCAAGCGTTACGACAAGGAACCGGCCCCGGCGCAGGAAGGCGACGCGATCGCCGCGCGCCTGATCACCATCGCCCTGCAGCAGGCGGTCAGCAACGGCACCGGTCGGCAATTGATCGGCGACGGCCTCGGCCGTCTCTCGCCCGCAGGCAAGACCGGTACCAGCAACGACGGCCGCGACAGTTGGTTCGCCGGCTGGACCGGCGATCACCTGGCGGTGATCTGGGTCGGCAACGACCAGAACCAGACCACCGGCCTGTACGGTGCGACCGGCGCGATGCGGGTGTGGTCGGCGATCTTCACGCGCCTGCCGACCGCGCCGCTCAAGGTCACCGACAAGGGCCTGGATTGGCAGGCGGTGATCGGCACCCATACCACCGACGCGAGCTGCGTCGGCGCGCGCCGCTTCCCGTTCGTGGCCGGCTTCGCGCCGGAATACGCGCCGTGCCCGGCGCCGCAGGCCGAAGGCGAAGCCTCCGGCGGCGGCTGGCGCGAATGGTTCGGCATCGGCAAGGACAAGGAAGAACCTGCGCGCGAACCGGCGCCGTCTCCCGATTCCCCGCCCCCGGAGCAGTAAGTCATGAAGTGCAGTGAGTTCACCGGCGCCTTCCCCCGAGGTGCCCGGCGCAAAGGCGTCGTCCTGGTCGTCCTGACCTGCCTGGCGAGCGCCTGCGCGGTCGCGCCGCCGCAGCCGGCGCAGTTGGCCGAAGCGAGTTTCAACGGCGAGGCCGCGGTCGCCGCGGTACGCGCCGCCGCCGGCGGCGCCGCGCGCGAACTCGACGTGCAACCGATCCGCGATCCGCAAGTCGAGGACCTGCGCCAGCAGGCCACGCAACTGGAACGCGCACGCAAGTACGTCGAAGCCGCCGCGGCGCTCGACCAGGCGCTGCAGATCAACGCCGCCGACCCGGCCCTGCTGCAGGAACGCGCCGAAGCGGCGTTGTTGCAGCACCGTCTCGACGATGCCGAGCGTTATGCACAGAAGGCCTTCGATTCCGGCTCCCAGGTCGGCCCGCTGTGTCGCCGTCATTGGGCGACCATCGCCCAGGTGCGGCAGGCGAAGCTCGATGGTGTCGGCGCGGCGATGAAGCTGGCGCAGCGGCAGGAGCATTACGACGCCCTGGTGCCGCAGCGCAGTCAGCTCACCGAGGCGAAGAAGCAGGCACAGGCTAAAATCGACGCCTGCACGGTCGCAGCGCCAGCGCGGTATTGAATCGGATATGGAACCCAGCCGCCTTGGCGTAGCCAGTCGTGCCGCGCTGAGCGAGGGCGGCGACCTCGCGCGCAACATCGCCGCGTTCGCGCCGCGCTCGGCGCAACAGGATCTGTCGGCGGCGATCGCCGACGCCTTCGAATCGCGTACGGCCCTGCTCGCCGAAGCCGGCACCGGCACCGGCAAGACCTTCGCCTATCTGGTCCCGGCGTTGCTGTCGGGGCTCAAGACCATCGTCTCGACCGGCACCCGCGCGCTGCAGGACCAGCTCTATCACCGCGACCTGCCGCGGGTGCGCGACGCCCTCGGGGTCGGCCTGAAGACGGCCTTGTTGAAGGGCCGCGCCAACTATCTGTGCAAATACCGCACCGAGCAGGCCAAGGGCGAACCGCGTTTCACCAGCCGCGAATACGCCGCCCAGTTCCAGCGCATCGTCAGCTGGGCCGGGCGCACGCGCATGGGCGATCTGGCCGAACTGGACGCCTTGCCGGAAGACTCGCCGCTGCTGCCGATGGTCACCTCGACCGCGGAGAACTGCCTCGGCAGCGACTGCCCGATGTTCGGCGACTGCTTCGTGATTCAGGCGCGCCAGCGCGCCCAGGCCGCCGACCTGGTCGTGGTCAACCATCATCTGTTGCTCGCCGACCTTGCGTTGAAGCAGGAAGGCTTCGGCGAAATCCTGCCGGGCGCGCAGGCCTTCGTCGTCGACGAAGCGCATCAGCTGCCCGACCTGGCTTCGCAGTTCTTCGGCGAGGCGATCAGCGCACGGCCGTTGGTCGAGCTGGCCCGCGACGCCCTGGCCGAATGCAAGCAGGTCACCGGCGCGCTCGCCAGCGTGCAGGGGCCCGCGCGCGAACTGGAGCAGGCGGTGCGCACCGTGCGTGCGGCCATGGACGAGCTGCCGGTGCGCGCGACCCGTCGCCGCGCCGCCGAATTGCCCGAGGTGGAAGCGGCGTTCGATACGCTGGCCGCGGCCTTGCGCAGCATGCGCACCACCCTCGAACCGCTGCGCGCCGCCGCGCCGGGCTTCGAGAGCTGCCATGCACGGGCCAAGGACTTCGAGACCAAGCTGCGGCGCTGGCGCGGCCCGACCGTCGCACGCCCGCCCGAGCCGGTCGTCGAGGAAGACGACGATTTCGAACCGCCGCGCCGGCCGCTGGCGGAGGTCGCGGCCGAAGCGGTCGACACGGACGCCGCCGACGACGACGAGGAAGAACAAACGCCCGCCGGCCCCGACAGCAGCGTGCTGTGGTACGAACTGACCGCGCGCGGGTTCCGCCTCAGCCGTACGCCGCTCGACGTCGCCGGCCCGCTGGCCGAGCATCGCGAACGTTCGCGCGCGTCGTGGGTGTTCACCTCGGCGACCTTGGCGATCGGCGGCCAGTTCCAGCATTACGCGACCAAGCTCGGCCTGGTCGAACCCAAGACCCTGCTCGCGCCGAGTCCGTTCGACTGGGCCGAGCAAGCGCTGTGTTATCTGCCGACCGGGCTGCCCGATCCGGTGGTGCGCCATTACAACGAGAGCATGGTCGACAAACTGCGGCCGGTGCTCGAAGCCTCGGGCGGCCGCGCCTTCGTCCTGTTCGCCTCGCACCGCGCCTTGCGCGAAGCCGCCGAGCTGTTGCGCGGCGGCCCCTGGCCCTTGTTCGTCCAGGGCGAAGCGCCGCGCCACGTGTTGCTGGAACGCTTCCGCGCCTCCGGCAACGGCGTGCTGCTCGGCGCGGCGAGCTTCCGCGAAGGCGTCGACGTGGCCGGCGAGGCGCTGAGCGTGGTGGTGATCGACAAATTGCCGTTCGCCGCGCCCGACGACCCGGTGTTCGAAGCGCGCCTGGACGCGATCCGTCGCGGCGGCGGCAACCCGTTCCGCGACGAACAACTGCCGCAGGCGGTGATCGCGCTGAAGCAGGGCGCCGGCCGCCTGATCCGCAGCGAGACCGACCGCGGCGTGCTGGTGCTGTGCGACCCGCGCCTGATCTCCAAGAGTTACGGCAAGACCTTCCTCGATTCGCTGCCGCCGCTGCCGCGCACGCGCCGGGTCGAGGACGTGGCCGCCTTCTTCGCCGGCGAGCCCCTGAGTCTAGAATCGTCCTCGTCGGTCGATGAGGACCACTACCGCTGATCCGCGAGGAGGGTAGGAGCATGACGGAGCGCAAACCGCGTGTGCACGGCCTGGGTGGCGTGTTCTTCAAGGCCGACGATCCGGCCGCGCTGGCGGCCTGGTACGCCAGGCATCTGGGCGTCGGCGTGGAGGACTGGGGCGGCGCCCTGTTCCCCTGGGGCCGGCTCGATGCCGACGGCCAGCCGACCGGCCAGACGGGTTATACGGTGTGGTCGCCGTTCAAGGCCGACACCGAGTACTTCCAGCCCAGCAGCAAGCCCTACATGGTCAATTTCCGCGTCGACGACCTCGACGCGATGCTGCTCGCGCTGCGCGAAGAGGGCTGCCAGGTGCTCGATCGCGGTGAAGACAGCGAGCAGGGCAAGTTCGGCTATGTGCTCGACCCCGAAGGCGGCCTGATCGAGCTGTGGCAGCCGAACCCGAACGATCCCGCGGTTGCCGACGGCGAGTGAAGGGGGCGGCGAGGCCTTGGCGGCGCGACCGGGTGAGTAGCGCCGGGCACAGTGCGGCCGAGGTTCCAGGAGCGCCCGCATGAGACAATCGCGGCGCGAAACGCCCGTCCGACCCCGCCGAGCCCCATGAAACTGCTAGCGTTCGAAACCGCCACCGAAGCCTGTTCCGTCGCCGTGTGGCTGGACGGCGAAGTGCGCGAGCGCTTCGAGTTGGCGCCGCGGCGCCACGCCGAACTGTCCTTGCCCTGGGCCGAGCAGCTGTTGGCCGAAGCCGGCGTGCGGCGATCCGAACTCGATGCCATCGCGATCAGCCGCGGCCCCGGCGCGTTCACCGGCGTGCGCCTGGCGATCGCGATCGCGCAGGGCATCGCCCTGGCCCTGGACCGGCCGATCGTGCCGGTATCGACTCTGGCCGTGCTCGCCCTGCGCGCGCAACCGCTCGCAGCGAACGCCGGCAGCGACGATACCTTGCGCGTATATGCCGCGATCGATGCGCGCATGGGCGAGGTCTACACCGGCGCCTTCGAATTGCGCGGCGGCGATGCGCACGCGCTCGACGAAGAAGTCGTGGTCGTTCCCGATGCGGCCGTAGTGCCCGGCGATGCCGCCGGCTGGCTCGGCGTCGGCACCGGTTTCGCAGCCGCTCACGGCGTCTTGCAACAGCGCCTGGGCGCGCGTTTCGCCGGCGTCGACGCCGAAGCCCTGCCGCATGCGGCCGATCTCGCGCGGCTGGCGGCGCTGGCGTATGCGCGCGGCGAAGCGGTCGCCCCCGAACTGGTCGAGCCCGCCTACCTGCGCAACAACGTCGCCCTGACCATCGCCGAGCAGGTCGCCCTGCGCAGCGAGCGCAAGGCCGCGTCCTGATTCACGAATTCGCGCAGCGTCGCGCTGCCGCTCAAGGAACGCCGCTTGCCTGCGCAAGGCCTACGCGTCGGCGGTTTTTGCCCGCGTGACCACCGCCTGCGAATACCCGGATCGGCGGTGATTCGTAGTAGCCGCTGTCGAAACATCTCGGCGAAGCGCTGAAGGACTGAAGGCTCATGTTCCGATACATCGTTAAAAACGAACACGACACCCGCTTCGACTCATATTTCGACTACATCGCCGGCTTGCACGGGAAAATCGACGAGGCGCTGTATGCCTTCGTCGCGGATTCCGGGCGCTACGACCTCAGTTCGAAGGGTTCGTTGCACGATGCATGGTTGCGCCGTCTGACGCTGTTCGTGTCCGAAATCGGCGAGCATCCGGTCCGTCAGAACCTGCATATCGAACTGCTCGGCCCGTATCACGACCGGGTCTTCCATCTGTATTACGACGATGTGCTGAGCTATTCGTACTTTCAGCAAGCCAGACGGGGCTCGGGTCAGCAGGATCTGCTGGTGCACGAATTCCGCCTGGGTCGACAAGGTGAATTCGAACACGTATTCGAGTTCGACGATGGCCTGGCGATCTCGGTCGTCTGCCGTTCGATGCGCTTTGAGGAAATCCTGCTGGAGGCCGATGTCGGAACCGAAGCCGGCGCCCGCATTTAATCCTCTCATCGATCAGCGACTTAGGCGTTTCGCGGTTGGTTTGAGTGGAGGAGGGGCTGTGTTTCCCGGTGCCTATGTGTGCCAAATGCTGTCGTCCACGAGACATGTCAAAAGATACGTGGGCGAACGGTTGCGGCCTTCTCAGGTTGAGCGGCTCGCCAGGTCTGTCTTGCCATTCAGGTAGAGCGCGCCGGTTCCCGGCCCTATGTCTTTCTAAGGTCATTCGACTGGGGGCAGGTCGGTTTTCAGGGCGGTCGATTACCGATCGCGTCGGGAAAGAAAATGTAAGATGCGGATCTTCAGGGAGGGGATGGATCAATGGGCAATGCAAAGCTTCTAGTGGCGGCAGTCTTGGCCGCGTCCTTCGTCGTGGCGGCTTGCGCAAAGAAGGCCGACACCGAAAAGATTGCGGACACGAAAGCCGCTCAAGCCAAGTCTCCGGCCCTGAGTCTATTCGCATTGAATGTGAGTAGCGGCCAGCAAGCGGACGGATCGGTAGTCCCATCCACGCTGTTTCTTCCCGACGACAAACTCATCGCCTCGATCAACACCAAGGGCAACGCGACGACCGTTCCCGTGACCGCGACGCTCATCGCAATGGCCGATGGTCGGGTACTGGACGCAGTCGACAAGCGCATCACTACATCGGTTGATGCCACGACCAACTTCGAGTTTTCCAGACGGGCACCAGCCTGGGCCATCGGCCGCTATCTCGTCACGGTCAGTATCGATGGAAAGAAGGCCGGCCAGCAGGAGATCGAGGTGGTCCAGTCCTTACCCGAAGGGGCCGGGTCTTAAACCGGCTGATGCCTGCCGATCCAGGCATCGTCGATTCATGCAACGAAACGAAGTGCCGGGATAGCTCGGGCACGCTGCAAACGGACGTATTCAGTTCAGGAAGCCTGGCTCGCCAGGCTGCTCTTGGAGAGAGCAATATGGAACAGGACGTAGGGCTGGGCCGTCGGGCGACGGGTGATGAAGTTCGATGCGGAACGGTTTCCGCTCGTCCACGAAGAACGGTATCCAGAGGCCCCGCCTGGTGGTTGGCTCTGCTCCTTGGTGTCGGCGCATTGATCGCCGGCTCGCTGGCGTTGGCGGCCAAGTACGTATACGACGACAACGGCCGGCTGGTCGTAACGGTCAACGAGCAGTCCGGTGAAAGCGCACGCTACGTCTACGACAAGGTAGGCAATCTGCTGCGGATCGAACGCTTGGCTGCCGGTCAAGTCGCCATTTTCACGTTCCTGCCTGCCCGTGGTGGCGCTGGCGTTCCGGTCAGGATCGAAGGACAAGGGTTCGGCGCCACGCCGGCCGAGAATATCGTGCGCTTCAACGGTGTAGCGGCGACCGTAACCCACGCTGCGGCGACGGAACTCGACGTGCTGGTGCCGGCTGGCGCCAGCACCGGGCCGTTGACCGTGACAGTGGGTAGCCAAACGGCGACGGGTCCGTCCGATTTCGTGATCGACGAGAGTGCGCAACCTCCGGTGATTACGGGCGTCAGTCCGTTGATCGGCCACAGTGGCACGGCGGTGACCGTTGCCGGCAGCCGACTGTATCCCGCACCGGAGCTTACGCGTGTCCTCCTTGGCAGCCGTGTTGCGGTACCGAGTAGTACCAGCGATACCCAATTGGTTTTCTCGGTTCCGCTGAGGGCCGGTTCCGGGCGAGTCACCGTGAGCACGCCCTATGGCAGCGCACAAAGCGCCGAAGAGTTCGTCGTCTTGCCGGGCGGAGTGAATGCCGCCGATGTCGTTAATGCGGGCCGACTCTCACCCGATGTGCAGCGCACGTTGTCGACGACCGCGGCCAACCAACAGATCGCCCTGTTACTGGATCCGACAGCCAAAGACTTGACGAGCCTCCAGTTCGGCGGCTTGTCCACGGTGTCGATGGCATATGCCTTGTATGGACCAGATAATCGGAATCTAGCGAGTGGCAACGTCAGCGTGACGCAACCGTCTGTGCATCTGCCTCGTTTGAGTGCGGGTGTGCACCTTTTGTTGCTCAAGCCGGCCGAGGCGTCGTCGTGGAGTCTGGTCTGGGAAAATAATTCACTACTCGGGCCCGAGTCCGAGCCCAGCACCGTAACCACGGTCACTCCGTACCAAAGCAAACGAGTGCTGCTGAATGTTGCCGCGGGAGATAATCTTGGCATTGGCGTGCACGACTTGGTTACACCGGGTTCGACGCGTTCGATCCGAACGACGGTATTCCGTTCGGATGGCAGCCAACTGGCATACGAGTTATGTTTTGCCGAGAACGATGGCTGCGACTTGAACTTGCCGTTGTTGACCATGCCGGGGCAGTACAGTGTCGTGTTCGAGCCCGCTTCCGATGGGGCCCCGACGTTCTCGTTGAAAACTGCGCTGAGCGCCGATCAGGCGGTGGCATTGGTGCCCGATGCGATCGTTCCGCTCTCATTGGGGCGTCGCGGCCAGAACGGCCGGCTGACGTTCGCAGCCCAAGCGGGGCAGACCTTGGCCTTCAATGCAAGCAGCCAGGTTACATCGCCGGTAAACCGCGATGTGTACTACACGGTCTACAAGCCGGATGGGAGCGTCTTGCAACAGGGAAGTACGAAGATCGGTATTACCCAGAATATGCCGAAGCTGCCGGTCGGCGGAAATTACTGGATTTATGTCGACCCGAATTATGGTGAGACCTATTCGGCTCAGATCATGCTGGTGTCCGGCCAAACCGCCGAGTTGACCTCTGGGCAACAGTCGGCCGATTTTGCTACCCAAGCGCCGGCTCAGAACGTCTATTTCAATTTTGCCGCGGGACAGGGGGCAAACCTCGGGCTGGGCATCAGCGATCTGGTTACACCAGGCAGCGGCGGGGCCGTGGGGGTCTACGTCTATCGCCCCGACGGTAGCCAACTCACTTACGAGTACTGCTATGCCGATTACGATGGTTGCGATGTGAATCTCGCAAATCTCGCAGCCGGTACCTATAGCGTCATGGTGACGCCACCGTCTACCGGTGCACGAACGCTGGGGTTCAAAGCGACTCTGAGTGCCGACGAGGTGCTTCCCTTGAGCGTGGACGTGCCGTCATCGGTAACTTTGACGCGTCGCGGACAGAATGCGCGACTGACCTTCACTGCGCAGGCGGGGCAGACTCTCGCCTTCAATGCGGCGGGGCAATCGACCCAGCCTGCGGGTCGAGACGTGTACTACACCGCGTACAAGCCAGACGGGACTGTGCTCCAGCAAGGCAACACGGTCGCTGGCTTGACGTTGAATCTGGCTAATCTGCCTTCGACCGGCACCTATCAGGTCTTCATGGATCCTGGGCGAGGCGAGACCGCGTCGGCTCAGGTCAAGCTTGTGCCTGGCCAGGTCGGCGGTCCGGACCCTGGTGGTTCGCTCGGCAATTTCGACACGCAAGCCCCAGGTCAGAACGTCTATTTCAACTTCGTGGCCGAACAGGGGGCAAACCTGGGGCTCGGCATCAGTGACCTGGTTACGCCGGGGACGGTCGCATTCGCGACGGTCTACGTATACCTGCCGAACGGAGGTCAGCTAACCAACAAACAATGTTCCGCGGAGAGCAACGGCTGCGACTTGGATCTCGCCATCCCCGAAACGGGGACGTACAGCGTCACGGTGATCCCACCGGCCACCGGTAATCGAACCATGGCATTCAAGGCAACCTTGAGTACTGACCAAGTTCGGTCCTTGGCTATCAATACGTCCGTCAATCTTGAACTGATGCGGCGAGGCGAGAATGCGCGTCTGAAGTTCGCGGGCGATGTCGGACAGACAGTTGCATTCAATGTTGCCGGCCAAACGACAAGTCCGGCCAGTCGCAACGTGTATTACACGGTGTACAAGCCGGATGGGACGACGCTCCAGCAGTCCTCAACCACTACCGGTATGACGATGAATTTGTTCGAGCTGCCAGCGAATGGTGAGTATTCGGTGTTCGTGGATCCGGAAAAGGGTGAAACCCTCAGTGCCCAGGTCGCCTTGTTGTCAGGCGAGGTGGGAGCCTTGGAACTGGGCGCAGAACCGAGAAGTTTTGCGACAAAGGCTTCAAAGCAGGACGCCTATCTCACGTTCAACGCGCAACAGGGTGCCGACCTCGGGCTAGGCATCAGCGATCTGGCTACGCCGGGTTCTACCAGTTCCGTATCGGTCACCGTCTTTGGTCCGAGCGGCGCCCAGATTTCCCACAAGACTTGCTATGCAGTAGACGATAGTTGCGAATTAGACCTGTGGGATCTTGCTGCGGGTAAACATACGGTGACGCTGGTGTCGCTCGGGAACGGCACCATGAGCTTCAAGGCCACGTTGAGTCCGGATGCAGTCCATACATTGACCCCGAACTCGCCATTGAACTTGGCACTCGCTCGTCGGGGCGAGAACGCAAGACTCATGTTCTTGGTAAACGCGGGCCAGACGTTCGCTTTGGGTATAGCGGGCCAGAGCACCAGCCCGATCAATCGCACGGTGACCTACACCGCATATAGGCCGGATGGGACGGTGTTGCAACAGCGATCCGGCACTGCTGACGTCACCATGAATCTGAATGACCTGCCGGTTAGCGGCCAGTACATGGTTTTCGTAGATGCGAATCGGGGCGAAACACTGGCGGCAAAGGTAACGTTGATCCCCGGCGAAGTGCAGTCGGTTTCTCCAGGTGGCGATCCCGTCAGTTTCTTGACTCAAGCGTCGCAGCAGGAGGCTTATATCCTGTTCGACGCGCAGCAAGGAGCCGATCTGGGGCTGGGCATCAGCGATCTGGCTACGCCGGGTTCTACCAGCTCGGTTTCGGTCACTGCCTATGCTCCGAGCGGTGCCCAGATTACAAGCAAGTCCTGTTATGCCGTGGACGGCGGCTGCGAACTGGATCTATGGGACCTTGCCGCAGGCCGTCATAAAGTGAAGTTGGTGTCGATCGGGAACGGCGCCATGAGTTTCAACGCCACCTTGAATCCGGATGCAGTTCATGAATTAGCGCCGAATTCGCCATTGAATTTCACGCTCGCTCGCCGGGGTGAGAATGCGAGGCTGTTGTTCACGGCAACTGCGGGGCAGACCTTTGCATTCAATGCGTCGGGGCAGGTCACCGCTCCGATCAATCGTGAGGTCTATTACACCGTATACAAGCCGGACGGGACGGTGTTGCAGCAGCGCCCCAGCAGCGCCGATCTGACCATGAATTTTTATGATCTGCCAGTCAGCGGTCAATACATGGCATTCGTAGATCCGAACCGTGGCGAAACGCTAGCGGCGAAGGCAACCCTCATCTCGGGCGAAGTGCGATCGGTTTCTCCTGGCGGCGCACCCGTCGATTTCCTGACTCAGGTGTCGCAGCAGGAGGCGTACATCCTGTTCAATGCGCAACAGGGAGCGGATTTGGGGCTTGGCATCAGCGATCTGGTTACGCCGGGTTCTACCAGTTCCGTATCGGTCACCGTGTACGGCCCGACTGGTGCCCAACTGTCAACCAAGTCCTGCTATGCGGTAGACGGAGGTTGCGAGTTGGATTTGTGGGATCTCGCTGCGGGCAATCACAGAGTGAAGTTGGTGTCGCTTGGTAGCGGCACCATGAGCTTCAAAGCCACATTGAGCCCTGACGCAGTTCATTCGCTGACGCCGAGTGTACCGCTGAACTTGACGTTTGCTCGCCCAGGAGAGAACGGCAGACTGATGTTCGCTGCAACGTCTGGTCAGACGTTTGCGCTGCATTTTTCCGGTTTGACGACCAATCCGGCCAGCCGAGAGGTGACTTATACCGTATACAAGCCAGACGGAACGGTGTTGCGGCAGCTTGGGACTATCGGCAACCTGACCATGAACTTGAGCAATTTGCCTGCCAGCGGCGATTACATGGTCTTCGTAGATTCGGGCCGCGGCGAAACCTTGAGTGGCCAGGTAACCCTGGCTTCGGGCGCAACAGGCGCCGTTGGGACGGGAGCCGAGCCGAAGAGCTTCGCAACCCAGGTGCCTGGCCAAGAAGCCTATTTCAGTTTCACCGTTGCTGCGGGCGCAAATCTCGGCATTGGCTTGTCGGATTTGCTGACCCCGGGGGCGCCTTATCCGGCGAATGTCTATGTGTATGGGCCAACCGGAAGCCAGGTGTCCAGCAAAGCCTGCGGCGCGTCGGATGGCGGTTGTGAGATCGATCTGTGGAATCTCGCCGCCGGCAACTACAGCGCGAAAGTGGTGCCGCACGCCAATGCCGGTTCGATGAGCTTCAAGGTATCGATCAGTGCCGATTCGGTAGTGACCTCGCCGCTGGGTACGCCGCTGAATTTCGCAGTGGATCGGCCGGGGCAGAACGGTCGTTTCAAATTCACCTCGACGGCCGGCCAGAGTTTCACGTTCGTAATTTCTGGTCAGAGCACGAACCCTGCCGGGCGCGATGTGTATTACACGCTGTACAAGCCCGACGGGACCCTGTCCCAGCAACGCAATACCAAGACCGGTTTGACGATGAGCTTCCCCAATCTGCCGGTTGCGGGCGAGTACATGGTCTTCATCGATCCCATGTACGGCGAAACAGTCAGCGCGCAGCTGTCGTTGAGTTCGCCATGACATACGGATCGATGACTCAGTCGATGTTTGGATCGCAACACCAGCGCACGGATCGAGGAAGCAAACGATGAGCCACATCGGACAAGGAAAGCGCAAGGGCTGGCGGATGGGCGCAGCGGTGCTGGCGCTGGGTTTGGCATTAGGCATGACGGTCATGCGCCCGGGCGAAGTCGGCGCGGCGCTGGAGCCGCTGCCGTCGCCGTTGTCGCAGCAATTGGCGTTGGATGCGCCGCAAGCGCGAGCGCAGATGCCGGACGGTCGCTGGCTGGTGCTCGCGCGCGACGGACGCTCCCTTGAACTCCGCGATG
>Ga0307406_10001538_pt1 | contig 12728 bp, 12 predicted proteins | sample 322Cmetagenome_3_FD_203706 | JGI IMG/M metagenome (GOLD analysis project Ga0307406, IMG submission 203706) | Maize rhizosphere microbial communities from greenhouse at UC Davis, California, United States - 322HYB-C-2 | ecosystem: Host-associated > Plants > Roots > Rhizosphere > Soil | place... | reverse complement strand
CCAGGCCTTCGGCGCGGGACCCGAGGCGTTGAGGCCGTGCAGTTCCTTGCCGTCCCACAGGATGCAGAAGGCGTCGCTGCCCAGCCCGTTGCTCACCGGTTCGACCAGCGTCATCACGGCCGCGGTGGCAATGGCCGCATCGACGGCATTGCCGCCCTGCTGCAGCATGCGCAGCCCCGCCTGCGAGGCGAGCGGGTGCGAGGTCGACACCACGTTGCGCGCGAAGATCGGGATGCGGGTGGAGAGATAGGGGTTGCCGAAATCGAAGTTCATGGGAATGTGCTCGCTTATTCGTTGGTGATCTTGCGCTCGACCACGATCTTTTTCCACTTGGCGGCATCGGCCGCCACCATCCTGGCGAACTGCTCGGGCGTTCCGGCAGCGGCAGGCTCGATGCCCAGGCGCGAAAGCTTCTCCTTCACCTCGGGATCGGCCAGCGCCTCGTTGGCCGCCTTGTTGACGCGCGCCACGATGTCCGCCGGCAGCCCCTTGGGGCCGTAGAAGCCGAACCAGGTGTTCGACTCGAAGCCCGGCAGCGTATCGGCGATCGGCGGCAGCTCGGGTGCGAGCGGGCTGCGCTTGGGCGTGGTGACGCCCAGCGCGCGCAGCCGGCCGTCGCGCACGTGCGGCATGCCGGTGGGGAGCGAGTCGAACAGCACGTCGATCTTGCCGCTGATCAGGTCGGGAATGGCCAGCGCCGTGCCCTTGTAGGGAATGTGCGTCACGAACACGCCGGCCTGCGACTTGAAGAGCTCCGCCGTGAGCTGCACGATGGTGCCGTTGCCGCTGGAGGCGTAGTTGAGCTTGCCAGGGCTTTTCTTTGCATGGTCGATCCATTCGCGCACCGTCTTCGCGGGCGAATTGACCGGCACCAGCATGATGCTCGGCGCATCGCCCACGTGTGCGATGGGCGAGAAGTCGCGCACCGTGTCGTAGGGCAGCTTGCTGGTGATGGCCGGGCCGATCGAGTGCGTGCTGGTGGTGGCCAGCAGCAGGGTGTAGCCATCGGCCGGCGCCTTGGCAACAAGGTCGGAACCAATGGCACCGCCGGCCCCCGGTTTGTTGTCGATGATCAGCGTGGTGCCAAGCTTGTCGCTCATCTTCTGCCCGAGCGTGCGGGCAAAGAGATCGGTAGCGCCGCCCGCGGGGAACGGCACGACGAGCCGCACCGGCTTGTTGGGATAGCCCTGCGCCAGGCTGGCTGTCGTCGATGCAGCCAGGCAAAGCGCCACGGCAACTCCGTGAAGGAACTGGATTCGTTTCATGGTGCTGGATTCTGGCCCCGTGGAGAAACCTTGCATGCTATGCAGCCGCCGTGCATCAAGCTAGATAATCCACCTTATTCAACTATGAGCATGGTTTATGGCAAAGAACGCCTCGGAAGAGGTCTCGCTGCAGCAATTGCGGGCGCTGGCGTCCGTGGCTGAAACCGGCAGCTTCACGCTTGCCGCGGAAACCCTGCAGCTGACCCAGCCCGCGATCAGCCACCTGATCAAGCGCATGGAAGAAGAGATCGGGCAGCCGCTGGTGGTGCGCGGCCGCCGCATTCAGCTGACAAGCGCAGGCCAGGTGATGGTCGAAACAGCCGTGCGCGCGCTGCGGCTCATCGATGAATCGGTCGGCGCTTGCCGCTCCCAGTCGCAGCTGCGCGAAGGGCGCGTGGTTCTGGCCGTGGGCCACCTCACGGCCGGCGCCCTGCTGCCGCCGATGCTCGGCCGCTTCTCGCAGAAGCACCCGACGCTCGCGGTCACGCTGCTCGACAGCACGGCCGAGCAGATGATCTCGCGCATCCTCTCGCAAGAGGCCGACCTGGGCTTCGGTTCCGACATCGGGCAGAAACACTCCGAACTCGCGACCGAGCCGCTGTTCACCGAGCGCATGGCCCTCTTCGTACGCGACGACCATCCGCTCGCGCAGCGCGTGGTTGTCGATGCGAAGCACCTCGATGCGCTGCCCTTCATCCACGTCAACCCGGACGCAAACATCTGGCGCGCGGTGAGCCGCCAGCTGTCGAGCGTGGCGAACGTGTATCCGCAGGTGGTGCATCACGTCTCGATGCTGTCGACGGCTTTCGGGCTCATTCAGGCGGGCGCGGGCGTGGCGTTGCTGCCGCGCTATGTGGAGGTGCTGATGCCGGGCAATCTGCGCGCCGTGGCTGTGACACGTCCGACGCTCGAATACCCGGTCGTCGCGGTGCGGCTGGCCAAGCATCCGCTGAGCCCGGCGGCGCTGGCCTTTCTGGCCATGGCACGACAGCACATGAAACCACCAAGAGCTGCCAGGCCCTGAAAAAGAAAACGGCGCCCGAAGGCGCCGCCGTATTTTTCGTGGAACACCGCGGAACCGGCTTTGCCGGGCCGCTGGTGTTGCCCCCTTGAGGGGCGGGGGTCAGTCCTCGACGAACGCCTCTTCGCGCTTCGCCTTCACCGCCGGCAGCAGCACGATCACCAGCAGCAGCGCCGCGGCGAGCAGCAGCCCGAGCGAGATCGGACGCGTGATGAACACGCTCCAGTCGCCGCGCGACAGCAGCAGCGAGCGGCGCAGGTTTTCTTCCATCATCGGCCCGAGGATGAAGCCCAGCAGCAGCGGCGCAGGCTCGCAACCCAGCTTGAAGAAGGTGTAGCCCACGAAGCCGAAGATGCCGACCATCCAGATGTCCCAGGTGTTGTTGTTCGTGGAGTACACGCCAATGGCGCAGAACAGCACGATCGCCGGGAACAGGAACTTGTAGGGCACCGTCAGGAGCTTGATCCACATGCCGATCAGCGGCAGGTTCAGGATGACGAGCATCGCATTGCCAAGCCACATCGAGGCGATCAGGCCCCAGAACAGCTCGGGGTTGCTGGTCATCACCTGCGGGCCGGGCTGGATGTTGTGGATGGTCATGGCACCCACCATCAGCGCCATCACCGCGTTGGGCGGAATGCCCAGCGTCAGCAGCGGGATGAAGGAGGTCTGCGCGCCGGCGTTGTTGGCCGCCTCGGGGGCGGCCACGCCGCGGATGTTGCCCTTGCCGAACGGTACTTCGCCCGGATGCAGCTTGGTCTTCTTCTCGATGGTGTAGGCCGCGAAGGCCGACAGCAGCGCGCCGCCGCCGGGCAGGATGCCGAGCGACGAGCCCAGCGCCGTGCCGCGCAGCACGGCGGGGACCATGCGCTTGAAGTCTTCCTTGGTCGGGAACAGGCCCGAGACCTTGGCGGTGAACACTTCGCGTTCGTCGTCGGGGCGCGAAAGGTTGGCAATGATTTCGCCGTAGCCGAACACGCCCATGGCAATGGCCACGAAGCCGATGCCGTCGGTCAGTTCAGGAACGTCGAAGCTGTAGCGCGCCACGCCCGAATTCACGTCGGTGCCCACCAGACCCAGCAAGAGGCCCAGCACGATCATCCCGATGGCCTTGAGCAGCGAGCCCGAGGCCAGCACCACGGCGCCGATCAGGCCCAGGATCATCAGCGAGAAGTACTCGGCCGGGCCGAACTTGAAGGCCAGTTCGGTCAGCGGCGGCGCGAAGGCCGCCAGGATCAGCGTGCCGACGCAGCCGGCAAAGAACGAACCCAGGCCCGCGGCAGCCAGCGCCGGACCCGCACGGCCCTTGCGCGCCATCTGGTAGCCGTCGATCACGGTCACCACGGACGAAGACTCGCCCGGCAGGTTCACCAGGATGGCGGTGGTCGAGCCGCCGTACTGCGCGCCGTAGTAGATGCCGGCCAGCATGATCAGCGCCGACACGGGCGGCAGTGCGTAGGTGGCGGGCAGCAGCATCGCGATGGTCGCGACCGGGCCGATGCCCGGCAGCACGCCGATCAAGGTGCCCAGGATGCAGCCGCCAAGGCAGTACAGCAGGTTCGTGAAGGTAAAGGCAACGCCAAAACCCATCGAGAGGTGGTCAATCAGTTCCATGTGAGCAGCTTTCTTCTCAACCGGTGATGAAGGTCGGCCAGACCTGGATCTGCAGCTTGAGAGCCCAGATGAATGCGACATAGCTGCCGACAGCCAGCACGGTGGCCAGGATCAGCACGGTACGCAGCCTGAATTCGTGGCCCGCGAGGCTGGCGATGATCACGAGCGCGTAGATCGCGATGATCATTCCCATGGCCGGCACGCCGAGGCTCGGCAGGCCGCCCAGCAGGATGCCGAACGCGAGATTGGCGCCCAGGATGAACACGACCTGCTTCCAGGCCCACTTGCCGATCTTCTCGCCGTCGGTGGTTTCGACGGTCAGGCCGCTGAACATGATCCCCAGGCCGATGACGGCCATCAGGATGCCCAGCATCAACGGGAAGTAGCCCGGTCCCATGCGGGCGCCGCTGCCTACGCTGTAGGTGGTGGCGCCCCATGCGAACGCCACGCCCACGACCGCAAACATCAGACCCGAGAAAAAGTCTTTCTGACTCTTGATTTTCACGAACAGTCTCCTCGAACAAATTTCGATGCGAGATTGTCGAGTCAGCTGGCGGTCAGCCCGATGTGGATTCCACTAACCGAAAGACTAGGGTAACCCCCAGGGTTGGCGCGCGCTTTTTTCCGGCGCCTTGCCTCGCCTCACTCCAGCGGCGGCGTCGCGCTCAGCACTTCCTCGATGGTGGTGACGCCTTCGGCCACGCGCAGCGCCCCGGCCAGGCGCAGCGGGCGCATGCCGTCGATCACGGCCTGGCGGCGCAGCCCGGCCAGGTTGGGCTCCTTGGTGACCTGGGCCTTGAAGTCTTCGCTGATGCTCAGCAGCTCGTACAGGCCCATGCGGCCCATGTAGCCGGTCATGCGGCAGTCGACGCAGCCCACGGGCTTGTAGGCGCGCACCGAACCGGTGATCTGCCAGGGCTTGACGATGGCCTCGAGCTTCTCGCGCGTGACCGTGTCGTCGGGCTGCTTGCAGTTGGGGCACAGCGTGCGCACCAGCCGCTGGGCCAGCACGCCGAGCATCACGGCGTTGATCAGGTAGGAAGGCACGCCGAGCTCCATCAGCCGCGTGATGGCGCTGGGAGCGTCGTTGGTGTGCAGGGTGCTGAACACCAGGTGGCCGGTGAGCGCGGCCTGCACCGCCATCTCGGCCGTGGCCAGGTCGCGGATCTCGCCGACCATGATGATGTCCGGGTCCTGCCGCATCAGCGCGCGCAGGCCTTCGGTAAAGCCGAAATCGAGCTGCGGCTGCACCTGCGTCTGGTTGAACGCAGGCTCGATCATCTCGATCGGGTCTTCCACCGTGCTCACGTTGACCTCCTCGGTGGCCACGCGCTTGAGCGTGGAGTACAGCGTGGTGGTCTTGCCCGAGCCTGTGGGGCCGGTCACCAGGATGATGCCGTTGGGACGCGTGACGAGCTGCTCCCAGCGCTGCGCGTCGTGCTGCGCGAAGCCGAGGGCGTCGAGGTCCTTCACCGCGGTGTCGGGGTCGAAGATGCGCATCACCATCTTCTCGCCGAAGGCGGTCGGCAGGGTGGACAGGCGCATCTCGACTTCGTCGCCGCGCATGTTGCGGGTCTTGATGCGGCCGTCGAGCGGGCGGCGCTTCTCGACCACGTCCATGCGGCCCAGCAGCTTGATGCGCGACACCATGGCGTTCATCACGCCCATGGGCATCTGGTAGGCCGGATGCAGGATGCCGTCGATGCGAAAGCGGATCACGCCCTGCTCGCGCCGCGGCTCCAGGTGGATGTCGCTCGCGCGCTGGTCGAACGCGTATTGCCAGAGCCAGTCGACCACCTGCACCACGCTCTGGTCGTTGGCGTCGAGCTGCTTGGTGCTCTTGCCCAGTTCCACCAGCTGCTCGAAGCTTGCACCGCCGGTGTTGCCGCCGGCCTTCTGCGCGGCGCGAACCGACTTGGCGAGCGCGAAGAACTCGGCCGTGTAGCGCTGGATGTCGGTGGGGTTGGCGACCACGCGGCGCACGGTGCGGCGCGACTGGCGCTCCACCTCGGCGATCCAGTCGGTCAGGAAGGGTTCGGCCGTGGCCACCACCACCTCGTTGGGCAGCACCTGCACCGGCAGCACCTTGTGGCGCTCGGCGTAGGCCGCGCTCATGGTGTCGGCGACCTTGCCCACGTCGACCTTGAGCGGATCGATGCGCAGGTAGGCCAGCCCCGCGCGGCCGGAGAGCCACTGCGTGAGCATTTCGAGGTCGAGCGGCTTGCCGTCGCTTTCGCGCGTCATGGCCACGTTGGCCAGCCGCACCAGCGGCGCCTGCCGGCTCTCGGCCTGGGCGCAGCGCGCGATGGTGCGCTTGGCTTCCACCGGAGAAATCATGCCGTCGGCGGCAAGCCATTCGATCAGGCGGCGCAGGTCGAGCGGGCCTTCGTGGCGGGCGGCCGGGGATGCGGTAGCGGAAACAGCGCTCATGGGCCGGTTGGTCGGGTGAGGGTGGGATTCAGCGGTTTGAACACGCGCAGCCATTTGGGCGCGGGCAGGCCCCATCGAGTCTGGATCGTTTGGGCGCGCTCGGCAAGGGCTTCGCGCTTGGGCCGGCTGGGCGCGCGCTGCGCCAGCACCACCGTGTTGCCTTCGCGCGTCGGCTTGAAGGCCCAGACTGCATCGGCGCCGAATGCACCGGCGATCTTCTCCAGGCTGCGCTCGTAGCTCGACGAGCGGCCGAAGAGATTGACCGTCATGCAGCCGTCCTCGGAGAGCAGCGCGCGGCAATCGGCGTAGAAGTCTTCGCTGTCGAGCACGGGCGCGGCGGCCTCATGGTCGTACAGGTCGACCTGCAGCGCATCGACCGTGCCCTGCCATTCGGGCTTGCGGATCTCCTGCGCGGCATCGGCAATGACCACGCGCAGCTTCGGGTCGTCGGCCGGCAGCTTGAACCAGCCGCGACAGGCCGACACCACCTGCGGATTCAGTTCCACCGCGGTGGTGCGCATGCGCAGGGTCTTGCGGCAGAACTTGGTGAGCGTGGCCGCGCCGAGGCCCAGCTGCATCGCATGGCGGCTGGCCAGGCTCTTCGGGTCGGTGAACAGCAGCCAGGCCATCATGCGCTGCACGTATTCGAGTTCGATCTCGAACGGCGCGTCGAGCTTCATCGAGCCCTGGACCCACTCGGTGCCGAGATGCAGGTAGCGGATGTCGCCCCAATCGGAAAAGTTGACTTCGGGGAGAACGGGAGTTTTGCTCGTGGCCATCAAAGAAGGTGGTGGGCGACAAAGACCTCGCGCCAGGCTGCGAGCTTGCGCTCGAAGCTCCACGACGCGTTGGCGGGGCTGGTGGAAGGCAGCTGGTAGACCGGCACCCCGAGGGTGCGCGTGTGGCGCGCATGCTTGAAGCTCTCGCCGCCGTTGTGCGCAATGGCCGCCAGCCGGGGCAGGTGCAGGCCCGCGATGTCGTTGGCCACGGGCGCGCGAATGGCGGCGTCGAGGCTGCCCTCGCGCTCGCAGGCCGCATACACGTCCCACACGCCCAGGCCGCGCTCGAGCAGCCATTTTTTCTTCTCGGGATAGCTGTCTGCGCCCATGGGGAGCGGATGGTGGGGCCAAACGGCTTGCAAGATTTTCCAGAACTGATTTTGCGGATGCGCATAGTACTGCTGCAGTTCGAGCGAGCGCACGCCCGGGAAGCTGCCCAGGATCAGTACGGCGGTGGCGGGCGAGACGATGGGGGCGAGGCCCGTGAGCACGGGGCTGCCGGTGTCGGATGCGGTGGGTGGATTCATGGACAGGCTCTATCTTGGCACTGTCGCCCGCCCATGAAAAAACCCGCCGAAGCGGGTTTTTTCCGAAGGCAGGTCTTGATTACTTCTTGGCGGCTTCGTTCTCGGCGGTGCCGGGCACCTTCTCGCCGATCGCCTTGCCGGTGCTGCGCATGCCGTCGGCCGTCTTATGGCCGGCGGTCTCGACGGCATCGCCGGTCTTGGCAGCCACGCTCTTGGTGGCATCGGCGGCCTTCTTGGTCGTGCGCTTGGTCGCGTTCCAGGCCTTCTTGGTGCCGCGCTCGGTGGCGTCGACGGCCTTCTTGGTCGTGCGCTTGGTGGCATCGACGGCGTCCTTGCCGGCTTCCTTCACCTTTTCGGTGGTGGTGGGTTCCGCGGTGGCCGGGGCCGGAGCGGCGGTCTGGGCCACGGCGGACACGCCGATGGAGGCGAGCGCGAGGGCGAGCACGACGGGCACGGTGCGGATGAAAGATGTGTTCATGCAGAAGCTCCTTTGGGATGACATGTTGAAGTGACGTACTTGCCACTGAACAGCAAACGGCACTTCGAACACCGAGGATGACAGCAAAAGCGCACGCTTCCTTGCGCCATCGCAACTCGGGATATCGGCCTACGCGGGGTGCGGCCGCCCCTCCGACAAGAAGAGCAGGCTTTCGAGCCGCGGCAGGGCTTCCAGCGCATTGCGGGTGGTGGCCCGGGCCAGTTCATCGACTTCCATGCCGCGCAGCCGGGCCACCACTTCGGCGATGCGCGGCAGCTCGCCCGGCTCGTTGCGGCCCTGCGCCTCGCCGGCCGCGCGCTGCGCCTGGGTGCGATAAAGCCAATGCGGCTGGATGTCGGGCGCATCGGTTTCCATCACCATCGATTCGAGCGGCAGCGTGGCCGCCAGCCGCCGCAGCTGCAATGCGCGATCGAAGGTCACGGCGCCGCCGAAGCCCAGCTTCAGGCCGATCTCGATGCAGGCCCGGGCCTGCTGCTCGCTGCCATTGAACGCATGGGCAATGCCGTGCCACGGCCGGCCGGCCGCGGCCTGCCGCAGGTGCTTGAGCACCTTGTCGACCGAGCGGCGCACGTGGATGAGCACCGGCAGATCGTATTTGCGCGCGAGTTGCAACTGAGTGTGAAAAAAGTGCTGCTGCTTGTCGCTGTCCAATCCTTCCACGAAATAGTCGAGGCCGATCTCGCCGACCGCGACCAGCCGTGGATCGCCGCGGCGTGCGGCAAGCTCGGCATCGAGCGCCTCCAGGTCGGCCTCCTCTGCAATGCCGGTGCACAGCGGATGGATTCCGAGCGCATAGGCGTCGCCCTGCACCTGCGCCAGCTCGCGCACGGTCGCAAAGTTGAAGACCGCCACGGCAGGAATGACGCACAGCGCCACGCCCCGTTCGGCGGCCCGTGCACGGATGGACGGCATTTCCGCACCGAATTCGGGCGCGTCGAGGTGGCAGTGGGTATCGACAAAAACGGCCATGGCGAGATGATGCCCGAAGGGATGCAAGGCAGAAGAAAGCGTGCTACTGTGACTCCCTACTCACCCGTCATCCCTTGCCGGAGGTGCCCCGATGCGCAGGCCCGCTTTCTACAGCCGTTCGCCCCGCACGCTGCCCCAAGCGGCCGATCCCGCGGCCGAAGAGGCTGCCGTGCCGTCGCCCGAGGGCGCAGCAGGCAACGGCGCGCCGCCCCCGCCGCACGCCAAGGCCGGCTGGCAGCCGGGCCGGCGCAGCTTCGCATTCCTCCTCGTGCTGTGCGCCGCGCTGGTTGCGGGCGGCGCCACCTGGTGGCCCCGGCAGGGCAAGGCGTTGACGCAGAAGGACATCGATTCGGCCGTGCTGCGCACGCTGCAGACCCACACGCTCCCCTCGCCCGCCGCCAAGGCCGCCGAGATCGTGCGGCCCTCGGTGGTGCGGGTGGTCGGCTACGGCCCCGAGAAGGCTACGCCCGAGGCCAAGACTCAGAAGCGCGGCCGCAACATGGCCAAGGGCAAGCCGCCCGAAGCCGATGCGCCGCCGGGCGAGGTCGAACGCGGCGTGGGCACCGGGGTGGTCATCGTCGACAAGGGCGTGATCCTCACCAACCTGCATGTCGTGGCCGGCGCCGAAACCATCAAGGTCACCTTCTCCGACGGCCTGGAGGCCGTGGCCACCATCACCGGCGTGCAGCCCGAGAACGACCTCGCGGTGCTGCAGGCCCAGAAGATCCCCGACGACCTGATTCCCGCCGCCATGCGCTCGACCGGAGACCTGCAGCCCGGCGACCAGGTGGCCGCGGTCGGTTTTCCGTTCGGCATCGGCCCCTCGGTGTCGGCCGGCGTGGTGTCGGGCCTGAAACGCTCGTTCCGCTCGCCCGAGGGCAAGCAGGAACTGGGCAACCTGATCCAGTTCGACGCGGCCGCCAACCCCGGCAACTCGGGCGGCCCGCTGATCAACATGGACGGCGAGGTGCTCGGCATCGTCACCGCCATCCTCAACCCCACGCAGCAGCGCACCTTCATCGGCATCGGCTTTGCGGTGCCCATAGAGAACGCGGCCTCGGCCGCGGGCTCGCCGCCGTTCTAGCCAGGAACAACACCCACGCTTTCGATTGTTTACCGAGAGGCCCTCGCATGAGCACAGAGAACCCCTTTTCCACCTCTCCCGCCACGGCCGAACTGATGGAGCAGATCCTCTACGAGGTCAAGCGCGTGGTGGTAGGCCAGGACCGCTTCCTGGAGCGCGTGATGGTGGCCATGCTCGCGGGCGGGCACCTGCTGGTCGAGGGCGTGCCCGGCCTCGCGAAGACGCTCACCATCAAGACGCTGGCCGACACCGTGCGCGGCCAGTTCAAGCGCATCCAGTTCACGCCCGACCTGGTGCCGGCCGACCTGGTGGGCACGCGCATCTACAACCAGAAGACCGGCGAGTTCAGCACCTCGCTCGGCCCGGTGTTCGCCAACCTGCTTCTGGCCGACGAAATCAATCGTGCGCCGGCCAAGGTGCAGAGCGCGCTGCTCGAAGTGATGCAGGAGCGCCAGGTCACCATTGCCGGCGAAACGCACAAGGTGCCGCGCCCCTTCCTGGTGATGGCCACGCAGAACCCGATCGAGACCGAAGGGACCTATCCGCTGCCCGAGGCGCAGGTCGACCGCTTCATGATGAAGGTGCTGGTCGACTACCCGAGCGACGAGGAAGAGTTCGTCATCGTCCAGCGCGTGATCGGCTCGCTGGTCGAGGTCAATCCGGTGGCAACCACCGAGCAGCTCGCCACCCTGCAGGCGGAGGCGCGGCGCGTGTACGTCGACCCTTCGCTCATCCAGTACGCGGTCAAGCTGGTGTCGGCCACGCGCACGCCCGACAAGCACGGCCTGAAGGACATGCGCCGCTTCATCACCTTCGGCGCGAGCCCGCGCGCGAGCATCAGCCTGACCGAAGGCGCGCGCGCACTCGCGCTGCTGCGCGGCCGCAGCTATGCCCTGCCCGAGGACATGACTGCGCTGGTGCCCGACGTGCTGCGCCATCGCGTGACGCTTTCCTACGAAGGCTTGTCCGAAGGCCTCACACCCGACAGCCTGATCGAGAAGATCATGAAGGCCGTTCCCGCTCCTCCCAAACCCCTGGAACATGAAAAGCTGGTGGCCTGAATGAAACCCACCCCCGTCCCTCGCTCACTTCGTGTAGCTCGACTCCCCCCTCAAGGGGGCAACACCAGCGGCCCGGCAAAGCCGGTTCCGCGGTGTTCCCTGGCTCCATATGAAAAGCTGGTGGCGTAAGGCCCCTGCGGCCGCGAACGACGAACGGCTCATCGCGCAAGCCGGCGGTGCAGAACGCGCGCTGCGCCGGCTCGAGTGGACCGTGATCCGCCGCCTCGACGGCCTGCTGCAGGGCGACTACCGCACGCTGATGCGCGGCACCGGGCTCGACCTGGCGGACCTGCGCGAATACCAGCACCACGACGACGTGCGCCACATCGACTGGAACGTCACCGCCCGCCTGCAGACGCCGCACGTGCGCGTCTTCACCGAAGACCGCGAGATGGCGGCCTGGTTCGTGCTCGACCTGAGCCGCTCGGTCGATTTCGGCTCGGGTCTCAAGGCCAAGCGCGAGATCTCGGCCGGCTTCGTCGGCGTGCTCGCGCGCCTGCTCACGCGCCACGGCAACCGGGTGGGCGCACTGGTCTACGGCACCGACCTCGAGGCGGTGATTCCGCCGCGCAGCGGCCGCCGGCACGTGCTCCATCTGCTGCATGCGATGGAGCGCCGCGCCGACAAGGCCGAGGCCGCGCCCGCACAAAAGGGCATGACGCGCCTGGCCGACCTATTGAAATCGGCCGCCACGCTGATGCCGCGCCGCTCCACGGTGTTCGTGGTGTCCGACTTCCTGAGCGAGCCCGGCTGGGAACGCCCGCTCGGCCAGCTGGTGCAGCGGCATGAAGTCATTGCCGTGCGCCTGTTCGATCCGCTCGAACTCGAGCTGCCCGATCTCGGCCTGGTGCCGCTGCGCGACGCGGAAACCGGCGAGCAGCTCTGGGTCGACACGCACGACGCCGGCTTTCGCAAGCGCTTCGCGCGGCTGGCGGCCGAGCGCGAGGCCACGCTGCGCGCCGCGCTCGCGAAAGCGGGCGTCGACGCACTGGAGCTTTCGACCAGCGACGACCTGGTGGAAGCCATCGTTCGTTTCGCCGACCTGCGCAAGCGCCGCATGCGCATCGGCCCGGGCAGCATGAAGGCGGTGGCAGCATGACATTTCTCTGGCCTCAATTCCTCTGGTTGCTGGCGGCCTTGCCGCTGCTGGTGTTGCTCTACATCTGGCTGATCCGCCGCAAGAAGAAGCTCGCGGTGCGCTATGCGAGCCTGTCCATCGTGCGCGAGGCCATGGGTGCCGGCCAGAGCGTGCGCCGGCATATTCCGCCGTTCCTGTTCCTGCTGGCCATGGCCGCGATGCTGGTGGCGGCCGCGCGGCCGATGGCCGTGGTGCTGCTGCCGTCGAACCAGCAGACCATCATCCTGGCGATGGACGTGTCGGGCAGCATGCGCGCGGCCGACGTGCTGCCCAACCGGCTGGTCGCGGCGCAGGAAGCGGCCAAGAGCTTCATCAAGGACCTGCCGCGCCATGTCAAAGTG
>Ga0307406_10001536_pt1 | contig 12735 bp, 12 predicted proteins | sample 322Cmetagenome_3_FD_203706 | JGI IMG/M metagenome (GOLD analysis project Ga0307406, IMG submission 203706) | Maize rhizosphere microbial communities from greenhouse at UC Davis, California, United States - 322HYB-C-2 | ecosystem: Host-associated > Plants > Roots > Rhizosphere > Soil | place... | reverse complement strand
TCCTCAAGCGCCAAGCGGCATTCGTGCGATTTACTGAGGCGGTACCCGTTGAGGCCTTTCGGCAAACCGGCGTACGACCGGCGTACGGTGGCTTGTTCGCTACCGATCTTCGGTGATCTCTGTCACGGCATATCGGCGCAGTTTCCCGCGGCCCGAGCCGGATTCGTCGCGTCTATCGGCGATCTCGTCTACGACTCGTTGATGATCTTCACCGGTGTCTCGGTCAGGCCCGTAGTCATCGGATCCAACCGATCATCATCCCGATCGACAGTGTCGTCGCGGTCGGTTTTATCGGTGTCCCGCGGCCGGGTGTAGTACGGAACTGCTCGAGTTCTTCGCGCGGGGTTAGATCGCCGTCGGCGTCGATGCGCGGCGCGTTTTGACGATGTCGTTGTCGATGTCGGCAATGATGTCGTTGCCTTCGAGCCGCGCTTGATTCAGCGGAACGAATGACTCCGAGGTTCCGAACAGTCCGGTCTTGACCGTGACCCAGGTCGGCTCTGAGGTCTCGTCGTCAAGGTAGATCTAGACAGGGCTTTAAACGGCGGCGTCGATACGAAACAGTAGAGCCTCAAGAAACTCGTGATCGCAAGCGTCGGCATTGCGCGAGCGATCACCAGAGAGACTTGTCAGCGTCTCAGCTGGCTATAGCCCTCTGAGACGCTGACAAGTCGGAGTGTGCGATTAGTTCTGGGCGAGCAAGGCGTCGAGCTTCTCATAGCCCTCGTAGACGCCGACCTCCATCCCGCTGGCCATGATCGCGTCGCGGCCATCGAGGTTGTCCACCAGAGAGAGACCGATCGTTCTGGTACGGCCATCTTCGAGGTCTTCGAACGTCATGGTCTCCAAGCTGACGCCATCCGGCATGCCTTCCCAGGTAAATGTCTGTACCAGCCGCTCGCTCGGTCGCACCTCATGGAACGAGCCGTAGAAGGCGGCCACCTCTTCACCGTCCCGGACGGCGGCGTAGCGATAGTTACCTCCGGTGCGCGCGTTCCACTCGTCGATCCTCATTTCGGTGCTCTTCGGGCCGAGCCACTGGGCGACCAGATCAGGTTCGATCCACGCCCTGAAGACCTTCTCGCGCGGTGCATCGAAGTCACGAATGATGCGGATGGTAGGCAAGTTGGGATCAGCCTCGATCGTGGTTTCCCGGGTCGTGGCTTCGGGCTTAGCGTGAGTGCTCATGATGCTGCTCCTTGGTTGATGGTTGGTTCTGTGATGGTTGGTCCACTGTCGTCGTCCATAGAGGCGAGTACGGCATCGAGTCGCCGATATCGCTCCTCGGCTTGCCGGCGGTATCGCTCGATCCAGGCCGTCATCATGTCGAAGACCTCCGCCTCGAGGTGTCGTGGTCGGCGCTGGGCATCGTGGCCGTGGCTTACCAGACCGGCGTCTTCGAGCACCCTCAGATGTTTGGACACTGCCTGAATCGACACCTGGTACGGCGCCGCCAGTTGGCTCACGGTGGCGTCCCCGACGGCGAGTCGAGCCACAATGTCGCGTCGCGTCGGGTCGGCTAATGCGGCGAAGACTCTGGAGAGTCGATCATCGCTCATCGTCAGCCTCCTGGATCGGTTATTCAACCGATTGGTTGAGGAAGACATTAGTCCAGCCGGTTGGCATTGTCAACCGGTTGGTTGAATAAAGAGGGGTTACGACTGGATGAGGGGATCGTTTTCGCACCACAGCCGCGAAAACGATCCTTCCAACAGCCTTGGATGGGTACGTTTCGCAGCACAGGCGTGAAAACGATCCCGCGGACCTCACGTTTTGAGCCGCGCGATCGTCTAAAAGGTTGATGAGGATGAAACGGCCGTTTGAAGAGATCGTGGCGCAGCATGGTCCGACCGTGCTGCGCGTCTGTCGTGCTGTGTTGGCGCACCCAGACGCCGAAGATGCCTGGTCAGAAACGTTTGTCGCCGCCTTGCGGGCTTATCCCGAGCTTGACGACGGCGCGAACGTCGAGGCTTGGCTGGTCACCATCGCACACCACAAGGCCATTGATGCGCTCCGCGCCCGGAGCCGCCGGGCGGTTCCAGTTGCGGAAATCGCCGAGACCAGCTTCACAACCGATGCCTGGGAGCCACCCGACGACATCCTCTGGGCAGCACTGCGGGCCCTCCCTGCAAAGCAGCGTCACGCGGTTGCCTACCACCATGTCGCCGGGCTGTCGTACGCGGACGTGGCAACGATCATCGGCGGCTCGACAGACGCGGCCCGCCGTGCGGCACATGACGGCATTCGAACCCTCCGCCGCCGCTACCGCAACTCCCAGCAGCTCCCCTCACGAGAAGGAATTCGTTCATGATCAACTCTAGTGACCCCATCTTTGCCTCGATCACCCGCGACGAAGCTGACACGATAACGCGCCTCCATGATCAGCTCGTGGCAGCGGCGGATGCGGATCGGCTGCTTGATGTCGCCTACCGGACAGTGGATTCACCGGTCGGTACGCTGCTCATAGCGGCTACTGATCAAGGCCTGATTCGCGTCGCGTACCAGCTCGAAAATCATGATCAAGTGTTGCAGACATTGTCCGAGCGGGTCAGTCCTCGCATCCTGCATGCGCCACGCCGTCTTGATCAAGTAGCCAGGCAACTGGCAGAGTATTTCGCCGGTGAACGACGAGATTTCGTGTTGCCGTTGGATTTTCAACTGGCTCGCGGATTCCGGCGTGAGGTGCTCACACGCCTTGTCATGATCGACTACGGGCGTACAGAGACATACTCCGAAGTTGCCGCAGCGACCGGTCATCCGCGGGCCGTACGCGCAGTTGGCACCGCCTGCGCCACTAACCCGCTGCCGGTGATTGTGCCGTGCCATCGAGTGCTGCGGAGCGACGGCACGCTCGGCGGATATGTCGGCGGCCTGCACACTAAGGCCGCTCTGCTCTCGCTGGAAGCCGGTAGGCAATCCGACACCAATCCCACAACCCGCTGATACCTGACTCACCGGTACTCCCAGCGCTAGGGTCTGGACTTGAAGCATGGGAGTGAGGCGATGGCGGAACATCCAGCAGAGCGCCGGATCTTGGTCGGGGTCACCTATGGCCAGCCCGACATGGTGCTGCGCCATGCCGCACGCTTTGCGCGCGTCTTCGGCGCTGCGCTGGTCTGTGCCCACGTCGACCCCGGACGCTACGTCGTCGAGGAGCGGCCGGATGGCTCTGTGGTTTCGCTGCCACTCGATCCCGAGCTGCCCGAGTTGAAGGACACTGACTTCGACCAGGGACTGGTGGCACAAGTGCGCACTGCGGTCGCTGATGACTCCATTGATCTGTCGTTCAGGGAGCTGGCAGGCGACGTCGCGTACGCGCTCACTCGGCTAGCCGACATTCTGGATGTGGAATTGATCATCGTCGGTAGCCGCCGCGGCGGCGTGCGGGCTGGCTTGAAGCAGTTCCTTACCGGCTCCGTCGCAGCTCACCTGGCACATCGGCAGCATCGGCCAGTAGTGGTCATTCCGGTGGCCCCGGTAGCCGAGGGTAAACCGCTGCCCTGGGAGGAGTAGCGCCGCTCGGGGATGGTATGCCCGGAAGCCGAATCAGCCGGTGCGCCATCATGTTGAGATGGCCACGAGTACCAGCGGAGAAGTTCGGAACCGGCCTCAGTTATCGAGGCTCGCCAGATCGTGACGGATCGCCCCTCGGTCGAGGGGAGTTGAGCGTTGCCCCACGTACTGCGGTGGCTGATCGGCCTGGCAACCTCGCTGATCGGCAATCACATCTACCTAGTGACCCTCGCCTGGGTCGCTGTACAGACGACTACGCCGGTGAATGTCGGCTTGATTCTCGTGGCGGGTGCCATCCCTCAGGCCGCTCTGCTGTTGATCGGCGGTGTTTTCGTCGACCGGATCGGGCCAAAGCCGACCATCATCGCCTCAGATGTGATGCGGACATTGATCATGATTGTCTTTGCGATCGTCGTGGCCGGCGGCCATGTCAGCCCACTGCTGCTCGGCGTGCTGGCTGTGATGTTCGGGTTGGTCGACGGCTTTTTCCTGCCCGCCGTGAATACCGCACCGCGATACCTAGTCCCGCGTCATTCGATCACCCGCGTGGTTGCTGCGAAGACGATCGTGGCGCGCGGAGCGGAGTTTGCCGGCGCACCGTTGGGCAGCTGGCTGCTGGTCGTAGCAAGCGCCGCGGTGGCGTTCTGGGTGAACGCCTGGTTGTTCGCGGTCTCCGTGGTGCTCTTGGCCATGACGCGGATGGCCATCCCGGACGAGGAAGCTCAGGGCCCCGACGGCGCTGAACCGACCTCCAAGCAACCTGTGCTGTCGGTGTGGGCGGACTTGAAAGCGGGAATCCGGTTGATCCGTGGCTACCGAACTCTGACGACGTTGCTGATCATGGTATTTGTCGTCGAGGCCGGATTTAGCGGGCCGATGATTGCCGGGGTGCCGCTACTGGCCAATGAGACCGGTTGGGGGGTACGGACCATCGGCTGGGTTCTTGGTGGTTTCGGTCTAGGCGCGGCCTCTGCTGCCGGGTTCTTGCTGTGGCGCAAGAATGTTCGCCATACCGGTTTCGTCGCCCTGTCTGGCTTGACGGCTATGGGACTCAGCGTTGTAGGTCTCGGTTTGCTGCCGGCGTTGGCTCTACCAGTGTCTGCGGCGTTCCCCGCCGCCGGTGTTCTCGGTCTCAGCTCGGGCGTTGGCGCCGGGTTCTACGGCACGCTGGTTACCTCCGCTGTGCTGCGGTTGGCGCCGGCTGGTCAGATCGGACGCGTCATGGGTGCGCTGTCCTTCTCCAGTCTGGCCGCCGTTCCCATTACGTACGCCCTCACCGGGCTCGTGACCAATGTGTCGAACGCCCAGGTCCCGTTCCTTATCGGAGGAGTGTTGATACTACTTGTCGCAGCAGTAGCCTTCGCGAACCCTCAGCTACGTCACCTGAGGGTGAATGCGACAACGCCCGCGAAGGAAACTTCTGATCAGAACCTCAGCGGCTGACCAAATGTGCTGCACTGTTTACGCCCCAATCCCGCGGGTACCTGCAAAGGCACGAGAGGAGGTCCTTCCATGAACCGGGGAATTATCGGCACGATCATTGGTGTGCTGGTCATCATCATCCTTGTGATCGTCATTCTGCAGCTCACCTGACCGCAGACCCTGGGCCGGCGAGGCGTGCGTTTGGTTGGCGCCCCGTGGGCCGTCTTCCCAATATCTCGTTTACACCCCGACGCTGTGAGGCTAACCCTGAGCCTCGCGGCGTTCGGGGTGTTGCGCTGCCAGGTACTGGTACGTCGCAGCGAGATCGTGACTCCTCATGCCAGCGCGATCCAAGAGCTGAAACAGTTCTCGCACGTTCGCCAGCAGCCGTGCTGATGTGCCAGTTCGCCATGCCTGCTGTGTGACAACCTCAAGCGGTGCTAGCGCGGCCCCGGCAGGTAGATCGGGTTCAAAGTCCCGGTTGAGCAATTTGCCACGCGCAGCAACAAGCACCTGGCTGCCGGCCAGGGACAGCTCCCAACTCTGCAGGACTTGATCAAGATCAAGACCGGCGCGCTCGGCAATCACCGCTGCCTCACCGAGTGCCATGGCGGTTGCGGCGATCACGTATTGCTCGCACGCATTGGCGATCTGGGCGCTGCCGACGCCACCTACCCGTACGCAGTTGCCCAGCAGCTCCAGGACCGGTAGTGCATCTCGGTACAGTCCGGGCGCTGCGCCGACGGCGATCGCCAGCTCACCGTGCGCTGCGGCTGCCTGAGTTCCGCTGAGCGGTGCGTCGACTACTCGCAACAGCCCAGCGGTCTTCTCCAGAAGATCACCGGCCAATTGGCGAAGATCATCTGGAGCTGAGATTCCGCCGACAACAAGGAGTTTTGGGCTGTGTACGCCAGCCCGTAGCCCGCTCGGACCCCCGAGATGCGCCTCAAGCTCATTCAGGTTTTCCAGCAACACCAGAAGGTACTCGCTGCGCGCCGCGAGATCTGCCGAGCTTGCGGCGGGTTGGCTGCCCAGTCGCTGAAGTTCGGCAAGTACGTCGGGATTTCGCCCATAAGTCCAGATAGGCGTCTGCGGTGGCAGGGCGTGCAACAGCCGCTCTACGACCGGCTCGGTTAGGAATCCGTGCCCAAGCACCCCGACTGAGCGCGGAGAAGTGCGGTCGTGCGCTCTCCCCGACCGCACTATGACGGGTTGCCCGCTTCGCCGAGTGCAGGCGCTCGCGGGTGCGGGTGCTCCGGGCCGCGCGTTTGTTCGCGAGCGGCGAAGGAGGTGAATCTGGCGGGTTGCCCGTCAGAGTGCAATCGAATCGGCACCTTGTCACTCTAGCGAAGGGATGAGCGAAACCTCACCTAGTTGGGTCCGCGGTCCAGCACTACCTGCACGAGCCGGCGCAGCTCCGGCGTCAGATCCTGTTCCGGCACGGTGAACCGCCAGTCACCGTATTCGACGGTGTAGATGAATCGATCAGGAGTCGGCCTGGTTGAGGTGATCTCTTGCCGACCAACACGCATCAACAGGTGCCGGACCTCTGAGGCTTCCGGATCGGAATTCAGATCCAACTGCCCGACTTTGGTGGTGCCAGCAAAGCCGCCGGTACGGCGCACGGCAACTGTCGCAGGCAGCTCAGCACTGGGGGCAGGGCTCGAAGACTGCACTATGCCCGCGCCAACAGGTTGTCCGTTTCCGATGTCGGCCGGCGAAGGTGCAGCGAGCACACCAACATCGATCCACGCGGCTCCGATCTTCTGGGCGATGGACGGCTCGTTAGCGAAGAGCCGACCAGCCGAACTCAGCGTCGCCTGCGCGAAGGACTCAAAGCCTGCCTGCGAGCTGAGGCCGCCATTGACCAGCGTGTCGTACCAAACCTGTCCGGCCTTCTCCCAGCTAGCTCCACCAATGTCGAGTGCGGCCAGTGCAAAGGCACGGTTAGGAATTCCTGAGTTGATGTGAACGCCGCCGCTGTCATCGTAGGTGTCCACATAGTCGGCCATGGAGCCCACTTGCAGATCCCTGCCGATTTGAGGATCGTCGTATGCAGTTCCCGGTTCCTTCATCGAGCGCAGCGCCTTGGCGTTGATCCCCGGCCTAAAAAGTTCTTCCGCAATTAGCCAGTCAGCCTCACCAGCGGTTTGGCCGAGCGCACGCTGTTTGGCCATCGAGGCAAAGACATCACTGATGCTCTCGTTCAGCGCGCCTGGCTGATCTTGGTAGGCCAATCCGATGGTGAATTGTGTGACCCCATGCGTGAATTCATGTGCCATGACGTCCATCGGCTTGGTGAAACGCTCAAAGATCTGCCCATCGCCATCACCAAAGACCAGCTGACTTCCGTCCCAGAACGCGTTGTCGTAATCACGCCCGTAATGGACGGTGATGGAAACCGTGCCGCCGCTACCGTCAATGGACCGTCGGCCAAATTGGCTCTGAAACAGATCCAGTACTTGCCCAGACGAATCGAAGGCTTCGTCAACTGCCAGATCCCCGGCGGGTGGATCGCCCTCTTTGCGGACGACCTCGCCAGGCAACGTTTCGGTGTTGTTGGCACTGTGTACGACTCGACTGCTCGTGCCGGGCAGGCTGGGTGCAGCCATCTCAGGAGGCCGGGCCTCGCGTCTAGCCCGCAGCCGGTCATCGACTTGCAGCGTTTCACGGCCGGATGCGCACGCATGCCGGGTGCCAGCTCGCCTGGCGACGCGCTGCAGCAGGTATGGCGGAACGAACGTGCAGGACATCACACCTCCTTGCGATGGTCCCGATGACCGATCACACAAAATGCGGAGCATTATGGCAGCAGCGATGATTTGATGGAGTCGATCGCAACTACCTGCCGCATGCTCACACGCAGGTTACATTCGGTATTAGCGACCATCGGGGGAGAATTTTGAGCAGAGTTCTTGACGGCATGCCGTCGTACGTTTCAGGCTGACTTGCGGGAATGGGTCAACTCGCTTATGAGCGGATAGCCTGTCCCGTGGGTCGATTGACGCGCAATCGGTGACGGCCACCGTGCAAAGGTGGCGATTCTGTGACCACTGGGGTCACGGACCGAAGATTTTCGTGCGTCAATGGAGGCCCATGGCGTACGCGTTTGAGAGTGCGAAGCACCTAACGCGATTTTGGCATGTCCACTTTAGGACATGTCCGCTTTCGGCTGCAGTTTTCACTTCACTTCGCTCATAGCGGCTGCATAGCGTCCTTCTTGACAACCTCAGGTTCTCGCCCGGCCACCGGCGCGGCGGGACGTCAAGAAGGGAACCTCTCATGCAGCCCACTCGCGGCCACAGCCTCAATCGGGGTCACAGTCTGAATCGCGGCCACAGCCTCAGTCGCGGCCACAGCCTCAGTCGCGGCCACAGCCTCTGAATCTCTCTGTGACACAAAGGAGAACACCATGACTCGCGGACACAGCCTCAATCGCGGCCACAGCTTGAAAGGCCACAGCTTGAAAGGCCACAGCTTGAAAGGCCACAGCTTGAAAGGCCACAGCTTGAATCGGGGACACAGCCTCTAAACGTCGGAGCGGGACTTACCTCAAATATCGGCGCCGAATCGAGAACTTCTTCCGCGTCTGGCCGGTTTCTGCAGGCGGGAGAGATCCCGATCGGCGCCCCGCCGATTTTCCGATCCGCCACGGGCAGCGCATAAATCGCGCCCGGAAGGATAGTGAAATCGCGTCCAAAGTCCGATAGTGTTTCCATAGGCAAAGCGAGCACCAGATCTTCCGCAAGGAAGCCGGGATACCTGACGTTCCCGGTGGTCGAGCTGCGAGTGAGCGTAGCTTGACCAGCACAGCCCGTGTGGAACTTTTCCCCGAGGTTCCGCTCGGAGTTCCTCCCCCTGGGCGACGCCCGCGGTTCACTTAGGACCGCGGGCGTGGCTTTGGGATGTTCGTGACTGTGGCTAATTGATCTCCGTGGGATGGCTGAGGAAGAGAATGAATGTCGGCCGATACGGATTGCTCGCCACGGATGCCGTCTGACCGCACGAGCGCCGCGCCTAACTGGAGCCGCGTCGTCACCCCTAGCTCGTCCATGAGTTCGGAAATCCAGCGACGTACTGAGCGCACGTTGATGTTCAACGTATTTGCGATGGCGGAGTCAGTGGAGCCGGTCATCAGCAATGAGATGAGCATCTGCCGCCGTGGATCGCTCTCTCCCTTAATGGTCGTCTGGATCGGCACAGCGGCTTCCCACACCGCCTCAAAGAGCCACTGCAGTGCTTCGACCAGAAGGGCATTGCGCACAATAGAGGCACGGAGCTCATGTCCCGGAGCGTAGGAGCGCATCGATGGTATGAGTGCGGTATGCCCGTCAATAATGATCAATTTCATGGGTACCGGCGAGGTGCGCGACTGCTCGCCTTTCTTGGCAAATAAGCTCAATTCAGCAAGTCGATCAGTGTCGAAACCTGGGTCATAGACGCATCGCAAGATCACATTCCGCTCAAGCGCCTGCCACTCCGGCTCTGTGCTCAAGGCCTCCTCAGTGATGGTCGACCGCACCTGCGCATAAGGCGGCTTGTCGAAGAAGCAGATCTCCCGGCGTGCTGAGTCCATAAGCTCACGGTGCGCCGCGACAATGGTTTGCCGACCGACGAGCGTCTTGATCTCGTCGGCCTGGCTTGCTCCAGCGGCAAGCAGGTGGCCCTCAAGCGACTCGGCCGCAACGCTTGCCAATTCGATCTCCGACCATCGTTGCGCCTTGAGCTGATTGACCACATCGAGGAGCGGAAGTGCTCGCCAGTTTCCACGCGATGAGTCGGTCGCCAGTCCGAGGCTTCTCAGCTGCTCCAAGGTCTCGGCGACCTTCTCGGGCGTTAGCGAGGTGACCCGCGCTAATTCCGACACCGAGGCCGACGGCAAAGGCCCAAGCGCGACGTACACGGCCTCAGCTTCGGCACTGATGCCTAGCGGCTGAAGCATGCCTTCCCTCCACTGCAGGCTTCTGACGGGGGCGGACGGCGCCCGACCCGTCGATGGGTGGAAGCCGATACGCTGAGCCAACGGCACAGCGACCCTGCTCGCTGCACGATCGTCTCATAGCGCTCCAAAGGAGAGTTTCAAGGATGACTGAACTCGCTCAGATTGGTGTCACCGGACTTGCTGTCATGGGTCGCAACCTCGCGCGGAACTTCGCCCGGCATGGTCACCGCGTCGCGATCCACAATCGCACCTACGCCAAGACGGAATCGCTGCTCGCTGAGGCTGGCTCAGAGGGGACGTTCATTCCATCCGAATCTATGGTGGATTTCGTCGCGTCGCTGGAGCCTCCCCGACGAGTGTTGATCATGGTGAAGGCCGGTGCCGGGACTGATGCCGTGATCGATGAGCTGACGCCGCTGCTGGAGAACGGCGACATCATCATTGACGCGGGCAACGCACACTTCCCCGACACCATTCGCCGCGAGGCGAAGCTGGCTGAGATGGGGCTGCACTTTGTAGGCACCGGGGTTTCCGGCGGCGAGGAGGGCGCGCTCAACGGTCCCTCGATCATGCCGGGCGGATCCCGGGAGTCCTACGAGTCGCTGGGTCCGCTGCTAGAGAGCATTGCCGCCAAGGTCGACGGGGTCCCATGCTGCACCTATGTGGGGCCAAACGGGGCCGGCCACTTCGTCAAGATGGTCCACAACGGCATCGAGTACGCCGATATGCAGTTGATCGCCGAGGCGTACGACTTGATCAAGCAGGGGACCGGGGCGTCGGCTCCCGAGATTGCCAAGATCTTCCAGACCTGGAACGAGGGCGACCTTGAGTCTTTCTTGATCGAGATCACCGCGGAAGTGCTCGGTCACACCGATGCCGAGACCGGCAAACCCTTTGTCGACATCGTGCTGGATCAAGCCGAACAGAAGGGTACTGGGCGGTGGACGGTCCAGAACGCTCTTGATCTTGGCGTGCCGATCACTGGCATCGCAGAGGCAACCATGGCTCGTGCCCTCTCGGGATCGGTGCCGCAACGCGAGGCCGCCCGGACCAAGCTTCCCTCGGGCACCGGGGAGTGGAGTGTGGCGAATCGTGATCAGTTCGTCGAAGACGTGCGGCAGGCACTGTACGCCTCGAAGGTGGTGGCGTACTCGCAAGGCTTTGACCAGATTGCGGCCGCAAGTGCGGAGTACGACTGGAATATCGACCGTGGCGCTATGGCCAGGATCTGGCGGGGCGGCTGCATCATCCGGGCGCGCTTCCTGAACCGGATCACGGAGGCGTACGAACGCAATCGTGATCTGTCGCTGCTGCTGGCGGACGACTACTTTGCCGGGGCTATCAGCAACAGCCTGGCCGCCTGGCGGCGAGTCGTCGCTGGAGCGGCCCAAAACGGCATTCCGACCCCGGCTTTCTCGTCATCGTTGGCCTACTACGACGGCATTCGGGCCGAGCGGCTGCCGGCCGCTTTGATTCAGGCGCAGCGGGACTTCTTTGGTGCGCATACTTATCACCGCGTGGACAAGGAAGGCACCTTCCACACCGAATGGAGCGCTGATCGCACTGAGTCTGCGGTCTAGCGCGCCTCGGGTTATCCTTCCGGTTCGGCAGGCCGTCACGCTGCTGCGCAACCGGCTGGCGGGTCCAGCATTCGCCGATCGAGTACGCCGCCGGGGCGGGTTACCCGAAGCCGCCGTCGTGGTCTTCTTTGCGACCGGGCCGGAGAACTTCTATCAGTTTGAGCAGTGGCGGTTGCCGCTTGAACACCTCGCGCTACAGCGGCCCGTCTTCGTGATCGTCGACCGCCCGGACACCGGCGATCTGGTGCTGCAAAGCAGCAACCTTCCGGTCGCCTACGCGCGGAGCAGTAGGGAACTCGAGGGGCTGGTCGCCGATCGGGACATACGCGTGGTGCTCTATCTGAATCAGATCGAGGCGAACTTCCGTATGCTGCGGTTCGCGAGCCCGATACACATACAGATTGGGCACGGTGAAAGCGATAAGGGTGGGAGTGTCTCCAACCAGCACAAGGCGTACGACCTCACCTTCGTAGGTGGTGACGCAGGTCGTGATCGACTGGCCCACGCCCTACGCGGATTTGATGCCTCGGAGCGCACGCTTACTGTTGGCCGCCCGCAGCTTGACCACAGCTACCCCGGCGCACCGCACTGGCCACGAGACTCGGGACTGCGGGTCTGGTACGCGCCCACCTGGGAGGGTGATCGGCCCAGCATCGCGTACGGGTCACTGGCCAGTCATGGCGTGGCGATCGTGGAGGCTCTTCTTGCCGATCCTTCGGTACGCGTGATCTACCGGCCACACCCTCGGACCGGCTATGCCTCCAGCGGCCACCGCGGAGCGGACAAAGCGATCCGCGCGCTACTGGCCAACGAGGGCAACCGGCATCTGGTTGATCATGGGGGTTATGGCTGGCAATGGGATTTTGCGGATGTCTGCATTACTGACATCTCGGCGGTCGCCTACGACTGGCTGGCGACCGGCAAGCTGCTGGTGATCACTGAGCCGGCGCCGACCGCGTACCGTCCACCCTCTGCGCTGCTAGACAGCGTTCCACTACTCCGTGCGACAGAGGCGTCAGAGGTGCTGGCAAAGATCCATGCGCTGCAAGGCGATTCCGAGGCGCGAGAGCAGCTGCGCGGGCTGGCGTACCACTACTTCGGCGATGTCAGCGCTCAGCAGAGCACCAAGCGGTTCGAGGATGCGATCGAGCGCGCCTACCAGATCCAGCACTCCTCAACTTCCTGAGCTGGGTGCCGAAACCTACGTGCACGTAGGTTTCTCGCGCTCTGCACGGGTTGCAACCTATGCAGACCGTACGCAACCTGGGTTTATGTAGG
>Ga0307406_10001534_pt1 | contig 12745 bp, 11 predicted proteins | sample 322Cmetagenome_3_FD_203706 | JGI IMG/M metagenome (GOLD analysis project Ga0307406, IMG submission 203706) | Maize rhizosphere microbial communities from greenhouse at UC Davis, California, United States - 322HYB-C-2 | ecosystem: Host-associated > Plants > Roots > Rhizosphere > Soil | place... | reverse complement strand
GCCGGTCGCCCGCCCAGGCGCGCAACTCCCCCCGGGGCGGCGCCTCTCCTTCGACGACCAGTGCGATGCGCACGCCGAGAGCAGGCTGAGCCTCGGCGATCGCGCACACGGCGCCGAGCTGGGGCATGCCGTCGAACGCGCGTTCGACCTCGTCGAGCGCGACCGTGTTCCCACCTGTGGTGACGACGTCTCCGCGTCGGCCGACGAAGGTGAAGTCCCGGCCCCGCAGGTGACCCTGATCGCGCACGCTCGCCCAGCCGTCGGCATCCGTCAGCGATGACGTCGTCGTGCCGGGGAGGTATCCGGTCGAGCACGAGCGCGAGCGCACCCAGAGAGTGCCGAACGCGCCGGGTGGCAGGATCGCGCCGTGATCGTCGCGCACCTGCGCCTCGACCTGCGGATAGAGACGGATCATCTCTCCCCCCGCACGATCGTCGCCGATGAAGCCGAGCTCGCCGGTGCCGAAATAGCCGGTGGCCTCGGCGCCCGGGAGTGCTTCGGCGATCCGGGCGCGGGCGTGCGATGAGAGCGCAGCGCCGCCGGTGATGATCCGTTCGATGTCGTCGTATCGTCCGGGGTTGCGGGTCGCGGCGTCGGCGAGAGCGTGCAGTGCCGCGGGCACCGTGACCAGGCGCGTGATGCCTTCGTCGTGCACGCGGGAGGTGAGCCACAGCTCCTCGAGGCGGTCGGCGACGTGCAGCCGGCCGCCGGTCGCGAGGACCTCGAACAGCGTGTACAGGGTCAGGCTGTACGACATGGGTCCGGGCGCGAAGGTGGCGATGTCGTCCGCCGCACCCAGGTGACGGCGGGAGACGTCGATGTTCGCCGCGTACTGTGCCCGCGTCTTCAGGAAGGCCTTCGGCGCCCCGGTCGTCCCCGAGGAGGTCAGCAGGAGGAACGGGGCGTCATCCGCGAGCGGCGTCGGGTCGGCCGGCACCGGGTCGGCTCGCATCAGCTCGGGGAGGCCGAGGGTCAGCCCGGGCCAGTCGTCGGCGCGCAGCGAATCCCGCAGGGTGGGCGCATCCGTGACGACGACGGTCGCTCCGGCCGTGATGAGCTGCTGCCTCTGCCGCGAGACGGGCCCGTGCGCGTCGATCACTGTGACGGTGCGGTCGCCGGCCTCCGCCGCCACGACGAGGCGGGCGGTGTCGAACGCGGTGGTCAGGCAGACCGCGACGATCGGAGGCACCGCGGAGCAGACCGCGGTGTCCGGGAGCAGGCGGTCGAGGGCCGTCGAGATCCGCCGCGACTCCGCGTACAGCTCGCCGTACGTCAGGCGGGCGTCCTTCGCGACGATCGCGGATCGGGTGGGGTCTTCGACGGCGAGACGACGCAGCGTCGGGGTGATGGACGTGATCGCTCCTCGGACGGGTTTGCAGGACTTCGATGACGCCCCCTACTCTAGTGAACACCGTTCAGGTGAACAGTGTTCAGGAGGATTCATGTCGACATCCCACCCCGCCGGCTCCAGTGCCGTGCTCGGTCGCATCGCGGTCTTCTCCGCGCTGATCGTCGTGCTCGGCACCGTCATCGTGCCGCTGCCCGGAGGCGTCCCGATCACCGCGCAGACACTGGGGGTCATGCTCGCCGGACTCGTGCTGGGTCCGCGGGTCGCCCCTCTCGCTGTCCTCCTCGTCCTCGCGCTCGCCGCGATCGGACTCCCCGTGCTGGCCGGCGGCCGCGGCGGACTCGGCGTGTTCGTCGGCCCCAGTGCCGGTTACCTCCTCGGCTGGGTCGCCGGCGTCGTGGTGATCGGACTCCTCATGCGCACGGGCCGTTTCACGTGGTGGCGTGCGGCGACGGCATCCCTGCTCGGCGGTGTGCTCGTCGTCTACGCCGTCGGCATCCCGGTGCAGGCGCTCGTGACGGGCGTTCCCCTGGATCTCACGGCCCTGTCGAGCCTCGCGTTCCTGCCCGGAGACCTCATCAAGGTGGCGGCGGCCACGCTGGTCGTCGTCGCACTGAAGCGCGCCTATCCGCGGGCGTTCCCCGCCCGTCGCACGCCGCCGGAGCCCGTCGCGGCCTGAGGCGTCTGCATAGGGGGGATTTGCTGTGGCCGTCGTCGATCCGGTCCCTCGGATCCATCCGTAGGTTCGGATCACGAATGCAGGACGACACGCCGCGGTACGCGCCTGCATCCGTGATCTCGACCTGCGGATGCAGGCCCGGACGACGCCGCAAACGCCCGACAGGGAACAACACACCCGTGACTCTGCGTTGCTCTTGAGCGAGACTGGCGACGGAGAGGTGCGACATGACTGCTGCCGAGAAGACCGACGAGTACGACCTGATCGTCCTGGGCGGAGGTGCCGTGGGCGAGAACGTCGCCGATCGCGCCGTTCAGGGCGGGCTCACCGCGATCATCGTGGAGAGCGAGCTCGTCGGAGGCGAGTGCTCGTACTGGGCGTGCATGCCCTCGAAGGCGCTGCTGCGTCCGGCCCAGGCTCTGCGCGCCGCGCAGCACGTGGGGGGCGCATCGCAGGCGGTGACCGGGACGCTCGACGTGCGGGCCGTCTTCGACCGTCGCGATTCGTTCACGAGCAACTGGTCGGACGACGGCCAGGTGAAGTGGCTCGACTCGGCCGGCATCGACCTCGCCCGCGGCTTCGGCCGGCTCACCGGTGAGCGCGAGGTCACCGTGACGGATGCCGACGGCGGAACGCGCGTGCTGCGCGCCCGTCACGCGGTCGCGATCAGCACCGGGTCGGAAGCCGTCATCCCGCCGATCGACGGGCTGCGCGAAGCCGCGCCCTGGACCAGTCGCGAGGCGACGAGCGCCGAGGAGCTGCCGAAGAGCCTCGCCGTCATCGGCGGTGGTGTCGTGGCCGTCGAGATGGCCACGGTCTACGCATCTCTCGGCTCGACCGTGACGCTCATCGCCCGGGGCGAGCTGCTCTCGTCGATGGAGCCCTTCGCCGGTGAGCGCGTGGCCGCCGGTCTGAAGGAGCTGGGCGTCGACGTGCGCACCTCGACCGGCACGACGTCCGTCCGCCGCGGCGATGACGGAGTCACGATCACGCTGGAGGGCGGCGAGGAGCTCACCGCGAGCGAGGTGCTCGCCGCGACCGGCCGCTCGGCGCACGACCGCGACATCGGCCTGGAGACGGTCGGCCTCGAGCCCGGGAAGTGGATCGAGACGGATGACACGATGCGCGTGCCAGGGAGCGACTGGCTGTACGCGGTGGGCGACGTGACGGGCCGCGTGCTCCTGACGCATCAGGGCAAGTACCAGGCGCGGGCGGCCGGAGACGTCATCGCCGCGCGCGCCAAGGGCGAGGAGGTCGACGACGCCCCGTGGGGTCGGCACGTCGCGACCGCCGATCACGCGGCGGTTCCGCAGGTCACCTTCTCGTTCCCCGAGGTCGCTTCCGCCGGTCTCACCGAGGCCGCTGCCCGCGAGGCGGGGCACGAGGTCGCGGTCGTCGACTACGACCTGGGCCGGGTCGCGGGCGCCAGCGTGTACGAGGACGGGTTCGAGGGTCAGGCGCGGCTCGTGATCGACACCGCCCGCGACGTCGTGATCGGTGCGACCTTCGTCGGCCCCGAGGTGGCCGAGCTCATCCAGGCCGCCACGGTCGCGATCGTGGGAGAGGTGCCGATCGCACGGCTCTGGCACGCGGTGCCGGCGTACCCGACCATCAGCGAGATCTGGCTCCGTCTGCTGGAGGGCTACGGCCGCCAGTCCGCGTGAGAGACGGATGCCGACGGGATCATGCAATCCGTTGACGGCTCGGCACCGAACAGATCCAGGAATGTTTCTCACATTGACGGAATCCCGCGCAACCCCGACCCGGATGTCGCAGCCGTCTTATACGCTCGAACCCACATCCGAGGAGGCAGGACCATGAAGGCTGTACTCGCAGGAACCGTCATCGCCGAAGCCGACGAGAGCGATCTCGTCCGCATCGAGGGCAACTGGTACTTCCCGCCGGCATCCATCACGCAGGGCGCCCTCGTCGAGAGCCCCACGCCGTACACCTGTCCGTGGAAGGGCGCCGCCCAGTACTTCTCGGTGCAGACCGGAGACGAGCTGCACACCGACTACGCCTGGTCGTACCCGAACCCGTACCCGACCGCGTTCGACCGCGTCGGCAAGGACTTCTCCGGCTACGTGGCCTTCGATCCGCGCGTGCAGATCTCCGAATGACCTCCGTATGCCGGCGCCGGGGCGCTGATGTGCGCCTCGTCGATCGACCGACTGGAAAGTGACCCATGATCGAGTTCCGCAACGTCACGAAGCAGTTCCCCGACGGCACCGTCGCCGTCGATGACTTCAGTCTGGTCCTGCCGTCGCGCAAGACCACGGTCTTCGTCGGCTCCTCCGGGTGCGGCAAGACCACCCTGCTGCGCATGATCAACCGCATGGTCGAGCCGACCTCGGGCGACATCGAGATCGACGGGGAGAACGTGCTCGTCGGTGATCCGGTGCAGCTGCGCCGCCGCATCGGCTACGTTATGCAGAACTCGGGCCTGATGCCGCACTTCTCGGTGATCGACAACGTCGCCACCGTTCTCCGGCTCACCGGCGTGAAGAAGCCCGAGGCGCACAAACGGGCGCGTGCCCTGCTCGACACGGTCGGCCTCGATCAGGCGCTGGCCGAGCGGTATCCGAGCCAGTTGTCCGGCGGGCAGCAGCAGCGCGTCGGCGTCGCCCGAGGCCTCGCCGCCGACCCGAACATCCTGCTGATGGACGAGCCGTTCGGTGCCGTCGACCCGATCGTCCGTGCCGACCTGCAGCAGGAGACGCTGCGCCTGCAGCACGAGCTCGACAAGACGGTGGTCTTCGTCACGCACGACATCGACGAGGCGTTCCTGCTCGGCGACCAGGTGGTCATCCTCGACAAGGGCGCGCGCATCGTGCAGGTGGGCAGCCCGAGCGAGATCATCGAGAACCCGGCGGATGACTTCGTCGCCGCGTTCATCGGCGCAGACCGTGGTCGTCGCGCGCTGCGGCTGAAGGAGACCCCGCACGGCACGGTCGTCGTCGACTCCGAAGGACGCACGCAGGGTGCGATCGTCACCGACCCCGAGACGGATGCCGCCGCGACCGCCGGGCCGGGCGGGCTGTCGTGAACTGGGTCACCGACAACCTCGGCCTGATCCTCGAGCTGACGCTGGTGCACCTGCGGCAGAGCATCGTGCCGATCGTGCTCGGCTTCGTGCTGTCGCTCCCTCTCGGCTGGGTCGCGTGGCGCTACCGGCTCGTGCGCGGTCCGATCATCGTGCTCACCGGGCTTCTCTACACGATCCCGTCGCTGGCCCTGCTGATCCTGCTGCCGGCCACGCTCGGCTACTCCGCGATCAGCGAGACGAACCTCGTGATCGCCCTGACGATCTACGCGGTCGCGATCCTGGTCCGGGCGGTCGCCGACGGCCTCGACTCGGTCGACGACGGCGTCCGCCAGGCGGCGACCGCCACCGGCTTCGCACCGTTCCGCCGCTTCTGGGCCGTCGAGTTCCCGCTGGCGGGCCCCGTGATCCTCGCGGGCCTTCGCGTCGCCGCCGTCAGCACGATCTCGCTCGCGACCGTCGGCATCCTGATCGGCGTGACCAACCTCGGCTACCTCTTCACGAACGGTCTCGAGCGCCGCATCATCGCCGAGGTGTTCGCCGGTGTCGTCGCTGTCGTGGTCATCGCGCTCGTGATCGACCTGATCCTGCTGCTGATCGGTCGCGCGCTGATGCCGTGGACGACGGCCACGAGTCGTGTCTCCGCGAGCCGCGTCGTTCCGGTGAGGGCAGCCGCATGAATCTCTTCGCAGACGCCATCGCGTGGATGCTCGCCCCGGCGCAGTGGACCGGGAACTACGCGCTGCCCAAGCTCCTCGGCGAGCACCTCGCCCTCACCGCGATCTCGGTGCTGATCGCCGCGATCATCGCCCTGCCGCTCGGCTGGCTGATCGGTCACACCGGCCGAGGCCGCGAGATCGCCGTCGCTGTCTCCGGAGCAGCGCGTGCCATCCCCGCCTTCGGTCTGATGGTGCTGCTGGTCCTCCTGCTCGGGGTGCTCCGTGTTCCCGAGGCGGCCATCACGACCTTCGTACTCCTCGCGATCCCCTCGCTCCTCGCCGGCGCCTACACGGGCCTCGAGGCGATCGACCGCCGCGTGATCGATGCGGCTCGGGCCATGGGGATGACCGAATGGCAGATCTTCTGGAAGGTCGAGGTGCCCCTCGGCCTGCCGCTGCTCGTCGGCGGCATCCGCTCTGCACTCCTGCAGGTCATCGCGACCGTCACGATCGCCGCCTACGTCAACCTCGGCGGACTCGGCTGGCCGATCATCCAGGGCATTCCGTTGCGTCGCTTCGATCAGGTGCTCGGCGGAGCGCTCATCGTCGCCGTGCTCGCGCTGCTCGTCGACCTGCTGCTCGCCGCCGCACAGCACGCTGCCGTTCCGCGCGGACTCCGCACCGGTCGCCCGGCGCGCCGTCGCACCCGTCCGCTCAACCCGGCCCCCGCGCCGGCGGCATCCACCGCCTGATCTCTCCGTCCGCCTGTCACAGCACCAGAAGAAGTCCCAGAGAAGAAGAGGAAGTCCATGTTCACAGCACGAGGCAAGCGCTCCGTCCTCGCCGTCGGCCTGGTGGCCGCGGCGACACTCGCCCTGTCCGCCTGCGGCGGCAACCCGCTCGACGAGCCGTCGAGCGACGCCGGATCCGGATCGGGCGACTCCGAGACGATCGTCGTCGGCTCGCAGGGGTACTACTCCAACGAGATCATCGCCGAGATCTACGCCCAGGCGCTCGAGGGTGCCGGCTTCACGGTCGAGAAGAAGCTCAACATCGGTCAGCGCGACGCGTACATGCCCGAGGTCGAGTCCGGTGAGATCGACGTCTTCCCCGAGTACACCGGCAGCCTGCTGGAGTACCTCTCGGACGACGAGATCGATGTCACCTCGCCGGACGACGTCTACACCGCCCTCACCGAGGCGCTGCCCGAGGGCCTGACCGCCCTCGACTACGCCGAGGCGTCCGACCAGGACACCTACACGGTGCTCAAGAGCTTCGCCGAGGCCAACAACCTCAAGACGATCGAAGACCTCAAGAACGTGACCTCGACCGTCACGATCGGCGCCCCGCCGGAGTTCGAGCAGCGTCCGTACAACCCGGCCGCGGCCAAGGAGGTCTACGGCGTCGACCTGGCATTCTCGGCCACCGGCCCGACCACGCTCGAGTCGCTGCTCGCCGGCGAGATCCAGGTGGCCGACATCTACACGGCCGACCCGGCGTTCGAGACCGAGGACATCGTCGCGCTCGAAGACCCGAAGAACCTGATCATCTCGTCGAACGTCGTGCCGATCGTCTCGAGCGACATCGCCGACAAGGTGTCCGACGTGCTCAACGCCATCAGCGCGAAGCTGACGGCCGAGGAGCTCGTGTCGCTGAACGTGCTCAGCACGGTCGACCAGCAGTCGTCGAAGGACATCGCGAAGAAGTGGCTCGAGGACAACGACCTCGTCTGAGTCTCTCGTCCAGGAGGTGCCCGGACCTTTTGCTGATTCCTGCAGCGGGTCCGGGCACTTCTGCGTTCTCGGGTGCTAGATCCGGGCGTCCTGGCGCGGGACCCAGACCTGCTTGATGATGATGAGGATGGATGCCGTGACCGGCACGGCCACGAGCGCGCCGAGCAGCCCGAGCAGAGTGCCGCCGGCGAGGGCGCCGATGACGACGAGCGAGCCGGGGATCGAGATCGCGCGGTTCATGACGCGCGGCGTGATGACGTAGGCCTCGATCTGCATGTAGATCAGGTAGACGATCGCGAAGACCAGAGCGCCGATCGGGTTGGTGAAGAGCGCGATGCCGGTGCCGATGATCCAGAACATCACGGAGCCGACGAGCGGGATCAACGTGATGCAGAACGCGACGGTCGCCATCAGCGGGGGAAACGGCAGGCCGAGGAAGAAATAGAGCAGGAAGGCGAGCAGCGCGTTGAAGAAAGCGAGCACCACCATCCCCATGACATAGCCGCCGACCGAGTCGGTGATCTGGTCGGTGATGTCACCGGCGCGGGCGCGGTCGCGGGCCGGCGCGAGACGCAGCAGGCCGGCCTTGATGCCGGAGAGGCTCGCGAGGAAGTAGAGCGTCAGCACGATCACGATGATCGTGCCGGAGATCCCGGTGGCGATCGATGCGCCCACCTTCAGCGCACCTCCGCCGATGGTGGCGAGGTTGCCGAAGTCCGAGAGGAACTTCTGCACCTCCGCCACCAGATCCTGGAACTGCTCCCCGAACTGCCTCTCCAGAGTGGCGTAGAGATCGCTCCGGGTGAACTCCTGGACCATGCCGGGCACCGAGCGGACGAAGCTCGAGATCTGGTCGACGACGATCGGGATGACCATCCACAGCAGGAGGGCGAACACCACGATGAGGCCGAGGGTCACGACGAGGACCGCGATGGCCCGGGAGAGGCCGCGACGCTCGAGCAGGCGCACCGCGGGGTCGAGGCCGAGAGCCGCGAAGAGGGCGAGGGCGATGTAGATGAGGACCGTCGAGAGGCTCGTGAGGGCCAAGCCCAGCACGACCGCGCCGAGGCCGCCGAGTGTCACGAGGAAACCGAAGACGAAGGGGCGATCGATGCGGGTCCAGAACGATCCACGCGGTGCCATCGGCTCGATGACGGGACGCGGAACAGTCTCGGTCGTCGGTCCGCCGGGGGCATCGGTCGGGGTCTCGGATGCCGCGCCGTCGGTGGGTGCGGAGGCCGGCGACTCTTCGTTGCTCATGTGCTCACGATAGCGGTGGGCGTCGTCGGAACACGGGCGTTCGGCGGCTCTAGAGTAGGGGAATGACAGCCGCTGAGGACCCGAAGGCCGAACTGCTCCGACTTCGCGCCAGCATCGACAACATCGACGCCGCGCTGATCTTCATGCTGGCCGAGCGCTTCCGCGCCACCCAGCAGGTCGGGCATCTGAAGGCCGAGCACGAGATGCCCGCATCCGATCCGAATCGGGAGGAGCAGCAGGTCGCGCGCCTCCGTGCGCTCGCGGAAGAGGCGCATCTCGACCCGGAGTTCGCGGAGAAGTGGTTCAACTTCGTGGTGGCCGAGGTCATCCGCCACCACACCGAGGCGGCCGAGGGCCGCTGAGAAGAAGTGCCGGACGGGCGACGGTGTGTGCAGCACTCGCCCGTCCGGAGCTGGGGGAGGCCTTTCGGCCAACTAAGTTCAATGAATAAACTTACGGAGAGACTACGGATCGCCGCCCGATCTGTCAACAGCTCGCTCGCGAGAGCCTGAACGGAACCCATGCTCAACTCGGATGACGCCCTCGACACCCAGGCCTCGGTGCGGCGCGCCAACCTGCGGCGGGCGCTGCAGCTGGTCTTCCGCAATCCCGGCGTGCAGACCAGGGCCGGGATCGCGAGGTCGACGGGGCTGACCGCGGCCACCGCGTCGTCGCTGGTCGCCGAGCTGCTCGAGAACCGCCTCATCGTCGAGGGGGAACAGGCGGCGAGCACCGGCGGAAAGCGGGCGACGACCCTCAGCATCGACGCGAGTCACCACCTGATCCTCGTCATCGTGATCCAGCCCCGCCATGCGCACATCGCGCTGGTCGCCCTCGACGGCACCGAGGTCGATGTCCGGCGCGTGACCTACTCGGCGGAGGACCGCGACCGCGTGCTCGACGCCGCGGTCGCGGCCGTGGCCGTCGAGTTCGGCGACCGTCTGCTCGCTGCCGGAGTGCAGCTCCCCGGCACCACCGATGGCCGCTCGGTGCTCGAGAGTGTGCAGCTGAAGTGGCAGGACCTGCCCCTGGCCGAGCGATTCGAACGCGTCCTGAAGGCACCGGTCCTGCTGGTCAACGACGTCGATGCCGAGGCCATCGCCGAGGCGGGGCGGGAGGAGTCCCCCGCGGGCTACCGGCTCTTCATCCACATCGGTGGTGGGATCGGCGCCGCGGTGACCCTCGACGGCGAGCTCGCTCCGGGGCCGCGCGACCGCGCCGGGGAGATCGGCCACGTGCAGGTGGTGTTCGGTGAGGCGGCGCGGGACTGCAGTTGCGGGCGTCGCGGGTGCCTCGAATCGGCATCCGCCATGGGCGCCATGATCGGCGAGGGCTTCTCGGATGCCATGGATGCCGCGGAGATCGCGGTGCTCGCCGCCCGTGCCGACCCGCGGCAGCTGGACGACGGCGCGCGCGCGCTCGCCCGCGCCGTCAAGCTCATCAGCGCCCTGCTGGACCCGACGGAAGTGGTCATCGGGGGTCCGGCCACCGTGCTCGGGCCCCGTTTCCTCGAGCGCGTGCGCAGCGAGACGGACTACTCGTCAAGGGGCACAGCGCAGGTGCCCATCCGCTACGCCGATCCGCGCGTCGCGCTCTCCGCCGGTGCCGCCCAGGCCGCGCTGACCTCGGCGCTCGGGGTGCGTTGGAGCCCGGAGCAGCTGCTCGCGGCATCCGCTCCTCGCTCCTGACGCGAGCGGGGTCGCGCCCTGCGGCTCTTGCCTCTGCGACCGTTCGACTCCCGTGAACGCGAAGAAGGGCCGTCACCGCCGCTGAGGGGGAGGCGGTGACGGCCAATGGGGAAGCCCGATCAGGCGCGGGGGAACGCCTGCGTCGGACGGCGACGGCGCCTCCTGCGAGGAGAAGCAGTGCCAGGAGGATGGCCGTCGTGATCAGCGCAGGGTCCTGGCCGGTGGTGGCCAGAGCACTGCCGTTCGATGAGCCGGAGCCAGCGCCGGAGCCGGGCCCGGTGGATCCGTCGCCGCCTCCGCCGGGGTTCGGCGCCGCACGCACCGTGACGGCGACCGAGATGCTGCCGGGCGTGCTCGCCGCGTCGCGTGCGCTCACCACCAGGTCATGCGCACCGACCGCCACCGTCGGCACCGTGAAGGCGAGGCGAGCCGTGCCATCGGCATCCGCCGTGGCTGTGCCGAGCAGCACCGGGTCGGAGTCGTGCGCGGCAGTTTGCTCGGCGTCGCGCTGATGCGCCCGTCCGCGCGTACCTGAACGTGCCCGACCGGAGCGACTTCCGCGGCCGCGCGTGACTTCTGCGGCCATTCCGGATGGGGGTGGCCGCAGAAGTTCGACGTGGCCGCAGAAGTCGAGCGCGTGAGGCGCTCTACTTGACGCTGCCGGCGGTGAGTCCGCCGACGAGGCGTTTCTCGATGAGCATGAACAGGATGACGACGGGCAGGATCGCGACGATGGAGACGCCGAACACGTATTGCCAGCTGGTCTCGTATTGTCCGACGAACTTGGTGAGTGCGACGGAGAGTGGCTGGTTCTTGTCGGTGGAGAGGATGACGAGGGAGGCGGCGAACTCGTTCCAGCAGGCGACGAAGGTGAACACGATGGCGGTGACGATGCCGGGCCAGACGAGGGGGAGGTTGATCTTGAACAGGACGGTGAAGCGTCCGGCGCCGTCGATCTGGGCTGCTTCGTCGACTTCTTTGGGGATGCCGGCGAAGAAGGAGTGCATGATCCAGACGGCGAAGGAGAGGTTGAACGCGGCGTTGATGAAGATCATCGCCGCCCACGTGTCACCGAGGCCGAGGGTCGTGAACTGGCGGAACAGCCCCGAGGTGAGGACCGCCGGCTGCAGCATCTGGGTCACGATCACGAGGAACAGGAACACCATGCGGCCCGGGAACTTGAACCGCGCCGTGTAATACGCGGCCGGCAGCGACACGACGAGCACGAGCAGGGTCGCGAACACGGCGATGATGATCGTCGAGATGAGGTTGTAGGGCAGGGGCGTCTCGGGGGTCGACCACATCGTGAGGTAGTTCTCCCAGTGCCATTCGGTGGGGAGATACGTGGGGTCGACGGAGCGGATCTGCGGTTTCGTCTTCACGGACCCGAAGAACATGATCAGGTACGGGAGCACGAAGATCGCGAGGACGAGGAATCCGGCGGCCATGCGCAGGATGACCCGCGGGAGGGTGACCTGGTCTTCGGTGTAGCGGCGCTTGCGGCCGTTCAGCGGAGGGAGGCTGCGTCCGCCGCGGCCGGTGGTGGTGACGAGTTCGGTCTCGGTCACGGTCATGATCAGACCTCCTTCATGGGCTTGACGACCTTGACGTAGATCGCGACGATCACGATCACGATCAGGAACGCGACGACGGACAGGGCGCTGGCGACATCGACCTTCTTCTGCAGCTCGATGTACTTGAAGATCATCGTCATGATCGTGTCGGCCCCGTATCCGGGGATCGACCCAGTCATGACCTTCAGGATCGGGAGGGAGTTGAACACGTTGATGATGTTGATCAGCACCGCCACGGCGAGGGCGCTGCGCAGCTGCGGGAGCACGATCGACCAGTAGGTGCGGGCGGGGCCGGCGCCGTCCATCTTCGCCGCCTCGATCGCATCCGCGGGCACGGACTGCAGCCCCGCGAGGATCGTGTAGGTGGTGAAGGGGAGCGATACGAAGATCGCGATCACGATCGACCAGGCGAATGCGGTCGCGGGGTTCTTCGTCCACCCGTAGCCGACGGCGTCGTCCGAGAGGCCGATGTCGTAGAGGAACTTGTTGAACACCCCGAAGTACGGCTCGAGGCTGTAATAGAACACCATGGTCGTCATCACGACGGATGCCGCCCATGGCACGATGACCGCCATGCGGACGATCTGCCGTCCGGGGAACGCCTTGTTGAGGATCTGTGCGAGGGCGAGGGAGATCACGACGGTGAACGTGACGACCGACACGACCCAGATGACCGTGCGGCCCAGGATCGGCCAGAACTCCGCGAACGCGAACACGGTGGCGAAGTTGTCGAACCCGACCGACCCCTTGTCGAGGCCCGA
>Ga0307406_10001532_pt1 | contig 12768 bp, 21 predicted proteins | sample 322Cmetagenome_3_FD_203706 | JGI IMG/M metagenome (GOLD analysis project Ga0307406, IMG submission 203706) | Maize rhizosphere microbial communities from greenhouse at UC Davis, California, United States - 322HYB-C-2 | ecosystem: Host-associated > Plants > Roots > Rhizosphere > Soil | place... | reverse complement strand
CCCCCACGCCCGCACAAGCCACCAGGTGACACCTATATGACCGAGCAGCCCCAGCACGCCCAGGGCCGCCCCCTCACCCCCACGCAAGCCACACGCCTCGACTGCGCTCGACGCGACCTCGACTCCGCCCGCGCTGAAGACCTCTCCCAACTCGCGCCCGCCGGACTCGTCCTCGTCATCGAGCGGCTCCGCGGACGCCTTGACGACATGGTCAACCTCGTCGACGAAGTCACACAGGCCAGCCCCAGCCCACGCTAGTAGCCTGATCACGGCCTTGATCAGCGATCATCTCTAACCGTCACCCACCTGCCCCATCAACATTCTCACCTGAGATTGTCCACCAAACAGATGGGTCGCTACCGTGTGGCCATGCCCATCGCCCCCGAATACCTCCACCTCGTCCACCAAGGCCCCTTCCCCGCCCTCCTCTACGGCCGCGCCTCCCGCGACCCCAAGAAACGGGGCCGCTCCGTCGGCGACCAACTCGACACCGGCCGCGACCTCTGCGACGCCCACAACTGGCCCGTCGTCGAGGAGTTCAAGGACATCGACCGCTCAGCCTCCCGCCACGCCCGCCGGTCCCGCGACGACTTCGAAGCACTCCTCACCGCCATCGAAGCCCGCAAAGGGCGCATCGTCGTCGCCTTCGAAGCCTCCCGCTACTACCGGGACTTGGAGGCGTACATCCGTCTCCGCAACGCCTGCCGCGCCGCGAACGTCTTCCTCTGCTACAACGGCCAGGTCTACGACCTGTCCAAGCGAGAAGACCTCAAGGCCACCGCACAGGACGCCATCGCCGCCGAAGACGAAGCCGAAGGCATCCGCGACCGCGTCCTACGCTCCACCCGCGCACAAGCCAAACAAGGCCTCCCCCACGGCCGCCTCCTCTACGGGTACGCCCGCCGCTACGACCCCGACACCGGCGACCTCATCGAGCAGTACCCCCACCCCGAACAGGCCGCCATCGTGCTGGAAGTGTTCGAGCGGGTCGCGGCCGGCGAAACCGAGTACGCGATCCTCAAGGACCTCAAGGCCCGCGGGGAGCGCACTCCTGGCGTGGAGTGGGACTACTACCACCTGCCGAACATGCTGCGGAACATCGGCTACAAGGGCCGGCGTGTCCACCGCGGGGAGGACTTCGGGGAGGCGTCGTGGCCGGCGCTGGTGTCGGAGGAGCTGTTCGAGCAGGTACAGGAGATCGTCGGGGATGAGTCGCGGGTGTCGACGCGGGACTTCGCGGTGAAGCATCTGCTGTCGGGGATCGCCCGCTGCGGGGCGTGCGAGGAGCATCCGCATCTGCGGGTGCTGAAGGCCCGCGGCTACTTGAACTACAACTGCTCGGCCCGCTTCGACACGGTGATGCGGGTCGACAAGCTGGACGCCTATGTGGAGGAGGCGGTGGTGACGTGGCTGGGCACGCGGGCCGCGGTGGCGGCGTTCCAGTCGGACGAGCAGGAGAAGCGGGCGGAGCGGGCACGCGCGAGGATGAAGGCTCTGGAGCGGCAACTGGAGGAGGCGCGGGAGATGGCTGCCACGTTCAAGGAGGATGGGGTGACGCCACGGTTGTCGCTGGCGTCGCTGGCGGTGCAGGAGGAGCGGCTGGTGCCGCAGATTGATGCGGCTCGGCGGGAGGCTCAGGCGACGAACGCGCCGCCGCTGGTGCGCCGCCTGGTGGGGAACCCGGATGCTGAGGACATCTGGAACGACGAGTTGACGATCGAGCAGCGGCGGACGGTACTGCGGGCGGTGGTGAACGTCCGGCTGAACAAGGCGCGGTCGAAGGGTGTGCGGTCGATCGAGCCGGGCCGGGTGGTGTTGCGGTTCTTCGGGCAGCCGGAGTTCAGGGACCAACCGCGTTATGCCCGCGCACCCTTGACCGTTCAGGCTGCTGCTGCGGAAACGGAATGAGGGTTCCCTGCACGGTGTGCTGAGGCGCGAATTTGCCGTTGCGGAACATGAGGACGGTGGCTTCCATCGTCTCGGCGATGAGGGAGGCGCGGCGCTCTTCGAATTCGGAGAGCAGCGCCTCCCTTTCCACTGCCAGGGTCGCCGCGAGGGCGGCTCGTTCGGCGGCGATGTCGCGGGTGAGGCGGCCCTGTTCGTTTTCGAGGGCCGCTCTCAGGGAGACGTAACGGTTCTTCTCGTCCTCAGCGGCGCGGGTGCGTTCGGCGAGGTCACGCCGTTCGCGGCTGGTGTTGGTGAACCAGCGGTGAATGAGGAGCAGTGCGATGAGGGTGAGTGCAATCGCGGTGAGGCAGAGGCCTGCGAGGGCTTGCGCTGGGTCGCTGCGGGCTAGTGCGTGAAGGGTGGTTGCTGTCCCTGCGACTAGGACGGTTGTGCCTGTTGCGGCTGCGGTTCGTGTCCCGCTTGTGGAACCCATTCGTACCCCCGATCACATTTCCGCTGCTGCGCCTCCGGTGTTGTTGCGGTCGGCGGGCTGCTCGTCTTCGAGACGCTTAAGACGGTCGATGGTTGCGTACAGCATCTGCCGTCCTACTTCGTCCTGGATTCCGAGCCTGTCGGCGGCTTCCTCCGGAGTGAGGTTAGAGCCTACCTGCGATGGGTCAGTTTCGGACAGTGACTGAAGAGATTCGGGGCGTAGAAGTCCTGCTTCGACGAACAGTTCGCCTGGGTGGATGCCGATGGCTTGGGCGATGGGCTCGAAGAAGCGGGGGTCCGGGATGGCCGATCCGTTCCACATGCGGCTGACGCTGCTCTCGGTCATGCCGGTGGCTCGGGCGAGTCGGGCGTTGCGGCCGTGTCCGGTGTAGCCGGCGCGTTCGGCGGCTGGCACGACGACGTTGGCGAATCGTCGCGCGCGTGTGGGGGTCCCGTCGGTCATGTCCACTGACTCTACCTCCCTAGTTAGGGAGATAGCTAGAAAACCCCTCGGTCGCAAGAGTCGCCATCAGGCCATTGACCTGCGTTAATGCAGGTTGCTTCAAGATTCGAACGCGTGCGCGAATGAAAGTGCCTCAAACTCACCCTCGAACCTTGCTTGCGCGCAAGGGCGGTTCATGGCAGAGTCTCCCTCGTGAGCAAGGAATCTCCTGCTAGCAGAGACACCCCCTGCCAACCCACCCCCGAAGGAGGTGACTACGTGTACCGACTCGACATCCCCGAACTCCTCAAGGCCGCCGCCCGCAAGGGCGACACCCGAGGAGCCGAGATCGCCCGCCGCACCGGCATCGCCGAATCCTCGATCTCCCGATACCTCCGCGGCGAAGCCCAGCCCGACCTCAACTCGGCCATGCGGCTCTCCGAGGCCTACGACTTCGACCTCCGCACCAAGATCAAGCGCGTGCCCATCGAGGTCGCCGCATGACCCGCGAACAGCGCCGCGCACTCCTCGGCGACACGGTCATCGCACACATCCACGCCGAGGTCGAGGCCGCTCCCGAGCCCAGCCCCGACCTGATCCGCCGACTCCGGCCGATCCTCGCGCCGGCCGCAGCTCGCTTGCAGGCGCGTAGGGCGGCTGAGGCCGCTCCGTCTGCGGCTGACGCCGCCTGATTCCACTCACGCCGAAGGGCCGCCCCCTAGCCCGGATGACGGCCCAACGACTCGGCGACCCAACCAACCAGTGAAGGAGAGGTCCCCGTGACCATCCAGATTACAGAGCCCCGCACCTTCCGTGAGCGGCAGGAGGCGTGTGAGCGGAACGACTTCAGCTACCGCTTCACCGTCGACTTCAAGGAGCTGCCGCAGTCGGGGCACGTCGCGTATCAGGCGCTGCCGGACCGGGTGCTGGTGACGGCGACGGACATGGACGTGATCGCCGAGTGGCTGTACGTCATGGGCGGCACTGTCGCGAAGGTCGATCTTCCGTCGGGTCAGACGGTGTGGACGTTGCGCACGTCGACGTGGTCGGACTCGCCGAGGTTCCCGTCGGTGCCGGTCTTCGTGTCGGTGGTGCAGGCGTCTGACATTCCGGTGATGCACGAGATCGCTGAGGCGGTGCGTGCGGCGTGAGTGAGTCGATTACGAATCTGTCGGATGCGGTGGCCGACCGGGGTGCGATGCCGATGCCGATCGGGCCGCAGATGCCGGACTTCCCGCCGCCGCCCGAGACCGAGTTGGAGAAGCTCCACGCCGAGAGGGCGCGCCTGCAAGCTCTCCTCGCTGAGGCGGTCGCTGATGCGCACCGGGCTCGCCGCGAGCGGGACCTGATGCGAGAGCGAGTGTCGGAACCGTATGGCTGCGCGCACTGCGGTGTGGAGCGGCGTTCACACGGCCGCCGGTACATCGGCGGCGCGGGGATGCACGCCTGGGAGCGTCCGGCGGACGAGCAGGTCAAGGACCGGATGCTGGCCCGACGTGCGGCCGGTATGGCGCTGCCGTCGAACCTTTCGTTGTGGGAGGAGCCGCCTGTCGTGGCGGAGCTCCGGGCTCGGGTTGCCGAGTTGGAGGCGGAGCGGCACTCAACGAACGAGGCGCTCGATGACGTGGTGCGGGAGTTGCGGCTCCGCGAGGCGGGTCCGGCTCTGCCGTGGGCGCACGCCATGTCGGATCACGACCTGCACGGGTTCCTCGACGACCTTGTGTCGGCTGCGATGGGCCGCTGGCGGTCGGAGCCTGAGGTCCCGGACCGGACGGTGCTCGCGGACATCGAGAAGGTGTGCGCGGGCTGGCGGACGCCGGGCGCGGGGAGTCGGCTCGACGGGTCCGAGTTCGATGGGGCCACGGTGCGGCTCGCGGAGCCGGAGCCCGAGGTGCCGCAGCGTGCGGACCGGGTGGTGGCCTACCGCTTCATTGCCGGGCGCCTCCTTCGCTGCCTCGCCCACGGGCCTAGCACGCCGACCGCCGCGGAGTCCTGGTTCCCGGTGACCGCTGAGGATCTACCGGACGGCGGGATCTGCTCGCACCACGGATGCGGCAGGGACGTGCTGATCGACCCGTCCGAGACGGGCGCCGTCCAATGAGCGGCCTGTCTGTCGGCGAGTGGTTGTTCCTCGCGCTCGGTGTCGGCGGGTTCGCGCGTTTCGGTTGGTGTCTGGTCTGGCTGATCGGCACTGACGCCCCGATGCCGGTGTGGCTGGACAGGGCCCTGGACGTCCTCGTGGGGCTCGTGCTCGCGGCGATTGCTACCACCCGGCGGCCTGTCGCCCCCATCCCCCTCGCTCTCCTCATCCCCACCAGCCCGGAAGGGGCCCGGTCATGAGTCATTCCAGCAAGCCGCCACTGTCGTTCGAGACGGGCGCCAACCATCTGCACGCCATGTTGCGGGTGGACGACATCCGCCGGGACACGCTGGTGCAGCTGGTGCAGCACTGGCTGTCGGACCCGCAGTCGCGTGAGGACGTCATCGACGCTCTCGACGAGCTGGCCGAGGTGGTCGCCAGTCCGCGTCGTGAGGGCGCTCTGGATGCGGCCGTCGAGCAGGTCGAGGACGTGGCGGGGATGGACACCGCGCACATCGAGGTCGGCATGTTCGACGTCCGCCGTCTCCTCGCCGAGCTCCAGGCGGTGGAGCGGGTCACGTCCCGGTTCCGTAAGGGCGCCTCCGAGATCAAGCACCCGTCAATGCGGGCGACCCGCAAGCACTTCGCCGTAAACCCGCTGCCCGAGCAGCAGGACAGGCGGTCGGCATGAGCATCCCCACCTTCCTGGCCCACCTGTCCGGCGGCGACCTGCCCGCCGACGCCATCCGTGAGGAACGCTGCCTCCGCGAACCCATCGGCTGCGGCAAGCCCCTCGTAGCCGAGGACGGTACGGCCCGCGTGTTCTGGGACGAGGACGAAGCCGCCCGCTACCAGGCGGAATGGCAGATCACGGGCTTGTGCCCGGACTGCCAGGACCGCATCAACGGCGGTGACGACCAGTGAGCGCCCGTGAGGAAGTCTTCGCCATGGCCGAGAAGGACACCGGCCGAGCCCCTCGCTGGCGGGTCATCATCACCGACAGCGAGTCCCCGACCGGTGTGGCCCTCGTCTGCACCGGCGACCGCAGCGACGCCCTCCACATGATCGACGACTATCCCGGCGGGCCAATCCGGGACGAGGAAGGCGTCTACGACTGCTGCCCGTGGCCGCAGTTCGACACCTACTCGACGGCGACGGCCGAGTATCTGGTCGCGCTACTGAACGCGGACGCCGAGCGGGAGGCCACCTCCGCCGAGGCCGACCTGCTGCCGAAGGCGGACGTCGTCGCCTGGCTGACCAAGAAGGCCCGCGAGGGCACGCCGATCGAGCAGCTGGCGTCGAAGGTGGCTCGGGGTGCGGTCCGCCCGAACAACCTGCGGATGCTGCCCGCCACGTTCTTCGAGGCTGGCCGGACCTACACCGATGGCACTGGCTACAGCGCGCCTGAGGTCACCACCGTGTTCCGTGTCGAGCACGTCACCCGCCACCCCGACCGGGGCCACCTGCGTGCCATCGGCTGGTCCCGTACTGGTGAGCCTGGCGCGAGCTGGCACGGCGACTTCCGGGACGAGGGCGAGTTCGACGGCTGGACCGAGATCACCGAGGCCACCGAGTGACCGCCCGCCGGGTCGTGGTGACCGTCGCCCACTGGACGACCGTCACCACCATCGCCCTCCTCGTAGCCCAGACCGCGCCCTTCGACGGCTGGTATGCCACCGCCGCCACGACCGGCATCGCCGCCGGAGTCGGACTCGTCGGACTCGCCACCACACCACGCAAAGGCCGAACCCAATGACCCAACCCAAGCACGCACACGACACCGAACACGGCCGCTACTACCAAGACCCGGCCGGCGGCCCCGACCTCGTGTCCGTCACCAACGTCCTCAACACCAGCGTCCACAAGCACGGGCTCATGCCGTGGGCCGTCAAGCTCACCGTCGAGTGGATCCTCGACCACCGCATGGAAGTCGCCCGCCGAGCCATCACCGACCGGACGGCACTCGTCAAGGAACTCAAGCAGATCCACATCCAGGCACGAGACGCCGCGTCCGATCTCGGCACCCTCATCCACAAGGCCAGCGAACTCCGCCTCCTCGGCGCCCCGTTCGCCGTCGAGGCCGCAGTCGCCCCGTACCTGGCCCAGCTGGAAGCGTTCCTCAGCTTCTGGGGCGTCGACATCGACAAGCACGTCGAAGCCACCGAGATCACCTGCCTGCACCGGCGCCTCGGCTACGCGGGCACCGCGGACCTCATGGTGTGGCTGCCCACCGGCGAGGGCCGTGCACTGGAGCTGTGGCTGATCGACTTCAAGACGTCGGCCACCCGCTCCGCCAAAGAGGTCTACCCGGAGAACGCCCAACAGCTTGCCGCGCTCCGCTACTGCGAGACCGTCCTGCTTCCGGACGACACCGAACAGCCGATGCCGAAGATCCAGCGGGCTGGCGTCCTCAACCTGCGGGCCAAGTCCCACGCCCTCGTCGAGATGCCCGCCGACCGGGCGGCCCACGCGGCGTTCCGCGGGGCTCTCGTCAACGCGCTGTGGCATCACGACGCCCCTTCCTCGTACCCCGCTCTCCTCGCCCCGGACCAGCCTGTCCCGGCCCGGTGGCGCAACTACCGAAAGGTGGCCTGACCGATGGGCTCCCGAATCCGCACCGCACAGAAGCAGGCCCGCGAACTCGGCCGCCTGCGCACCGGCTACAGCATCCCCAGCGAAGACCCAAAGAAGCGGCCCCGCCCGGTGAAGTCGAAGACGTGGGTGCTCAGCAGCCACTCCGAGCACTACGTCACCGCCGCCGCCGAAGCGTGGGGCGGCAACGTCGAACGCTGGCAGCCGCAAGGCAACGGCGCCCCCCAGTTCCGTGTGATCACCGAGGCCGAGCAGCTCGAAGCGATCCTCCCGCCCGGCGACCCGCTGTCCCAGGCCAACGAGATGTGGAACAAGGGCGGTTGCGCCCGCCGCTGCGACGGCGAGACCGAGCAGATCAGCCGCCACCCCTGCCTGTGCCTCGCCGAGCACGGACCCGAGTGGCACCAGCTGCGCCAGGACATCCGGACCAAGGACAAGGTGTGCGCCGCAACCTCGCGGCTGAACGTCATCCTCCCGGACATGCCGGACGTCGGCGTGTGGCGGGTGGAAACCCACTCCTGGTACGCCGCGAACGAACTCGCGGGCACCGTCGACATGGTTCTGTCCGGCACCGGGGGCAAGGGCCTGGTGCCCGTGACGCTGCGGATCGAGCCGCGCACCCGCGTTGCTGGCGGGCAGACGAAGCACTTCCCGGTGGTCGTCGTCGAGATCCGGGGTGTCACCACGCGGCAGGCGCTCACCGGTCCGCTGCCCACTGCGGTGGCGTTGGACCCGAGCGGCAGCAGTCAGGCTGTGGCCGCGATCGAGGGGCCGAAGGGCCGGGACTGGATCGCCGAAGCCACAGGGGTGCTCACGTCGGATGACGTGCGTGATCTGTGGATGGAAGCGCAGACGGCGGGCGCCGTGCACCCGAAGGGCACCGACCCGCTGTCCAAGGAGCTGATGGCGATCGCCGCGGCCAAGGACGAAGAGAACTCCCGCGAGAAGCAGGGCAAGACCGATCCGGTCCCGGACGACGAGGGCGTGTACGAGGCCGAGGTCGTCACCGAGGAGCAGCCTGCCCGTCCGGCGTGGCCGGCGGTTGCTCAGCCCCGCGCATAGCCCGCAAACGAGTGGCCGCCCCGCGGGCATTGCGGGGCGGCCTCCCCCAAGGAGACCACATGAATCAGTCATCCGAGTTCCGCTCCACCTCCGTCGAGGAGTGGGCTGCCGCACTCGAAACCAGCAAGCTTCAGCCCGGCCCGACCTTCGGCTACCAGATGGTCGACGGGACCTGGAACTGCGCCCTGCACCTCGCCATCAGCGGCGAACTGACCAGCGACGCTCAGCGCCTGCTCGCCGCCGAACTCCAGCAGGCCATCAGCGACACCGTCAACCGCGTCCTCTACCTGGCCCCCGTCAGCGTCAGCGTCCGCGGGGAGGGCAGCCGATGAACGCCCCTTGGCACCTTGGCCGCCTCTGCGGCTTCGACCTGGAGACCACCGGCGTCGACGTCGAGAACGACCGCATCGTCACCGCATGCGTCGTCCAGTGCGGCGGCAAGTACCCCACCCAGTCCACAACCTGGCTCGCCAACCCCGGCATCGACATCCCCGAAGGCGCCTCAAAGGTCCACGGCATCACCACCGAACAGGCCCGCGCCGAAGGACAGCCCGCAGGCGAGGTCGTCCAGCAGGTCACCCAGGCTCTCACGCAGAACCTGCGGGCCGGCATCCCGATCGTGGCGATGAACGCGTCGTTCGACCTGACACTGCTCGACAGGGAAGCGCGCCGCCACCGCATCTGGCCCTTGGCTGAAGGCGTCGGCGACGAACTGCGGGTCATCGACCCCAAGGTTCTGGACAAGCACGTCGACGAGCGCAGGCCCGGCAAGCGGACACTGACCGATCTGTGCCGCCACTACGACGTGCCCCTCGATGGTGCGCACGACGCGGCGGCTGACGCTCTCGCGGCGTGCCGGGTGGCGTGGCGGCTCGGGTCTACGGTGCCGCAGCTCGGTGCGATGAGCATCGAGGACTTGCACCAGGCGCAGATCAAGTGGGCGGAGGACCAGGGCCGGTCGTTGGCGGCGTACTTCCGGCGCACGCCTGGCAAGGAGTCGTGGGCTGACGGCGTCCGTACCGAGTGGCCGCTGATTCCGGCCCCGCGTGGGGGTGAGGCGTCGTGACCACTGTGCGCCGCTACGTCCGGCAGATCGTCGCCCCCAACGGCAAGCACCGGTCCCGGCCTTCCGTCGTCGACACGGACACCCTCCTTGGCCCTGAGCCCACCCCGCCTGCGGGGGCGGTGTTCGTGCAGACGTGGGACGACTGCGAGCCGTGCGGCAAGGCCACCGTCGGGGTGATCCACAAGGACGGGTGGACGTGCGGCGAATGCCTCACCAGCACACCCGCCACCACGACCGTCAAGGGGGACTCATGACCACGCCCACCACCGCCGAACTCCTCGCCGATCTGGAGCGGGCCCGCCGTATCGCGGTCGCCCTGGAGCAGGAGAACGCCCGCCTCACCGACGAACTCGCCGAGGTGAAGGCCGCCAACGATCCGCGCCTGCGTGGCCTGCTCGTCAAGGCGGCTCCGGACAAGGACCTGTACGTCCAGTGGTCCACGGTCTGCGACATGCCCGGCGGGGTGTTCAGCCGTGAGACCGCCCTGGAGTACGGCTTCCCCCGCTCGAAGGTCGACCACGCCGACGAGCACGGCAGCAGTTCCCGTCATGGTGACGGCGCCTGGGACGACAAGGGTTGGGTCGCTGAGCAGCGTGGCTGGCTGCGTCGGGACCTGATCGGCGAGTACGCGGTCGAGTACCTGACCGGCGACCGGCATGCGGCCTACCGGCTGCTGGAGCCGTTCGAGGGTGAGAGCGAGGTCCGCTCATGACCGCCCTGACCCTGCCCGAGACTCCGGCCGCTCCGGCGGCCGGGGCCCCGGCCCTCCGCGTCCTGGCGTTGGATCTGTCGATCACCGCCACCGGTATGTGCCTCCCCGACGGCACGACCAACACGATCAAGACCCGCGACAAGGACGGCGACCGCCGCCTTCAGACCATCGTCGACAGCATCGGCGTCGCCCTCGGCGAAGGCCATGACGGCATCGGCGACGGCGTCGACCTCGTCGTCATCGAAGGTCCCGTCGTCCGCTCCAGCGCCGCTGTCATCATCGGCATGGTCCACGGCGCTGTCCGGCTCCGCCTGCTGGACTTCGACACCCCGTACACCTTGGTCACTCCCGCGACGCTGAAGGCGTACGCCACGGGCAAGGGCAACGCGGACAAGACCGCCATGGCCATCGCCGCACTCAAGCGGACCGGCCGCGAGTTCGCCGACGACAACCAGTGCGACGCGTTCTGGCTCCGCGCCGCCGCCCTCGACTGGTACGGGCAGCCCGAGTTCGAGCTGCCCAAGGCGCAGCGAGACCGCCTCACCAAGGTCGTATGGCCCGAGCTTGCTGCCGGGGTGGCGTCGTGACTGTGCCGCAGTTGTACACCGTCATCGTCCTCGCCGCCCTGGGTGCCGTCGTCTGCGCGTGGCAGGTGCGTCGTGCACTCCGCGAACCCCTCGAACGCGACCGCATCATCCGTGAGGCCCGCGCCCGGACCGGCCTCGCCGACACCACACCCGGCATCGACACCGGCCTGCAAGACGCCTGCGAACTCATCTGGGACCTGCCCGACTACGGCACCCCGGCCCCCGACCTCGACGAGTTCTGCGACCGGCTCTGGGACGCCATCCACGACCACCGAAAGGACGAGCAGTGAGCCTCACCTTCACCGACATCTTCTGCGGCGCCGGAGGCTCCTCCACCGGACTCGTCGCAGCCGGCCTCGAACTCAAGCTGGCCGCCAACCACTGGGCCCGCGCCATCGAGACCCACGCCGCGAACCACACCGACGCCGACCACCTGTGCGCCGACGTCAACAACTACGACATGCGGCGCCTGCCCAGCACCGACATCCTGTGGGCGTCCCCGATCTGCACTGAGCTGAGCCCGGCCGGCGGACGCCGCCGCAAGACCGCAGTCGGCCACGGCCAGCTCGGCATCGAGGAGTTCGGGCACGTCCCGCAGGCGGCGTTCGACCGCACCCGGGCCACGTTCTGGGACGTCATCCGCGCCACCGAGGTCCACCGCTACCGCGCGGTCCTCGTCGAGAACGTCATGGAGGCCGCTGACTGGGAGCTGTTCGACGTCTGGCTGGCAGGAATGCGGACCCTCGGCTACAACATCCAGTTCGTGTCCCTGTCCTCCGCCCACGCGGGCGAGGACGGCAACGCCCCGGCACCGCAGTGGCGGGACCGGATCTACATCGTCTGCACCCGCGAGGGCATCCCCCTGCCGGACGTGCAGCCGCGCCCGAAGGCGTGGTGCCCGGTGTGCGAGGAGACCGTCACCGCCTTCCAGTCGTGGAAGAAGGAGGGCCGCCGCCTCGGAAAGTACGGCCAGCAGTACGTCTACCGGTGCCCCAACGGACCGAAGTGCAGGCACACGGTCGTCGAGCCCTACGTCCGCCCCGCCTCCTCGATCATCGACTGGACGAACCTCGGCGTCCGCATCGGCGACCGCCCCGAGCACGGACTGCGCCCCCTGGCGAAGACCACGTTGGAACGCATCAACGCTGGCCTGAAGCTGCTCGGCGACCGACGGATGATCCTCACCGTCACCCACGGCGGACACGACGGGCGCGCAATCCCCGCCGATCAGGCACCGCTCGCCGCCCGCACCGTGAAGATCGGCGACGCCCTCCTCGTTCCGGGGGGCGGCACATGGAACACAACGGCGACCAGCACGGCCGAGCCGATGCGGACCCGCCTGGCGAACCCGAAGGGCTTCGAGGCACTGGTGACGCCTCCGCCAGCCGATGACTCGTTCATCGTCACCCTGCGCCGCAATTCCACCGCCCGCCCGGTCACCGAACCCGTCGACACCGTCACAGGACAGGGCCGTCACCACTGGCTCGTCATCCCGTACCGCAGCGGCAACCAGGCTCGCACCGTCGAGGAGCCGGCGCCCGCGCTGGAGGACTGCCACTACCGGATGGTTCAGCCGCGCGAGCAGCTGTACGCGCAGCGCTTCCCTGAGGAGTACATCGTCCACGGCAACAAGGGCGAGCAGACCATGCAGGCCGGGAACGCCGTGTCCGTCAACGTCGCGCAGTGGCTCGGCGCGCGCGTGCAGGCGGTGCTGTCGTGAGCAGCTACACCGCCGCCGTACCCGCCAGCCACGCCCCGTCCCGCGCCTGCTACCTCCGTGGCTGCCGCCAACCCGCCTGCAAGAACGCCGACTACCGGTACATGAGCGCGTTGCGCCTCGACCACCAC
>Ga0307406_10001531_pt1 | contig 12770 bp, 10 predicted proteins | sample 322Cmetagenome_3_FD_203706 | JGI IMG/M metagenome (GOLD analysis project Ga0307406, IMG submission 203706) | Maize rhizosphere microbial communities from greenhouse at UC Davis, California, United States - 322HYB-C-2 | ecosystem: Host-associated > Plants > Roots > Rhizosphere > Soil | place... | reverse complement strand
ATGCGAGGATCGCGCACCTGTGTCCTTGTAGACCAGCTTGTCGGAGCCGCTGAGGGTTGGGGTGGAAACGGTCTGATCGGTCGATGGAGTGTCGCCGGCCGTGATTTGATAGGTTCCGCCTTCCACGGCGCTCCACACGATCTCGACGTCGTTATTTGCGGCCGAGGAAGTGATAGACTCCGGTGTCTCCTGCTTGTTCGGTCCGCCTTGCCAATGGACGGTGACGGCTTCCGAAATGGATGCCACCGCTCCGCCGGAGGGCGTGCCATAGTACTGCCGTCCGGCTGCATAGGGATAAGCCGGTGTGCCATCGGCGGCGATGGTCAGGAAGTAGGCCCACGTCTTCCCGGGAAACTCCGGCGTCACACAGTAGCGGACGTTGTATTCGTTGAGATCGAAGTCGGTGCCGTGAACGAAGCCGAAGTCGCCCTTGTACTCATAGTCTTCCAAGTAGTGGCCGAGCGCGTAGGTGGCGGAAACGTTCGGGCCGTATTGTGAGGCTGTTAAGGTCGTCTTGTTCTGCACTCGCTGGGCCCACGCCGGCAACGAGGTGCGCGTGGTGATCGTGCGCAGCCGGAAGCCCGAGGTCATGCGGCGGATGCCGGAGGAAGCATCGTCGGGATCGCTGTAGCCGTAAGGGCCATAGACCGGCAGACCGTCCGCCGCCCACGCCACAATCGGGGAGTGGCTCGTCGGGAGGCCGGGCATTTCGGTGTAAACGTTGGTGGTCGCGTTGTAGGCGACGTGATCACCGAGTTGATAGCGTAGGCCCGGTGGCTGGGCATGGTAGTGATACTGGCGGCCTGCTTGGTGGGCGAAGCCAGCGTCAAAGGTCACCGCTTCATTGTGATAGGCCTCGCGGTTCCAGATGCCATCGCCGGTGATGCCATTCACCGGGGTCGCGTCCTGGGCATTCGACGTCGAGTAGGAAAAGGCATCACGCATGTCGAACATCGCCACGCCGTTCACGTAGTAGCCCGATGCTCCCAGGCCGGTGGCCGTCTTGGTGGTGGGCGGGATTATCGGATTGCGGGGGATGCGATAGATGGTGGCGGTGTTCGCGGGAAAATTCGGGAAGTTCTGAGACTTCGCCGCATCGAGATACCACGGCCCCATGATGTGCCCCGCCAAGCCCGTGGTGCGGATGTAGACCCAGTCGTTCGAGTAGTCGATCTCGTGCAGCCCCGCGTAAACCGGCGAGTTCTGCACCCCGGTGCCGCGCGACCATGTGGTGGAGGTGGTGCCCGTTGTCTGGTTCGCGGCGCTGGTGTAGATCCGCGCGTAGCTCCCGCTGTGGGCGGTATACCATGAGCCGAGCCGGGGATCCGCGACGGCGGTGCCGAGGATGAGGACGCTGAGGAGGAGAGGCGCTTTCATCGGAGAATGGGTCTACCGTGACTCCCCGTTGTTAGGGGATAATGTGAGTCGACGGGAGAATTGTTAAGATCCGGTAAATCGCGCCACGCTGATTCTCTTAGTTTGGAATCTGGTCATCGTTTGAAAAATACTCGCGCAACCGTCGTATTCGGTCGCGTCCGCCAAGCCATCCGCATGCTTTTGAAATCCCTCCTGCCCGTCGTGGCGCTCGTCTCAACCGTCCACGCGATCGAGCCGGTCAAAATTGAAGTGGTCGACAAATCGAATGGCTGGCCGGTGCCGTTGGTGCAGCTGAAGACTACCAACGACACCTCCTTCGTGACCGACAACGCCGGGGTGGTCGCATTCGATGCCCCGGAGTTCATGGGGCGCGAGACGTGGCTGACGGTTCATTCCCACGGCTACGAGCTGGACAAGGACGGCTTCGGCAATCGCGGCGTGCGCTTCACGCCAAAGCCCGGCGGAACCTTGAAGATCGAGATCGAGCGCAAGCAGATCGCCAAGCGCCTCGGCCGTCTGACCGGCGGCGGGATTTTTGCGGAAAGCCAGAAGCTGGGCGGCTTCCCGAAGTGGAAGGAGAGCGGCGTGCTCGGCTCGGACACCGTCCAGCTCGCGACCTACAAGGGCAAGCTGATGTGGCTGTGGGGCGACACCAACCTGCCCGCCTATCCGCTCGGCATTTTCAATACACCGGTGGCGAGCAGCACGCTCAAACCGCTGCCCTCGCTCAAGCCGCCGACCGGCATCGTCTACGACTATGTGAAGAACGACAAAGGCATCCCGCGCGGCACGATCGATGTCGAGGGTCCGGGTCCGGTCTGGCTGTCCGGCTTCATTTCGCTGCCGGACAAGGACGGCAAGGAGCATCTCGTCGCGACCTGGTCGAAGGTTCCCGACATGACGAAGCCGTCTGCCTTCGGTCTCGCGGAGTGGAATGACGCGACGCAGAAGTTCGACGTCGTCTCCACGTTTTGGAAGCGCAGTGATGCCGAACCCAACCCGCCCAAGCCTTATCCCGATGGCCATCCGGTGCTGTGGAAGGACGAGAAGGGTAGGACGTGGGTCTACTTCAACGGCCCGGCGAATTTCAAATGCCCGGCTACCTACGAGGCATGGAAGGATCGCTCGCAGTGGCAGTCGGCGGAGCCGGTGAAATCCTTCAAGACCGCTGATGGCGGCGGTGATATCGAGCCAGCTTCCGCATCAATCGCATGGAGCGGCTACCGCAAGAAGTGGGTGATGATTCTCCAACAAAAGTTCGGCAAGCCGTCCGTCTTCGGTGAGGTTTGGTATCTCGAAGGCGAATCGCCGGAAGGGCCTTGGGGTCCGGCGGTCAAGGTGGCCACGCATGAGAACTACACCTTCTACAACGTGCAGATTGATTGGCAGCTCACCTCACCGGACGAACCGGTGCTGATCTTCGAAGGCACCTACACGACCTCGTTCACGGACAACAAGATCAAGACCCCGCGCTACGACTACAACCAAGTGGCCTATCGCCTTGATCTCGATGATCCCGCGATCAAGTCCGCGCAGAAAAACTGAATTGTCATGAATCTAGTACTTCGTTCCACCCTGCTGGCAATGTCGGCATCGTCTGTAACGTTCGCCGCGCCGACCGCCTTCGGTCCGCTGTTTTCGTCAGGCATGGTCCTGCAGCGCGATGCCGCCATCACTGTTACTGGCAGCGGTCCGGAGAATGGCACGATGAAGGTGTCGCTCGGCAAAGAGTCGAGCTCCGCGAAAGTCGGATCGGACGGCGTGTGGCGGGCGGAGTTTCCCGCGCAATCCGCGGGCGGACCCTACGTGCTGGAAGCATCTGACGGCAGCGCCACGGCGAAGGTCGAGGACGTCCTGATCGGCGACGTATGGGTCTGCTCCGGCCAGTCGAACATGCAGATGGGCCTCGATGAGGCTCTGGGCGGAGCAGCGCTCATCGCCAAGGGCGCTGCGGACGAGCGTCTGCGCGTGCTAGTCATTCCGAAGGCCGGGGCCGACAAACCGCAGACGGATCCAGGTGCGAAGTGGAGCCACGCCACGCCGGAGACGCTGAAGAAGTTCTCCGCCGTCGGCGCCAGCTTCGCGCTGCATTTGCGGGACGATCCGAAGCTGAAGGACGTGCCGCTGGGAATCGTCGACAGCACCTTCGGCGGAACCGCCATTGAAGCGTGGACGCCCGAGGGCACGCTGCCGAAGATTCCGGAAAGCGAGATCAGCGGCTCGATGTTCAACATCAGCCCCGGCCATCTCTTCAATCGCATGATCGCGCCGCTGACGGCGAATCCAATCAAGGGCGTGCTCTGGTACCAGGGGGAATCAAACGGCGCACATCCCGGTGCCTATGCGAGCTTGCTAGCCAATTTCGCGACTCAGTGGCGGAAGCAATGGAAGCAGCCAGAGTTGCCGTTCTTCATCGTCCAACTGCCGGCGTTTTCTGGTAATATGGGCGGTCTCGATTTCGGCTGGCTGCGCGAAGCCCAGGCGAAGGGATGCGCGGATTCGAAAGAGGTGCATCTCGCCGTGACTCACGACACTACCAATGGCTTCGATCTTCATCCCGTGGAGAAGGAAGAGATTGGCCGCCGTCTATCACTGCTCGCCCGCAAGGAAGTCTTTGGCTCCAATCTCACCGCCCGCGGTCCGCAAATGAAGGACGTGAAGGTGGAAGGAAAGAGCATCATGGTGACCTTCGACCAACCGGTGAAAAGTACGGGCGGAGCGATCCGTGGGTTCGCGATCGCTGGAGATGATGGCGACTATCGTTTCGCTGAAGCCATCGCCGACGGCAGCCGCGTCACTCTAACAGCTTCCGGCGTCCCTGCGCCGAAGACGGTCCGATTCGCATGGGGTGGCTTGCCGGATGCGAATCTCGTGAATAGCGAAGGTCTCCCTCCTTCATTGTTCCGCACGGATACCCTTCCTCCGCACTCGCTCGCCTTTCAACCGCTGCCGGCGATCTATCGCTTGAGCGGTCCTTCGTATCAGATTCAGACCAACGAGTTGGGTCACGTCTCCAGCCTCATTGTGGGTGGGAAGCAGTTCCTGTCCACCGAGCCCGGCGGTGGCACGTCGCTGCCCGGTGGTTTCGGGCCGCGTGCCTTGCCCAAGGTAAAGATGACCGGTCCGAACCGCATCGAATGCCGCGATGGAGAGTTCTGCCTGGAGATCGGCTGCCAGGATGACTCGATGGAGTGGACGTTTACCAACAATGGCGGCGGTGAGGCGCCTTTCCAGATCGCGCTTTCTGAGAAGGTCACGGTCACCGGCAGTGCTCCGGTCGTGGAGCTCACGCGTGATCCGATGAAGATTCGCGTGGAAGGCATCGAGGAGATCGAACCCGGCAAGCTGATCGTGAAGGTCAAGGGCCACGCGACGCAAAACCTGAAGTGGAGCGGCGTTGCGAAGTGAGGAGGGCCGATCTTAGCGACCCAGCGCATCCCACAGCATCTTCGCCGTCATCGCAAAGACGACGGTGAGAAATACGGGCCGGATCAATCCAGCTCCCTTGCGAACGACCAAGCCCGCTCCCAGCCTCGCGCCGATCAACTGCCCGCCGATCATCGCACCGGCCGCGCTGAAGTGGACCGAACCATACATCAAGAAGATGACCAGCGATCCCAGATTGCTCGCGAGGTTTGCCGCCTTCGTGTAGCCGGTGGCTCCCTTCAGATCGAGGCCTAGCAGGGCCACCGTTGCCAGCGTCCAGAACGACCCGGTGCCGGGGCCGAAGAAGCCATCGTAGAAGCCGATCACGATGCCGAAGAGGATCGCGAAAAGCACCGGCGACATCTTCTGCTTTCCGGTATCGATGCCAAAGCGCCGGTTGAGCGCGGTGTAGATCGCCACGGCGGCGAGCAGCCATGGGATGAGCTGCTTGAGCAGGTCCTTGTTCAGGACGCTGACCGCCTGCGCTCCTGCCATGCTGGCGAGAAACGACAGCGCGACGGCCAGCCACAAGCCGGGAGATTTGGTGAGGCCGGCCTTGGAATAGCGCCACACGGCGATTGCGGTCCCGCAGGAGGATTGGAGCTTGTTGGTCCCCAGTGCGACCTGCGGCGGCATGCCAGTCGCGAGCAAGGCGGGCACCGTGATGAGGCCGCCACCGCCAGCGATGGCGTCGATGAAACCGCCGGCGAATCCGGCGAGAAAAAGCAGGCCGTGCGCGAGCGGCGACAGGCCGTTCATTTCTCCTTCGCCTTCTCAGGGGGCGGTGCCTCCTGCGTCCGAGGGCCCTGCGCGAAGTTCAGCAGCTGCATTGCAAATCCGATGTCCTCCTTACTGACGAGCTTCCCGTCCGGTGCGATCCCTTCCGGCGTTAGCAATGGGCCGGCACTGACATTGTTGGCAGTCCGGGTGAGCTCTTCGGACGCGCTTTCCTGCTCGCCCCTTGGCTTCGCAGTTGACGTGGGGAATTGCGGTGCGGACTCGGGCCGGGGTGGGGCATCGGCGCCGGGCTCCGCTTCGCGTAGCAAGGAAGCAACGAATTCCCGGTTGTCGCCGAAGCTGAAAAACCCGATCGCGATCACTGCAAAGGCTCCGGCCGCAATCCGGGTGCCGATTCCCGCAAGTCGGTGCTGCTCAGAGGTTTTCGCCTGTTCGCGCGCATCCAGCATCGACCGAAGTTCTTCTTCGGACGGCCCGGTAGGTTGGTCAGGCGGTTCCGCCACGCCCTCTCACTTGCCTGAAAACCACGGAAGTGTCAAACTTCAACCTGGCCAGAATAGCCAAGGAAGCCACCTGCGACGGCATCTTGCCGTCCGCCGCCGTTCCGATTTCGACTGGCATCGGAAAGATTCCTGCACTAGTTGTTAGTGCTTCGGGTGGGCCCAGTGGAGGGCGTTCCCAGGAGCTTCCAACCCTTTACTCCTTCCTGCCATGCGCACGCTCCTTCTGCTTCCCCTTCCCGTCTTTCTCGCCAGTTGCGGCAATCTCACCACGCAGAGGGAAATCCTCATCCGCGCGAAGGCCGAAGTCGCTGCGCGGGAGCCGTGGTCGGAAAACGCGGTCCTTCTCGTCGAGCAAAAGCCGTCGGCGCAGGAAGGCTGGTTCACCTACGACGGCTGGTTTGCCTGGGTGGTCAAGGCAGGTGAGTGGGACTACTCCGAGTATCCCAGCTACAAGGGGATCAATCTGGTTCCGGGCACGGAGCGGGAACTGAAATTTACCCGTGACGGTTGCCTCATCGGTTACTCCCATCAAGGCAGCCGCTGCCCTCGACCCGGATACGTTTCCACGACGACCGTGGATACCGTAGTGTTGCCGCCTGCGAAATAAGCGGACGAGAAGAGCCTACGGCTTCCCGGAGCGGAAGGCTTCCCGCAGCATCCACAGCGCAAGTCCGCCGGCACCCAAGCCAGCGATGGAGTAGATTCCGATGGCAAGCCAGAAGGTCGCTGGCTCGGCCTGACGGGAGACGGTGCGCTGCATGCTCGCGCGCTTCATGGGAAGCCATGTGGTTTCGCGATCGAGGCCGCTTTTCACCAGCCATCCCATGCCGCCGGTGAGGACGAGGAGGATTGCGATTATCAAGGCCAGCGCGCGCCATTGCTTCGGCGTTGTCTTTAAGGCTACCGGATTTGCGGGCAGCGCCGAGCCTCTATCGTCATACTCATAGTCCGGCGGCCGGAATTTGCTTTTGATTCGCGCGATGATTTCCTCTCGACGATGGCGCGCCCACTCGGGGTAGCGCTGCCATGCTTCCGGTGAGGCGAAATAGATCACGTGATGCGCGCGGCCGGTCAGCATCTCGCCGTCGATGTCGATGCGCTGCCAGGCACCGGCGTGCTGTTCCTCGTAGTACATGCCGTCGCGTCCCCGATGGCCTACCCGCCATTCTCTTTCTGGCGGGTGATCGGCGAGGTGGCTTGCGCCAAGGGCCGCGGCGCGAGAGAACCCGATGAGCAATCTCGCGATCAAGACGACCCCGATCGCGATGAGGGGCGCGCTGTGGTAGTTCGGTGGCGAGGCGAGCACGGTGGTCCGCACACCCGACGGCGAAAAGGTGGTTTCTTCGGTGGAACGATGGTTCATCAGGTCGCCAACGCTCAGTGCGATAACGAAGGCTAACAAAAGTATCGCGACCGCCCGCGCCCACGCGCGGCGGCGCAGCAATCCGATGCCTGTCGCGATCGCTACCGGCGGAGCGAGGACCACGCTGAAGAAGCCGGTGGCGTCCACTGACTTCGTGCCATCGCTTCCTGCCACGATCATCAGCAGCGAGATCGCACTGATTGGAAGCAGCAGCGTTCCTGTCACGATGAACAACCACCCGATGACGGTGACGAACACCGGGCGGGGCGGCCGGATGGGGGGAGGATCCATGCTCATGGAGAATGACATGCAGCGCCATCCCGGGCGGCGGCGCAAGTTCCATCCTCCGGCCGATGGATCAACGGTGTGCCTCGCTCCGGGCGGGAGCATCCTCGGGCAGCTCCAGTGCGAGATAGTCGTACATCACATGGCAGGTAGGGCTTTGATTGCGGGTCTGGGTGAGGACGAGCCGGTTTGCCCCGCGGCGCAGTTTGGATACCGGGATATCGACGTAGTCGTAGGAGTATTTGGCGTGGACGCTTTCGCGTAGCAGCGCATTGCCACCGCCGCCGGGATTGAGTGAGGCGATCTTGTCGCCGTTCAGTTCAAAATCGACACGGGCACTTTCCACCGAGGCCCAGGCGACTATGAGGGTCGCCGTACCTGATGCTGGTACTTCATCGAGCTGGAAGCGTACCTCCCACGGCCATGGCTCCACCTTGCCGTTTTTCGAATAGGCACCTTGGGCGTAGTTCCAGTCCTTCGCCGGGTCGGACTTGCCGATGGTGTAAACCAGCGGGTTTTTGAAGCGCTTCGAGAAGCTGTCCCAGCCGTAGCCGTGGAAGTAGTCCTTCCCGAGAGCGAATTCGGTCGCGCGGCGGTTCGGAACGCCGATCTCCCATGCGATCTTTTTGCCGCGGTGCTTCACGTCCCACGCCAGGTCGCCTGTGGAATTGGTGCCTTCCTTCACGGTGACGTTGGTCTTTTCAAACTCTTCCACCACGCCATCGGTGAAGGCGCTCAAGGTGTAGCTGCCGGGCCGCACGTGCGGGATGGTGAAGGTTCCGTCGTCCGTTGCCTTGGTCCAGTACTGGTAGCGGTTCGATTCGTTCTGCCAATTGCCGTCCGGATCCGGTTGGGAAACGCCGACCCATGCGCCGCCAGCGGTGAGCTTCGGCTTGATCGGGTCACGCAAGACCAGCTTGCCGCTGACCGAGCCACGCTGGGCCGCGGATGGGTAGAGCGTCTTGTCCTCCACCCAGGCATAGGGCCACTTCTTGCGCTCGGTGCCGGCCTTGCGACGGGCATCCTCCCAGAGCTGATCGGCGTTGCCGCCTTGGTTGCAATAGAGCAGGTAGGGGCCGTGGATTTTCCTCCAGTCTTCGCCCGCGGTCAGCTTGGTACTGGATCCCTCGTAGTGATTTCTTCCGAAGTGGATGTGAATGATGCCGGAGGCCGAGGAGAGATCCTGCTTGGTCGGGCCGTCATTAAAGAACTCATAGCCGCCGAGCACGATCCACGCACCGACGCGGTTCTTGTCGCTGGCATGACCCCAGCAGCCGACCGAGTGATACTCGAGGTTGAAGTCGTACTTGCAGTCGTTCATCCCGGCACGCGGGCCGCTGGTGATGGCGACGATCTCCTTGATGCCGGTCGGCTTGGCCTTCGCGAGATCAGCGGGTGAGGGCATCTCCCAATCGCGCAGCGAGTCCACGCGGATCTTTTCCATCAGCCACTCGCGGTCGTTCTTGGCCGGCATGCCCCAGACCATGCGCCATTCGCCGACGCCGGAGTCCGGATAGTCCTTCGGATGGGAAAGGATGGCGTAGGTGTAAACGCCGGACTCACCACGGGTCAGCGCGTAGTGGACCTCGATGTCCACAGCCTGCGGCGATCCCGGCTTCCATTTCTGGAAAAAGGCGACGTGCGCGATCTCCGGCGTGCTTTCCACGACGCGGAATGCTGCTCCCGTTGGCTGGCGATACGACTTGCCGCCGCCCATGCTGTAGTAAACAGGCTTGCTGCCGGCCACCATGTCGTAGTCGCCCATGCGGATGGAGCTGATCGTGGATGCGCTCTTGTTGAGGGTTACCTCGACCTTGTCATTCTTGAGCACCACGTCCTTACCGCGGTCGTTGAGGCTGACGGCTTCGGTCTTTGCGTCTTGGGCATGCGCGGGCCACGCCTGCCCCAGAACGAGGGCGAGTGATGGGAGGCGAAGCGTTGAAAGCCATTTCATGTGGGAATTGAACCCCCGATTGACCCGGCTTGTGTTCGGAAAAGCAGTTACCCAATGCGGTAATAGCGCCTTAGCTTCAGTCCCGCTTCAGCACGTAGAAATGGGCGTTTCCCGGCGGCGGCGTGTCCACATACTCCATCACCTCGCCGGTGCCACTCGCAGTCGGGGAGAGAGGCGTCCAGTCAACGGCCGGATCACCCGCCAGACCTGCCGAACGACGGACGCCGAAGGTCTCCCCGATCTCCGACTGGTAGCGGATCGTGAAGGAACCGGCAGCGTTGGCCGTGACACCAAGAATCGCCGGCGCGGTCACGGCGAACTCATGGGCACCGATTTCAAGAGCGCTTCCTTGGACGATTGGCGCGGCGAAGAAGTCGCGCGGGCCGGGATCGAGGTTGAACCTGGCCTTCAGGTCGACGCCTTGATCGATCAGCGGCGAGCCCGGTTGCAGCTTGAACGCCTTGAGGCCGGCCAAGGGGTTCGGGACGAGGGATTTCGAAGTGGTGCCTTGCGGAACTTGGAACAGCGGGTCCACGCTAAAGCCAGTGGGCTGACCGTTGAAGCGCTCTTGTCCCTTCGCGTTACGCCACGAGGCGAGCGACCCGTAGTTGTTGCCGTCCTCGCGGATGACGAAATTATCGCCGCTCGACCAATAGTTGTTGCCGGCAAAGGTCACGTCGCCATTGGAGTCGACGTTTACCAGACGCGTGCCGCCGGAGGTGACGAAGAGATTGTTGGCGATGATGATGTCGTCCGGCTCGGATCCCAAAGCCACTACCTTGATCGCCGGGATCGAGGTGCTGCCTGGCGGGGCGCTCATGATCACGGTGTTTCCGTAGATGAAGAGGTCGTCGACATTGTTAGAGACATTGAAGCCACTCGCAGCGGGGGAGCCCGGGTCCCGGCCATCGTTCTCGGAGATGTTGTAGCGAACAATGTTGCGGTTGTTGCCATTCTGGCCGGCGGTTCCATAGATCAGGAAGCCAGCACCGGCGTTGTCATGGCTGTAGTTGTACTGCATCACCGAGTCGCTGACCTTCAGGTCGAAATCGAAGCCGCCGCCATCACCGCCGGAAGTGCGATTGTGATGGGACTCGTTGCACTGGATGACGATGTTGGCAGAGTCATACGTCCAAATTCCGACGGGTCCGTTCGAGGTCCTGCTATTGGTGCCGTTGTCGTGAGCCACACAATGTTCGATCAGGCCTCCTGTGACGCCGCCCATGACGATACCGTTGCCAGTGTTCTTGTCGCCATCGGGTGTGCCGGGCTGATGGTGAGCCACGCAATGCCGGATGCGGACATTGGTCTGCGAATCGGTGGATCCGATAGGGCCATAGACCTCGATGCCATCCTCGAGATTGTCGTGAGCGATCACCCGCTCAATCTCCACGTCATCGTATCCGCTGCCGCCATTGTACCCCCCTATCGCGATGCCGCGCTCGCCAAAGCCGCTGACCTCGACATCGCGAATGCGGATGTGGCGGAATTTCAGATCTCCCGCCGAATCATTGTAGAAGGAAATGCCGCTCGCCGTGTTCGTTGTGGTCCCGTCCGGTGCCACGCCTGAGCCGACGAGATCCAGATTGCTGATTTCGATCCCGCCGTTGTTGCGGGCGAAGATCGCGGGTCCGTCGCCGGCGGCGATGGTCGCCCGTCCGCCGCCATAGCTGGAGATGGTGATCGGTGCGATCAGGTTCCCCTGGGCATCGGTGCCGGAGTCCCACCACTCCAGGTTCAGGGTGCCTGAGAACGTGGTGCCGCCTTGGAGAAAAATCCGGTCACCGGGTTCGAAGTTGAGCGAGTTCAGCCAGACCTCGAAGCCATACTGCGTCGAGACGTAGTAGTCGGTGGCCGACGCCATGCTGGTGACCGTGGCCAAGGTCACGGTGATGGCCGCTAGTTGAAACTGCGAAGCCCTGCCACGGAACCGTGGCTTCGAGCTTCGGCCGGCGGGGGCCGGTCCGAGATTGTGAGGAGTATTCATGGCAACCGACCGGGCGCGGAGGATTTGCCAGTGGGGGGACCGCGCTCGACGTGGGAGGAAGACGCGTGACAAAAGCACTTCTCGTACCCTGCGTCGATGCCAAAGGCGACGAAGGGTGGGTCGTTCCATCCCATCCATTTGGGACGATGGACAATTACCTCAGCTTTACCGTCCTTCTGCTTCCTTCAGACTCAGCGTCAGGTCTTCCTCATGCGAGAGGATCTGCAGCAGCACATGCACGCTCTCCGTGGCGGCGGTGCCCTTGAGCATATTTCGGAGGGCAGATGCGGTCGCGCCGTCTTTGCCGACCAAGTTCTTTTGGTCTTTATTCGTGACCACAAGCCGGAACCTTATCACGCCGGGAGCGATCTCTTGGACCCGGAACTGCGCGCGGCTAGGTTCGTCGATAATGTTTACCGCCACGAATTGGAGGAAGCGCGTTAGCCGGCCGATAAGCTCCTGCATTTCCTCTGGCTCCGGGATTTTCCTGCCCGCCTCGGCGGGTTCGAGAACGGTCGCTTCGTCCCCTTTCGCCGGCGCGTCCCGGAAATCCCAGTCCATCACCTTGTAGTGGGCGACTCGCTTCATCCAGCCCACGACATCTACCTCCTGATGAGCGAACTTGCGCACCGCTGGCAGGGTGTTCTTGAAATCCCACGCCATCACCCTCGTGTTGCCCAGCTTGCGGAGCGAGGAAGCGATCTCAAGATCCTTGAGGTCGGTATTCAAGAGCTCGATGAAGCCGCGTTCGGTCACGCGGATCGGATCGACGTCCTCGAGTGAACCCGTGATTTCAGGAATGCGTTTCGACATCGGATTTCGTGACTACCCCTCCGTTTGACGAATCGTTCGGGGGAGTGAACTTTCAGGAAAAGCTGCCTGAATGTACAGCGAATGGCAAGCATGCCGGTGCTACGCCCGGTTCCTCATGCGCCGGGCGGCGGGAGGAATTCCAAGCCGTAGGTGGCCGCGATGGCCATGATTCTCGGAAGATCCTGCTGCTCCTCCGGGCTGAGGGCTCCGACTTCCTCGAAGAATCCCTCGAAGCCCGCGGGAGTGATCATGCACATCAGGCGCCCGGGCTCGTTGCCGATGTAGCGGTAGCCATGGGGAATGCCACGCGGTGCGAAGATGGTG
>Ga0307406_10001529_pt1 | contig 12779 bp, 13 predicted proteins | sample 322Cmetagenome_3_FD_203706 | JGI IMG/M metagenome (GOLD analysis project Ga0307406, IMG submission 203706) | Maize rhizosphere microbial communities from greenhouse at UC Davis, California, United States - 322HYB-C-2 | ecosystem: Host-associated > Plants > Roots > Rhizosphere > Soil | place... | reverse complement strand
CACCGCGTCCAGGATGCGCGGGTTGGAGTGCACCAGGTCGATGAACGCCGCCCGGGACAGCGCCAGCGCCTGGCAGTCCTCGATCGCCTCGGCCGAGGCCGACCGGGTGGACGCGTCCAGCAGCGACACCTCGCCGAGCACGTCGGGCGGGCGGACCACGGTGAGCACCGCGCGCTCGCCGGTCGGCGCGGTGCGGAAGATCGCCACCGCGCCTCGCTTCAGCACGATCAGGGACTCGCCGGGGTCGCCCTCGACGAACAGGATCTGGCCCTTGCGGTAGGTCCGGGGGACCGCGGCGGACAACACCCGCTGGCGGACCTCGGGCTCGAGGCCGGCGAACATCTCCACGTTGGAGAGTGGATCGCCGGGCTCCGGCATGCGATGCTCCACGGCTTCGTCCTCCCCCACCCGGCCCGTCGCCACGCGGACGATCACTCTTAGCATGAAGAGCGGCTACGACGCCACGTGATACATCGGCGCCGGCGGTCGCCGTACCGATCATGCCCCTCCGGTCGCTATCTGTACAGATCCCTATAGCGAAGCGTGATTGTCGCCCACGGTGTCCGTCGTGCGTATCGGATTTGACCGGATAATCGCCGCCGTGCCGGATCTGGACCTCCTTCGATCGTTGCTGCGCGACCAGTGGCACCTGGCGTCGGCCGGGATCACCGAGCTGGACGGCGGGCTGATGTCGCGCGCCTGGGCGGTGGCGGCCGGTGACGACCGGTATCTGGTCCGGCTGGTGGACGCCGACGTGCGGCAGCCGGTCGAGGCGGGCCTGGCCGCGGCGGAGCACCTGCGCGGCTGGGGGATCGCGGTGGGCGAGCCGGTACGGACGCTCGGCGGGGGGCTGAGCGCGGAGCTGCCCGGCGGCGCGGTCGTGGTGCTGCGCCGGGTGCCCGGCCGCCCGCTGGCCGGCCGTGACCCGCTGGACCAGCAGTGGTGGGGTGACCGGCTCGGCTCCGTACACCGGGCCCTGCAGCACTTCGAGCACCCCGGCCTGCGCCCGTGGAACCTGCTCGACCCGGACGCCGCCCATCTGGGAGCGGAGCCGTGGCTGCGGCCGGCCGTCACCGAGGCGGTCACCGCCACCACCCGGCTCAGCGTCACCGACCGCCTCACCTACGGCGTGCTGCACGGCGATCCCTGCCCGGCCGGTTTCGTGATGGACGCCGACACCGGCCGCACCGGGCTGCTGGACTGCGGGGCCAGCGGCACCGGGCCGCTGATCTACGACGTGGCGGCCGCGGTGACGTACGCCGGTGGGGTGACCACCGCGGGGGAACTGCTGGACGGCTACCTGGCCGCCGGGCCGGTGCACGCCGACGAGCTGGACGTGGCGCTGCCGGTGCTGCTGCGGTTCCGGTGGGCGGTGCAGGCCGACCGGTCGGCGCGCCGGCTGGCCTCCGATTCCGGCGCGGCGGCGGACCTGCGGGCCGCCCGCGCGGCCCTGGAGTCGATGGCCGGCTGACCATGGGCGAGACTGAACTTTTGTCAACGTGGCGAGGCCGGCAGTGCCCGCCGCCGATCGACGGCCCGGCACCCTCGGGCTCGATGCCAGGTTGACAATGGTTCACTGGTCGCGATGGTCTACCGCTATTTCTACGACTGTGAGTTCATCGAGGACGGGCGCACGGTCGACCTGGTCTCGATCGGCGTGGTCGACGAGTACGGGCGTGAGTTCTACGCCGTGTCCACGGAATTCGACGACTCCCGGGCGGTGCCATGGGTGCGGCGCAACGTGCTGGACAAGCTGCCCTCACCGGCCGACCCGGCCTGGCGCTCCCGCGAGCGGATCCGCGACGACCTGTACGCGTTCCTGACCGAGCCGGTGCGCGCCCGGGACCAGCAGATCGAGCTGTGGGCCTGGTACGCGGCGTACGATCACGTGGCGCTGGCGCAGTTGTGGGGGCCGATGCCGGCGCTGCCCCGGGAGATCCCGCGGTTCACCAAGGACCTGCGGCAGCTGTGGGACGACAAGGGCCGGCCGCCGCTGCCGGGCGCGCACGGCCGGCACGACGCGCTGGTCGACGCCCGGCACAACCTGGCCCGGTGGGCCGCGATGGGGGGAGCAGCGTGAACGAGCGGATCGGGTGGGCGGATCTGCCCCGCTGGCAGCAGGTCGCCGTGGTGGCCCTGGGCGCCGTCGAGGTCGTGCTGACCACCGTCGCCGCGACCGACCTGGTGCGCCGTCCGCGTGCCCAGGTGCGCGGGCCCAAGGCGTTGTGGGCGCTGGGGCTGCCGGTGCAGCCGTTCGGCCCGATCGCCTACCTGGCCTTCGGCCGCCGCCGCTGAGTTCCGGCCGGTCCGCTGTTTCGCCGGTCCGCTGTCTCGGCCGGCCCGCTGTTCGGTCGGCCCGTTGTTTCGGTCGGCCCGCTGTTTTGGTCGGCCCGCTCCGGGAAGGGTTCTCCGTAGGCCCAAGACTTACGGAGAGTGATCCCATGGCGGAGAAGACCGAGCAGGAGCAGCGCGAGACGGTCAAGCAGCTGGTCAAGGACGCGCGGATCGCGATGCTGACCACCATGACCGGCGACGGTCGCCACGTGTCCCGCCCGATGGCGCTGCAGGACGTGGAGTTCGACGGCGACCTCTGGTTCTTCACCTACACCGACTCGGACCTGGTCTCCCAGGTGACGGCCAACCCGCAGGTGAACGTGTCGTTCAGCGACCCCAAGCAGCAGGCCTGGGTGTCGATCTCCGGCACGGCGAGCCGGGTGGACGACCGGGCCAAGGCCGAGGAGCTGTGGAACCCGATGCTCAAGGCCTGGTTCCCGGACGGCCTGGAGACGCCCACCCTGACCCTGGTCAAGGTGCAGGGCGAGACCGCCGAGTACTGGGCCGCGGCGCACAGCAGCCGGGTGGTGACCATGCTGGGGTACGCCAAGGCGGCCGTCACCGGCAGGACGCCGGACGCGGGGGAGAACGAAACGGTCCACCTCTGAGTGTGGGGCGCTTTGGCCCGGGCGGGCGGCGGCGACTACAGTGCGCATGCGGCCTGCCCCGGGCCCGGCAACGCTGCCGAACGTCTGCCCCGGGGTGCGACGGCCCTCAAGACCTCGCGACCCACTGTGGGAGGACGAGTAATCATGCGTATCGGCGTGCTCACCGGCGGCGGCGACTGCCCCGGTCTCAACGCCGTGATCCGGGCGGTGGTGCGCAAGGGCGTCGCCACCTACGGTCACGAGTTCGTCGGCTTCCGGGACGGCTGGAAGGGCCCGCTGGAGGGCGTGACGAAGCCGCTCGGCATCGCCGAGGTCCGCGGCATCCTGCCCCGCGGCGGCACGATCCTCGGCTCCTCCCGGACCAACCCGTTCAAGATCGACGGCGGGGTCGAGAAGATCAAGGCCAACCTGGCCGATCAGGGCGTGGACGCGCTGGTGGCGATCGGCGGCGAGGACACCCTCGGCGTGGCCACCCGGCTCAACGACCTGGGCGTCAAGGTCGTCGGCGTGCCGAAGACGATCGACAACGACCTCAACGCCACCGACTACACGTTCGGCTTCGACACCGCGGTGAACATCGCGATGGAGGCCATCGACCGGCTGCACACCACCGCCGAGTCGCACCACCGCACGCTGGTCGTCGAGGTGATGGGCCGGCACGCCGGCTGGATCGCGCTGCACGCCGGCCTGGCCGGTGGCGCCAACGTGATCCTGCTGCCGGAGCGGCAGTTCGACGTCGAGCAGGTGGCCACGTACGTGACCAAGCGGTTCCACGTGGAGTACGCCCCGATCGTCGTGGTGGCCGAGGGCGCCCAGCCGCTCGAGGGCCAGATGGTGCTGCACAACCAGGAGCTGGACGCCTTCGGGCACGTCCGCCTGGGCGGCATCGGCCAGTGGCTGGCCGAGCAGCTGGAGAAGAAGACCGGCAAGGAGGCCCGGACCGTCGTCCTCGGGCACATCCAGCGCGGTGGCACCCCGACCGCGTTCGACCGGGTGCTGGCCACCCGCTTCGGCCTGCAGGCCATCGACGCGGTGCACGAGGGCGACTTCGGCAAGATGATGGCGCTGCGCGGCACCGACATCATCCGCGTCCCGCTGGCCGAGGGCACCGGCGAGCTGAAGACCGTGCCGCTGTCCCGCTACGAAGAGGCCGAAGTCTTCTTCGGCAGCTGAGCGGTACCGGGAGGTTCCGATGAGGGTAGCGGTGATCGGCACCGGCAAGATCGGCGAACTGGTGCTGTCCGGGTTGCTCCGGGCCGGCTGGCAGGCGTCCGAGCTGCTGGTCACCGCGCGCCGTGCGGAACGCGGCCGGGAGCTGGCCGAGCGGTACGGCGTGCGGGTGGTGGACAACCTCACCGCGGTGGCCGAGGCGGACGTCCTGGCCATCGCGGTGAAGCCGCAGGACGCCGGCGCGCTGCTCGAGGAGATCGGGCCGAAGGTGCCGGCGGGCAAGCTGATCGTCTCGCTGTGCGCCGGCCTGCCCACCGCGTTCTTCGCCGCCCGGCTGCCCGAGGGCACGCCGGTGATCCGGGTGATGACCAACACCCCGGCCCTGGTCGACCAGGCGATGACCGCCATCTCGGCCGGCCCGCACGCCAGCGGTGAGCACCTGGCGGTCGCCGAGCAGATGTTCAAGCCGCTGGGCTCGACCATCCGGGTGCCGGAGTCGCAACAGGACGCGGTGACCGCGCTGTCCGGCTCCGGCCCGGCGTACTTCTATCTGCTGGTCGAGGCGATGATCGACGCCGGCATCCTGCTCGGCCTGCCGCGGCAGGTGGCGCACGAGCTGATCGTGCAGACCGCGATCGGCTCCGCGGTGATGCTGCGCGACTCGGGGGAGCACCCGGTGAAGCTGCGCGAGGCGGTGACCTCGCCGGCCGGCACCACCATCTCGGCAATCCGCGAGCTGGAGAACCACGGCGTGCGCGCGGCGCTGCTGGCCGCCCTGGAGGCGGCCCGCGACCGGGCCCGGGAGATCGCGCAACAGTCGAGCTGATCAGTACCAGATCGCGATGCGGTGGCCGTTGGCCTCCTCGGGCGGATTCGGGTGCGACTGCGCCGTGCCGGTGGCCATCCGGTGCGCGCTCCACGCCACCGCCGCCGCGTCCAGCACGTCGTCCGGCGGCGCCTGACCGGCCGGCCCGAGGTTGTCCGGCAGCACGATGCCGTGCCGGGCCAGCAGCTCGCGCCGGCGCGCCTGGCCGGTCCAGGTCTTCTTGGCGTACGCCAGCGGCTCCCCGGCCATCTGCCGGAACGACACCTCCGGGTGCGCCTCGAACAGCAGTCCCGGATGCCGCTCCCAGATGGCGTTGGCCTCGAGCAGCTTCGGCCGCAGCGCCCAGGACTGGCGGCTCAGCCCGGCGCCGGTCAGTTCCCGGCACAGCCGGTTGGCGTTGGCGAAGTCGGACTCCTGCCAGACCGCGCGCGGCGGCACCCGGAAGACGCTGCCGCGCCGCGGGCCGAGCTGGTCGGCGGCCAGCGTGTCGGCCGCTCGCCAGCCGGTGGGCAGCATGCCGAGCGGGATGTCGACGCCGATGACCGCGGCGCCGGAACTGCCGGCGACGATCTCGTACAGGGTGGACGCCAAGATGGCGCGGCCGAAGCGGCCGTCGCGGAGTTCCACGCCGACCCAGCCGAGGGCGTACGCATCGACGCCTATCACATGCAGGCTCATCGCGTGCGGCAGTCCATTTCGGGCGAATCCCCTCTCGGGACGTCGAAGATGGTCATGACCGCAGACTACGCGTAGTGGTGGATCGATGGCACTCCGTGGCGCTCATTGACCGAAACTTAAGCTGGCGCTTAATCCGTGGCCCCTCCTTGACTGACGTTCATAAATGTGACTACCGTCTCCTCACTCCATTTGGAAAGTTTCCTAACTGTAATCGGAGGAGACCTTGAGAAAATCTCTCCGCCGCGCCCTGTGGGCCGGGGCCATCGTGGCGGTGACGGTCACCGCGGTGCCCATGGTGCAGGCGTCCGCCGCGGCCGCCTGTGCCCCGGCCTGGAGCGCCTCGAGCGTGTACGTCAAGGGCAACCAGGCGTCCTACCAGGGCAACAACTACGAAGCCAAGTGGTGGACCCAGAACGAGAACCCGGCCACGCACAGCGGCCAGTGGGACGTCTGGATCAACCAGGGCGCCTGCGGCGGGACCACGCCGCCGACCACGCCGCCGGTCACCACGCCGACCACCCGGCCGCCGACCACACCGGCGACGACTCCGCCCACCACGCCGCCGACCAACCCGGGCAGCAAGTGGGTGGTCGGCTACTTCGCCCAGTGGGGCGTCTACGGCCGCCAGTACTTCGTGAGGAACATCGACACCTCCGGCTCGGCCTCGAAGATCACCCACATCCTGTACGCGTTCGGCAACACCACCGGCGGGCGCTGCACCATCGGTGACGCGTACGCCGACTACGACATGGCGTACACCACGGCGAACAGCGTCGACGGCGTGGCCGACACCTGGGACGCCGGCGCGCTGCGCGGCTCGTTCAACCAGTTGCGCAAGCTGAAGAAGAAGTACCCGCACATCAAGGTGATCTGGTCGTTCGGCGGCTGGACCTGGTCCGGCGGCTTCACCGAGGCGGCCCGCAACCCGCAGGCCTTCGCCGACTCCTGCTACAACCTGGTCGAGGACTCGCGCTGGGCGGACGTGTTCGACGGCATCGACATCGACTGGGAGTACCCGAACGCGTGCGGTCTGACCTGCGACGCCAGCGGCCCCAACGCGTTCAACAGCGTGATCACGGCGCTGCGCAACCGGTTCGGCAACAACAACTTGATCACCGCGGCGATCACCGCGGACGGCAGCAACGGCGGCAAGATCGACGCGACCGACTACGCCACCGCGGCGCAGAAGCTCGACAAGATCTTCCCGATGACGTACGACTACTTCGGCGCGTTCAGCCCGCAGGGCCCGACGGCTCCGCACTCGCCGCTGACCTCGTACCCGGGCATCCCGACGGCCGGGTTCAACTCCGACGCGGCGATCCAGAAGCTGAAGAGCAAGGGCGTCCCGGCCGGCAAGATCCTGCTCGGCATCGGCTTCTACGGCCGCGGCTGGACCGGCGTCACCCAGACGGCGCCGGGCGGTACCGCGACCGGGGCGGCCCCGGGCACGTACGAGGCCGGCATCGAGGACTACAAGGTGCTGAAGAACACCTGCCCGGCGACCGGGACGGTGGGCGGCACCGCGTACGCCAAGTGCGGCAGCAACTGGTGGGGCTACGACACCCCGGCGACCATCGCGGGCAAGATGCAGTACCAGCGCCAGCAGGGGCTCGGCGGAGCCTTCTTCTGGGAGTTCTCCGGCGACACCGGCAACGGCGAGCTGATCACTGCCATCAAGAACAACGTCTGAGGTCCGCCCGGCCGGCGGGGCGCCCCTCGGGGCGCCCCGCTCCCGGTCAGGCGGTCACGGCGGTCACGTCGAACTCGATGAGCAGCCGCGGGTCGGCCAGGGCGGCCACGCCGATCATCGTGGTGGCCCGCGGCGCGCCGGCCCCGGAGCGCTGCAGGCCCTCGAACAGCGCGGCCATCTTCTCCGGGCGCCAGTCGACGACGTAGATCGTGGTCTTGACCACGTCGTCCCAGGTCGCGCCGGCCGCGGCCAGCGCCACACCGACGTTGCGCAGCGCCTGCTCGGTCTGCGCGGCCAGGTCGCCCTCGCCGACCACCGCGCCGGTGGCGTCGTCGGACACCTGGCCGGACACGAACACCATCCGGCTCCCGGTGGCGATCGCCACCTGCTGATAGCCCTGCGGCTCGGCCAGGCCGTCGGGGTTGAGAACGGTAACGGGCATCGGTACTCCTGTCGTGGGCAGTGCAGTCAACCTGCCCCAGATCGGGATCCGGCGGCAAGAAATCGTAGGCTTGCGGTCATGCCCCGTCCAACCACCCCGCCACCACCCCTGACCGGCCGAAAGCGCCCTGAGTGGCATCAGCTCAGTCACCCCGGGGTCGGCAGCCAGGCAATGCAGACCTCCCGCCCGTCCACCGACTCCGCCGAGGACGCCGCCCTCGGCCTGGACAAGTGGCGTGAGCTGCCCCGGGTGCAGATGCCGCCGTGGCCGGACATGGCCGAGGTCGCCTCGGTCTGCCAGGTGCTCGCCAACGTGCCGTCGATCGTCGCGCCGTACGAGGTGGACCAGCTGCGGCTCAAGCTGGCCGAGGTGGCCGAGGGCCGGGCGTTCCTGCTGCAGGGCGGCGACTGCGCGGAGACGTTCGCCGACAACACCGAGAGCCACCTGCTGGCGAACGCGCGCACGCTGCTGCAGATGGCGGTGGTGCTGACGTACGGGGCGTCGATGCCGGTGGTGAAGGTGGCCCGGGTGGCCGGGCAGTACACCAAGCCCCGGTCGGCGCCGATCGACGCGCTGGGGTTGCCGGCGTACCGCGGCGACATGATCAACTCACTGGACGCCGACGAGGGCGCCCGCGTGGCCGACCCGCAGCGGATGATCCGGGCGTACGCGAACTCGGCCGCGGCGATGAACATGCTCCGCGCGTACCTCTCCGGGGGTCTGGCCGACCTGGCCGGGTTGCACGACTGGAACAAGGACTTCGTCCGGGCATCGCCGGCCGGGGAGCGGTACGAGGCCATCGCCCGCGAGATCGACCGGGCGCTCGACTTCATCCGGGCCTGCGGGATGACCGAGGCGGAGGCGCTGCGCACGGTCAACCTGTACTGCTCGCACGAGGCGCTGGCGCTGGAGTACGACCGCGCGCTCACCCGGGTGTCCGGCGGCCGGGCGTACGGGCTGTCCGGCCACTTCCTCTGGATCGGCGAGCGCACCCGCCAGCTCGACCACGCGCACATCGACTTCGCCAGCCGGATCGCCAACCCGATCGGCGTCAAGCTCGGCCCGGGCACCGCCCCGGAGACCGCGATCGAGCTGTGCGAGCGGCTCAACCCGGACAACGTCCCCGGCCGGCTCACCCTGATCAGCCGGATGGGCAACAGCAAGGTCCGCGACGCGCTGCCGCCGATCGTGGAGAAGGTCAACGCCACCGGCGCCAAGGTGGTCTGGCAGTGCGACCCGATGCACGGCAACACGCACGAGTCGTCGAACGGGTACAAGACCCGCCACTTCGACCGGATCGTCGACGAGGTGCTCGGCTACTTCGAGGTGCACCGCGGCCTGGGCACCCACCCGGGCGGCCTGCACGTCGAACTGACCGGCGAGGACGTCACCGAGTGTCTCGGCGGCGCGCAGGGCATCGAGGACCTGGACCTGCCGGGCCGGTACGAGACCGCCTGCGACCCCCGGCTGAACACCCAGCAGAGCCTGGAACTGGCCTTCCTGGTGGCGGAGATGCTCCGTGGCTGAGCCCGCCGACCCGCCGGCCCGGCCGCTGCCCGCGCGGACCGCCGCCGACGTGGTCGATCTGCGGTCGGACACGGTCACCCGGCCGACCGCCGCGATGCGCGCGGCGATGGCGGACGCCGAGGTCGGCGACGACGTGTTCGGCGACGACCCGACGGTCAACGCGCTGGAACGCGACGTGGCCGCGATGTTCGGGCACGAGGCCGCGCTGTTCTGCCCGTCCGGGACGATGGCCAACCAGATCGCGTTGCAACTGCTCGTGCCGCCGGGCGGCGAGCTGCTCGCCGGGGCGGACGCGCACGTGGTCACGTACGAGATGGGCGCCGCCGCGGCGATCGGCGGCATCTCCAGCCGCACCTGGCCGTCGGTGGGCGCGGCGCTGGACCCGCACCAGATCGCCGGGATGATCCGCCCGGCCGGCTACCCGTCCGTGCCGACCGCGGCGATCGCCGTCGAGCAGACGCACAACCTGGGCGGAGGCGCGGTGGTCCCGCTGAGCGTTCTGCAGGAGCTGGCCGCGAAGTCGAGCGTGCCGCTGCACTGCGACGGCGCCCGGATCTGGCACGCGCACGTCGCCGACGGGGTGCCGCTGCGCGCGTACGGCGAGCTGTTCGACACCCTGTCGGTGTGCCTGTCCAAGGGCCTGGGCGCCCCGGTCGGCTCGCTGGTGATCGGCAGCGCCGAACGGATCACCCGGGCGCGGGTGCTCCGCAAGCGGTTGGGCGGCGGCATGCGGCAGGTCGGCATCCTCGCCGCCGCCGGCGCCCACGCGCTGGCGCACCATATCGACCGGCTGGCCGACGATCACGCCCGGGCCCGGCGGCTGGCGTCCGCCGTCGACCGCTTCGGCGTGGTGGACCCGGCCGCGGTCCGCACCAACCTGGTGCTGCTCGACCTGACCAAGACCCGATGGAACGCGCCGGCGCTGACCGCGGCGGCGGCCGAGCGGGGCGTGCTGATCGCGCCGATGCTGCCGCACCTGGCCCGCCTGGTCACCCACCTCGACGTCGACGACGCCGGCATCGACCGGGCCGTCGGCGTGCTCAGCGGTCTCCTAGGATCGGACGCATGACCGAGCGCGCCACCGGCACCTTCGTGCCCACCTTCGAACCGCTGCCCACCGACGACGGCGAGTGGCTGGGCCGGATGCGGGTGCTCAAGACGTTCGAGGGGGACCTGGTCGGCACCGCCCGCGCGGAGATGCTGTCGTTCTCCGGCGGCGAGGAGGGCTCGGCCGGGTACGTCGCGATCGACCGGGTCACCGGCGCCCTGCACGGCCGCAAGGGCAGCTTCGTCCTGCAGCACAGCGGCCTGATGGACCGGGGGGAGCCGAGCCTGACGGTGACCGTGGTCCCCGGCTCCGGGACGGACGAGCTGACCGGGCTGCGCGGCACCCTGGAGATCGTCAACGACGGTGGCGCGCACAGCTACACCTTTACCTACCGGCTCTGAGGCCGTGCAAGGACGGGCTGCCGACGACCCGGCCCACGGTCAGCTCTGGTCGACGGCACCCCGCGAGGACAACGTGATCTCGAGATTGCCCTCGGTTGCCGCCTTCGCTACCAGACCTGAGGCGTCGCGCAGGCTCTTCAGCAGCGCGATGTCGGCCGCGTGGCCCTCGTGCCGCTCGGTCGGCGTCTCCACGATCACCGGCACGCCGGCGGTCGCCGGGTGGGTGAACAGCTCGGCGAACGCGGCCGCGCCGATCCGGCCGGCGCCGATCGTCTCGTGCCGGTCGCGGGTGGAGCCGCAGTCGTCCTTGGCGTCGTTGGCGTGGATCAGCATCAGCCGCTCCCGGCCGACCGTGGCGACCAGCGTGTCGAGCGTCGCGGTCATGCCGCCCGGGGTGGCCAGGTCGTGCCCGGCCGCCCAGGCGTGGCAGGTGTCGAAGCAGACGCCCAGCCAGGGGTGGTGCTCGACGGCGGCCAAGTACGGCGCCAGGTCCGGCATCTTCGACGCCAGGCTGCGGCCGCCGCCCGCGCTGGGCTCGACCAGCAGCTTCGGCAGGCCGGTGGCGGCCGCCCGGTCGAGCAGCGGCAGCAGCGCCTCCCGCAGCTGGTGCAGCGCCTTGTCGTCGTGCGCCGGGTCGACCGAGCTGCCGGCGTGGTAGACCACCGCGGTGGCGCCGATCGCCGCGCCGCGGGTCAGCGCGTGCGCCAGCGTGTCCACCGAGCGTTCCACCGTCAGCGCGGTCGGCGAGCCGAGGTTCACCAGCAGCGAGGCGTGCACGTACACCGGCAGGCCCCGCTCGCCGCAGCCGTCCCGGAAGAGGACGTCCTGCTGCGGGTCGCCGGGCGGCAGCGCCCAGCCGCGCGAGTTGGACACGTACACCTGCACGGCTTCCGAGCCGGCCGCGTCGGCGTACGGCAACGCCGCCCTGGCCAGTCCACCCGCGGTTCTGGTGTGCGAACCGATCGGGTTCGTCGTCCTCCCGTGCCGTGCGGCGAAGCCGCCCTGGCCGCTCAGATGCACTGGATGGCCACTTCGGTCTGCGGCGGCACCTGCTGGTTCTCCGGCGGGTTCTGGACGCGGACGAAGCCGTTCGGGTTGAAGTCGATCCGCACCCGCAGGCCGGCGCCCTGCAGCTGCTGCTGCGCCTGCTGGCACGGCAGGTCGATCACCCTGGGCACGGTGACCAGCGGCGGTCCCTTGCTGACGTCCAGCTTGACCTCGGCGTCCTTCTCCACCCCGGACCCGGCCTTCGGGGTCTGCCCGATCACCGTGTCGGCCGGCTGGTCGCTGTCCTTGTACTGCTCCACCGCGGCCAGACCGAGCTGCTGCAGCTGGGCCCGTGCGTCGTTGATGTTCTTGCCGGACAGGTCCGGCACGGTGATCGGCGCGCGGCCCTTGCTGACCACCACGGTCACCGTCGCGCCCGGCTTCAGCGAGGTGTCCGCCTTCGGGTTGGTGGAGATCACCACACCCTGCGGCACGGTGTCGCTGTACTTGCCCTCGCCCTCCTTGAGCTTGAGCTTGACCTGCTCCAGCTCGCCGCGGGCGGCGGACAGCTCCATGCCGGTGACGTCCGGCACCGGGTACCGCTCCGGGCCCAGCGACAGGGTCAGCGTGATCGTTCCGCCGCGGACGATCCGCTCGTCCGGCGCCGGATCCTGGGTCAGCACGGTGTCCTTGGCGACCTGTTCGCTGTACGAGCCGTCGCCGTAGAGCAGCGTGAACCCGTCGGTGCGGGCCTTCTGCTCGGCCTGCGCCCGGGTCATGTTCACCAGCTGCGGGGAGTCGGTGTACCGGCCCAGCGTCACCCACCAGGTGCTGCCGATCACGGTCAGCACCATGGCCACGACGGCGGCCAGGATCAGCACCCGGCGCCGGTCACCCCCGGCGAACAGGCCGGCGAAGCGGTCGCCGGGACCGGCGGGCGCCGCGGCCGGTCGCCGGCCCCGAGCCCGGTCCTGCTCCGGCAGCCGGGCCCAGGGCGGGCGGTCCTGCGCGGCCGGGAATGCGGTGGTCACCGCGGGCAGCATTGCGGTGGCGCCGGCGCTGTGCCGG
>Ga0307406_10001526_pt1 | contig 12791 bp, 9 predicted proteins | sample 322Cmetagenome_3_FD_203706 | JGI IMG/M metagenome (GOLD analysis project Ga0307406, IMG submission 203706) | Maize rhizosphere microbial communities from greenhouse at UC Davis, California, United States - 322HYB-C-2 | ecosystem: Host-associated > Plants > Roots > Rhizosphere > Soil | place... | reverse complement strand
GCGGACGGTAAGGGTCGCCGGGACGTCGGAGGCGGCGACGAGCTCGTCGAGGGCTGCCCCGAGCCCTTCGCTGGCGAGCACGCTGGGGAAGATGCCGTGGGCGAGCCGGCGGAGGCGGGCGAGCGCGTCGCGTACCCGCGCCTCAGCGCTGGTCAATCGCACGCCGGCCGCCGGATCGGCCCCGGAAAGGGCGACTCGCAGGTGGAACGCGACGCTGACCAGGCGTTGCTGGGCGCCGTCGTGCAGGTCGCGCTCGATACGCCGGCGTTCGGCGTCGGAGGTGGCGACAACCCGCCGTTGGGAGGCTCGGACCTGGGCCAGCCGCGCGCTGGCGACGGCGGCCAGCTGGGCGTTGCGCAACGCCAGCCGGGTCGCCGGGGTCAGCCCGGCGAGGACCTCGCCCTGGTCGGCTCGCCTGGCCAGCAGCAGGCGAAGCACCGGTCCCGACGCATCCGACAGAACAAGGTCGCTGCCCGGTCCCGGTGGGTCACCGACGTCCTGGCCGGCGGCGTCGACCCAGCGCCTGTCGTCCGGCACCAGGAACTGGACCCCGCGGATGGCGCCACCGGACTGGCGCAGCGCCGCCGCCGGGTCGGACAGCTGGGCCGCTAACCGATCGATCGCGGCCCGGGTCCGCACCGTCCGGAACCCGATGGCGCACACCACAGCCCCGACGAGGGCCACGGCGAAGGGCTCCGGGGCGAACCGGGACACCGACGCCAACGCATCTCCCCAGCCCACCAGCCGCGTGGCCGCCGCGAGGGCGAGCGCTGCCAGCGCCAGGACGACGGCGCCGGTGACGCTGCGGGGTGCGCGAGCGGGCCTGGCGGCCAGGACGGCGGCCGCCGCGCCGACGGCCGCCGCGGCGATGGTCAGCAGGCTCGCCACGGTCACCGCGGCCCGCGTGGTCAGGATGCCGCCGAGCACTGGTGGGACGTCTTCGCAGGTCCGGAAGCATCCTGGGTCGGCGAACGCGTTGTAGCCGAGCAGGTGCGTCAGGCCGGCGAGGCCGGCGAGCACGTACACCGCTCGCCCGGCGCGGCGGGCGGCAGGCGGCACCTCCGTCGGCCAGCCCAGGGCGACTTGGGCGACGCCGGCGACGGTGAACGGGGCCGCCGCGAGCACCCCGGCCCGGACCGACCCCGGCAGCCAAGGCGACGCCGCCCACAGCGGGAGCAGCGACCCCGCGGTCGCCACCGCCAGTCCGGTCGACGCGAGCGGATGGGTGGCCCGCACCGCCCATGCTCCCGCCACCATGACCACGGCGGCCGCCAACTCGACGAATGACAGCCAGGGTGTCGTCGATCGCTCGACGACCAGGGCCGGGTCGTACCTGGCCAGCACCAGGCCGGACGCGACCACGGTCACCACGGCAACCGTGGTCGCCAGCGGAGCGGCGAGGACGCCTGGTGCCCGACCCGGCGCCGCCAACCCCGGGGATGCGCCCTCGACCGTGGTCACGTCTCGCATGCTGCCCGTCCCCCCTGGACCTGTGCTTGATGCAGTGTTATCCACATGGCAGCTCTGAGGAAGCACGGTTGGTCGGGGGCCGTGCCGCTTCTAGCGTCCGGGTCATGGACGTCAACCAAGGCGACGTCCCGACCAAGGGGAGACTCCCATGCACCCAGCCCGGCGGGTCGCGGCCCGCGCGGTCATCGCCATCATGATCCTGGCCATGACCGCCGCCTGCACGACCACCCAGGGATCCGACAAGACCGGCGGGGACACCGTCGTCCTGACCCTGGCCACCTTCGAAGGAGAACCCAACGCCAACGGCCAGAACCACGGCCCGGAGGCGTTCGTCGAGAACCTGGGTAAGGTCTCCCAGGGCCGGCTCAAGGTCGAGCTGAAGACCGACTACGGCGACGGCGCAGCCGACGCCGAGTCGCAGATCGTCCGCGCGATCGCCTCGGGCGAGGTGGACGGGGGGTGGCCTTCGACGCGGGCGTTCGCCAGAGGCGGGGTTCCTGGGCTGGAGGTGGTCGAGGCCCCGTTGACGATCACCAGCTACGCGGCCCAGAAGGCCCTGGTCTCGGGGCCGGTGGCCGGCAAGCTGCTGGCCCGGCTGAACGGCAGCGGCGTGGCCGGGCTCGGCCTGGCCGTTGGGCCACTGCGCCGGCCGTTCGCCGCCAACGCCCCCCTACTCGGCCCCGAAGACTGGAAGGGCATCACCTTCCGGGTCTTCAACTCTCCCGTCCAGGCCGACGCCGTCCGAGCCCTCGAGGCCACCCCGGCCGACCTGAGCCTCTCGTTCATCGACCAGATCAAGGATGGGACCCTGCGTGCCGCGGAGTTCGACATTGCCCAGTACGAGCACAACGGCCTCGCCACCGAAGCCGGCAACGTCACCGCCAACGTCGTGCTCTGGCCGAAGGTGTTCGTGCTCGCCCTGAGCCAGAAGCGCTTCGACACGCTCACCCCCCAGCAGCAGACATGGGTGCGTGAGGCGGCCGCCCAGGCCGTCAAGACCTCGGTCGACGCCACCTACGACGAGGCACCGGCCGGGCGGACCCTCTGCGACCGGGGTGCCCGCTTCCTGAACGCCTCCCCCGGCCAGGTCCAAGGCCTGCGCACCAGACTCCGCCCGGTGCTCGACAAGCTCGCCGCCGACCCGACCAGCGCCCAGCTGCTCCGCGACCTCCAGGCGATCGCCGCCCAGCACCCCGGCCCCGACACACCCGACGTGCCGGCCAGCTGCGCCCAAGGCGTCGCCGACAATGGGTCCCTCGGCCCAGTGCCGGCGGCCGCCTCGGACCTGCCCGACGGGGTGTACCGCCGGCAGCTCACCCACGAGGAGGTCGACGCCGCAGGCGGCGACCCTGGCCACCACCCCGCGGGGACCTACACGCTTCGGGTCCGAGGTGGGACCTTCCAGATGAGCTGCCGCCCCGTGGAGGGGGCCGGGGTGAGCTGCGGCGACTCGGGAATCGATTCGGACACGATCGTCGGGGCCGGTGACCTCCGGGGCACGGGCCGGACCGTATGGTTCGTGAGCGATCCCCAGCAGGTGGCGCGTTTGACCGGCTGCAAGCTGCCGGTGTCCGAGACCCAGTCTGGCCACTGCGGACCGCAAGCCACCGACCGGATGGCCTGGGCTCTATCCGGCGACAACCTCAGCTTCACCGACTACAAGGGCGAGCTGACCAATCCCATCGAGTGGATCGGGGGACCCTGGCGCAGGATCGCCTAGCCGACAACGGTCGCGGTCACGGTCGTGCCGGCTCCGGGTGGGCTGTCCACCCGGAGCCGGCCGTTGTGCGTCGCCAGCCGGTCCGCCAGCCCCTGCAGGCCCGACCCGGAAGGGTCCGCGCCCCTGCCCCCGTCATCGGCCACGGTGGCGACCATCCCGCCGTCCAGGCGCTCCACCCTGATCACGACCCGGGTGGCCCCTGCGTGCTTGACCGCATTGGCCAGCGCCTCGCAGCAGACATAGAACAGCGCCGTCTCGGCCCCTTGGCTCCCCGCCGCGTCGTCGGCGACGGCCACAGTGACGGGAACCGGGCTGGCCTCGGCCAGCGCCTGGAGCGCACGCCGCAGCCGGCCACCGCCGAGGTCCGCTGGGGGGATGCCGGCGACCAGGTCGGCGATCTCCCCGGTGGCTGCGGCCAGCTCCTGGACGACGACGTCGACGGCCGCGGCCGCCTCGGGGTCGCGGACCGCCGCCCGCACCGCGCGCAGCTCCGACTGTGCGATGCCGAGGGCCGCTTGGACGTCCTCGCGTAGCTCGGCCGCGGCCCGGGCGCGTTGCCGGTCGGCCGCGGCGACCATCCGTGCCCGGGCGGCCTCCAGCTCACGCAGCCGCTCCTGCTGCTCCTCCTGCAACCGCATGTGGGTCACGGCCAGCCGGACGGCGCTGGCGACGGCCGCGGCCGTCGGGCCGTCGTCCAACGCGGACGAGCGATGGGCCACCACGGCAACCGGCCCGCTCGGACCGTCGACGGGAAGCCACCGCCGCTCCCCGCGGCCGTCCACCCGCTGCCCGCGCCCATCCACATAGGCCGCCTCCGCATCACGCCACCGATAGATCTGGAGGTCCTGGTCGCCGAGCGCGTCCCCGAGCACTGCGGCCAGCCCGTCCAGCCCAGGGAGCTGTCTCTCTGACAGGAGCGGGTCGGCGAGCCTCGCCCGAGCCCGGAGCACAGCGGCGGCGGCGAGCGGGAAGCCGCCTGCGACCAGCAGCAGCACCAGCTCGTAGCCGAGCAGGATCACGCCAGCGTCGAAGGTGCCGGTTCGCCGATGGGCGGTCCACCACACCCAGGCGAGGACCGCCGCCACGGCGGCCGCGGCGGCAGCCGGGTACCAGGCTGTAGCAGGGTCGGTGCGCCACCTAATCAGCGCCGCCACGGCGATCCCGCCGAACAGTGCGGCGACACCGAGCTGCGGCAGCATTTGGAGCGCGGCCAGCCCGGCCAGTCCCACCAGCAGCCAGGAGGCGACCCCGCGGACCCGTCCGGCCGGGAAGGCGACCAGCGCCACCGACAGCACGGCCTGGTGCAGCGACCGGGCACCGACCAGGAAGGAGCCCGCCAGCCACGTCGGCCCGACCGCGGCGACCAGGACACGTTCGAGGATCGGCCCCCTGGCCCCCAGGCCGGCGGCGACGAACGCGAGCCCGACCGCAAGGTCCATGGCGGTCAGCCAGGGGCTCGCCGACGGCGCCTGGCTGTCGGCGTGCACGGCCAGCGCGACGAGCACCCCCATGGCGACGACGCCGCCCGCGGAGATCACCACGGCACGCGGAGACCGGCTCAAACCTGCTGCATCCACACCGGCATCGTCATCCCAGCGAGTGGATGGATCAACGATCCCGGGCGCTTGGGTGCCGAGCAGTATCTTGCATCGCGGCTGCCGGCGGCGCAGAACATCAGCTCACTGTGCTGCCATCTCACCCGCCCGTCACCGCATTGGAGCCGGTAGACGGCCTGTTGTAATGGCAGGTGAGCGTCGGCAGAGGGTGGTGAAAGAGAGCGTTTCCCTGTATGCCAAGAGAGCGTTTCCCTACGGCACCTACGGTCAGACGCGACCTGGGAGAAAGGCGGTTAGCACAGCGGTTCCCGGTGGTTTGCTGACACGGAAGAGGTCACAGGTTCAAACCCTGTCGCGCCCACCAACCTCGCGCTGACCGGCGAAATGCCCATCGAAGGGGCCCGTTGATCGGTCCGGGCAGCCTCCTGCATGTTGTGGTCACGCCGATCGCTTGGTTTCGATCTTGTTGGTCAGGGTCCTGCTCGGGGTCAGCCGAGTGTCCGGAACGCCTGCTCGAACTGGCGGGCCAGGCCCTGGGAGGTGTTCCACTGGCCGGCCGGGGCGATCAACTCGACGTTGTAGCCCCAGGTCTTGCCCTTGAGGTTGATGTGGCTGACGTGGACCCGCCGGCCGTCGCGGACGGCCTCGTACTCGAACACCACCGCGCCGCCGTGGCCGGCGTAGGTCTGGTTCTCGGCGTAGCGGACCTCGCGGAAGTCGGCAAAGTTCCTCCGGGCCCAGGTCCGGTAGTCGCGGGAGGCCTGGGGCAGCCGCGCCGACGGGTTCTGCGACCGCACGGTGAACACCCGCTTGGCCCCGGCCTGCTCCTCGACCACGGTGGCGTTGTAGCTCTGCCGGGTCCGTGCCCGGAACCCGGGTGGCACGCCGACGCGGTTGCTGCCGGCCCGGTTGGTGAAGGGGCGCCATCCGGCGGGGAGTCCGCTCCGTGGGGCGGTGGGACGGGTCGTGGGCGCCTGGGTCCTGGCTGGCTCCTTCGTGGTTGAAGGGGTCGGCCTGGTCGTCCGGGTGGCGCCCCCGCCGCTCCTGGTTGCCGCCGGCGCCGCTCGCTCCTCGCCTGGATCAACCCCGGCGCGCCGCCCGGTTGTCGCCGGCGCCGCCCGGTCCGTGGTGCGATCGGGCTGGAACGCGCCGATCAACCAGGCGGTCAGAAGTCCGCCGAAGAGCAGAAGGGCAAGCATGCCGAGCAACCGCCGCCCGGCCCGGCGGGGCACCGATGGGGCTGGCGGGAGGAGCGGGCGGGATGGCCGCGTAGCGGGAGCTTGTCCGGCGGGAGGCATCCCAGCCGCCGCCTCGTCGGGCTCGAATGCTGTCATGTCTTCGGACCGCTGCGGGGAGCCAGCCGCGACGAGCGGTGGAGTTGGCGTCCCGACGGGCAAGGTGGAAGGCGGCGCAAGGGGGCCGGCGCGGCTCGACCTCTGGGTCGGGAGGACCTCGGTGGGGAGCGACGACGGCGTCACGACCAGCAGCCAACTCAGCCACGCCCGCACCTTGGGACCGGTGGGGCGGTCGGCCGGGTCCTTGGCCAGGAGGGCGGTGATCAGGCCGGTGAGGGGCCCGGCCCGGCGGGGGGCGCGGGGCGGGTCGTTGACGACAGCGGCGAGGGTGGCGATCGAGGTACCGCGGTCGAACGGCGGCTCGCCCTCGACGGCGTAGAACAAGCTCGCGCCCAGGGCCCAGAAGTCGGCCGGAGGCCCGCTCTCCTCCCCTCTGGCCTGCTCGGGCGCCATGTAGGCGGGCGAGCCGATGACCAGGCCGGTCGAGGTCAGCTGGGGATCGCCCTGAAGCGAGGCGATGCCGAAGTCGGCCAGCTTGGCCGTGCCCCGCGCACCGACCATGACGTTGCCCGGCTTGACATCACGATGCACGATCCCGGCGGCATGGGCCGCCTCCAGGGCGCCGGCGACCTGACCGCCGATCTCGGCCACCCGCTCGACCGGCAGCGGCCCCTGGTCGGCGACCAGGTCGGCCAGGGTCGGGGCCTCGACCAGCTCCATGACGATGAAGGTGCCGCCCCGGTCGGTGACGACGTCGTACAGGGTGACCGCGCCGGGATGGTTGAGCCGGGCCGCCGCCCGCGCCTCCCGCATCACCCGGGCCTGGGCCGGGCGCCGCTCCTCCAACGGCATGGTGGGCGGGAACACCACCTCCTTGACGGCCACCTCCCGGCCCAGGACCGCGTCCTGGGCACGCCAGACCACGCCCATCCCTCCCCGCCCGAGGGGGGCCCTGAGCACATAACGACCGGCGACCATCCGGTCGGTGACTGGTCGTGCCATCTGGGCCGACTACCCACCAGCAACGGCAGGAACCGGGCAGTCGCGCTAAGACCCTCGGATCACCGGCGTGGAGGCTTGGGAGCCTGCCGGTCGAGGTGGCGCTGGGGCCACCGGCCTCACCGCTCTCACCGCGAGGACCCATCGGCCTGGAGGGCGGCCACGGTGGCGGCGACGTCGTCGGTCAGGAGATGGAGCTCGGCCCGGCCGCCCTCCTCGGCCGGATGGACGGCGAGTTCGGCCGGTGGCAGCGCGAAGATCAACCAGGCGTCGCCGGCGTCGACCGACCGGGTCCCGAGCACCTTGGCCAGGGTGGCCCGGGTCGCGTCGGCATCGTCGCTGTAGGGGATGGCGCGGGCACCGTTGATCGTGGCGGCATCCTTTCTATGGCCGGAACTGGTGCAAGGAACGTCGAGGCGGTGGATGGCCTCATACAATGACTCGTGGGGCGCCGGAGGTAAGCAACACGTGCAGCAGCGGCAGCGTCGAATGCCGAAAGAGAGCGTTTCTCTTGACGTCAAGAGAGCGTTTCCCTTCCGCCTCTACGGTCGGACCCGACCTCGGGGGAACGGCGTCTAGCACAGCGTTCCCAGTGTTTGCTGACACGGAAGAGGACGGAGGTTCAACTCCTCCCGCGCCCACCACACCCCGCCTGAGCAGGGCTTCTGCAGATCGCTGCGTCCCACCGGTGGATGGGATGGGCAGCGTGAGGTAGCCGACGTCGGGAGAGCGCGTTTCCCTGTATAACCAAGTCGTTCAGATGTCAATCTCGATCCGCTCCTGGGGCCACCCTCAGTTCCCGCACGCGACTCTTGTGAGACCTCGACCTCGATCCTCTAACCGCCTGCATGCCATCGAGGGATCCCACCACAGCGTTCACCACACAGCCTCGTGTAGCAGGGCGTTTCACCAGAGCAGGAGGGCTCGCACGTGATGGTTCGTGCGGCTTCGTAGAGCAGAGTTGCTGCGCGGCTGCTTCGTCGAATCGGGCCGCCGGCGCGTCCAGCGGCTCGGTCGGACCCGGCTCCGCTCCGCTACGCCGGGTGCTGCCGCCTGCCCACCAACCGTGAATCTTCGGATTAGAACGATTGCTGAACTCGAACGGCTCCTCCAGAGTAGCTCTAGCATCCTGAGCTGTTGAAACCCGCTTTCCGTGCTCTACCCGGCGATCGTCCTCTCGTTGATTCTGGCGACGAACTTCCCGCCGTTGTTGTCGACGTCAATGTCGTTGATGCCGAGAAACAGCCTGCCCATGGCATGGCAGGTATAGGACGTCTTCTTTCCCACCGGGAAATACGGCGGCTGGCCGTCGATGCTTCCGATGAGCGCGGCGTGATTGACATCCCGGAGCCCCTTGACGTTGGCCCTCCGCTTGTTGCGATCTGGGTTCCCGTCAGGACCGACGGCATTGCCGTCAGATCCATGGGTAATGGTGCCAGTGGCTGCGATCTCGAAGACGCTGCCAGCGGCGCAGTCCACCCGGGTATCGGTCCAGGCCTTTGTGGCGGGAACCTCGACCCGGCTCGGCTGATTCACTCGCCAGCCAAGGAAGGCCCCTACCGCAACGGCTGCTGTGATGCCCGTCAAGCCCCACCACATTTTGCGATGACGTTTGGAGGGATCAGGGACACGAGGACTGCTGGTGCCGGGCGGCGTGAGGACGGGCCGCAAAGCCATGAGGGTACTCACGACGCTCGCCACAGTTGAGACAACTGCGCAAACGAGATAGATAGCATCATCATCCACTCAAGCAGTTTCCTGCGCAGGGGCCTCCTGAATCAAGTGCCAGGCCAGGGTCTTACAAGGTGTGCCTGTCGATGCCTAGCTCGCACGGCGAAGTGTCGGGCGGGACTTAGCCTGTGCTGCATTGAGTTTCGTGGGTTGGGTTGACGGCTGGGTGGGTGGTGTGTGCACGCCCGGCGGTGCCGACCATCCGCCGCCCTCGGCCCGCCGAGGTACGTGCCGCCCTTGAGGCCCGACGGCAGCGCCGCTCGGCTGTGTTTCACCTGCAGCAGCCAGCTACAACACTGACACTCCCATCGCCGTGCTGGACCAGCTGGTCAGCTCGATGTTGGCCGGCGGGTTATGCTGATCTGGGACGGGCCCCGGTCAGCTCCGCGAGGTCGTGCTGATCAGCGAGCGGCCGGCGGAGGCCGAGGATCGGGCGGTGCCTGGCCACTGGGAAGGCGACCTGCTGCTGGGCAAGCGGCCATCGGCGGTGGTGACGCTGGTGGAGCGCGCCAGCCGCTACCTCACGCTGGTCGCGCTGCCCGACGGGTACAAAGCCGAGCAGGTCCACCCCGCACTCGCCGCCGCCGTTACCCGGTTGCCCGAGCAACTGCGGCGGTCGCTGACCTGGGACCAGGGCAAGGAGATGGCCGAGCACACCAAGTTCACGGTCGACACCGGCGTGGCGGTCTATTTCTGTGACCCGCGCAGTCCTTGGCAGCGTGGCAGCAACGAGAACACCAACGGCCTGCTCCGCCAATATCTGCCCAAGAACGCCGACTGCGGCAGGTCACCCAGGATCGCCTGGACGCGATCGCCGCCGAACTCAACGGCCGCCCTCGACAAACCCTTGGCTTCCAGACACCCTCACAAATCCTGGCGGAGGCGTTGCCTTGACTACCCACTGAGACCACCGTCGTCTCTTCGACAGTCCCCACTCCCCCGCTAGGAAGCGCCTCACAAGCGTCCAGAACCCGTGTCCGAAATCAACGTCGCACAACGGGGGCGGCCAAGGGTTCTGCAACTCCTACGCGCTGGACGGGTGCTGGGTACTGCGCCTCCACCGACCTGTCGGCTGCAAAGCCGCAGCTAGGGGGCGTGATGAAGTGGTGACCTAGCGTCGGCAAGAGCTTAGAAAGAGAGCGTTTCCATTGACGTCAAGTGAGCGTTTCCCTTCCGGTTCTACGGTCGGAGGCGACCTGCGGGAACGGCTCCTAGCACAGCGGTTCCCGGTGTTTGCTGTCACGGAAGAGGTCACAGGTTCAAACCCTGTCGCGCCCACCAATAGCCCCGTTGAGCAGGGCTTTTGCAGATACAGCCGTACAGCCGATGCCCTGGAGCAGGTGGCGGCGTCGGCGCCATCGGCAGGAGAGCACTTCCCTGTTTAACCAAGGTGTTCGCTTCTGCGGGCTGCCGAACCTATGAGCGGTTCTCCAGCTCCCCACCACCGGCTCAGGCTCCACCCGAGACCGCGCCGCCAACTCGTCGGGACCGCGGCAACCGCCCAGCCGATCGGCTTTGTCCGGCTCGACCAGGAATCGAGCCCCCCGGCGCACTGCTCTCCTCAGATGAATTGCGTCGAGGTACTGCCCAAGGTTATGGGACAAAGGCGGCAGGAAAGCCCTGGTCATGAGAGGACAGGCTCCTGCATCGGGCCTGCTGTGGTCGAGTGGTCCGAAGCGTCCGGTGCAGATGAAGGTCGCAGTCGAGCGTCTAGTTGGATGTCAAGACGCTGTTGTCCGTTCCCGATGGCCAGCGGCGATGTTGGGGTTGGCCAATGGCATCACTGGGGTGTCTCAGATGGGCTCACACCAACCAGGTGTCGGGCGTAGCTGGCCAGCGAGCGCTGGTAGCGGGGAAGGTGGCGCGCCAATGCCTCAAGCGCCAGGGCGGTCGCCTCCCGCGCCCGCCCAGTGTCCACCAAGGCAAGCGCCAGGAAGGCCCGGACCGCGTCGTCCAGGTGGTCAGACCCGGCGTCCAGCTCAATGGTGAGCAGCGTGACACTCTCCTCAGGCTGGCCGAGGTTACGCAACGAGCTGGCCAGTTGGATCACTGCCCGGCGTCGGCGCTCACCGGTCAACCCCTGTTGCAGCGCCTGCCGGTACAGCGGCACGGCGAGGTCGGCGTGGCCGGTCGAGTCTTGCGCGGCCGCCCGCTCGAACCGCCCGATACCGCTGTCTGTAGGTAGTTCGGCGGTGAGCCGCTCGATCAGGGCGAGGAATTGCTCCTCGCTCAGCTGGTCGAGTGACGCCCAGGCGTCGGCGAGCCGCTGTTCCCAGTCTGCTTGGTTCACCAGCACAGCCTTCCCCTCCTCCACTCTCTGCCGGCCGGGTTCTTGGTGCCGGTCAACCGCAGTGTGCCGCTAAGCGTGCAGTGGCACCGGCATCGCCGACATCCGCCAGCTGGCGGATGTCGGCTGTCTGAGAGGCGGGGACGATGGGGCCATGGAGATCCGCATCATCCTTGACCGGGTAGAGCCTCCGGCCGGCCGCCTACGGGTCGTCCCCAGTCCCCGACGCGCTCACCGCCGCGGAGCACAGTCGGAGGTGCGCTTTACCGGCTGGCTCGGTCTGCTGCGGGCGCTGTATGAGGTAACTGGGGCCCCAGGTGCCCCCTCGGTTCCCGAGTCGTGACCGCGTCGCAGTCGGGTGCTGGGCACCGCTGCTGCTAGGCACCCAGTAGCATCGCCTCATGGGCATGTCGGCACCGGCCTCTCGCACCCTCGGGCGTGAAGCGGAAGCCCGGGCCCTGGTGGAGGCCCTGGACCAGGTGGTCTCCGGTGCGTCGGCGGTCGTGCTCATCGAGGGTGAGGCCGGAATCGGCAAGACCCGTCTGCTCCAGGACGCGCTGCAGGACGCGCGCGCACGCGGCATGCAGGTGGTCGCTGGCCAGGCTGTGGAACTGGAGCGGACTCGACCGTTCGGCCTGCTCACCGGCGCATTCGGGTGCGTACCCACATCAGCGGACCCACGGCGCGTGGCCATCTCGGCGTTGCTGGCCACCCACGGTCGTAGTGACCAGGGTCCGATCACGGTAACCAGCGATCCGGGCCTCCAGTTCCGCGCCGTGGACGCCTTCGCCGACCTCGCCGAGGAGCTCGCGCTGTCCGGGCCGCTGGTGATCGGCGTGGACGACCTGCAGTGGGCCGATCCGTCTAGCCTGCTCACGCTGGCCACGCTGAGCCGACGCCTCGCCTACCTCCAAGTCGCGCTCATCGGATGCTTCCGGCCCGCTCCGCGCGTTGCGGAACTGGACAGGCTGCGCAGCGCGCTGGAGGGCGCCGGCGCCCGGCGCCTCACCCTCGGCCCGCTCGTGGAGGGGGCCGTGCGTGAGCTGGTGGTGGACACGATCGCCGCCGATCCTGGCTCAAGGCTGCTCACGGAGATCGCGGGAGCGGCCGGCAACCCGCTGTTCGTCACCGAGCTGCTCGGGGCGCTCATCCAGGAGGGCGCGATCACGGCCGCGGGGGGGCGGGCCGAGGTCGCCGAGACGACCCTCCCGCCGACCCTGCGCCTGACGATCCTGCGCCGGCTTAGCTTCCTGCCCGACGACACCCTGCAGGCACTGCAGGCCGCCTCGATCCTGGGATCGGCGTTTTCGCTGAGCAACCTGGCCACGGTCACCGACCGAACGGTGCTCGGCCTGGCCACCGCGCTGACGGAGGCGATCCGAACAGGAGTCCTGCGAGACGACGGCGCCCACCTGCGATTCCGTCACGACCTGATCCGCGATGCCATCTACGAGGACCTGCCCGGCAGCGTCCGTCAGGCACTGCATCACGAGGCCGGGCAGCGGCTGGCCCACGCGCACGCTCCAGCCCTGCTGGTCGCCGAGCACCTGGCCCGCGGGGCCGGGGCGGGCGACGCCGAGGCCGTCACGTGGCTGACCCGGGCGGCCCGGGAGGCGGCGGCGACATCGCCCGATGTCGCCGCGGACCTCCTGGGGCGGGCGATCCGGCTGATGGATCCGGCGGATTCCGGCCGCGACCGCCTGCTCGCCGAACAGGCCAGCAGTCTGATGTGG
>Ga0307406_10001525_pt1 | contig 12798 bp, 12 predicted proteins | sample 322Cmetagenome_3_FD_203706 | JGI IMG/M metagenome (GOLD analysis project Ga0307406, IMG submission 203706) | Maize rhizosphere microbial communities from greenhouse at UC Davis, California, United States - 322HYB-C-2 | ecosystem: Host-associated > Plants > Roots > Rhizosphere > Soil | place... | reverse complement strand
ATCCGCGTCATCGACACCGGCGACGGCATCCCCGACGAGCGGCAGCAGGCGATCTTCGAGGCGTTCGAGCAGGCGGACAGCGGCACGGCGCGCCGCTACGGCGGCACCGGGCTGGGGCTGACGATCGCGCGGTCGCTGTGCGGGCTGCTCGGCTACCGGCTGCAGCTCGCCTGGAGCCGGGTGGGGCTCGGCTCCGAGTTCTCCGTCCTGCTCGTGCCGGGCGAGGAGATCGACGAGCGGCGGCTCATGGCCGACAGCGGCGAGCTGAGCACGCAGGGGATCACGCCGCGCGACTCCCTGGCCGTGGCGAGCGGCGGGCCCGAGGTGGCGCACCGGCTGGTGCTGATCGTGGACGACGACGCCGACTCGCGCCTCCTGCTCAGCCAGTACGTGGAGGACTTCGGCTGCCAGGCGATGGCGACCAGCTCGGCGGAGCAGGGGCTGGCGGCGGCGCGGGAGTTCCGCCCCGACCTGATCGTCCTCGATCTGCTGATGCCGGGGATGAACGGCTGGGACCTGCTCAAGGGGCTGCGCGCCGAGCCGGGCGTCGCCGACATCCCGGCGATGGTGGTGAGCATCGTAGGCGGGGAGAGCCGCTCGAGCCTGCCGGGCAACGTGGACGTGCTCGACAAGCCGGTGGGGCGCGAGGGGTTCTACTCGGCGCTGCGGCGCAACATCGACGCCGTGCGCGGGCGGGTGCTGGTGATCGGCGAGGACCCGGAGAGCCAGCGGGAGATCGCCCTGCACGTCCGCGACGCCTGCGGGATGGAGGTGCTGGCGGCGACCGACGGGAAGGAGGCGATGGGGGTGCTGGCGAGCGTGCGCCCCGAGCGGATCGTCATCGATGTGGGGGGGAACACGGTGGAGGGGATCCTCTTCATCGAGGGGCTGCGGCGCTACCCGCGGCACGCCCACATCCCGGTGATCGTGGTGACGGCGGAGTCGCTCTCGGACAAGGCGCGCGAGCGGTTCCTGTACGACGCGCAGGCCGTGATCGTGCGGGGGCCCGCGCTCTTCCAGGAGCTCGAGGAGGCGCTGCGGGGGACGCGGCGGCGGGAGGAGCCCGGGGTGGACGGCGGGGTCGGGCGGCGCGGCGCGGCGAGCGGGCCGAGCATGACGAAAGTGTAATACTGCCTTCACGCTGCTGTAATGGAGGGTCCGGTAGTATCGTGGCGCGACGAACGAGATGGCCTGCCGCCGTGCAGGCCGGCGTCGCAGACAACCCCCCTCTTTGGAGAACCACCATGCAGACGCTCCGCAACTTCATCAAGAACGAGGAAGGCGCCACGATGGTCGAGTACGCGCTCATGGTCGCGCTGATCGCCGTCGTGTGTATCGCCGCGGTCACGCTGCTCGGCGGCAACGCCAACACGCAGTTCGGCGCCATCGCCGCCGCCATCGGCGCCGCGTAAGCCACCGCGCTGCTCGATCCACTCCTACGACAGCGAGGCCTGCGAATGCTGCGCGCGTTCTGGTCGTCCGACGAGGGCGCCACCATGGTGGAGTACGCCCTCATGATCACGCTCGTGGCGCTCGTCTGTCTCGCCGCCATAGGACTTCTCGGCGGCAGCGTCAACGGCGTCTTCAGCGGGGCCGCGCTGTTGGCGGCGCTCTGATTCCGACGATGCAGTCGTGGAGCGTATTCGCGGGTCCGGCGCAGAGCGCCGTTGCGGGGGCGGCCTTCGTGCTGCTGCTCGGAGCGGTCTGTGTGTCGGACCTGCGGACACGCCGCATCCCTAACAAGCTCGTTCTTGTGATCGCGGTACTCGGGACCCTATATTCGGTCGCCGCACTCCCCGTGCTGCCCGGCCTGGCGAAGGCGCTCGGCGGGCTCGCGGTCGGGCTGGCGCTCTGGTTCCCGTTCTACGTCCTCCGCATGCTCGGGGCGGGCGACGTCAAGTTCTTCGCGGCCGCGAGCACCTGGATCGGCGCGTCCGCGGCCCTGCAGGCCGCGCTCCTCTCGGCCCTGCTAGGCGGCGCGCTCGCCATCCTCTGGCTCGCCGGCAGAGCCGGGTGGCAGCTCCTCGGGCGGCAGCGGGCCGCCCACGCCGCCCGGACCCAGGCGCTCGGCCCGACCGAACCGGCGGCACCTGCCGGTGGCAAGCTCCCGTACGGCGTCGCCATGGCCGCGGGGCTCGCCCTCGTGTTCTGGTTCCCCGGATTCCTGCGCGCGGCCTGATCGGCCGCGCCCCTAGGCCCTACCGAGGATCCCAGATGATGACGAGCAGAGCGAGAGGCTTCGGCCGCAGTGAACGTGGCGCCGCAATGGTCGAGTTCGCCATCGTCCTGCCGCTGCTCGTCATGTTCGTCGGCGGCATCGTGGACCTCGGCCGCGCCTACAAGCTCTACAACAACCTCGCCGCCGCCGTGCGCGACGGGGCGCGGTACGGCGCCTCGCTGCAGCCGCCCGTCCCGGCCCAGATCATCACGCGCGTGAACCAGGTGTTCGCCTCGTCCGCCGGCGCCTCGCGACCGGCGCCCAACGCGACGGTCACGCTGAACAACCAGCAGGTCGTGGTGACGGTCGCCGGCTACGCCTACGACCCGCTCACGCCGTTCGTGCCGACGCAGGCGCTCAACTTCAACGTCTCCGCGACCTTCCGCCGCGAGGACGTGCCATGAGCGCCCGCCGAGCCGGGGCCCGGCGGCGCGCGCTCTGCGCGCGCTTCGCGCGCTCGGAGAGCGGCGCGGCGATGGTGGAGTTCGCGATCGTCGCCCTGATCCTCTTCTCGTTCGTCTTCGCGATCATCGACTTCGGGCGGGCGCTCTTTCTCTACAATAACCTGACGAACGCGGCCCGCGAGGGGGCCCGCTTCGGGGCGACCCAGTTCGGCCCCGGCGGCCCCTGCGTGACCGCCCAGGCGGCGATCATCGAGCGCACGACGAGCCGGATCCGCGAGTTCAACAACGGCGCCGCCGCGAACCCGGCGCAGTACGTGAGCGTGAGCTGCCTGCCGCTGATGGCGGGCGTCCCCACGCGGATCACGGTGTCGATCAACAACTACCCGTTCGACGCCCTCACCCCCCTCCCGCAGCTGCAGGCGCTGACGCTCGGGACCGCGACCATCCCCATCAGCTCGGTCGTGCGGTTCGAGGGGGCGGCGGACATGTCGCCGTGAGCGGGGCGGGCATGGCGAGGCGCGGCAGGCGTGGCAGCCGTGACGGCCCGTACGCCGCGAGCGTCGAGAGGCAGGCATGACGACGTGCGGGCAGCATTCGGATTCGGACTTCACCCCGGTGGCAGATCATGGCAGCTGAGCGTCGCTATCAAATGGTGTTTCTCTCCGCGATCGTGGTGGCGGTCCTCGCCACGTTCGGCGTCTACCGCGTGCTCCAGCAGAGCCGTGAGAGCAACCGCATCCCCATGGTGCCGGTGCTCGTGGCCGCGAACGACCTCGGCGAGGGACGGCGCATCGAGCGGCTGGACGTCACCGTGGGGCAGTGGCCGGCGGCGTCGGCGCCCGCGGGCGCCTTCGCCTCCCCCGACTCCATCATCGGCCGGGTCACCCGCATGGCGGTGTTCAAGGGGGAGCCGATCGTCCCCGGCCGCCTCGCCCCGCCGGGCACCGGCCCGGGGCTCGAGGTCAAGATCAACCCCGGCAAGCGCGCCATGGCCGTCAAGATCAACGACGTCGCCGGCATCGCGGGGCTCATCCAGCCCAACAGCCGCGTGGACGTCCTCGTCACGCTCAAGGAAGAGGACCAGGAGAAGAACCGCCAGCGGGCGAAGGTGTTCATGAGCAACATGCGCGTGCTCTCGGTGGGCACGCAGGTGGAGCGCGGCTCGGACGGGAACCCGATCCAGGCCACCGTCGCCGCCCTCGAGGTCACCCCCGACGAGAGCGAGCGGCTCGCCGTCGCCGCCAACCAGGGGACCATCCAGCTCGTGCTGCGCGGCTACGGCGACCCGGACTCGATCAAGACCAAGGGCGCGACCTCGACGGACGTCTTCTCCCAGCTCGCTTCGGGCCCGGTGGCGCAGCGCACCAGCGCGCCACGTCGCTCGTCCGGGCCGCGCCGTCCCGCGCCGGCTTCGGTCGCCGCGCCCGCCCCGCCGGTGGTGGCGGTCCAGCCCCGCCGCGCGGACTCCACCGTCGTCCGCGTCTTCCGCGGCGACAAGGTCTCGCAGCAGAAGTTCGAGAAGCCCGCCACGGCGGAGAACGGCTCCTCCACCGGCACGCCGTAGCGGCCGGAGCGCGCAGTCGGCGGCCCGCAGGCGGGGCCGCCGCGTCGTACCGCACCACCGCAGCTACCACCGCAGGTCGCAGCACCGTCGTCGCAGCACCGTCGTCGCAGCACCGTCGCGTCGTCTGGCCCCAGGCAGGGGGCGAGTCATGACAGGTCGTTCAATCATCAGAGGAGAAAGTCTTGAACTGGTCCGCCCGTCCTCGGCGCGGAGCTCTCTGGCTGGCCGCGTGCTGCCTGAGCTTCGCACTCGCAACACCCGGCCGCGCACAGACGACGGACCGCGACATTCTTCGCGTCGACCTCTCATCGGGGCGCTCGTACCCGATCCAGACCGTCGTCCCGGTGACCAACGTCTCGGTCGCCAACCCCGAGGTGGCCGACGTGGCCGTCGTCGGTGAGCGGAACGTGGTCATCAACGGCCGCGCGCCCGGGGAGACGGACGTGATCCTCTTCCAGAGCGACAACCAGCGGCGCCACTACCGCGTGGCGGTGCGCTCCAGCACCACGGACCGCCAGCAGGTGGTGCTCGGCGTCAAGATCGCCGAGCTGCGCAAGGACGCGCTCCGTCAGTTCGGCGTCAGCGCCGTGGCGCGCGACCTCTCCGGCGAGCGCCTCATCCGCGGCGGGCAGGGGCGCTTCAACACGGACGACCCGTTCAACCTGGAGACGGGCGCCATCGACGTCCCGAACGCCCAGTTCTTCACCCTGCTCACCGACTTCGGCACGCGCGAGCTGCTCGCCCTCATCGAGGCCGAGGAGCAGCGCGGCACGGCGCGCATCCTCGCCGAGCCGAGCCTGGCGGTGGCCAACCGCGACTCGGCGAGCTTCCTCGCCGGCGGCGAGCTGCCCATCCCGATCGTGCAGGGGCAGGCGGCGACCAACAACATCACCATCCTGTTCAAGGAGTTCGGGGTCCGGCTCAAGTTCCTCCCCGAGATCCTGAACGACACGCTCGTCAAGCTGCGCGTGGAGCCGGAGGTGTCGAGCCTCGACTACGGCAACGCGATCACCATCTCCGGCTTCCAGATCCCCGCCTTCCGCACGCGGCGGGTGAACAGCACGCTGGACGTCCGGCGGAACCAGAGCATCGTCATCTCCGGGCTGTTCAACAGCGAGCGGGAGCGGGTGCGCACCGGCATCCCGTTCCTGAGTCAGATCCCGATCCTGGGCATGCTGTTCGGCAGCACGCGCTGGCAGAACAACGAGACCGAGCTGGTGATCGTCGTCACCCCCGTGGTCTACGACCCGCTGCGCCCGCGCCCGCAGGACGCGCCGCGCTTCGCGCCCGACACCACGCTCCCCGCCCGTGAAGTCCTCCAGCATCGCCTGGCTCCGTCGGCCGGGCAGCGCCCCGCCCGTCAGCCGTAGAGGAGTACGAGGACCATGCAGAGGAAGGCACTCATCGTCTCGGGCGCCGCGGGCCCGCAGGATGTCGCGAACGGCGTGCTGCAGCGGTTCGGGTTCGCCCCGGCCGTCTCGGCGCTGAGCGTGACGGACGCCGCCGGCCGCCTGCGCACCGAGAAGTACGACCTGATCGTGATCCCGCTCCAGGGGCTCGACCAGCACGAGCTGAACGCCCTCGAGCGCGAGGTGCGCCGCTACCCGGGCACCTGCATCATCGGCACCGCCGCGCAGAGCGACCCGGAGCTGATCCTGCGCGCGATGCGCTCCGGGGTGAACGAGTTCCTCCTCTACCCGCCCGAGGCGACCGACCTCGCCACGGCCATCGACCGCCTCACGCGGCGCAGCCACGTGGACAGCAAGGCGGGGACGACGATCGCGGTGTACAGCGCCAAGGGCGGGCTCGGGACGACGAGCGTCGCCGTGAACCTCGCCTTCGCCCTCGCCAAGGGGCGGCCGGACGGGCGGATCGCGCTCGCCGACCTGGTCGCCAGCGGCGGCGACGTGCGCGTCATGCTGAACCTGCGCCCCACCTACGACATCGGCGACCTGGTGCCGAAGGTGGACCAGCTCGACGGCGAGCTCCTGCACTCGATGCTCACCCCCTGCGCCGGCGGCGTCTGGGTGCTCCCGGCGTCCGAGGACGAGGAGGCGGTGGACGGGCTCGACGCGAACGCCACGACCAAGATCCTCGAGAACCTGCGCGCGCAGTTCTCCCACACGGTGATCGACTGCGAGCACCACATGAGCGAGCGGACGCTCGCCGCGCTCGACATCGCCGACCGCATCCTCGTCGTGACGCAGCTCTCCGTGGCGGCGCTCCGCAGCACCCAGCGCACGCTCTCCCTGCTGCGCCGGCTGGGCTACTCGGACGAGAAGGTGCAGGTGCTCGTGAACCGGCACCACAGCGGCGACGTGGTGAGCGTCACGGACGCCGCGCAGGTGCTCAAGCGCGAGGTGTTCTACAGCCTGCCGAACGACTACCAGACGTCGGCCGCGGCGCTCACGCGCGGCGTGCCGGTGCTCACGCACGCGGCCGGCTCCCTGCTCGCGACCGGCTACGGCGGCCTCGCCGGCCACGTGAGCGGCGACCAGCCGGCCGTCGGGAACGGCAAGAAGAATGGCGCGACGAACGGCGCCTCGGGCGGCTCGCGACTGAGCCGCATCTTCAGCATCGGGAGGAAGTGATGTCCGGCTCACTGCGCGACCGCCTCATGGGGCGAACTCCGACGCCGCTCACCAACGCCACGGTCCGCTCGGGCGAGACGTCCGGCGGCAACGGCCACGGCGTGAACGGCAACGGTGCGGTGCGCCCCAACGGCACCGCCGCGGCCTCCACCGACGCGCAGGGCTCCAACATGCTCATCTCCCGCCGCGACGTGGGCGAGACGGGGATGAGCCAGATGGAGCAGCTCAAGGTCGAGCTCCACCGGCGCCTGATCGACCGGCTGGACCTCGAGGCGCTCGAGCGCATCGAGGACCAGAACCTCGTCACGCTCCAGATCCGCCAGGCCGTCACCGAGCTGCTGCGCGGCGAGGCGACGCCGCTCAGCCAGGCGGAGCGCGAGCAGGTCATCGAGCAGATCGTCTACGAGGTCACCGGGCTCGGGCCGATCGAGCCGCTGTTCCGCGACAAGACGGTCACCGACATCCTGATCAACGGCCCGAAGAACGTCTACATCGAGCGCGGCGGGCGGCTCTCGCGCGCCCTCGTCAGCTTCCGCGACGACGCCCACCTGCTCGCGGTGATCGACCGCATCGTGAGCCGCGTCGGCCGCCGCGTGGACGAGAGCTCGCCGATGGTGGACGCGCGCCTCCCCGACGGCTCGCGCGTCAACGCCATCATCCCGCCGCTCGCCATCGACGGCGCGGTGATGTCGATCCGGCGCTTCGGCGCCGAGATCACGATGCAGAACCTGGTGGAGAAGGGCGCCCTCACCGACGAGATGGCGATGCTCCTCGCCGGCTGCGTGCGCGCCCGGCTGAACATCCTCGTCTCCGGCGGCACGGGCTCGGGCAAGACGACGATGCTCAACGCGCTCAGCTCGTTCATCCCGGTGCACGAGCGCGTGATCACCATCGAGGACGCCGCCGAGCTCCGGCTGCAGCAGGACCACGTCGTCCGCCTCGAGACGCGCCCGCCCAACTCCGAGGGGCGCGGCGAGGTGCTCGCCCGCGACCTGGTGAAGAACGCCCTCCGCATGCGCCCCGACCGCATCATCGTCGGCGAGGTGCGCGGCGCCGAGGCGCTCGACATGCTCCAGGCGATGAACACCGGCCACGAGGGCTCGCTCACCACGATCCACGCCAACTCCGCGCGCGACGCCCTCTCGCGCATGGAGACGATGATCCTCTTCTCCGGCACCAACCTGCCGAACAAGGCGATGCGCGAGCAGATCTCGTCGGCGCTCGACGTGATCGTGCAGGCCTCGCGCCTCTCGGACGGCAGCCGCCGGATCATGAGCATCACCGAGGTCACCAGCATGGAGGGCGAGGTGATCACGATGCAGGAGATCTACCGCTTCCGCCGGCGCGGCATCTCCCCGGAGGGGAAGGTGATCGGTCAGTTCGAAGCGACGGGCGTGCGCCCCGTGTTCCTCGACCGCCTCAAGATCGCCGGCGTCGAGATCCCCCCGCACCTCTTCGCCGACAAGTAGCCGCCCATGATGCTTCTCGTGCTCGCCGGGGTCTTCCTCGGCACGATCCTGCTCGTCGTCGGCGTCTTCGTGGGGCTGAACCGGCGCCGCCTCGAGGAGAGCGACGTCCTGCGCGAGCGCCTCTTCGGCGACATGAAGGGCGAGGCGCAGGCGGCCAGCATCGCCATCTTCAAGGACGCGCAGCGGGCCAGCAGCCTCTCCTTCCTGAACAAGCTGCTGGAGGGGCGCAACTTCACCTCCGTGATGCAGGCGGAGCTCGACCGCGCCGGGTCCACGCAGACGGTCGGCACGTTCGTGCTCACCGTGGCGGTGAGCGCCGCCCTCGCCGGCTTCCTCGGGTCGCGGCTCCTCACGCCCCTTTTCGGCGCCGTGCTCGCCGCCCTCGGCGCGCTCATCCCCTTCCTCCTCATCAAGCGGAAGCAGGCGGCGCGCTACAAGAAGTTCGAGGAGCAGCTCCCCGAGGGGATCGACATGCTCGTGAACGCCATGAAGGCCGGCTACTCGCTGCAGGCGGCCATGAAGTTCATCGGCGACGAGCTGCCGGCGCCCCTGGGGCCGGAGTTCAGCCGCTTCTACGACGAGCAGCGGCTCGGCGTGGACGTGCGCGCGGCGCTCCTCCACCTGCAGGAGCGGGTGGACACGCTCGACCTCAAGATGTTCGTGACGGCGCTGCTCATCCAGCGCGAGACGGGCGGCAACCTGGCCGAGATCATGACCAACCTGTCGTCGCTGATGCGCGAGCGCGCGGCGATCCGCGGGCAGATCGACGTGCTCACCGCGGAGCCGCGCATGTCCGCCATCGTGCTCACCGCCCTCCCCGTCGTCATCTTCGCCATCATCAACGTGCTCAACCCCGAGTACGTGCTGCCGCTCTACACGACGCCGGCGGGCCGGATGCTGCTCGTCTACGCGGTGATCTCGTCGGTGATCGGCTACATCGTGCTCAAGCGCATCGGGACCATCGAGGTATAGTCGGCCATGCCCATCGAAGTCCTCCTCCTGATCGGCATCATCGTGGTCGCCGCGGGCGTGGCGGCGTACGCGCTCGTCACCGAGCGCCAGCGGCGCACGGTGCTCGACCGCGCCGGCGGCTTCGGCGACAGCGTCATCCTGCTCCGGCCCAAGCAGGCCGGGCTCGGCGAGCGGCTCTCGAAGTGGGTGGCCGCGCGCATGCCGCAGTCGTGGGCGGCCAAGGGCGACATCGCCAGCACGCTCGTGCACGCCGGCTTCGACGGCGCGGCCGCGCCCGCCGTCTACGGCGCCATCCGGATGGGGCTCGCCGGCGGCCTGCCGGTGCTCGCCTTCCTGCTGATGCCGCGCTCGAACGTGCTCTACTTCGTGATGGCCGTGCTGCTGGCGGCCTTCATGGGCCTCATGGGCCCGCCGGCGGTAGTCGAGAACCTCGCCCGCCGCCGGCAGCACAAGATCACCCGCTCCCTGCCGGACTCGCTCGACCTGCTCGTGGTGTGCGTGGAGGCGGGGGTGAGCCTGGACGCGGCGATCCTGCGCGTGGCGCGCGAGATGGGGCCGTCGCACCCGATACTCTCGAGCGAGCTCCTGACGGTGAACCGCCGCATCAACGCCGGCATCCCGCGCGAGCAGGCGATGCACGGCCTCTGGCTGCGCACGGGCGTGGAGGAGCTGCGCGCCCTCGCCGCCAACATGATCCAGAGCGAGAAGTGGGGCACCTCGATCGCCACGGTGCTGCGCGTGTTCGCCGAGACGCTGCGCCGCAAGCGGAAGCAGGCGGCGGAGAAGCAGGCGGCCACGGCGCCCCTCAAGATGATGATCCCGATGGCGATCTTCATCTTCCCGACGATCTTCGTCGTGCTCCTCGGGCCGGCGATGATCAAGATCACCGCGATGTTCGGCGGCATGAAGCAGTGATGCCGGCGGCGCGCGAGCCCGCGAGCGACGACGCTCCGGCCGCGGCCGCCAGGCAGACGACGGATACACACCGGAAGGGATCACTCATGCGGAGAGCGCGCGGGGCAGCGAAGCGACTGCGGAACCGCCAGGGCGTGACGATCGTGCTCGTGGCGATCCTGCTCGTGGTGATGGTCGGGATGGTGGGCGTGGGGGTGGACTTCGCCCGCATGTACGCCTTCAAGACGCAGCTCAAGACGGTCACCGACGCGGCGGCGATGGCCGGCGTCATCGAGCTCGCGAAGGGGCGCCGCGCCGCCACGGAACCGCAAGACCTCGCGCTCCTCCAGGCGCCGATGAACAACGTGGAGGGCGCGGGCACCGCCCAGGTGGTCGGCGCGGACGTGGACGGGGTGCAGTGGGACTTCGCCACGCGCACCGTGGTCGCGAGCTTCGGCGACAACTACGCGGCGCCGGCCGTGAACGCCGTCCGCGTCGTCGGCCGCTACCCGGCCACCTACACCTTCGGCCAGGTGTTCGGCATCACCACCTCGGTGCTCGTGGACACGACCGTCGCCGCCCTCGGCGGCGTCGGCGTCCAGGACTGCCTCAAGCCGTGGGCGGTCTCCTACCAGACGCTCATCGACGTGCTGTACCCGCCCGCCGGGACCAAGGGTGTCGCCTACAACCTCACGCCGCAGGACATCGCCGACCTCACGAGCGACTCCACCGGCAACCAGGTGGACCTGCTCCAGGGCGTGGGCGACCCGGTCACGCCGGGGAACATCGCGCAGGTGGTGACCTACACGCCCGAGTACGGGAACGGCAACGCCGCGTACAAGGACGCGATCCGCGGCCCGGGGTGCACCGACATGCCGATCGGCCCGGGCACCTGGCTCGACACCGACCCGGGCGGCGGCGCCGGCCAGACCGAGAACGCCCTCAAGGACTTCTGCACCGACAACGGCGGCGCCGTGAACCGCTCGCAAGGCTTCGACTGCGTGGGCCACCCGCGCGTGAAGCTGGCCATGTGGGACATTAACAACGGCGCGTCGGGCAACAACCTGGATTACCGCGTGAAGTACGTCGGCGTCTTCGCCGTCACCGGGTTCACGAAGGCCACCGGCCAGCCGGGCACCAACCCGGACCAGGTCCACGGCTTCTTCACCGCCATGTCCACCGAGGGCGGCTTCACCGGCGCGACCGGCGCCACGTTCAAGGGCGCGATCGTCTACTAGACCTAGCCGCCATCCCGAGATGAGAGCCGAGGAAGCCGAGCACCAGGAGCCGCCCGTGGGCACGCCGGCGTCGTACGCCCCGTCGCACGACGACGGGGTGTCCGACCGGCTCGGCGCGCTCGTCGGCGACCGGTACGAGGTGCACTCCGTCCTCGGCGAGGGGCCGGTGGGGCTCGTGTTCCGCGCCCGCGAGCGCGCGTCGGGGCGGGAGGTGGCGGTCAAGCTGCTGGCGATCGACCCGGACGAGGCGATCGCCGCCTACGAGGGCGCGCGGCAGCTCGAGCGCGTCTCCGAGGCCGTTGGCCACCCGCGCGCGGTGGTGCCGCACGTGGCCGACCCGATCGGGAGCACGGTGTTCTGCACCACGCCGTTCCTCCCCGGCGGCAGCGTGGAGACGCTGCTCGCGGCCCGCGCGCCGCTCCCCTTCGACCGCATCGTCGCCATCCTCGCCGACGCGGCGGAGGTGCTCGACCGGGCGCACGAGCGCCGCATCCTCCACGGCGGGCTCAAGCCGAGCAACCTGCTGCTCGACGCCGAGGGGCGGGTGCACGTCACCGACTTCGGCGTCGCGTCGATCTTCGGGCGGAGCGGCGCCGCGCGCGCGCCGGGCGCGGACGCCTACGTGGCGCCCGAGCAGTGGCGGGGGCAGCGGGTGAGCGGGCAGGCCGACCAGTACGCGCTCGGCATCATCGCCTACGAGCTGATCACCGGCCGGCGCCGCGCGGACGCCCACAACGTGGAGGGGATCGCGGTGCTGGAGCCGCTCGAGGTCAACTCGTTCGGCCCGCTCCGCCCCGACCTCGGGATGCACGTGAACTCGGCGCTCGCCCGGGCGATGAGCGCCGGCACCGCCAACCGCTTCGCCACGGCGAGCGAGTTCGTCGCGGCGCTCGCGGGGCGCTCGGGCGCGGCGGCCGGCGAGGACGGCCCGCGGAAGCAGGGGTTCTTCCGCCGCGAGCTCGTCGTCGCGGTGGGCGTCGCCCTCCTCGTCGCCGCGCTGTTCGCCGTCCTCCTGCTCAACGAGGGCGTGCAGCGCTCGCTCACGAGCGCGGCGCGCGCGGCGGAGGTCGAGGTGAGCGAGGCCGACCTCCCCGGCGTGTCCCTCCCCGACGTCAGCGGCCTGCTGCCCAGGAGCATCCCGTCTCCCAGGCTGAAGCTGCCGAGCCTGGGCGGCGGCGCGGTGGCCTCGGCCGCGCCCCCGAGCACCGGCGGCACCACGGGCGGGCGGGTGGACGGCCCGTACTTCAGCTCCACCGGCACGCGCGGCGCGGGCGGCGGCACGGGCGGGGGGGGCGTCCCGGCGTCCACCGCCAACCGGGGCACCACCGCCGGCTCGGGCGCCGGCACGGTGGGCGCGGGCACGGCCGTCGCGGCCAACCGGGGCACGGCCACCGGCTCGTTCGCCACCACCGGGGCGGGGACGTCGGTCGCCGCCAACCGCGGCGGCG
>Ga0307406_10001524_pt1 | contig 12798 bp, 7 predicted proteins | sample 322Cmetagenome_3_FD_203706 | JGI IMG/M metagenome (GOLD analysis project Ga0307406, IMG submission 203706) | Maize rhizosphere microbial communities from greenhouse at UC Davis, California, United States - 322HYB-C-2 | ecosystem: Host-associated > Plants > Roots > Rhizosphere > Soil | place... | reverse complement strand
AGCTGCTGCTGGCCGAGCCCGCCAACCAGGACATCATTGCCCAGTTCGGCCCACCCTTGCGCGCCCTGAACACCGACACCGACGTCGGCCAAGGCATCCTCGCGCGCTTTGGCCCAGACCTGGGCGCTCGCCTGACCCAGTTGCAAGAAGCGCACAACGCCGTGCGCGGGCAATTCCTGCAGGCCCTGGACCAAGCCCAGCAAAACCCCGGCCCTGATGTCGCGGGCAGCGAACTGATTGCACGGCGCTCCAGCGGAGGCGATGCCGAGCACATCACCGAGCAGACGCTCTACAGCGTCACCCACCCGCCCAGCGCCAGCCAGGCCAGCGACCTCCAAGCCATTGAAGCCCAGGCGTTCACCGCTGGCGGGCAGCCTCAGAACCTCTGGCGACTGAGCGACCCCGCCGAGTTCGCCAAGGCCTACGCCAACGGCGACAGCCCCGCACAAAAAGCCTTTGCCCAACTGCACGGCAAAGAGCCCCTGCAGTTCCATGCCGCCGTGCGCACCGGAGAAACCGACGCAGGCCCCCAGATCACTCCCGCCTACTACAGCCTGGGCGAGAACCAACTGGTGCTTGGAGGCCCCACCGTCACGGAGACCGGCAACCCCGGGCCCTGGGCGGCCAGCACCTGGCAAGCCACCCAGCTCACCCCCGAACAAAACCGGGATCTGATCAACAAGGAATACCTGTGGTTTGACCCTGTCAACGGCTGGAGCACGGACCTGGCCAACAACATCCGGCAAAGCAGCAACTTCCTGGACAAGGCGCTGCCCATGGTGTTTGCAGGCGTCATGACCTTTGCCACCGCAGGCGCCTTTGGCATCACCGCCGCCAGCGCCAGCACCAGCCTGGGCCAGACCATGGCGCTGGGCGCCATCAGCAGCGCCACCCTGCAGCTGACCACCGGGGGCAAGATTGATCTGGGCGAGCTACTGCGCTCGGCGCTGACCGCCGGGGTGAGCTTTGGGGTGATGAACGCCACAGGCATGAACGAGCTGCTGCAAGGCGGCGATCTGGCCACGCGCAGCCTGGGGCACCTGGGCAAGGCGGGGCTGCAAGGCCTGCTGCAAGAAGCCACGGGGGGCAAGTTCAAGGACGGCCTCACCAACAGCTTGCTGGCCAGCGTGGCAGGCGAAGTGGGCAAGAGCCTGGAGGGGCAGATCGCAGAGCTCAGCAAGAACGAAGGCCTGAGCGTGCAAGAAGCCAGCATGCTGCGCCTGATTGGCCGGGCGGCCAGCAGCGCAGTGAAGGTTGCGGGCAGCGCTGACCCGGCGGCGGGGTTTGCTGGCGAGTTTCTGGGGAGTGTGCTGGGCGACGGGCTCCAGGGTGCGCAGGAGCAAAGCCAAAGTCAGAACTCAAGCCAGGCAGAGCAACAGGGCGACAGGCCCTCCAGCGACTGGGTGACGAACCTGGGCCCTAGTGAGGTGGATGCGCAGGGGCTGGGCCTGCGGCCAGGGCTTGGGGGACTGGGCGTGCGGGTTTCAGACGAAGGGCTGTCTGGCTGGAGCGACGAGATCGACGGCGGGATAGTCCTGAACGGCAGCATGGCTCCTGACGCGAGCGTCATCACCGAGGCAGTAGTGGGCAAAGGCCAAGGCCCACTGGCCGCGCTGGCTGCTGCGGGGCTGGATGCACAGCAGCAAAGGGTCGCTTACGGACAACTGCTGGCCAGCGGTCAGATCCAGCTCAACGCGCAGGGCGTGCCCATCGTGCAGCCGGGGCAGGTGCTGCAGTTTGATCTGTCGGACACGAGCGCGGCGCAGTGGGGCGGGCGGGCGATTGAGCACGAGAGTGCGGGGCGTATTGCGAGGGACTTGGCTGAGCAACGCCAGCATCTGGATCGTAACGATGCCCAGCTTCAGCAAGACGTAGCACAGCAATTTGCTTCGGGAGTGGACAGTGCACGTTGGGCTGCCAAGCCTCTGGCGGAGCAAATACCTACAGGTCCAGCGCGATACACGGTACCTCCCGACCCATCACAAACAGAGGGCTTAGCTGGTCAACTTCTGGACCACTTGGATCGCTTCAACAACTCACCAATCGGAATGGCGCTTCAAGGCCTGCCGCCCGAGGGCTTGGCAATCGGTGGAATCCGCGCTGGGCTGACCTGGCTTGGGAAGACTGACAAGGTCGTTGACTCGTTGCAGGTTGAAAATAGTTTGGCTAGCAGCTTTGACAATGTTGAAAAAACCGTCGGCTCAATCGGTTTTGGTTCGCTGAGAAGTCCTAGTGAATTGATGGGCGTTGAGCCGGCATCCAAAGAGCTTCTGGCTGCGGTCGGGGCAAAGCGCTCTTTGATCATCGCAAGACCAGGATCGGAAGAACTGCGGATGCTGGACTATTTCGGAGCTGAAGCTTCCGTGGGGGGGGTGAAGAACTCGAGCATCCTCCTGCGGGAGAATCCTAGTAAGGCGGCATTGCTGGAGGAGTTCTTGCACGGCACGCAGGCACGCCTTGGGATCGTGGACCGCTTAGGCAATAGCGGTTTAGGTAGTGCTGAGACCCATGTGAAGGATTTCATGATGCGGCATCGACAGATGCTCGGTCTGAGTGATGAGGATGTCCGCATCCTTAAAATACTGCGCGACAAGGGACTATGACTATGAGACAGGAATTATTGATTCGTGAAGTCTTTCGCTTCAGTAACGGAACAACGGTTTTGGCTTGTCAGGGCGCTACGATTTCGGATAGTTTCGCTGGTCGCAAGGCCCGGCTGGTGGTTGATGGACAACCTCGCCAGAGCATCTCGCTGGCCAGTGAACGCAGTATGCTCAATCAGACGACACACATCAATCAACGCGCGCTGGAAACGCTTGACAGAGTGGACATCGGTCCAGAAGAGGTGCGAAGCGGTCTATGCCGCCTCGTTCTAGACTGAGCTTGCGAGATTTGATGTTAGAAATTTGCGCTTCATGAGCGTTACCGTTTCCAGCGCCAAGCCCCTGTTGCACCAAGTCCTGCAATAGCTTTGTCACGACAAACTAAAGGTGGAATCTGTCAGATTTTTTCTGCCAAGCACTCCATGCCACCAAGAGGCACAAACCCCCACAAGGCCCATCAAACCATCCGAGCCGCTGCTTCAAGTTCCCAAGGCCACCACCAAGTGGTTGTCCAGCCGCGCACCTTGCAGGCTGGGTCCATGCGGGTGGCTGACGGGGGCTGGGGCTTGGACGTTCTGCAGGCTGGCGTTCAAGCCACCCGCCCACAGTGCGCCGCCGTGCGCTGCTAGCGCACACACCTCGGGCAGCGGTACAAGCTCCGACCATTCATCTTCTGGTGTGTAGGTGGCGATGCCGTTGGTACGGGGGCAGCTCACGGCCCAGCAAGCCAGCGCAGCAAGCCAAGGCATGAGTCCCGAGCGGGCCGCTGAGATCTACATACGATACGGAGGACACTCTGCCAGCTACGCAGGCTTGGAGCCCACTTGGAGCGGCCGCATTGGTGGACATACCAGGGGGTGCGGTAGACGCCCTGGGCAACCCCACCGGCATGCCCGAGCAAGTCTGGGCCAGTGACAAACCATCGAGCAGTTGGTCGCAAAGCGTAGGCAATGCACTACAAACCGGCGCCATGCTGATGGATGGAGCTGTGCAACTGGGGGTGAACGTAGTCGTCAACGGCACATGTGGGCTCGCCCTGCCAGCGGCGTCATGGCCCTGCCAGCAGCAGCCCTGATGGGGCCAGAGACCTACACCGCCATCCAGGCGGACCTGCAAGGGATGTCCTGCATACCCCTCGCGAGGTGGTGATAGCGCGGGGTCGGGGTGGGCCACAAGGCATCTTTTTGCAGCCAATAGCCATGCTATTGGCAAGAGAAGCAACGCAGTGGACCGCCCGAAGCCGTGCTATCACGGTCCGCATGGAGTGATGCAGGACATCCATAGGCCCCAGGCAACCGGTTGTTCGCCCAACCACGGGCGGCTTTTGGACGTGGCATCCAATCTGTAGGGGGTGCTTTTAGCCGCCAGCCGCGCAAATGCCACCCTCCCGAATTGCAATCAAAAGAAACATTCTTTGCACCCTCCCCAGAGCGCTGTAACACCTGTGTTGCGTAAGCGCGAAAGCGCAGGCCGACGCCGCCTGAGGCTTGCTGTAATCCCGCGCTGGGCTGCCCCGTCAGGTTGAACTGGTGGGCATCAGGGAGGGGCAGCATTTCAGCAACCTCTGGATCAAAAACTATTCATGAATAAATACCAAATAACCCCTTTGGCTCTGGCAACGCTGCTGGCTTGTGCACCAGCGGCTTGGGCGCAATCGAGTGTGACGATTTATGGCGCTGTGGATGTGGCAGTGGGGAAGTTTTATCAAGCTGATGCTACTCAAATTAAAGAATTCAACACTGGACTACAAAGCTCATCTAGAGTGAATCTGCAAGATAGCTTCGTAGGTTTTCGGGGTGTTGAGGACCTAGGTGGTGGGCTGCGTGCCGGCTTTCAACTAGAACAAAAATTCGATGCCTCTAGCGGTGCAAACGATCCACAAGGTGCGTTTGCGCGCAGTTCTAACGTTTGGCTGGGCGGTGACTGGGGCCGCGTTACCCTTGGACGCGCCATTGCGCCAAGCTACAACGCAATGGCGTCCTGGGACTTAATGGGTATGGGTAACAACTCAATCGCAGTGCGAACTTTCGGTGCTGTAGGTACTGGCGGCCAACGCCAATCTAATCAAATCAGTTACCGTACACCACAAATGGGCGGTTTTGTGATGGAAGCCGCATATGCACCCAAAGAAGATGATCTGAGCAAGGTAGATTTGAGCGCTATTTATATAGCAGGCCCTTTGACTGTGGGTGCAGCTTACAACAAGTTTAGTGGTCTAGATGCCAATTTTGCTTTAGGCGCCAAATACGGCTATCAGAATCTTGAGTTTGCAGGGGCTTACTACCATTCGCGCAACGGTCGCCACTACAACCCCACCACATTGCAGTATGTGTCCAATTCAATTGCTGGTTCCAACGGATTTACCTTAGGCGCAAAAGCCACTTGGAATCAATTCTCGGCCGGCATTGATATCGCACGAGAAACCAAGTCAGAGTACACCATCGGAAATAGCCAGTTCGATGCAAAAAAATATACCAATGTATTACTCAATGGCACGTACGCCTTGTCAAAACGTACAAAAACGTATATCAATTACATGCGTGCAGGCGGCTTCAACAATTATGGCATTGGTTTAAATCATAACTTCTAAATATAAAATCAATATTACCAACCAGTTCTGGTACAAGCTTCTCAATGAGTGACCTTTACTCTGTTGGGATGGCCCCAACGGTCCCGCTTACCCCGCCGCCCGCTGCACCCACAGCGCAGGCAGCGGACCAGCCAGCCGAATCCAGTGGGCCCGGTTTACCTAACGATTTCAATCTACCGCCGGAGCAATCCCCTTTTAACCAAACGCCAGCCTCAAGCCCAAACGGCTCTGGGCCAAACCCTTCTTCTGACACCAGCGGGGTCGGCCCCAACGCTGACACCGGTGGCACCAGCCCCAATGGCGGAAGCAACGGAGCGGGCGGGCCCGATGGCGGCAGCCATGTCGGCAATGGAGGTGGCGGCTCTGCCAGCCAGGATGGCGGTAGCGGTAGCGCTGGGGGTTCAGGCACAGGCGGAATGGGCTCGTCTGGGACGGATTGGCAAGGTGGAAGCGCTGGCGGCCCAGGGGGTAGCCCTGGGCGCTCTTCTGGTGATGGTGGCACGTATCCTTACGGGGGCAGCCGTGGGGATGGCGGGGGCCGGAGCGATGGGCGCACCCCAAGCTCAGGCTCATCACAGAATGGCTATACCGGTGCAAGGTCTGCGCCAGGCAGTTCAGGTGCGGGCGCTGGTGGCAATACCTACCGCGGGGGTGTGCCGGGCAGCCAACTCCCTACCGGGGCGCAGTCTGGCGTTCTGGCTACGGCCATCACGTTGGCGGGCGCATCTGTGACGATCACCGGCACCGGCACCGGCACTGGCTGGAGCGCTGGCACGGCGGTGCCCGGTGGCAGCGCGCTCGGTGGCCCGGGCTACGGCGCGGCGCCTTGGCAGGCGGCGGCAGCTGGCGGTGCGGTGCGCCCGGGGGGCGCGGGTGTGGGCGGTGCCTTGCAGGTTCCGCAAGGTGCCAGCCCGGCTGCGGTGCAGGCGGGCTTTGCCAACCCTCGGGCCGATGCGGCGGCGCAGTCTTTGGCCGAAAGCAATGGGTTCGCGGCGTCCAAAAATATGCAACCCCCGGGGGGGCAGTCACAGACCACGGCAACCACGGTGCAGGGGGCGCAGACGGCGCAGGCAGCCCAGGCTGTGAATACAGGGGCTACGGCAACAGCAGGCACGCGCGCGGACGCCCGCGATGGCGGGGTGTCTGCCGCAGTGGCCGCCGGGCGCAGCAGTGCGCAGGCTGCAGCGTCGCAGCCTGCGGTAGCGCAGGCGCAGGCCGCACTGGCACAGGCTTTGGGGCGCACCCTGGCCGGGCAGATGACGGCAGGTGGGGCTGCGGTGGCCTTGGCACAAGCGCAGTGGGCGCTGCGGGCTGCGCGCTTGGGCGAGGGGCTGGCAGCGGGTACTGCAGGCCTGGGCGCGGGCACTGCGGCGGCGGGTGGCGCAGGGCGAAGCACTGAACCGGCAGCGCGTGGCGCCCGAGCCGATGGTTTGGCTACCGGGCAGCAGGGCCGACCGGAAGGCCGGGGGGCCCGGCCTGGGCAACTGGCCGCTGGCACGGGGGCTCAGGCATTGGGCACCCCTGCCGGGGCAGGCGTGCGCGAGGGGCGGGGCACCGGCAAGCCACTGCTGGCGGGCGAACCGACGGAGATGCCGCAGGCCCTGGCGATGGCTTTGGCGCTGGCCCCCAAGGTGCGGCAACGCGCATCGCAGGACCGGGTGGAGCGGGTGGAGCGCGATACGCCGCGCCATGCTGCGCCGGAGCTGGAGGATGAGGATTTCTGGGATGCCTGGAACGATGCCGATGAAGGCAGCGAGGGTGAACCGGGCGAACCGGGCGATTCGCACAGCGCGGAGGATGTGAGCCGCGAGGCCGCTGCCCAACACTACCGTGCGCTGTGGGTATGGCTGCAGGCCAATGCGCAGCAGGCGCTGCTGCGGGAGCTGGAGGCGGGCCGGTGTGTGTTGGTGCTGGCGCCACCCGATGTTTCACACATGCGGCTGTGGGGGCATGTGCTGCGCCCCAGCGCCCAGCAGCCAGGGCTGGCAGCAGGCGCGGCGGGGCTGGCCTGGCCACTGGTAGCGCGCTGGACCGCCACGATGCCCGCTGATACGCAGTGGCGGGTGTGGCGTTTGCGGCAGGATGTGGATGCAGCGGGCCGGTGGCGACTGGGTGCGTCGCGGCCGGACCGGCACACGCCACAGCTGGTGGTGGAGGGTGCGGCAGCAGAACCCGCCATGGCAGGCCCTGGCGCCGCCGAACGCATTGCGCTGCAGGAGCCGCGCCGCTTGCGCCGCTTGCTGGGCACGCAATGGACGCTGATGGCTTTGCGGGTGCCCGTGCCGCTGGATGGCACCGGCCTGGGTGCGGCGCATGCCGTGCATTCGGGGTGATGGCTTGAGCGGGTCGATGGCGTTGGGCGCTGGGGGCAGCACAGAGACCCCTGGCAGCGGGATCGAATCGCCAGCGCCGTCGGCCGACTGGCAAGGCTGCGCACTGCTGGCGCTGGGCGATGCCATGGCGGTGCTGGATGTCTCGGGCACGGGCAGGGTGCTGTGGCGCAATGCGGCGCTGTGCGCGGCGGTAGCCCACACGCCAACGCCAAAACCCACAGCTGTGGTTGCGATTGCGGCAGACGCGAACGACTGGCCGCCCGTGGGGACCCCGCTGGCGCAGCTGTGCGAGCGGCTGGAGGGCCTGACGGCTGGGCTGTGCGCAGTAGCGCAGTGGCCGGGTTGTGACGAGGGCTGGGCGGGCACGGTGGAGCTGTGTGGTGAGCAGGCCGTGGCTGACAGGGATACGCCAGTGGATGCGCCGGTGGTTGCGCGCGCGCGCCCTGCCCGGCTTGCTCCGGTGGCGGTGCAGCAGGACCTGTGGGCGTTGTGGCTGGGGACCGACAACGGGGCGCTGAACCCGACGCGGCGGCACTTGGAGGACCGTGAGCGGCTGCTTTTCACATCGCACAGTTTGGCCGTGGGCGAGATGGCGACCACGTTGGCGCACGAGCTCAACCAGCCGCTGGGGGCGGTGGGCAATGTGCTGCGGGGCCTGAAGGCGCGGCTGGCATCGGCTGGTGAAAGTTTGCAGCCGCAGATGTTGCCGCCGCTGACGCAAGGGGTGCAGCTGGCGTTGGAGCAGGTGCAGTACGCGGCACGGGTGATTGGCCGGGTGCGGGACTACACGCGCAATCACCAACCGCAACGGGAGCCTCTGGATACGCTGACCTTGTTGCGCAGTAGCTTGGCGCTACTGGATTGGGACCTGGAGCGCCACGGGGTGCAGTGGTCCGTACAGGAGGACGGCATTGAGCAGACGCTGCAGCAGCGCGGCTGGGCGGTGGTGGCCGATGGTGTGATGGTGCAGCAGGTGCTGGTGAATTTGCTGCGCAATGCGATCGATGCCATGGCGACGTCGCCCGCGCACGAGCGGCGTCTGGAGGTCGTGTGCCGGATCGATGAGGTGGACCAGATGCTGGAGATGGCGATCCGGGATTCAGGGTGTGGCATGGAGGATGAGACGGCGGCGCAGTTGTTCATGCCGTTTTTCTCGACGAAACCCACGGGAATGGGTGTGGGGCTGAACATCTGCCGCAGCCTGATTGAACTGCACCAGGGCCGCCTGTGGTTCACGCCCAATACGGACCGGGGTTGCACGTTCTTCGTCGCGCTGCCGTTGGTTGCAACACAGGACACGCAGGATACGCAGGAGCTGGCGGCAGATCGGGCCTGAGCAGGGGGCAGACCTGGCACGAGGAGGGCGGCCATGCAGCCACCTCCCGATTGCGACTGCACCCCAAAGATTTTTGCATGAGGGAGAGATAGACACATGATAGTGGGGCAAGATAGACCGACTACACGAACGCTGTACCTGCTGGATGACAACGCGGAGTTCCGAACTACAGCCCGCTGGTGGTTGGAGGGGGCGGGCTACCGGGTCATGGATTTCGGAGACGCTGCTGCAGCCATTGCGGCCCTGGAACGTCAGATGCAGGTGGGCTCGCTGACTGACAGTTGCCTGCTGCTGGATGTGCGCATGCCGGGGATGTCCGGGCTGCAAGTGCACGATGCGCTGATTGCGCGGGGGATAGCGGGGCCACAGGCGCAGTGGCCGCTGCCTGTGGTTTACATGACGGGGCATGGCGATGTGCCGCTGGCGGTACAGGCCATGGAAAAAGGCGCAGTCACGTTTCTGGAAAAACCGTTTGAAGACAGTGCGCTTGAGCACGCACTGGCCCGGGCGTTTGAGGCCCCGGCTGCGCCACCTCGGCCACCAGCCTGTGCAGAGTTCCAGCGCAGGCTGGCCACGCTGACGGACCGGGAGTCCGAGGTGATGCGAGGGGTGGTGGACGGCAAGATGAGCAAGGAGATTGCTCGGGACCTGAACATCAGCGCCAAGACGGTGGAACTACACCGGGGTCGGGTTCTCGGGAAGATGCAGGCCGACTCTGCGGTGCACCTGACCCGCATGACCATGGCGCAGAGGGTGCTGTAGGCACCTTTGAGCGGGCTGTACAAGGAATGCGAGGCGCTGCACAACGCGCACGGACGGACCGGCAGGGTGTTTCAAGGTCTTCAGCCGCAACGAGTCGCAGGCAGCCGGAGCGCGCGACAGAGGGTCGGGCAGATATTTGGTGCAGGAGGCCAAACTACTCTGATGCAGGATGAAAGAGCGTTGGAAGGCTGTTGATATCCAAGCCCTCGCTACCACCGGACACCATTCTGTGTACCGTTGGCAGCGCCACGCTGGCCACCGTGTGAGAGGCGACTGGCATGTTCAGAACGTCAATGCCTATGTCAGCAGACTGAGCGGATGGACGCAGCGCTTCAAGAGTGTCGCCACGAAGTATCTCGGTTCGTGCCTGGGGTGGTTCAAGATGCTGGATCGGCACACCCCAATGGGCTGCAGCCCGCCCCGATACTGGGCGTGGCCGTGGGAAACCGAGACTTCAGCGGCATTCGCCAGAAGAGTCTAAAAATCGCTCTTTGCGCTTGTCTGATCAGCGCCAGAAGCTATATTTTTGATAGCGATTTCACATTTTCCACGGTCGGTTCTTGCACGCCACCAGCACTCCAACGTTTTCAGCGCCCCGGTCAGGCGGAAGGCACTGGAGGCTTTTCGCCGAATAACCAGTTGCGCTGCGCACCAAACACCGCATCGGGATAAGGTGAACGCCCGCGGCTGCCGTTGTAGCGGCCCAGCGCCATGAACAGGTCGCCCCGCTCGCGCTCGATGTAGTGGCGCAGGATCACGCAGCCAAAGCGCAGGTTGGTCTGCATGTGGAACAGCTTGCCAGGATCGCCATCGCCGATCACCCGTGTCCAGAACGGCATCACCTGCATGTAGCCACGCGCGCCCACGCTGGAGACTGCGAACTTGCGGAATGCGCTCTCCACCTGCACCAGCCCCAGCACGAGAGACACATCCAGGCCCGCACGGGCAGACTCGTACCACACGGTCTGCAAAAACTCGCGGCGCACGTCCAGGTCGGGTTTGCGGCGGCGCAGCCGATCGCTCATCGTGCTGAGCCAGCGCAGGTAGTGAATGCGCGCTTCGGTGGAACGGAATTCGGGTTCGGGCGGCGCGCTGAAGGCGATGGCGGAGGCCAGAGCCGTGCGCACCGAATCCGCCAGGGGCTCTTCAAGCTGCCCCCCTGCCCAGGCGGCCTGAGGCGCCAGGGCCAGCCACGCCACGGGGCACGCGGCGCCGGCACCCAGCAAGGCCCGCCGGCTCAGCCCGGCCCGGCCCGGCTGAGAGGCGCTCTGACTCATGCCGCGAGCCGGCCCTTCACATGGGCCAGGATGTCGGCCACGGCCACCTTGGCGGCGGCGGCGTCGCGGCGGTGCTGGTACTCAACCACGCCCTCCTTGAGGCTCTTGTCGCCAATCGTCACGCGGTGCGGCACGCCGATCAGCTCCCAGTCGGCAAACATGGCACCGGGACGTTCGCCACGGTCGTCCAGGATCACATCCACACCCGCGGCCAGCAGGTCGGCATACAGCTGCTCGGCCGTGGCCTTGACGGCCTCGCTGCGGTCCATGCCCACAGGGCAGACCACCACGGTGAAAGGCGCGATCGCGTCGGGCCAGATGATGCCGCGCTCGTCGTGGTTCTGCTCGATGGCGGCCGCCGGCAAGCGTGTGACGCCGATGCCGTAGCAGCCCATCTCGAAGGGCTGGGGCTTGCCGTTTTCGTCCAGGAACGTGGCGTTCATGGCCTTGGAATACTTGGTGCCAAGGTAAAACACGTGGCCCACTTCAATGCCGCGCTCAATGGCCAGGTCACCCTTGCCGTCAGGCGAGCGGTCGCCCGCCACCACGTTGCGCAGGTCAGCCACGGCATCGGGTTCGGGCAGGTCGCGGCCCCAGTTCACGCCGGTGATGTGGAAGTCGGGTTCGTTGGCACCACAGATCCAGTCAGCCATCACGGCCACCTCGCGATCCACCACGAGCTTGACGGACTTTTTCAGGCCGATGGGCCCCAGGTAGCCGGGCTTGCAGCCGAAGTGGTCTTCGATTTCGGACAGGCTTGCAAAGCGGAAGCCGGCATCGAGCCCCGGCACCTTGGCTACCTTGATCTCGTTCATGTCGTGGTCGCCGCGCAGCAGCAGCAGCCAGACTTGGCTCTTGACGATCTCGCCGACCTCGTTGGTTTCGTCGGTAGCCAATACCAGCGACTTCACGGTGGTTTGCAAGGGTACGCCCAGCAGCTCGGCCACATCGGCGCAAGTGGCCTTGCCGGGGGTGGCCGTCTTGGTCATGGGCTGGGTGGCCGCACCGCGCGGCCCGGCGGGTGCCAGAGCCTCGGCCTTTTCCATGTTGGCGGCATAGTCGCTGGCCGGACAGTAGACGATGGCGTCTTCGCCCGTGGCGGCGATCACCTGGAACTCCTCCGACAGGTCTCCCCCGATGGCGCCGCTGTCGGCAGCGACCGCGTGGTAGGTCAGGCCGAAGCGGTCGAAGATGCGGCGGTAGGCCTGCGCCATGACCTGGTAGCTGGCCTTGGCTGCCGCCTGGTCCTTGTCGAAGCTGTAGGCGTCCTTCATGATGAATTCGCGCCCCCGCATCAGGCCGAAGCGCGGGCGGCGCTCGTCGCGGAACTTGGTCTGGATCTGGTAGAAGTTCTTGGGCAGCTGCTTGTAGCTCTTGAGCTCCTGGCGAGCGATGTCAGTGACCACTTCCTCGCTTGTGGGCTGCACCACGAAATCACGGCCGTGGCGGTCCTGGATGCGCAGCAGCTCGGGGCCCATCTTCTCGAACCGGCCGGTTTCCTGCCAGAGTTCGGCGGGCTGGACCACGGGCATGGTCAGCTCCACGGCGCCTGCGCGGTTCATCTCCTCGCGCACGATGGCTTCCACCTTGCGGATCACCCTGAGCCCCATGGGCATGTAGTTATAGATCCCGGCGCCCAGCTTCTTGATCAGCCCCGCCCGCATCATGAGTTTGTGGCTGACCACCTCGGCATCCGCCGGGGCTTCCTTGAGGGTGGAAATAAAGAATTGGGAGGCTTTCATCGGGACGATATCGGGCAGAACAAGCTGGTCCACTTGCCGCACGCTAGGCGCCGTGCATAATGGACACAGTTTAAAAATTTGGGGTTTGATTATGCTTGACCGGGACGGCTTTCGGCCGAACGTCGGCATCATCCTGCTCAACCAGAAAAACCAGG
>Ga0307406_10001523_pt1 | contig 12799 bp, 14 predicted proteins | sample 322Cmetagenome_3_FD_203706 | JGI IMG/M metagenome (GOLD analysis project Ga0307406, IMG submission 203706) | Maize rhizosphere microbial communities from greenhouse at UC Davis, California, United States - 322HYB-C-2 | ecosystem: Host-associated > Plants > Roots > Rhizosphere > Soil | place... | reverse complement strand
GCGATATCGCACCTCAAACAAAGGTGCGCGAGTGTGTCGCTTTGACGTGTGAGAAAGCGATGAAGCATCCGAGATTTTTCCATGGAGTGGCGGCAGCCGTTCTGGCTTCCGCCTTGTTGCAACCGGTGTGGTCGCGCGAGCCCGTGGGCTCGATCGACGATATACGCAAGCTTGAAGGCAAGATTGCCACCGTAGCTGAGAAGGCGATGAAGGCCACCGTGGCTCTCGTTTCCGAAGAAAGCGGGGCCTCCGGCTCCGGTGTCATCACCTCCGCCGACGGATTAATCCTGACCGCCGCCCACGTCATCGAGGGCGCGGAGCAGGTGCTGGTCGTCTTCCCGGACGGCAAGCAGGTGAAGGGCAAGGTTCTCGGTGCCAACATGTCGAAGGACATCGGCATGGTGCAGATCGAGGAGAAAGGCCCGTGGCCCTTCATGGAGCGCGGCGAATCCAAGCCGCTCGAAGCCGGCAACTGGGTGATCGCGATGGGTCACTCGACCGGATTCGATCCGTCCCGGACTCCTCCCGTGCGCTTCGGCTCGGTGGTCTCGGACGGCCCGGGCAATTTCCTCACCACGGATTGCACGCTGATCGGCGGCGACTCCGGGGGGCCGCTGTTTGACCTCAATGGCAAGATCGTGGGCATCAACTCCTCGATCGGAGATGCCTTGAAGAACAACAACCACGCGGGCGTGGACGGCTTCAAGGAAGACTGGGACCGCCTCGTGGCGGGCGATGTCTGGGGTCAACTCCAGATGGATCCGATGTCGAATTCGGAGCGCGCCGTCATGGGCATCGGACTCGGCCTGCCGGTCCGGGGCGGTGGCATCATCATCGACAGTGTCAGCGAGCACGCGTCCAAGGCCGGCATCCGCCCGGGCGACATTCTCCAGAGCGTGGAGGACAAGAAGGTCCGCGATGGCCGTGCCCTGCAGATCTACCTCGCGAAAAAGCAGGCAGGCGACAAGGTCAAGATCGGCATCCTGCGCGCGGACAAGCCGCTCGAGCTTGAGATCGAATTGAAAAAGAAGAGCGAGATCCAGTGAACGTATCCCTGAGCCCGAACCTGAGAGATTTCCATTTTCGTCCCATCATGAGAACCACTCTTCTTGCGACCGCATTCCACGCCGCTCTGGTGGCTGGCGCTTTCGCTCAGATCCGCGGCGACGTGCCGCTGATGCGCCCGGAGGAAGCGGAAACGGTCCAACGCCAGTCGATGGAGTTCATCGACGCCGTGCGCCCGTCCGTCCGCCCCGTGGTCCCGTCCACCGTGTGGGTGTGGGCGGATACCGGCCGCGGCAAGCGTTCCGTCGCCTACGGCACCATCGTCCAGGATGGCACCAAGGCGCTCACCAAGTGGAGCGAGATCGCCATGGCGCGCGGTCCGATCCAAGTCGTGGGTGGCGATGGCACCACCGCCACGGCCACCGTGATCGGCGTCTATCAGGAGGAGGATCTCGCCTTGCTCCAACTCAAGGGCGCGACTTACACGCCCGTGAAACTCACGGCCCGTGATGCGCCGAAGCTCGGTCGTTTCCTCATCGCCGCGTCGCCGGATGACACGCCGGTTAGCGTCGGTGTGGTGGCCGTCGAGATGCGTTCCTTGCGCGAAAAGGACCAGGCGTTCCTGGGCGTGGTCGCGAATACGGATCCGCCGGGGAAGGGCCTGCTGATCGAGAAGATCGAAGAAGGCAGCGCTGCGGAAGTTGCTGGCCTCAAGGACGGCGACCGGATCCTCGCGATCAATGGCCGCACCGTTGGCAATCTCATCGAGCTCAAGTCCTCGCTTTCCGGCTTCCGCCCCGGCGACCGCGTGGAGATCCGCTATCTCCGCAAGGGTGCCGAAGCTAACGCCAATGCCGAATTGAAGGAGCGGAACGACAACTACCCTGAATTCCCCAATGGCCGCCTGCGCCAGATGGAGCGGATGGGTGCGGACGAGAAAGGCCTGAGCCTGGTGCACGAAGGCTTTCCCAGTGTAATCCAGACCGACCTGCGCGTCGGTCGCGAGCAATGCGGCGGACCCATCGTGGACCTCGACGGGAATTTCGTCGGCATCGGCATCGCCCGTGCCGACCGCACCCGGAGCTTCGTGATCCCGGCCAAGCACGTCGTCGACCTATTGGCCCGCGAGCCTGTGACCCCCGAAGTCGCCCAAGCTGCGATGGAGGAGGAACAGCAAGCGCGTCGCCAACAAGTCGGCCAGAACCTGCCGCGCGATCAACGCGTCCCGCGTGCCATCCCCGCACCACCCGGCGCCGCCGAAAACCTCCGCCAACATCTGGAGGAAATGGAGCGCCTCATGGACCGCATGCGCGCGGAGATGGAGGGGTTGAATGAGTGAGGATCTCTTGTAGCGGAAGGACTTCGTCCTTCCGCTACGAAAAAGTAATCACAAACACACCCGCCGGAACAACTCATCCAACGGCAGCTGCATGCCGATGTAGAAGTCGCCGAATTCGGCATAGCGTGCTGACACTTCATCGAAGCGCATCTCGTATACGATCGACTTGATGTCGATGGTGTCCTTGGCGAGCAGTGTCACACCCCACTCGTATTCATCGAGGCCGGTGGAGCCGGTGATGAGCTGGAGGATGCGTCCCGAATACGTGCGACCGGTGCGGGCGTGGCCGCCCATCAGCTCGCGGCGCGTTTCGTAGGGGAGCGAGTACCAATTGTCCGCGCCGGTGCGGCGCTTGGACATCGGATAGAAACAAATTGCCGGCCAATCCGGCAGCACGGGGTAGAGGCGGTGCTTCAGGTAGTGCGCCATGCGCTCCTCGAATTCCTTCATCGCCTGTTGGAATTCCGTGCTGCCCTCGGTGAGGCCCTTTTCGCCGATCAAGGTATCCGCCGCGTACTGCGCGGAGGTGGTCGTGTATTCCGAGCTCTCGGTCATCGAGAGATACGAATACACCGGGCTGAGGATTTCCGGTCCAAGTGAAAGCGTGAGCTGCTTTTCATAGCCCGTGGCCACTTGCAGGTCCGGCGTGAGCAGCATGAATCCGATGTCCGCCTTCGGCGTCGCGATCGCGAAAGTCAGCAGGTGGGTGTCCTTGGTAGCGCGGATTTCCTGCACCAGTTCGGTCAGGCGGGTCTTCGCCGCGCGCTTCTCGTCATCGCTGAGCAGAGACCACTGCGAGTGGTCGATCTGATAGAAAAGGTGCATCACGTGCCAGCCTTCGCGGGGCACTAGCGGGGAAACATTTGTATCGGACATGATCAACGGCGTTCGGGAAAAATGGGAATCGAGGAAATCTTCTTGAAGGAACTGGCCGGGGTTCCGCCGGGCGGTCCCTCGAGCACGTCGGCAGTCCAGAGTTTGCCCTTGCCGGTGCGGTAGCCTTGGAAATCGCCCTCCTTGAGGAAGCCGTCGGTGGCGGGGAAGCTGACGGTGGCGTTGCCCGTGGCTTCGAAGCGACCGGCACCGAATGACCGGGTGATCGGGTCGCCGATGGGCGCGCCCTCGGCATTCCGGAAGATCACGCGCAGGGAACCACCGCCCGAGTTTGCGGGATCGAGCGTGAGTTCCAGCACCGGAATGATGCCCACCTCACGGCGGGCCACATCGCGATTTTCGCCGGAGCGGACGGGCTCCCGCCAGAAGGTGCTGCCGGAGACGATCTGGGCTAGCTCGCCCTTCAGCGGGTAGTGCGGTCTGCTGTCGGACTCGCGAGTGAAGGAAAGCAGGGTGAAAAAGCGGGTCAGCACCCACACCGAGGCGATCATGGCGACCACGGCGAAGGTCGCAATGCCGATGACCTCGCGGCGGTTCAGCCGCGGGCGGGGCAGGTTCGCTCTCGTGGCCGCCATGGCAGAGCGCGCGCGGTTTTCCCGTGATAGCGTTTTGCCAAGCAGATCCTCCTCAGCCTCGGATTCATCCTCAGCCGCGAGCGGTTCCGGTTCGGCCACCACGGGCGTTTCCACCGGCGGTGCGGGGGCTTTCGGGGCTTTGGGGGCGGCTGTCACCTCGGCGGCCGGGACCACTTCGTCATCGATGGCGCTGGTGAGGGTGACCACCTCGTCTGAGGAGGGGGCCTTTGACCGGGGTGGGGGCGTGGGCTCGGGTGAATCCTCATCCAGCTCGCCGATTTCATCCGAGGGCGCGGGGCGGGCAGTCGGTCGCTTGACCGGCGTGGTGAGGCCGCGCGGCATCGGCGGTTCGATGGTGCCGGTGGGTTCCTCAAGCACGGGGACCGGTTCCTTGCCGGCCGGAGCTGGCGGGGCGGGCTTCGGCTGTCGGGGCCGGACGGGTTGGGCCGTGGCCTCGTCATCGAGGTTCCACAAATCCTCCTCCGTGGTCTCCCGGGAGAGATCCGAAAGGTGCGGGCGATTGCGGCCCGGCAAGCCGGATGGATTGGGTGGTTCCGCGGACATGGCAGAGGGTGGCCCCCGGTTTAGGAACCACGCCCGGACTTGGCCAGTGGAAACCATGGCCGCGCCCACCCGGCCGCCGTGACGGATGGGAACGGAAGCGGGATACGCGAACGGGTTCGAGGGGGCATTTCCGCGCCGGGTCGCCCGGACACTGCCGGGAAACGGCAAAAAGGGATTGCATGCGGGACCCGGCGGCGCGATGCACTCGCCAGCAGCATTTCCTCTCAACGATGGCCGACCGCGAAGACAAGAACCGGGAAAACGTCTCAGGCAAATTCTACGTCGATAGCCAGTGCATCGACTGCGACCTCTGCCGCGAGACCGCTCCCAACAATTTCACCCGCTCCGACGACGAAGGTTACTCCTACGTCTACAAGCAGCCGGAGAACGATGAAGAGCGCGCCCAGAGCCGCGAGGCGATGGAAGGCTGCCCGGTCGAAGCCATCGGCGACGACGGCGAAGATTGATCCGCAAAGCCATGGCCAAGGAATCCCGGCTCGAAGCGATGCGTCGCGCGGTGCTCCGGGAATGGCTGGGCGGCGAGGAGCCCGCGCGCCTCGATGAGCGGCTGCACGTGCCGAAGGAATTCCTTGCCGGCATCCTCAAGGCGGCCGGTGCCACCGAGGGGATCGATGAGGAGCGCCTGCGTGCGATGTGGAAGGAAGTCGCCGGCGATTTCGTCGCGCGCCACGCCACCCCGGTTTCCCTGAAAGGCGGATGCCTCACGCTTCATGTGCTGCAACCGGCGATGCGCTTCCACTTGGAGCAGACGCGCACCGTACTGCTGCAAAAAGTCCAGGAAGCCGCCGGTCCCGGCGTGGTGAAGAGCATCCGCTTCAACGTCGGGTGAGTTTCCTGTAAATTATCGGGGCCCCCAACAATCCGTGGAGGAACATTGTCTTTCTCGTAGATCCCAAAGATGAAACGCACCGTTCAAATTGCGGTTGCCGCGACAGGAATCCTGCTCGGGGGTTTATACATTTCCAATTACGCGAATCGGGAGCAAAAGTTCTTGGATCGCGCCTTCATCCAACTTGGGGGTGGCGGTGGTTCTGAGTACGTAGCCGATATCGACCTCAATTCGGGGAATTCAGCCGCCGTTATTCTGGAACACTCGTGTTGCAGCGGCGCAGGATTCGACGCGGTGGCGGTGCGAACTTCAGAAGGCCGAGAGTTTTTCGCGAAGAAGAATTACTGCGGGATCGAAGGGTTCCGTGAAAAGCTGAAGGACGCCGCCATTACGGATTTGTCTCACTTCACTGCCTTCCTCAGGGCTCAAGGATACAGCGAAAGACAAGGGCGCTCTGCGGCTGTGGCTCCGAATTCTGATCGATACTAAACCTTGAGCATCCGCTTCAACGTCGGCTGACCCCCTATTTCATGTTTCGCAATCTGATCTTCGATTGGTCCGGCACGCTGGTGGATGACCTCCCGCCGGTGCTGGAGGCGACCAACCACGTGCTGGGCATCTACGGGAAGGAACCGCTCGATCGCGAGAGCTTCCGCCTGCGCTTCCGGCTGCCCTATGCCGAGTTCTACGAGGAGATGATCCCCGGCGTGCCGCTCGCGGAACTGGAGGTCCATTTCCGCCAGGCCTTCTCCGCGTCCACCGCGGCGGTGACGATTTTGCCGCATGCCCGCGAGAAGCTGGAGTGGTGCCGCGACCATGGGATCCGTTGCTTCGTGCTCACCAGCATGGACAGCGATGCCTTCCATGCGCAGCTCGTCGACCTGGGCCTCGCTGATTTCTTCGAGGCGACCTATTCCGGCGTGCTGGATAAGCGCGAGCGCATCCTCGGCATCCTCGAGAGCCACCACCTTGCGCCCGAGGAAAGCGCCTTCGTCGGCGACATGACGCACGACATCGATACCGCGCGTCATGGCAATCTCACTTCGATCGCGGTGCTGACCGGCTACACGCATGCGGGCCCATTGTCCGAGGCGCGGCCGGATCTCACCGTGCCGGATCTGGCGGTGCTGCGGACCTTGTTAGGAAGACAGGGCTGGAAGCCGCGGCCGGTCGCCACCGTCGGAGCGCTGCTTCACGATGGAAATGGCAAGCTGCTCATGGTGAAGACCCACAAGTGGGGCCATCGCTGGGGCATCCCCGGTGGCAAGATCCGCCGCGGGGAGAGCTCGCTCGATGCCCTGCGTCGTGAGACCCGTGAGGAGACCGGGCTGGAGATCACCGATCCGCGCTTCGTGATCGTGCAGGACTGCATCGACTCCACTGAGTTTCAGCGCCCCGAGCATTTCCTGCTGCTGAACTACGTCGCCCGCACCAAGCCCGGCGAAGTCCGGCTCAATGACGAGGCGCAGGAATACCGCTGGGTCACGCCCGCTGCCGCCCTTGGCCTGGACCTCAACCGCCCGACCCGCACGCTGCTGGTGGAGGCGCTGAATCAAGGGCTGATCGAGCACCCGGTGTGATGGCTTTCGTAGCGGAACGGCGCAGCCATTCCGCTACCATGGAATCAAGCCACCCCGCGGGCTTGCTTTCCCCATTCGATCATCAAGCCTCCCACCATGGCCGTGACGCAATGGATGAGCTGGGAAGGAGGCGTCGATCTGATCGCCGTGACTGCGCCGGACGTGGCGATGCCGAATGTGATCGTCCACGTCGCCCGGATGGTCCACACGCCGGTCGGCTCAGCCCCTTGCTGCCTCTACGCCCGCTGATCTTCGGCCATGGAAAGCCTCCACCAGATCGAAATCCGCCGCCTCAAGGTAAGCTGCCACATCGGCGTGCCGGAGGAGGAACGCGCGCTGCCACAGCAACTCCGGGTGACGGTGAAGCTCTCGTCAGCCACGCCCTTCGAAGCGATGGGCGATGAGATTTCCCGCACGCTCGACTACGCCGCGCTGGCCTCGGCCATCCAGGACCTCGCCTCGGCCCGCCCGCGCCGCCTGATCGAGACCCTGGCGGTGGATGTGGCGGATTTGGTGCTGGAATCTCCGGTTGTCACGTCGGTGGAAGTGACGGTGGAAAAGCACATCCTGCCAGATACCGAATGCGTTGCGGTGCATCTCCGGCGCGAGCGGCAGCCGGTCTAACGACTCGCCGCCTCTCCCGGGTTGCATTGCCCGGCTGATCCGCCATCTTTCGGGGACATGGATCCACACGCTGACGCCGAAAAGCTCTCCATCCGGTGCCCCGGATGTGGCCAACGCTTCAAGGTGGGGATGGAGTTGCGCGATCGCATGGTCGAGTGCGGCACCTGCGAGCACCGTTTCCGCGTGAACGATGAGGTGGTGGTCCGCGCCAAGAAATTCTATCCCGGCGAGCGCCGCGGGACATCTCTCGACACTTTCGCGCGGGTGCCGAGGACGACTTCCGCTCCCTCCCAATCGACTTTCCAGACGATCCAGTATGCGCCGGAGCCGGTGCATCGCACCATCGAGCCTACCTCGCCGCTGCGGCTGGTGCTCGGCTTCAGCGCGGTGCTGATCGCGGTGATCGTGGTGCTCATGCTGATCTTCGGCGGTTCACCCGGAGGCGTGCTTTACGGGGCCTCGCAGTCGAAGCGGCTGATGCTTGCCGGCTTTTCAGCCGTGATCACCGGTGTGCTACTCATTGCCGCGAATCCCCGTGCGCGAGGCCGTGCCATGGTGGCAGCCGTTCTCACCGCGGCGGGCTTGATCTCGCTGCCGTTCATTTTCACCAATGGTGTCTCCGTCATCGGCTCCGGAGCGGTTGCCGGTGACGATGTCCCGGAGCCGGGAATTCCCGCTCCGGAGGTGCCAAAGAGTCTGGAGGACGAGAGCGCGGAAGCTCTGAAGCGGGAAGTCGTTTACGAACCGCTGGCGCGCGCCCTCGAAACCGATCCGAAGGCCGTGGGTCTCTGGCTGCGTGGTCTTCGCGAGTTCCACCGCCTGCAAGTGCGCGACTACATCGTCCGCAACTCCGGTGCCGATCCGAGCTCGCATATGTATCCGCGTTCCGCCGATTACCTCATGGTCGTGACCGGGGCGAAAGGGGACATCAATGATCTCGCCCGCCTGTGCCAACGCTTCGGCGAGGTCCGCCGTCCGTCCGATACACTGCCGATCCTCGAGGTGATGGTGAAGAACGACAGCTTCCAGGAAGGGCCGCTCGAGAAGCTGACCGATCCCACCAACCCGGGCTTCTATGAGCTGAACAAGCGCGAGCTGGAGAGCATCGACCTCGAGCGCGCCCGCAATGCGGTCAACCGTCTCGCGCCGGTGGAGCCGAAGTTTTACCGCAAGGACATCGTCAAGCGCATGGGCGAGCTGGTCCAGGAGGGCGACTTCGCGATCCAATTCGAGATCGGCAAGGCGCTGCCCAAGTGGAGCGAGCCGGGCGACGGCATGGAAGCGGTCGTGCTCGGCGTGCTTGAGAAGATCCCGGCGGATGGTGAGGTGCCGCAGCCGCTGGTGACGTTCCTCGCGAGCCGCAAGGATATGGCCGCGATTTCCCTGCTCGATCGCTTGTGGTTGCAGGATCCCAACAAGTGGGAGGAGAACTACGGCACCTTCGGACCGGAGATCGAGGACAAGGTGCTGGCCCGCTTTCCGCAGACCACCATCACCCAGCGGATGTCGGCGGTGCGCCTGTTAGGCAAGGTCGGCACGGCCAAATCGGTGCCGGTCTTGGAAAAGGCGGTGTCGGAGGCGGATGCCGAAATGAAGCTGCTCATCCAACGGGCGCTGGAAGCCATCCGTGGACGGAAGTAAGGTCTGCCATGAAGGTAGAACCTGTGAAGCCGTCGCCGGATCCTGACGATCCCAAGGATCAGGCGTGTGCCACCTGTGGCCGCGAAGCCGTGATGGTCGTCAATGGCATCGCCTGGTGTGAATCCTGTCTCCACGCCCGCGGCTCGTGCTGCGCGGAGTCGGAGATGGAGGAGTGACTTCTTCTTATAGCCCCAAGGGGGCGGCGATGCCCAAGCCCAGGGCAAGCGCAGCGCCGCCCTGGGTTTCCCGCACAAGCAAAAAGGCGGCCTGAAAGGTCGCGAGACGGGCAAGGTCCGCGTTACCAGCAGTTCATCGCCGATCCCGAAAGTATGCCCACCAGCAGAACCCCGCGGCAAAGGCACAACCCACCAGAGAGACGAGTGCGCTACTGACCGAGATATTGGTGCCTGTTCGCGGGGACACTGATCTGGTTACGCTGCCCGCAACCCAATCCGAGCTGGAAAGGACACGATACGCTCCGAACAGCGCCAAGCTCGTGAACAAAACCGCTAGGAGGAGATGCTTCGAGCGGTCCTTCATCGTTCGGTCACTTCGGCATCGCCGCCGCTGGCGCGTCCTTCCGCGAGAACTCTGCCGTGTTGCTCAGATAAAAGATCGTCGCTCCGCTGACGATAACAGCGAGCAGGACGATCAGCGTGAGCAGCATGCCGAAACAGGATTTCATCGGGGTGGAAAAAGGATGATCAGCTTTCCGAGGCTCCGGCAAGGTCCGGTTTCACTTCAAGCGCAGCAGCGCGGCGAAGGCGCCGTCGGTGCCATCGCGCTGGGGCAGAGCCTGGCGGGTGCCTTCCAGTGTCAGCTCAGGATGGTCCGCGAGAAGGGCCTCGATCAATCCGCCATTCTCCTCCGCCTCGATCGAGCAGGTGGAATACACCAGCCGGCCGCCGGGCTTCAGGCAGGGCAGGGCGTTCTCGATGATCTGCCGCTGGAGCTTGGTCAGCTCGGTGATATCGGACGGCTTGAGACGCCAGCGGACATCGACGCGACGACGGAAGACGCCGGTATTCGAACACGGCACGTCTAACAAGATGGCATCGAAAGCGCCGTGCCACTTCTCCGGCGCGGGCGTGCTCCAGTCGTGGCAATCGATCTCGGTGTCCTTTATGTGGAGTCGTTCGAGATTTTCGCGCAGGCGTGGCAGGCGCTTCTCGTTCGAGTCGGTGCAGACGAGGTCCTTGCCGCCGCCTTGGGCGGAGGCGATGAGGAAGGCCTTGCCGCCCGGAGCCGCGCAGGCATCGAGCACGCGCTCGCCGGGCCGCGGGTCTAACAAGTCCACACAGTGCCGCGTCGCCGGGTCCTGGATGTAGATCGCACCGGAAGCGAGAAGGTGGTTCGGGATCGGTCCCTCGATTTGGAAGAAGCCGTCTGGCAAGTCGCTGTCCGGGACTTCGACATCGGATTTCGCGAGCGGATTGATCCGCGCGATGGTCGGCGCGGGATGGTTGTTGAAGATCATCAGCTCGATCGCCTCTTCTTTCCCGTAGGCCTTCTTCCAGCGCTTCAACAGCCAGTCGGGATGCGAACAAGCCACGGCCGGCGGGACCTCGGAAAGATCGAGCAGCTTTTTCTTCGTCGCCGCCGCGCGCCGCATCACCGCATTGATCAAGCCACGGCTCGCGCTCTTGCCGAGTTCCACGGTTTCAAAGACCGCCGCATGATCCGGCAGCTCCAGGATCAGCAGCTGGCAAAGTCCCACGCGCAAGATGTCCCGCGTCTCGTCATCCAGCTTTCCCTTCCGAAGCTCGCCGATCCAGTGATCCAGCAGCCGCAAATTCCGCAGCACCCCGAGCACGATCGCATTCAGCAGCGCCCGGTCCGCGGACGACAGGTCATTCCGCGAGGCATGGCGCTCGATCAGGTTTTCAGCATAGGCATGCCCCTTCGTCCAAGCCCGGAGAATGGAAACAGCAGCGCGGCGCGGGGATTTCATGGATGAGACAAAAGACTAGAAGACGACAGACGGAAGACTGGAGGCGCGGGGAAGGGCAGGGAAGTCCGGCGGGGCGGAGGTTTCAAGCTTTCTGCCGAGAAATGAAGGCTCCGGAATCCCGATAGCCCGCTAAAGGAGCAATTCGCGGTCGCAGACGGTCGCCAAGCTCAAGGACCAAACTCAAGTCACTGAAGATCGTTTTGGCTGGCTGTTTGGGAAGTTCCTTACGAGTCTTGGGATTTGCGGGAAAGCTGGATTGAAGGACTACCTGGAACTCCGCTTTCGAGTATGTCCATCAGTGCTGACTCCTTCCATACGATTCCCAACTGAGCTTCTAATGCCGAGTCGCCGACTCTACCGCTGTAGACTCCAATGAACCTATGGACGATCCCATTCGCGATCGCACGAATTGACGGGTCCTCACGGTGGACAAATCCATTCGACGCCAAGAACACCGGCGCCCCAGACATCCCCTCTTTGGTGGCTGTATCGACGTATAGCTTAGGAAGCCCATCGATTTCAGTATAAGCTTCGGTGGCGATACTTCCACGTTTCCAGATCGGGAAATCTCCGCCTCCAATTCCCCGAGGAAAGCCCAGGATGTAGGCATCCGATCCAATGGAAGCGCGTAGGTCAGTTTCTCCGCGGGAGACTCTGACCAAGCTGTTCCAGCCCGGGTAGTTGCCTGTCATTCTGCCTTCATGTATTTCAATGGCGACTACATCGACACGGCAGCCCAGTAAGGGATGCTCCAGCCAAGTGGGCTGCATCATTTCAGCGTCGAAGTAGAGCGGTAAGTTGATCGTCACGATGCCGGAATCGACTTTCCCATCGCTGCCTAACGTCATGCAATGGAGTCCTGCTAGGAAGTTGTTGGGGATCGCCGCTTTGGTATGAATCACTTCGTGAGTGTCTGGCCTTCGTCCCGTCACATTATGCCAGTTTGTAACGAGAAACGTCCGTTGGTCGTTCTCGTAAAGGAAAGCAGTGGCCACACCTAGTTGGGTGTCGTTGAAGCGCGGAAAGATCCGGAACGCCATGAATGACCGTGGATCGACCATGTCGGTGAAGCCTCGACCGAAGACATTGCTTTTCATATTTTGAATTTGCTCACTCGATGGACCTTTTCGGAGGTTCCTACGGGCAAATCAGCGGAACGTTCGGGAAGTAAGTAGCATAGCGTCCTATGTCGCGGGTCAGGATCGGAATGCCGAGAGCCAGGGCGTGGGCTCCGATGAAAAAGTCCGGCAGGCCGCTGGTGCGTGTGCCGCCTCTCCGACGATAAGCCAGGTGCGCTTGTGATGCCAAGAAGAGTGCCTCGCGAGGGAGTTCAGAGAATCCCAATTCCAGAGTGGCCAAGAGAGTGTCGACCTCAGCGGTGTTCTTCGCCGGTGCGCAAAGTTCGGCGTAGATCATGGCATTCACAAAGAGGCCACTCCCGGCATGTTGCTCCAGAGCCGAACTGGACCATGTCTCCCAGACTGGATCCCGGCTGACGATGTCCAGAATGACGTTACTATCGACCAGAATAGGCATCGTCGCTGTCGTCGGCACGGCTTGCTTCCATCCACTCGCCGGTGGTGCCGCGGTCAGCCCAGTTACCACGGACAGATTCAATCGCGGTGCGCATCCTCTCTTGTGCGGAGGTGCGGGTTGCCGCGATCGGTTCGTCTTCCTCCACCGAGCGGGTCAGGATTTCCCTGGCCTCGGCTTCCACCGAGCGTTGATGGAGAGCAGCGCGCTTACGCAGCTTCTCCTCCACGCCTTCATCCAAAT
>Ga0307406_10001522_pt1 | contig 12799 bp, 11 predicted proteins | sample 322Cmetagenome_3_FD_203706 | JGI IMG/M metagenome (GOLD analysis project Ga0307406, IMG submission 203706) | Maize rhizosphere microbial communities from greenhouse at UC Davis, California, United States - 322HYB-C-2 | ecosystem: Host-associated > Plants > Roots > Rhizosphere > Soil | place... | reverse complement strand
CGTCGCCGGGGGGCTGTGGACAGCCGCCGGCGCCCCTTCCCCGGCTGGGCTACCCTCCCGTGCAGGGGCCCCACAATCGGGCGGGGCGGGTTCCGGCGCGCCCGGGTCGCTGACCCAGGCCCGGCCGATGACCCCTCCGGTCACGGGCGCGGCCGCGAACGCCCGAGCGCCGGTCCAGCCGCCGGCGCGGGAGCGGTCCACCCGGGACGGCGGCGGGCCGGCGGCCAGCCGCGCCTCCGGCCACGGCGCCAAGGAGCATCGGCCGGGCAAGCCGCCGAAGCCGAAGCCCAAGCCGAAGCCCGAGAAGTCCAAGCCCGAGGAGAAGCCGAAGCCCGAGCACCGGAGGTAGCCGGGCGGCTCGGCGCTAAGGTCGGGCGCAACCTCCCGATTCGCTTATCATCGGACCAGCGGCGTACACGGGGGCTCGGGCTGCGACTCAGCGCGGATCGACGGTGGGCGACCCTGGCGGTCGCCATGCTGGTCGGTGCCGGCGGCGGCACGCTCCTCGGCCTCCTGACCGACCCGGACCGCGCCGACGGCGCCGCCCAGGCCCTTGCGCCCCCCAGCAGGTCGCCGCGTCCACGATCCGCCGCCCCCGGAGCCGCTTCGCCGGCGCGACGTCCACCACCACCACCCGGCATCGGCCCCGCACCCTGCCCACCGTCACCGCCGCCCTGACCCCGGCGACGACCGCCAGGCCGACCACCACGACCGCTCCTGCGGCGACCACCACGACCCGGGCGTCGACCACGACCACGACCGGTCCGTCGACCACCACCACCACCACCGTCGGCGACGGCTCCACCACCAGCTCCGGCGCCCCGTCGACGACGACGTCGACGACCTAACCGGCCTCGGTCACCTCCAGCCGCCCGACCTTCAGGTGCCCGATCTCCACCTCGCCGACCCGGAGCTGGCGGATCACCGCCCGCCGGATCACCAGCCTCCCGATGGCCACCGCCCCCAGGGCGACCGCCCCGCCGGCCACCACCAGCAGCGCCGTGAACCCGGCGCTGACCGCCCCGGTCGCCGCCGCCCCGGTCGCGCTGGCCCCGGTCGCGCTCGCCGGCACCGACACCGGCTCCTGCCCGACCGCTTCCCGCTGGTCGCTCATGGTCCAACTCCCACAGCTTTGGGCGCCCTTGTGCCCGGGCAGTCTATAGGCTTGCCTCAGGTGGCCCGGCCGGGCCGGGCGGGGCCGAGGAAGGAGAGCCGGTCAGTGGAGCAGCCGCCGCAGCAGCCGCCCCAGTCTCCTCAGCCGCCGCCTGAGCCGCCGCCGTGGGGTGGGCGGCCGTGGGGGCAGCAGCCGCCGCGGCCGCCACAGGAGCCGCCGGTGTGGGGGGAGCCGCCGAGGCCTCGGCAGCCGTGGGGGTACCGGCCGCCGCCGGCGGGGGAGCCGCCGAGGCGACCGGGACCGCCGCCGTGGTGGCGGCAGCCGGTGGGGCTGCTGCTCATCGGGGCGGTGGTGGTGATCGTGCTCGTGTTCGTCGTCCCCCTGTTCACCGGCGGGGGAGCGAACCCGGCGCCGACGGTCACCACCGGGGCGTTCGGGACCCCGGGGACCACGTCCCCGCCGGCCGCGACCACGACCACCTCGGCCGGGCCGGCGACCGCCGCCGAGCAGCTCGGCCAGGCCGCCCAGAAGGAGCTCGGCACCGCCGGGCGGGTCGTCTCGGTGACCGCTCCGACCGGCGGTCCGGTCACCGTGACCTGGGAGATCACGCGGGCCGGGAGCCCGGGCCTGACCAGGAACAACGCCCGCTTCGGGGTCATGCGGATCATGCGGGCCGTCCAGCAGGCCGCGACCGCGGCCGGCGGCGACACCCCCACGGTCCGCCTCGTCGGCCGCTACCCGCTCGCCGGAAGCCCCGACCCGGCCACCGTGGTGCGGCTGCGGTTCGACCCCTCGACGGTCGAGAAGGGCGACTTCGACGACCGCCGCTACCTGGAGGCGTTCGAGCTCGCCGATGCCGCCGTCATCCATCCCACCTTCCGCGGGTAGGCCCGTGGGCGAGCGGGCCGGAACGCCGCGGCGGCGGCTGCGCCGGGCGGCGCGCCGCCTGGCCAGGCGGGTCGACCTGGGCCGCCTGACCCGCCGGGGCGCCGACGCCCCGCTGGGGCTGCGCACCGCCAAGACCACGCTGGCGGCGGTCATCTCCTGGGAGCTGGCCCTCCTGCTGCCGGGGTCGCAGCCCCCGGTGCTCGCCCCCCTGACCGCCCTCCTGGTCACCCAGCTGACCCTGGTCAAGACCATCACCGGCAGCCTCCAGCGGGTGGCCAGCGTGACCGCCGGGGTGCTGCTCGCCCTGGCCGTGGCCGACCTGCTGGGGCTGCACTGGTGGAGCGTCGGGCTGGTCATCTTCCTGTCGCTGGCCGTCGGCCAGGTCCTCAAGCTGGGGTCGCACCGCATCGAGATGGCGGTCAGCGCCCTGCTGGTGATGACCCTGGGCGGCACGGCCGGGATCGCCCGGACCCGGGTGCTGGAGACGCTCATCGGGGCCGGGGTGGGTGTGCTCGTCAACGCCCTCCTGGTCCCGCCGGTGTACGTCCGGCCGGCCGGCGAGGCCATCCACGGGCTGGCCGGCGACATGGCCAAGGTGCTGACGGGCGCCGCCGCCGACCTGGCCGAGGGCTGGTCGGGCGAGGACGCCTACGAGCGGCTGCTGGAGGCCCGCCAGCTCGACGGCGAGGTCGGCGAGACCAGGGAGGCGATCAGCCGGGCCGAGGACAGCCTGCGCCTCAACCCGCGGCGGCGGCTGGTGGGCGACCCCTCGGACGAGCTGCGCGACGGCATGAGCACCCTGGAGCACTCGGGCATCCTCGTCAGGGGGATCATGCGGTCGCTGGTCGACCTGGACACGGCCACCGGCGGCCGCGGCCCCGACCCGGCCCTGGCGACCGCCCTCCGCGAGCTGCTGGAGGAGCTGGCCGAGGCCGTCCGCACCTTCGGCGAGCACATCGCCGCCAGCGTCCCCGGCCCCGAGGCCAACCAGGCCCCCCTCCTGCGCGCCCTTGCCCGCGCCCGGGCCGGCCGCGACCACCTGGCCAGGGCCATGACCGCCGGCCCCCGCGACCCGGAGACCTGGCCGGTCCACGGCCACCTGCTGGCCAACGTCGACCGCCTGCTCTCCGAGCTCGACCCCGAAGGCCAGACCTGGCCGGGACGGTAGCCAACGGCCGCCGCCGGGTACGGCGGGCTCAGCTGTCCGGTCGGGGTGGCCTGACTAGAACGTCCCCACCCAGCTGCCCAGCGCGGTGGCCGCCCAGGTGACGCCGGCCAGCACCGCGAACAGCAGCACGGCGGTGACCAGGGCGAACCCGGCGGTCCAGAGGACCTCCCTGGTGTCGGTGGTGTCCTGCATGTGGATGTCCTCCTTTCTCGGGGTCGAGGGTCAGGCGCCGACGGGCTCGGGGACGGGCTGGGCGGCGCCGGCCAGGGCCTTGGCCCGGCGGCGCTGGCGGGACTGGGTGAGGCGCCAGGCGGCCAGGGCGCCGACCACGGCCACGATGGCCAGGTACATGGCGGCCCGCCAGGCCCCCTCGATGCCGAAGGTCCCGGCCAGGGTGCGGGTGTTGGTGAGCAGGATGGCGGCGCCGACGACCACCCCGAGCTTGCGGGGAGCGATGCGCCGGACCAGCCAGGCGGCCAGGGGGGCGGCGACCAGGCCGCCGGCCAGCAGCAGCAGGACCAGGGGCAGCGAGACCTGCCGCCAGCTCAGCGAGACCAGGAAGCCGGCGCTGGCCCCCAGGGCGACCAGGAACTCGCCGGTGTCGACCGAGCCGATGACCTTGCGCGGCTCCAGGCGCCCGGAGGCGAGCAGGGTCGGGGTCCCGACCGGGCCCCAGCCGCCGCCGCCGACCGCGTCCAGGAAGCCGGCGCCGAGCCCGAGCGGGGCCAGCAGGCCCGAGGGCAGCGGGCGGCCGGCCCGGGGCCGGGGGCCGCGGGGCTTGCCCAGGAACCGGTAGAGCACGTAGACGCCGAGGACGCTGAGGATGGCCGCGACCCACGGCTTGGCCGTGTCGCCGTCGATCGAGGACAGGACCACCGCGCCACCGAAGGCGCCGACCGCCCCGGGGAAGGTCATCCAGCGCACCGTCCGCCAGTCGACGTTGCCGAAGCGCCAGTGGGAGACGCCCGAGACGGCGGTGGTGCCGAGCTCGGCCAGGTGGACGGTGGCCGAGGCCGCCGCCGGGGCCGTGCCCGCCGCGACCAGCAAGGTGGTCGAGGTCAGGCCGTAGGCCATGCCCAGGGCGCCGTCGATCAGCTGCGCCAGCACACCCACCATTGCGAACAGCATCAGCTTGCGCATCAGCCCTCCGGCAGTTCCCGACGAAGTTGGTCTTGTCTACCAGCTTGCTGGAGATGGTAAGGATGACATGAGGTAGCGCCATCATGCGTCCGCAGTACTCCGGATACTCCAACCGCGAGTCTGCGGGTCTGACCGCGGCCGAGGTGGCCGAGCGGGTGGCCCGCGGGCTCGTCAACGACGTGCCCAGCGCCCCCACCAGGACCATCGGCCAGATCGTCCGGTCGAACCTGATCACCCGCTTCAACCTGCTGCTCGGCTCCCTGCTGGCCGTGATCCTGGTCGTCGGGCCGCTCCAGGACGCCCTGTTCGGGCTCGTGATCGTGGCCAACACCGTGGTCGGGATCGTCCAGGAGGTGCGGGCCAAGCGGACCCTGGACCGCCTCGAGGTGGTCAACGCCCCCAGGGCCCGGGTGGTCCGCGAGGGGCAGCTGTCCGAGCTGGCCGTCGGCCAGGTGGTGCTCGACGACGTGCTCGAGGCGGCCGCCGGCGACCAGGTGGTGGTCGACGGCGAGGTCCTCGAGGCGGCCGGCCTGGAGGTCGACGAGTCGCTGCTCACCGGCGAGTCCGAACCGGTGGGCCGCCGGCCCGGCGACCCGCTGCTCTCGGGCAGCTTCGTGGCCGCCGGGAGCGGCCGCTACCGGGCCACCAAGGTCGGCCGGGAGGCGTACGCGGTGCGGCTCACCGAGGAAGCCAGGCGCTTCACCCTGGCCCGCTCCGAGCTGCGGGCCGGGGTCGACCAGATCCTCAAGTACGTGACCTGGGCGCTGGTGCCCACGGCGGCGCTGCTGTTCATCAGCCAGCTGCGCCTGGAGCACGGGGTCCGGGCCGGGCTGCGCGGGGCCGTGGCCGGGACCGTGGCCATGGTCCCCGAGGGGCTGGTCCTGCTGACCAGCGTGGCCTTTGCCGTCGGGGTCGTCCGCCTGGGCCGGCGCCAGGTGCTGGTCCGCGAGCTGCCGGCGGTGGAGACCCTGGCCAGGGTGGACGTGATCTGCTTCGACAAGACGGGCACGATCACCGCCGGCGACCTGGCCGTGCAGGACCTGGTGGCCACCGACGGGGCGAGAGGGGAGGCCGCGGCGGCGCTGGGCGCCCTGGCCGCCGCCGACCCCAACCCCAACGCCACCCTGCGGGCCATCGGGGAGGCGTTCCCGGCCCCCGACGGCTGGCGGCCGGAGGCGGCGGTGCCGTTCTCGTCGGCCCGCAAGTGGAGCGGGGCCAGCTTCGCCGGCCACGGCGCCTTCCTGCTCGGCGCCCCCGAGGTGCTGCTCGAAGGCGATCGGGACCTGCTCCGGCGGGCCGAGGTGATCGCCACCGAGGGCCGCCGGGTGGTGCTCCTGGCCGAGGCGCCCGCCCTGGACGGGGAGCGGCCCCCGGCCGGGCTGCGGCCGCGGGCCATGGTGGTGATCGGCGACCGGGTCCGCGACGACGCCGCCGGGACCATCGCCTGGTTCGCCACCGAGGGGGTCCGGGTCAAGGTCGTCTCCGGCGACCATCCCCGCACCGTGGCCGCGATCGCCGGCCAGGTCGGCATCCCCCTGGCCGGCCAGCCGGTCGACGCCCGGACCCTGCCCGAGGACGAGGCCGAGCTGGCCGGGCTGGTCGAGGGCCGCTCGGTGTTCGGCCGGGTCGTGCCCCGCCAGAAGCGGGCCATGGTCCAGGCCCTGGCCGGCCGCGGCCATGTGGTCGCCATGACCGGGGACGGCGTCAACGACGTGCTCGCCCTCAAGGACGCCGACCTCGGGATCGCGATGGGCAGCGGCAGCGCCGCCTCCCGGGCCGTGGCCGAGCTGGTCCTGCTGGACGGCCGCTTCGCCACCCTCCCGTCGGTGATGGCCGAGGGCCGCCGGGTGATCGCCAACATCGAGCGGGTGGCCAAGGTGTTCGTGACCAAGACCGTCTACGCCACCGTCCTCGCCCTGGCCGTCGGCCTGGCCGGGCTCGCCTTCCCGTTCCTGCCCCGGCACCTGACCCTGATCTCGAGCCTGACCATCGGCATCCCCGGCTTCTTCCTGGCCCTGGAGCCCTGCACCCAGCGGGCCCGCCCCGGCTTCGTGCGCCGCACCCTCGCCTTCGCCGCCCCGGCCGGCCTCACCGCCGCCGCCGGCACCCTGGTCGCCTACCAGATCGCGGACGTTGCCAACGTCCCCCAGGACGAGGCCCGGACCGCGGCCACCCTGGCCCTGGCCGGGCTCGGCCTGGTCGTCCTGGCCCTGGCCGCCCGCCCCCTCAGCGCCGCCCGGCGCCTGCTGGTCGCCGCCATGGCCGGCGGGTTCGTGGTGGTCCTGGTGGTGCCGTTCCTGCGGCGGTTCTTCGCCCTCGACCTGCCGCCGCTCCCGGTCACCCTGGCCGCCCTGGCCGTCGCCGCCGTCCTCGGCGGGGTCCTGGCCCTGGTCGCCGCCCGCCTGCGGATCTGACCGGCCACGGGGCGGCCACTCCGGACATTCGTGACGAAGCAGGTGGACAGGCAGTCGCACCGCGGGCACCCTGAGTCGTCGGCAACCGATGGCGGGGTGGTGGGCGATGCGGCGGGTGCTGGTGGCCGGGACGATGCTGCTGTCGACGCTGGTGGGGCCGTGGGCGCCTCCGGCGGCCGTGGCGGCCCCGTCGAGCGCCTCCGAACGGGCCGAGCTGGTCGACTTCAACGGCGACAGCCTCGACGACCTGGCCATCGGCGCCCCCGGGGAGGACCTGGGCGCCCGCGCCGGGGCCGGCGCCGTCAACGTCCAGTACGGCTCGCCCGCCGGGCTCGCCGGGAACGGGCAGGTGCTGACCCAGGGGACCCCCGAGGCCGGCGACGGCTTCGGCGCCGCCCTGGTCAAGGGCCGGTTCAACGACGACGACTTCGTCGACCTGGCCGTGGGCGCCCCGGCCGAAGACCTCGGCCGCACGGACGCGGCCGGCGTGGTGACCGTCTTCTACGGCTCGGCCTCGGGGCTGACCGGCCCCGGCGACATCCTCCAGCAGACCAGCCCGGAGAACGGCGACGCCTTCGGCTCCACCCTGGACAGCGGGGACTTCAACGCCGACGGGGTCGACGACCTGGCCGTCGGAGCCCCCGGCGAGGCCATCGGTCTCAAGTTCGGCATGGGCGCGATCGCCGTGTTCCTCGGCCAGTCCGGCGGCATCACCCCCGGCAGCCCGCGGACCGTGACCCAGCGGGAGGCCGGCGGGGCGGAGAAGACCGGTGACCAGTTCGGGTCGGCGCTGGCCGCCGGGCTCTACAACGGGGACGACTTCTACGACCTGGCCGTCGGAGCCCCCGGCGAGGCCATCGGCACCGTCGCCGACGCCGGCGCCGTCAGCACCATGCACGGCTCGGCCGGCGGGCTGAGCGGCACCGTGAGCCCGCTGTTCCAGGGCGACAACGGGCTCGGGGACCTTCCCGAGCGCGGCGACCGGTTCGGGCAGACCCTGGCCAAGGGCATCTTCTCCAACAACTTCACCGACGACCCCTTCGACGACCTCGCCGTCGGCGTCGCCCTGGACGATGTCGGCGATCGTCCGGACGCCGGCCTGGTCAGCCTCCTCCAGGGCTCGCCGGCTGGCCTTCAGGGCGCGGGCACGGTCTACTTCCAGGGTGCCGACCTCGGCGGGGGAGCCGGGGTCGGCGGCGTCGCCGAGGCCGGCGACCTGCTGGGAGCCGCCGTCGAGTGACGGCGTCCCCCATCCGTCGGGCAACAGGGTCATCAGTTCTCAAGACAGAGCGAGCCGACCGGCGCAATCTCCGCGTCGTAGTCTGGTCGCGGGGCCACAGCAGAGCTACGTTTCGCCCATGCAGCGCCGTCTCAGGCCCGTCACCGTGCCCCAGCCCGTGCCACCGCCACCCGGAGTCGCCGACCGCCGCCGCTCCCGGCGGCTGTGGGGGCTCGGGGTGGAGGCCCAGGTCCAGCTGAGCACGGCCATGCGCCAGCTCCTGGTCGCCCTCGACCAGGCCGACGCCGACGATCCCGAGGCGCATGAGGCCATCGCCGACGCCCGGCTGCTGCTGGCCAGGGCCATCGGCGACATCCAGGCCGTGCTCGGTGAGCTGGCCGATCTCAACGATCAGCTCCGCGCCCGTTAGAATCCCGCCGGACTGTCCCTGATCGGACGGACGTGCTGATGAAGTCTGGGCTCCTGGTGGCCGGAGCGGTCCTGGTCGCCGCGGCCGTCATCTTCGTCTGGCGCCCCCGGTCCACCACCACCATCGCCGGCCTGCTGGCCGTGCTGGCCGGGGCGGTGGTCTGGAGCGTCTGCTCGGCCCTGGAGCTGAGCGCCGGCGACCTGACCGGGCGCGAGTTGTGGGGCGACCTCAAGTACGTCGGCGTCTGCCTGCTGCCCCCGGCCTACCTCGCCTTCGTGCTCCAGTGCGGCGGCCGCACCCGCTGGCCCGGCTGGCTGGGGCCGGTGCTGGCCCTGGAGCCGGTGGCGATCCTGCTCCTGCTGGCCTACGGCGCCACCCACGACCTGGTCCGCTGGTACCCGGCGGCCGCGGCCGCGGCCGCCAGCGAGGTCGCCGAGGCGGGGCCGCTGTTCTGGCCCCACCTGATCTACAACACGGCCATCATCTGGGCCGGGACGGCCCTGCTGGTGGTGGCCCTGAGCCGGATGTCGGGGCTGCAGCGCAGCCAGAGCTCGCTGCTGGTCGGGGCCATCCTCCTGCCCATCGTCCTCAACCTGTTGTTCAACTTGAGGGTCGAGCTGTTCCGGCAGGTCGACCTGACGCCGTTCGCCTTCGTGCTCACCACGGCCGTGCTGGTGTGGGGCGTCTACCAGTTCAGCCTGCTCGACCTGCGGCCGGTGGCCCGCAGCCAGATCTTCCGCACCATCAGCGACCCGGTGCTGGTGCTCGGTCCCGACGGGCGGGTGCTGGACGCCAACCCGGCCGCCGGGCGCCTGGCCGGCCGGCCCCTGGCCGAGCTCGTCGGCCGGCCGGGGACCGACCTGCTGCCGACCTGGAACGACGGCCGGGAGGTGACCCGCGACGGCCGTATCTACGACCTGGCCATCTCGGCCCTGCCCGAGCGCCAGCGCCAGCCCGGCGGCTTCCTGGTCGTGGCCAGGGACGTCACCGAGCGCCGCCAGGTCGAGGAGCGGCTGTGCGCCGCCCTCAACCACGAGCGGGTGGCCACCGACCGCCTGGCCGTGGCCCTGGAGCGGGAGCGGGCCGCGGCCGATCACCTGCGCGCCCTGGACGAGCAGAAGAGCGCCTTCCTCCAGGCCGTCTCCCACGACCTGCGCACCCCGCTGGCCTCGGTGCTCGGCATCTCCCTGACCCTCCAGCGCAGCCGCGGCCGCCTCCCCGAGTCCGAGACCGGCGACCTGCTGGGCCGCCTGTCGGTCAACGCCCACCGCCTCGACCGCATCCTCACCGGCCTGCTCGACCTCGACAAGCTGGACCGGGGCGTCGTCGAGCTGCGCCGCGAGCGGGTCGACCTGGCCGGCCTGGTCGCCGGGGTGGTGTCCGAGGCCACCGACGAGCTGCTGGACGCCCACCCGGTCAGCCTGGACCTGGCGCCGGCCCAGGTCCTGGCGGACGCGGGCAAGGTCGAGCGGATCGTCGAGAACCTGCTCGCCAACGCCGCCCGCCACACCGACCCGGGCACCCCCATCTGGGTCCGGGTCGCCCCCGGCGACCGGGGCGCCCTGCTGTGCGTCGACGACGCCGGCCCCGGGATCCCGGCCGAGCAGCGCGAGTCGATCTTCCGGCCGTTCAACCGCGGCCCCGGCGGCGCCACCTACGCCCCCGGGTCCGGGGTCGGCCTGGCCCTGGTGGCCCAGCTGGCCAGCCTCCACGACGGCCACGCCTGGGTCGAGGACCGCGCCGGCGGAGGCGCGTCGTTCCGGGTCCTGCTCCCCGCCGGATGAGGGCCCTGCGCTCCTACCTGCTCCGTCTGGCCGGGGTCGTGCGGACCGTGGCCGGCAACCCGGGGCTGCTCCGGGCCGAGCTGGCCTACGTCGGCTTCAACGTGGCCGAGTGGGCGACCTGGGTGTCGATCCTGGCCTTCGCCTACCAGGTCGGCGGGGCGCCCGTGACCGGGCTGGCCGCGGTCGTCCAGCTGGTCCCGGCGGCCCTGGTCGCCCCCCTGGCCTCGATCGCCGGCGACCGCTACCGGCGCGAGCGGGTCCTGCTCGGCGGGTACGTGGCCCAGGCCGCCTCCATGGCCGCGACCGCCGCCGCCCTCCTGGCCGACGCCCCGGTGCCGCTGGTCCTCGGCCTGGCCGCCCTGGCCGCGACCTCGATCACCATCACCCGCCCGGCCCAGGGCGCGCTGCTGCCCACCCTGGCCCGGACCCCGGACGAGCTGACCGCGGCCAACGTGGCCTCGAGCTGGACTGAGAGCGTCAGCGTCCTCGCCGGGCCGGCCCTGGCCGCGTGGCTGCTGAAGGTGAGCGGCCCGGGGGCGGTGTTCGCCGTCATGGCCGCCGCCGTGGCCGGCTCGGGGCTGCTGGTGACCGGGATCGAGACCGGCCGCGAGCCGGTGGCCGCCGCCGCCAGGGAGGGCCGCGGGCGGCTGGCGGCGATGCTGGCCACCGCCTTCGGCGGGTTCCGGGCCCTGGCCCGGGAGCGGCTGCCGCGGCTCTCGGTCGGGCTGCTCAGCGTCCAGTTCCTGATGGTCGGGGCCCTGGACGTGCTCCTGGTGGTGCTGGCCTTCGAGGTCCTGGACCTGGGCAGCTCGGGCGTGGGCCTGCTGAACAGCGCCGTCGGGGCCGGGGCGATCGGCGGCTCGGCCCTGACCGTCCTGCTGGTCGGCCGGCGGCTGGCGGTGCCGATGGTGGCCGGGTTCGCCTGCTGGGGCCTGGCCCTCGGCGCCATCGGGCTGGTCCCGGCCAGGGCGTTGGTGCCCGTCCTGCTGGCCGTGGCCGGCGCCGGGGGCATCCTCACCGAGGTCGCGGGCCGCCTGCTGCTCCAGCGCAGCGCCCCCAACGAGGTCCTGAGCCGCGTCTTCGGTGTGCTCGAGGGCCTGAGCATGGCCGCCATCGGCCTCGGCTCGGTGCTGGTGCCGGCCTCCATCGGCCTGCTCGGGGTCCGCGGCACCATGGTCGCCGCCGGCGGGCTGATGCTGGCCGGCGCGGTGCTGGTCTGGCGCCGCCTGGCCACGGCCGAGGTGGCCGCCCCGCTCCACGCCGCCGAGCTCGCCCTGCTCCGGGCGATCCCGATGTTCGCCCCCCTGACCGCCGAGGTGGCCGAGCGGGTGGCCGCCGCCATGGCCCCGGTCCGGGCCCCGGCGGGCACGGCCATCATCCGCCAGGGCCAGCACGGCGACCGCTTCTACGTCCTGGCCACCGGCGAGGTCGACGTCCGCCAGGACGGCCGCTCCATCGCCACCATGGGCCCGGGCGACCACTTCGGCGAGATCGCCCTGCTCCGCGACGTCCCCCGCACCGCCACCGTCCTGGCCACCACCGACGTCGAGCTGTTCGCCCTCGACCGGGTGCCGTTCCTGGAGGCGATCTCCGGCCACCCCCTCAGCATCGCCCGGGCCCACGCCGTGGCCGGCGAACGCCAGCCCGCCGACGACCCGGATGACGCCTAGCGCAGGACCTCGTGGCCGGGGTGGGGCTCGGCCGGGATGGTGCCGAGGCGGCCGGCCTGGAAGTCCTCGAAGGCCTGGATGAGCTCGGCGCGGGTGTTCATCACGAAGGGGCCGTAGGCGGCGACCGGCTCGCGGATCGGCTGGCCACCGAGGACGAGCACGTCGAGCTGGGGGCTGCGGCGCTCCTGGCCGGTGTCGGCGGCGACGGTGACGACGTCGCCGGGGCCGTAGACGGCCAGCTGGCCCACGCGCACCGGATGCTGCCTGGCTCCCACCGACCCCGACCCGGCGAGCACGTACACCAGGGCGTTGAAGTCGGGCCGCCAGGGCAGCTCGAGGCGGGCGCCGGGGGCCAGGGTGGCGTGCAGCAGCGAGATCGGGGTGTAGGTGATCCCCGGGCCCTGGTGGCCGGCGACCTCGCCGGCGATCACCCGCAGCAGGGCGCCGCCGTCGGGCGAGCTCAGCAGGGTCACCGCCCGGCCGCGGATGTCCTGGTAGCGGGGCGGAGTCATCTTCAGCCGGGCCGGCAGGTTCACCCACAGCTGGAAGCCGTGGAACAGCCCGCCCTTCACCACGACCTCCTCGGGCGGGGCCTCGATGTGGAGGATCCCGCCACCGGCAGCAATCCAGTGCATGTCGCCTTCGGCGAGGATATCGGCCCTAATGGCTGGCATGACCCTCCTGGGCTTGTGCTGTCGAGCACGAGCTACCCATACCAAGGGTACTTGCATGCGCAACATTCTCTGGGATGTGCTGCATCCAGCCCTCCAGGAGAGTGGTGGTCCGAGCGGCCCCGCCGTTGGGCTCCGGGTCGAGGTCACCGAGACGAGCCGCGAGCTGCCAAGGCTTGTGTCACTGATTCCGTAGGAATCACCGTCCGTGCCGATGGGAAGGGCCCAACGAGGCAGGATTGGCCGACGCACGCTGGGCTGGGAGGAGAACGGCTCACCTTGATATCAGATCACCTACACC
>Ga0307406_10001521_pt1 | contig 12801 bp, 7 predicted proteins | sample 322Cmetagenome_3_FD_203706 | JGI IMG/M metagenome (GOLD analysis project Ga0307406, IMG submission 203706) | Maize rhizosphere microbial communities from greenhouse at UC Davis, California, United States - 322HYB-C-2 | ecosystem: Host-associated > Plants > Roots > Rhizosphere > Soil | place... | reverse complement strand
CGGACGGATTGCCACCGACGTGGCGCGCGGCGATGAAGCGCCGATCCGGATACGTGGTCAGCGACGGGTTGCCGAGAATGCGGGCGCCGTCCATGGTCCAGTAGCTGACCGCGGTACGGGCGCCGTTCTGCCAGATCAGGTCGTCGCGCCTGTCGTTGTTGAGATCGCCGCTGCCCAGGAAGGTCCAGCCTTGCGGCCGTGCGGAGATCCGTTGGCCGGCAAAACCAGCGCCGTTGTTGAGATACAGATTGACCTCGTTCGAATCGGCATAGATCGCGTCGCTGTACCCGTCGCCGTTGTAGTCGCCGATGCTCAGCACCTGGTACCACTGCGGCATCGCGGCGACGAACTGCGAACGGATCTGCGCGCCGTTCATGGTCCAGACCTTGAGCAACTCGGCGCCGTAGCTGCGCCACATCAGGTCCTGCTTCTCGTCGCCGTCGAAGTCGCCGATGCCGACGAAGCTCATGCCCGGCTCAAAGCCGCCGATCCCGCGCTGCTCGTAGCCGTTGTCCTTGGCCACCCACAGCACCAGGTACTTGTAGGCATCGCTCTTCCACAGCACGTCGCTGCGGCCGTCGCCGGTGAAGTCGCCGATGCCCGCCACGTCGTACTCGGCCTGCATGTAGAAGCCGGCAGAGCGTTGACTCGCTATAGGGTCGAGCCAGTAGGCGAATTCCTGCGTCCCGGGATTGCGCCAGTAAACATCGCCGGTGCCGCCGGCGTCGAAATCGCCGCTCACCACACCGCCGAGCACCTTGCGCGGACGGAAACTGGCGACGACCGGGATGGTCTGGCGCGCGGTACGCACGTTGTCGGCCTCGTTCGCCACCCCGAGCACGCAGGGCGAGGCGGGGTGACAGGTGAGGTCCGGGGTCGAGTAGATATACGAATAGCTGGCGTCGACCTGGAACGGATACGCCATCGCAGTGCGGGTCTGGCCGAAGCCCGGGTTGCCATGGACGTAGCCGAACGCGTATGGCGTCGCACCGTATTCCAACACCCCGCGCGGGCTCGCGCTGGCGCGGTCGTGCTGCAGGCCGAAGCTGTGCCCGATCACGTGCGGGACGGTGAAGGGATGGCAGTGCGGCAGCGCTTGCGCGCCGGTGTAGTCCCACACCAGATAGCCCAGCCCGGCATCGGAAGCGTCGATGCCTTTCAGGTTACCGCCGATCAGCCACGACGCGCCGCAGGCCCGGTCGGCTTGCAGGTCGTGGCGTCGCACCAGCAGGACCAGGTCGCCGCCGTAGGTGTCGCGCGCCTGGCGCAACGCCGAGAACGCCGGCGCCACGGCCACGCCGTCGGCGCCGGTCAGTTCGCGCAGTGCCTGGAAATGGCCGTTGCCGTCCGGATACTCGACCTGCATCCTGTGGACGATGCGCACCCGCGCGTTGATCATGCTGACGTACAAGGCATTGTTGATCGAGGCCTGCAGGTTGTACAGGTCCGATTCCGCGCGGGCGCGGTCCTGGAACTCGCTTGCGAAGCCCGGGGTATAGCCGACCACCAGATCGACGATGGCCTGTTGGTCCGAGGGCCCGCCGGCCGCCGTATCGACCGGCCGGTCGACCGGCGGCATCAGATAATCGGTTTCGAAGCTGCCCGCGTCCGCGAGCGTTGCCGCGGCGCCGGCGGCCTGCGCGCGCCCGACCCAAGTGCGCCCCTCGAACGTGGCCAGTTGCCATGCCGAGCCGTCCGTATCTGCGACGGTGCCTGTCGCGCCGTACGGGCCGAACACCAACAGCGCGCGCGCATCCGCCGGACCGCTTTCGGCGCGTCCGATCCAGCTCCAATGATCGCCGTCGCTGCGCTGATGCTCGAAGCGGAACGGCAGGCTACGCCCGTCCGGCGTCGGCACGCTCAGCCGTCCTTGGGCCTGCGCGGCGGCCAGCGCATGGCGCCGGCTCAACGTCACCGCCTGCCACTGCATGGCCCCGACCCGGCGCGGCGCTACGCTGCGGTCGTAGGCCCACAACTGTCCTTCCGGTACGGCCCGCGACGCAGCCGGCGCGGCCGCAGCCGCGGTCCTGCCTGCGCGCCCGCCTTCGCGCTCCTGTCCTGCGCGCTGAGCCTGCTGGGGCTGGCACGCCGCCAGCAAGACCACGGACGCCCATATCCACTGTTTCATTTGCTTTCCCCCAAGGTGTCGGTTGGCGCGACCGGCGACGGTCGGCGCGGCGCTTATCTGATTTCCCAGCCGCGCGGATAACTCGCGTAGCGCGAGTCGTCGTTGACCGGCGAATGCATGCGCAGGTAACGCGGCCCCGAGGGCGCGTCCTCGGCCGCATCGTCCCAAAGCAACTCCACCCCGGAGCGGCCGAAGAGGTGGCGCATCCCGGCCAGACGTTCGTAGGATTCGGTGCGCAGGCTGGGATTGCCGACGATGCGCGCTCCGTCGAGGCGCCAATAGCTCAGCGTGCCCAGCGCCGGATTGATCCAGGACATGTCGTCGCGACCGTCGGAGTCCAGATCGCCGCTGCCGGCATAAGTCCAGCCCGCGGGCCGACCGGCCACTCTGGCGCCCGAGAACGAGACGCCGTCGTTCATGTACAGGTTCACGCTCGCCGAATCGGCATAGACGATATCGCTGCGGCCGTCGCCGGCGAAATCGCCGATGCCGAGGATCTCGTACCAGCCGGGCATCGTCGCGTTGCGCGTGGATGCGATCTGCTCGCCGCGCATCAGCCACAGTTTGAGCTCGCCGGTGGCATGGCTGCGCCAAGCGATGTCGTAACGCTCGTCGCCGTCGAAGTCGCCGACGCCGACGAAGCTCATGCCCGGCTCGAAGCCGCCGATCGCGCGCTGCTCGTACCCATCTCCCTGGGCCGCCCACAGCACCAGGTAATGATCCGGATCGCTCTTCCACAGCACATCGCTGCGGCCGTCGCCGGTGAAGTCGGCCACGGCGGCCACGTCGTAGGGCGCGACCATGAAGAATCCGCGGCCGGCGCTGGGTTCGGCGTACGGCCAGATGGCGAATTCCTGACTGGCCAGATTGCGCCAGTACAGTTCGGCGCCGCCGCTCATGTCGAAATCGCCGACCACGCTGCCGCCCGGCACGCGCTTGGGACGGAAGCTGCTCAGCACCGGAAAGGTTTGCCGCGCCGCGCGGCGGTTGTCGGCCTGGTCCTGCACGCCGCAGACCTGTCCGTAGCATTTACGCTCGGGCGTCGAAAGCATGCTTCGGTGCTGGGGCGTTTCGACCGGATACGCCATGACCGTGCGGATCGCGTTCGGATCGGTCGCCGGCCCGGAAACGTAGCCGAAGGCGTACGGAAAAGCGCCGTACTCCAACGTGCCGTTCGGGCTGGCGCTGGCACGGTCGTGCTGCAGCCCCAAGGCATGGCCGAACTGGTGCGCGGCGCTGTATTCGGTACAGAAATAGCGGCCCAGGTCCCAGTCGAACACCGCGTAACCCAACCCCGAGGACGCACGCGCGTACGGCGTCAGCCCACCGCCGATCATCCAGGACGCGCCGCAACGGCCGCCCTGCGGGCCGTCGTATTTGCGCACCAGGTAGACCATATCCCCGCCGTAGGCGTCGCGCGCGCGGCGCACCTCGGCGAAGGCCGGGTGCGCCGGCACGCCGTCGGCCCCGGTCAGCTCGCGCAGGGCCTGCAGGTCGTCGGTGTCGTCGGGATAATCGACCTGGACCGCATGAACTATGCGCACCCTTGCGTTAATGCCCATGGACAGCGCCGCGTTGATGCCGCCGAACAAGGTGTCCAGGCGCAGGGCCAGACCATAATCCCCACCGCCGCCGGGCTGATCGAAACGCGCCCGGAAGCCCTTGGTGTAGGCGACCACGATGTCCGCACCGGCGCGCTCGTCCTGCGCGGAGCCAACGCCGGGATCGGCCGGCAGCGCGGCCGGCGGCATCAGGTAGTCGACCTGCGACTGCGCCGCCGAGGTGGCCGCTGCCGCGGCCCGCGGCGGGTCGGGCTCGATCAGCCAAGTACCGTCGCGTTCGGTCGCCAGGTGCAGGGTCGTGCCACTGGGACGGTCGAGACTGCCGGAGATGCGGCTGCCGTCGAAGGAGATCACCGCTCGCCCGGGCTGCAGACCCTCGCTGCGCCCGGTCCAGATCCGCGCCCCAGACAAATCGCCGGTCCACGCGCCCGTGGAACGGAACGCCAGGACCTCGCCGTCGGGGGCGCGCAGCCGCAGGCGGCCCTGCGGCCGAGCGGCGATCGTCAACTGGGCCGAATCCAGGCGCATCGGCCACCAGGTGGCGGCGCCGCGCCGCTGCGGCTTCGCCCCTGGCTCGATCCGGATCGGCTCGGCCGCGACAACCGTCAGAGGTATGGGGATCGGCGGCTGTGCCTGCGGCGCGACCGCCATCGGCACATGCGCGCGAGCACTATCGGAAAAGCCAGCGTCCGAGCTTGGCGGCACGGTCTGCGTGCACGCCGAGGCCAGGGCAGCCGCCCCGACCAGTATCCATTTGCGCATGTGCGGCCCCCCTGGGTGCGCCAATGGTGGCATGCGTCACGGATTGACTTCAATCTGTGCCAGGTTACACATAGAGACAAAATGCGAAGGCCGCCCTAAGGCGGCCTTCGAAAACCCTTGCGCCTGCGGGCGGGCTCACCGCCGCATCTGCCAACCGGCCGGATAAGCATTGCTGTAGCGCTGGCTGCCTCCGGTCAAATCGATATTGACCTTCAATTGCGCCGCCGCATCCCAGATGAGGTCGGCGCGGCCATCTCCGTTGACGTCGCGTGCGGCGAAGAAGGTTTCTCCGGCTCGCCCTGCGACAGTGGGATTAGCGACGATCGACGCTCCGTTCATGACCCAATAGCTCAGCATGTTCTGTCCCGGATTGAGCCAGACCATATCGTCGCGACCGTCGCCGTTGATATCCGCGCTGTCGACATAGCTCCAACCCGCGGGGCGTCCGCCAACGCTCTGACCGGCGAAGTAGTTGCCCCTGCTGAAGTAAAGGCTGGTCTGCGCATTGTCGGCATAGACCACATCGGAGCGGCCGTCCCCATCGAAGTCGCCGACGCCCAGGATCTGAAACCACGACGGCATGGGCGCATCCCATTTCGATGCGACCTGATTGACCTGCATCAGCCAAACCCGCAGGCGGCTGCCGGCGAGCGAGCGCCAAATCAGATCGTGTCGTCCATCGCCATTGACGTCGCCGCTTCCGACCAACGACATGTCCGGCTCGAACCCGCCGACCACCTGTTGCGTGTAGCCCTCGCCCGAACCGAGCCAGAGTACGAGGAACCGCTCAGCCTCGTTTTTCCACAGCACGTCGCCGCGACCGTCGCCGTTGAAGTCGCCGACTGCGCCGACATCGTACGCAGAGATCATGTCGAAGCCGGCCGCGCTCGCGAAGCCCTGCAAAGCACCGGACGAACCGGCGAGCCAATGCGCGAACTGCTGCGCGGAAGCATTGCGCCACAGCAGGTCGGCCGAGCCATCCCCGTTGATGTCGCCGCGGACCGCGCGCTGCGGCACGGCCGTCGCGCGGAACGTCGCGATGATGGGCATGGTCTGGTTGAGGGTCTGCGCCGTATCGGCCTGACCGCCGACACCGCATGCGAAACCGCCGCAGCTGGTGATCCGCGGATTCGAGAAGACCCGATAAGAGGTCTGGCCCGGATCGCCGTAAGCCATGATGTCGTAGAAGTTGCCGGTGACCGCACCGGCCCTGTAGCCGAACGAATAGGCGTACGCGCCGTACTGCAGGGTGCCGCTGGATGACGCCGTATCGCGATCGTGCTGCGCGCCCATGTTGTGGCCCAGCTCGTGCGCGAAGGTTTCGTCGCGGCAGAAATAGGTCGTGCCGCCATCGTTCTGACGCCCATCGCCGACGACGGAGTAACCGTTGGTCGCCGACGACGCGCTGATCGGCTGCTGATTACCGCCGAGCAGCCAGGCGATGCCGCAACCGTCCTGCGCGGCGCGATCGTACTTGCGCACGAACGACACCAGGTCGGCGCCGTATTGCTCGCGTGCCGCACGCAATGCATTGAAGGCGGGATCGACCGGCGTCGTACGCGTGCCGGTCATCTTTTCCAACACGCCGCCGTTGTCGGAGTCGTCCGGGTAGTTGACCTGCATGGCGTGGACCATGCGGATGCGCGAAGTGATCTGGCTGTTGACGTAGGCCTGATTGGTCACTTCCACCAGATAGTTCAGGCGGGTCACGGCTTGGGACGGGCCGCCCAGACCGTTGGCGAAACCGTTGCTGTAGCCGACCAGGACATCGACCAGGACCTGGCCGTCGGCCGCGGTCGCCGCGGCGCCGATCGAAGCGCTCGTCGGCGCGAGACTCGATGCATTCGCCGCCGCGGCCGGTATCAGATAGTCGTCGGCATGATCGGGAGCGATCGAATTTTCGATCAGCGCCAGCTTGGCCGGATCGGTCTCGACCAACCACGACTTGCCGTCGCGCAAGGTCAACTTGAGTGCGGGCTTGCCGGGCTGGGCGATGCTGCCGAATACGGCGCGTTCGCCGAAAGTGATGATGGCCTCTTGGGCGAGGCCGCCGCGGTCGATGCGTCCGACCCAGGTCCAGTCGCCGCTCGGATGCTCGACGTGGCGCTCGTAACGGAAGTCGAGTTTTTCGCCGGAGGGCGTGGTGATGCGCAGATGGCCGCCGATGATCGCGGCAAGCGCGTGCTGCTCGCTCAATTCGACGCGGTGCCAGGTATAGGCGCCGTCTGAAATGACCGGCTGCTTGGTCGGGTAAGCGGTCAGGTCGCCACGATCGGGAAGACGTGCGAAGCCGGCAGCGGCGATGCGACGCGTCGCAAGCCGTGCCGATACCGGATCTGCGAATGGGCTCGTTGCCGAACGCATTGCCGGAGCGGACGTCGCCGCTGCGCTCGCAAGCCCTGGAGCGGTTGAGGAAGAACCGGAGTCGGATGACGAGCAGCCGGCCAAGAACAGCACCAGCATCCCCAGGAAAACCAAATTGCGCATCGCGATCAGCCAGATAAAAGCAGCGCCGCATCCTGCATCCGCAGCGCGGATACTTCAATGCTGATCCCAAACGCACGAAAAGCTAATCGAGAACTAAGTCACAATTTTGCAGCAAGCTGCTAGGGCGGGCCTCTCGCGAGGCCGCCCACAGGCTATTCAGGCGGTCAGCAGCGGCACGCCGGTCTTCGTGCGCAGTTCGTCTTCGTTCACCCCGGGAGCGGTCTCGACCAGCACCAGACCGCGCTCGGTCACGTCCATGACCGCGAGCTCGGTGATGATGCGATTGACCACGCCCAGGCCGGTCAGCGGCAGCGTGCATTCGGGCAGGATCTTGTGCTCGCCGTTCTTGGCGCTGTGCTCCATCAGCACGACCACGCGCTTGACGCCGGCGACCAGATCCATCGCGCCGCCCATGCCCTTGACCATCTTGCCGGGCACCATCCAGTTGGCCAGGTCGCCCTTGTCGGTGACCTGCATCGCGCCGAGGATCGCCAGGTCGATATGACCGCCGCGGATCATCGCGAAGCTGTCGTGGCTGCCGAAGTAACTCGCGCCCTGGCGCGCGGTCACGGTCTGCTTGCCGGCGTTGATGAGGTCGGCGTCGATCTCGCTTTCGGTCGGGAACGGACCGATGCCGAGCAGGCCGTTCTCGGACTGCAGCCATACGTCCATGCCGTCGGGAATGAAGTTGGCGACCAGCGTCGGCAGGCCGATGCCGAGGTTGACGTAGGCGCCATCGGTGAGTTCCTGCGCGGCGCGCTGCGCCATTTCATCGCGGGACCAAGACATTGATAATTCTTCCTGTATAGGTGGACGCAATTGAAGTGCCGACGGAGAAAGCCGGTTTACGACAGGCTCCGGAAGCTTTTCCCGTATAGCTGGATGTATCGAATCGACTACGGAGAAAATCGGTTTGCGACGATCGGCTCCGAGAGTTTTTCCCGTATAGCTGGGCGCATCGAAATCGACGAGGCAGAAAACCGGCGCCGCCGATCCGCTCCGACTCGAGAAAACCGGCGTGCGAGCCGCAGCGACCGCTCCAACCTAAGCGCATCGATCGCAAAGACGCGCATAAGGTCAGTACGGTCCGCCCACTCACCCAGCCCGCACCGTCCGCTGCTCGATGCGCTTCTCCGGCGTCGCATTGACGACGATCCGATCGACGTAGATACCCGGCAGGTGCACGTGATCGGGATCGATCGCGCCGACTTCGACCAGTTCCTCGACTTCGGCGATGCAGACCTTGCCGGCTATCGCGCAGGCCGGGTTGAAGTTGCGCGCGGTCTTGCGGAACACCAGGTTGCCGGCCTTGTCGGCCTTCCACGCCTTGACCAGCGACACGTCGGCCTTGAGCGCGGTTTCCATGACGTAATGATGGCCGTCGAACTCGCGCGTCTCCTTGCCGTCGGCCACCACGGTGCCGTAGCCGGTGCGGGTGAAGAAGGCCGGGATGCCGGCGCCGCCGGCACGCAGGCGCTCGGCCAGGGTGCCCTGCGGATTGAATTCGAGTTCGAGTTCGCCGGACAGGAACTGACGCTCGAATTCCTTGTTCTCGCCGACGTAGGACGAGATCATTTTCTTGATCTGGCGCGTTTCCAGCAGCAGGCCCAGGCCGAAACCGTCGACGCCGGCGTTGTTGGAGATCGCGGTGATACCCTTGACGCCGCTGTCGCGCAGCGCGCCGATCAGAGCCTCGGGAATGCCGCACAGGCCGAAGCCGCCGACGGCGAGGGTCTGCCCGTCCGCCACCACGTCCTGCAGGGCTTGTTTCGCACTGGGGTACAGCTTGCTCTTCGCGGCGCCGGTGGGCGTCGCGGCGATGGCCTCGGCCATGGGACAACTCCTTTGCGGGATGGGCGCAGTTTAGCCTGCGGCCGGGTCCGGACGTAGCGGACTTTCGGGCAATACCGCGACAATGCCCCGATCGTGTGCCGACGCTAGACTTGCGACATGAGCCGACTCGCCCTGGTCACCGCCATCGCCGCCGCCGGGCAGGACGACGACCTGTCGCCCCTGCTTCGAGCCTGTACCGCACGCGGCATCGCCGCCGAGATCCGCGGCTGGGACGACCCCAGCGTGGCCTGGGCACGATACGACGCCGTACTGCTGCGCTCGCCCTGGGACTACACCGAACGCCTCGACGAATTCCTGGCCTGGTGCGAACGCGTCGACGCGCGCACGCGCCTGCTCAATCCCTGGCCGGTGGTGCGCTGGAATACCGACAAGCATTATCTGGCCGACCTGGCCGCGCGCGGCGTGCCGGTGGTGCCGAGCGCGTTCGTCGAACCCGACATGGATGCGCTGCCGGCCCTGCAGGAGTTTCTCGCCGCCTATCCGGACGCCGACGAATTCGTGGTCAAGCCGGCGATCAGCGCCGGCTCGCGCGACACCCAGCGTTATGCGCGCGCGCAGGAATTCGCCGCGGCCAATCACCTGGCGCGCCTGCTCGACGAGGGCCGCAGCGCGATGCTCCAGCCCTATCTGGCCTCCGTCGATCGCGACGGCGAGACCGCGCTGATGCATTTCAACGGCGTGTTCAGTCACGCCATCCGCAAAGGCGCGATGCTGCAACGCGAGGATGCCTTGAACCTGCGCGCGGTCGAACGCATCACCGCGCGCGAGGCCGGCGACGACGAACGCAGGGTCGCCCTGCATGCGCTGACCGCGATGACTGCGCGGCTCGATCTCGAAGAGCCGTTGCCGTACGCCCGCGTCGACCTGATCCGCGACGGCGAAGGCCGGCCGCAGTTGCTGGAGCTGGAGTTGTGCGAACCCTCGCTGTTCTTCGCTCACGCACAAGGCAGCGCCGAGCGTTTCGCCGAAGTGCTGGCCGAATTGCTGGCCACGCTGCAGGTCGACTGAGCCGGCCGATCCGCGGCGGCGGCACCGGCCTCGCAGGCACGGCGCCGCAAAGAAAAAGCCGGCCTGGCGGCCGGTTTTTTCAGGTACGAGCGCGATGGGCGACTCAGGAACGCCCGTACACGTCCTCAAGGCGGACGATGTCGTCCTCGCCCAGATACGCGCCCGACTGCACCTCGATCAACTCGACCGGCTCGGTGCCGTTATTGCGCAGGCGATGGACGCTGCCGAGCGGGATGTAGGTGCTCTGGTTCTCGTGCAGGTCGAACACCTTGTCGTCGCAGGTCACCTCGGCCACGCCGGAGACCACGATCCAGTGCTCGGCGCGCTTGTGGTGCTTCTGCAGGCTCAGCGCCGCGCCCGGCTTGACCACGATGCGCTTGACCTGGAAACGCGGGCCCACGTCGATCGAATCGTAGTAGCCCCAGGGCCGATACACTTTGCGATGGAACAGGTGCTCCTGACGTCCGGCCTTTTTCAATCGATCGACGATGGTCTTGACGTCCTGGACCCGGTCCTTGCGCGCGACCAGGGTCGCGTCCGGCGTGTCGACGATGACCAGGTCCTCGACCCCGATGGTCGCGATCAGGCGCCGCTCCGAGGCGCGCACCAGGCTGTCGCGCGTATCCAGGGAGATCACGTCGCCTTCGTAACGATTACCGTCCTCGTCGCGCTCGGCCACCGACCACAACGACGACCAGGAACCGATGTCGCTCCAGCCGCAGCTGACCGGAACCACCGCGGCGCGGTCGGTCTTCTCCATCACCGCATAGTCGATCGAATCGCTGGGGCTGGCGGCGAACTCGTCCTTGCCGACGCGGATGAAATCCAGATCGCTTTGCGCCGAGGCATAGGCCGCGGTCGCGGCGGCGTGGATCTGCGGCGCATAGCGCGCGAGCTCTTCGAGATAGCGCTCGGCCTTGAACAGGAACATGCCCGAGTTCCAGGAATACGTGCCCTCGGCCAGATAGGTTTGCGCCGTCGCCAGGGCCGGCTTTTCGACGAAACGGGCCACCCGGTAGCCGTCCTCGCCGAGGGCCTCGCCGCGGGCGATGTAGCCGTAGCCGGTTTCGGGATAGTCCGGCTGGATACCGAAGGTGACCAGCCAACCCTGCCCGGCCAGCACGGCCGCGCGCTCGACCGCGGCCCGGAAAGCCGACTCGTCCTCGATCAGGTGATCGGCCGGCAGCACCAGCATCACCGCATCGGGATGCTGCGCGAGCAGGTGCAGTGCGGCCAGCGCGATCGCCGGCGCGGTATTGCGCGCGCTCGGCTCGAGCAGGATGCCGCCGCTGCCCACGCCGATCCCCTGCAATTGCTCGCCGACCATGAAGCGGTGCCCCTCGGCGCAGACCGTCACCGGCAGGCCCGCCTGCGGCAGGGCGCTAGCGCGCAGCACCGTTTCCTGGAACAGCGAACGATCGCCGATCAGCGACAGGAATTGCTTGGGCTGGTTCTCGCGCGACAGCGGCCACAGGCGCGAACCACTGCCGCCGCTCAATACGACAGGATGCAGCATCCCGGCTCCGAAAGACTGGGGATGGGCAAGAATAGCCCGGCGGGCCGGCCGGAGGCTTCATGTATCGTGACCGCATGGCCAGGCGGCTGCCTCGAACCGCGGCCGTGGACTCATCCCAAACGACACGCGGGACACGTCGTCGGCGCGCCGGCGGCGCGCTCCGGCCTTACCAAGGACAGGCTCGTGGCTTCCGACCCGAACGGCTCAGTTCCCGACATCCTTCGCCTGCAGGTCCCGGGAGGAGGCGAAATCCAGGCCACCGCGTTCGGTGCGCATGCCTTGTCCTGGCAGTGCCGAGGGCAGGAGCGCCTGTACCTGAGCCCGCGCGCGAGCTTCGGTGCCGGCAAGGCGATCCGCGGCGGCGTCCCAGTGATCTTTCCGCAGTTCGGCGAACGCGGCGATGGGCCGCGTCACGGCTTCGCGCGGACCTTGGAGTGGCAAGCGCTGGACACCACCGGCTCGACACTGCCGCGATTGGCGTTCCGCCTGAGCGACAACGAACAGACACGCACTCGCTGGCCGTACCGCTTCGAAGCCGTGTTGTCGCTAGAACCGAGCGAGAACCGGCTGCGAATCGCCCTGAGCGTGCACAACTGTGACAGCGCCCCCTTCCAGTTCACGGCCGCGCTGCATACCTATCTGCGCGTGGCCGACGTGGCCGGGACGCTAGTGCACGGTCTGGAACGATCGCCGTTCCTGGACATCGCACGCGGCAACGAGCCTCAGCCGGCCGCCGATGCGCCGGTACGCTTCGAAGGCGAAGTCGACCGCATCTACGCCGACACCGTCGGTATGCGCGTCACCGATGGCGTGGATCTGTTGCGCATCGAGGCCGAAGGCTTCGCCGACACGGTGGTGTGGAATCCCGGGGCGGAACTGGCCGCCGGCATGGGCGACCTGGGCGCGGGCGAGTACCGCCGCTTTGTCTGCATCGAAGCGGCGCAGGTGCTCAAACCCGTCCGCCTGGACCCGGGCGCGAGTTGGAGCGGCGCTCAGATCCTGAGCGTCGAAGACCCGGTGATCTAACCGGAATTCCCCCCAGGCGGACCCGGAGCTCGGCTTCGGCGATGGCTCCCCGGCTGAGCGTTTGACGAACGCGGTGTCGGCACCTGCGGACCCGCAGCGATCCTCGGGCCGGCGCCCGATCCGTCCGTACGCGGCAAATCGACAGGCCGAGGTCGGCCGGCTGGCCGCAGATCCCACCACACGGTGTGACTCCGGCGCCCCAGGGAGCGTACGTTCAGGCGCCGGGCCGAGCCGCCCCCGACCTGCGTCCGAGGACCGTCTCAGCTAGAATTGGGGGTTCTCGGCCGCTCCTGGCCCAGCACCCCCACAAGGAATCCCCGCACGATGAAGATCCTCGTCGGTTACAAGCGCGTGGTGGACTACAACGTCCGCATTCAGGTCAAGCCGGATGGCTCCGGCGTGGTCACCGACGGCGTCAAGCTGTCGGCCAATCCCTTCGACGAAATCGCCCTGGAAGA
>Ga0307406_10001520_pt1 | contig 12801 bp, 8 predicted proteins | sample 322Cmetagenome_3_FD_203706 | JGI IMG/M metagenome (GOLD analysis project Ga0307406, IMG submission 203706) | Maize rhizosphere microbial communities from greenhouse at UC Davis, California, United States - 322HYB-C-2 | ecosystem: Host-associated > Plants > Roots > Rhizosphere > Soil | place... | reverse complement strand
CGATCCGCATCTTCTCTGCACCGCACCGTCAGCGCGGTGTGTATGCGATCGAGTTCGCCATGGTGTTCATGATTTTCTTCAGCATTCTTTACGCCATTGTCTGTTACGGCATGCTGTTCGCGTTTCGCCTCGGATTACAAAATGCGGCAGAGGATGGTGCTAGGGCGGCGCTTCAGTATCAAACCCAGATCCCTGACCGCAAAGACCGAGCGAAGGTTGTCGCAATCGCGCAAAGCAGTTGGATGCCACAGGTCCAACCCCCCATCGTTCAGATCTGCCGCGTAGAGGGGATCAATCAGTGCGACCCGATCACCTGTGGTCCCACATGGAGTCAGCGCTGCCAAGTAGAGGTTCTTATACAAGTAAACAACCTCGAATCGCTGTTGCCACCTATGCCGGGCTTCGCCGTTCCCACACAGATCGCCGGCAGCGCCAGCATGCTGCTCGACGTGAGATGAATACCATGTCCGTCATCTCCTGGCCCAATATCAGCAGCAACAGCGCCGTGCGCGACAACCAACGTGGCGTCGCTACCGTCGAATTTGCGCTCGTCTTTATGCTGCTCTTCCTCGTGATGTACGCGTTGGCGACCTTTGGGGCAGTTCTCTATACGCAACAGGCCGTCTCGCGCGCTGCGGAGGATGGCGCTCGCGCCGCCCTGATTCTGCAGCACCCACCGGATCAGAACAACGTGCGCCAAGCTGTGCTCGACTCACTGGCGCGCTCGCTTGTCGTTCCGCCTTCAGCAAACACGGACACGGCTAGCAGAAAGGCTTGGATCTCAGCCAATGTGGTGGTCGAGCCTTGCGCTGTTGCGACAGGCGCTACCAGTTGCACGGTTACTGTCACCTATCCCTACGTGAACAATCGCATCCTGCCTTCGATGCCGTTGCTGGACGTTAGCACTTGGATGCCAGACCAATTGCGAAGCAGCGCAACTGCAGCGCTCAGAACATCGTGAGAGGCATGAATTCAACACCCATCTGCCAAGCTCGTTGGCCAATCGGCCGCAAGCGCGACCGTGGTTCAATCCTCATCAATACAGCCGTCGCACTGAGCCTGATCGCAATCACGCTCGTTGGCACAGAACTGGGTTATCTCTTCTACATGAAACGCGAGTTTCAGAAGGCAGTCGATTTGGCCGCACTCGCCGGGGCACAACAACTGACGCCTTCAGCGACGTCCAGTAACTGCGGAGTGGCCATCGGGGCTGCCAGCACCAATGCCGGTCAGAATCTCTCGGGCGTCGCCATCAATCCTCCGGAGTGCGGAAGCTGGGAGCCTAGTGGTCCTACCGGCGGCAATGCAGGCTGCTTCAGCAGCAGTACAGATCATTTCATGCCCGACGGCACACCGTCCAATGCTGTTCGCGTCCGTATTGAGAAGGCCCCTGCAACCCTTTTTCCTTTCTTTGCCGGAGATCGCACGATCTGCGTCCAAGCGGTTGCCGTGCTGGACGCGCCTGTAGCTGCATTCACAGTAGGGTCTCGCCTGCTTCGCCTTGAGGACAACACGCTCTTGCCCAACCTGTTAAAGGCAGTAGGCGTTGATCTCAGCCCAACAGATCTTCTGAGCTATCGTGGATTGGCCAATACGAGCATTACTCCTTCAGGGCTGCTCGCCGCACTTGGTGTTCCCATCAACGGTGACCTAGATGTTGGCACTCTCAACCAACTCGCATCCATCCAGAACTTGACCTTGGGCGGGTTGATCGATGCCACAATCACAGCGCTCCAGAATCAAGGAGGAACCGTTAGTGCTTCAATCGGATTGCTACAACAATTGCGTACGCGTCTGAGCGCTGAAGCTCTTGCGGCTCATGTCAAGCTCTTTGGCAACGAGGCATCCCCAGGAATACTGGTCGGTCTCGATACCACGGGGAATGCCGCACTCAATGCACAAGTCGACCTACTGAGTCTGGTGACAGCAGGAGCATCCATCGCAAACGGAAAGAACCTTATTGCAATTGACAACCTTGGAATTGGAATCCTTGGCGTTCAAGCGAAAGCCAGCGTGATCGAGCCACCATCGATCGGAATAGGCGGGGTAGGAACGATTGCGAGAACTGCCCAAATACGGGTGTATCTGCGGATCACCCCTCCGCTTCTAGGCCTTGACCTTCCCCTCATCCTCGAGCTCGCGCAATCGACCGGGGAGCTGAAAAATATCAACTGCAAAATTCCAAGGCACAACGCAACCATTGCTGTCAGCTCTTCACAGGTCAATGCATGTCTGGGCCGGTTCCATGACATGACCACGGAATCAGATACCAACTCCTCTCATTTTTTCACCGAGAACAATCGCTGCGCTCCAAACAGCTCAGGGGTTTTTCCCGACTCCGCCGAAGGAGTCAGGCGTCACCGCATACTTAACGTTCTTGGACTTGGCGCTGTATCGGCAAGCGCTCGCGTCGGGCTTCCGGTGCTCGCGTCTCAAGCGCCAGTCGAGACGGATCCTCCGCTCAATGTTCCGTCGTCCCCCTCAGACGGAACTTCACAGACGACTATCAATGCAACCGGGATAAATTTGGCCCAGATTGTCAGTAACGTTGCCAAAGCTGTGACCGATGGGATTCTTGGTGATCTGGGGGGTCAAGGCTTGGGGTTGCTTCTGGGCGCCATCCTAAGCCTGCTCGATCCCGTGCTTGATATTTTGAGTCAGGTGCTTGCGGGACTTCTTTCAACGCTCGGCATTTCGATAGGACAGACAGATGTCTCACTTCTCTCCGTCGATTGCGGAGTGGCCAAACTGGTGCACTAGGTTTATCGCAATTGAGACAAGTTAGTTTTTCATGACCGCCACCAACTTCGACGAACTCGACCTCTTTGTCTGGGAAGGCAAGGCCGACATCCTCGACCGTATCGCGCGGTGCATGGCGAGCTTCGACGTGGAGGTGATCCGGGCTGATGGCTTGCCGCCTCCGCAGCAGGACCGCGGCACTGCGCTTCGGCCTTCGGTGGCCATCCTCAGCGTCACGGTGATCGACAGCGGCGGCCTCGCGCATGCCACCGAGCTGCTGCAGGGCATGCCGGTGATCTGGGTGGCTGCCGCCTCGCGGGAGCGGGACTCGCGCACCTATCCGCCCGAGTACCTGCACGTGCTGCCCTACGACTTCACCTGCGCCGAGCTGCGCACGATGGTGGCCAAGCTGGTGCGGCAGCTGCGTGCACGCGACGTGGCGCCGCAGGCGCCCGATGTGCTGGTGGCGCATTCGGATGCGATGAAGTCGCTGCTGGCCGAGGTGTCCGCCTTTGCCGACTGCAACCACAGCGTGCTGGTGCGCGGCGAGACGGGCGTGGGCAAGGAGCGCATCGCGCAGCAGCTGCACCTGGGGCACCAGCACTACAGCAAGGGCGCGTTCGTGGCGGTGAACTGCGGCGCGATTCCTGATGGTCTCTTCGAGTCGCTCTTCTTCGGCCACACCAAGGGCTCGTTCACGGGCGCCGTGCATGCGCACCGCGGCTATTTCGAGCAGGCCACGGGCGGCACGCTGTTCCTCGACGAGATCGGTGACCTGCCGCGCTACCAGCAGGTGAAGCTGCTGCGCGTGCTGGAAGACAACGCGGTCACGCGGCTGGGTGCCACGGCGCCGATCCGGGTCGACTTCCGGCTGGTGGCTGCCACCAACCGCAACCTGCGCGAGATGGTGGCCAGCGGCGAATTCCGCGCCGACCTGTTCTACCGGCTCGCGGTGATCGAGCTGCACGTGCCCAGCCTGGAGGAACGCGGGGAGATCGACAAGATCGCGATCTTCAAGGCGCTGCTGGCCAACGTGCTGGGCGACGAGCTCGAGGCGCTCGGCGAAACGCCGCACTGGCTCAGCGATGCGGTGGCCGAAACCTACTTTCCCGGCAACGTGCGGCAGCTGCGCAACCTGGCCGAGCGGGTGGGGGTGATCGCACGCCAGCTGCACAGCTGGGACCAGAACCTGATCCAGCGCGCCATCGCGCTCACGCGCGGCACGCCGACGCTGGCCTCGGGCGCTGCTGCGGAGCGCAACGGCCACGGCGGCGGCGCGATGAACGGCGTAGCGCTGGACGGCAATGGCGAGCGCAAGGGGTGGAACAGCAGCGAGCGCAACCGCATCATCGCGGCGCTGGAGATCAACGACTGGAAGCGCCAGGACACGGCGCAGCACCTGGGCATCAGCCGCAAGGTGCTGTGGGAGAAGATGCGCAAATACCAGATCCTCGACGGCGAGCCCGGCATCCCCGAAGACGCCTGAACTCGCTCCGGCTTTTTTTCGATCAGCGGTTTGCCAGCCGCGCGGCCCTGCGCAGCGGCGGGTTCGCGGCGGTTGCGGTGGCACCGCGGTCGGCCACGGGCTCGCTCGCGCAGCTTGCGTTGCTCGAGATGCACAGTGCGGTGAGCAGGCCGTCCTCGCTCAAGGCGGGGCGGTTCGGCGGGCCGAAGATGCGGTCGATCCAGGCGTTGCTCGCCTCGGGGTCGATGCGCAGTTCGCCGGTGGTGCGCGCGAGGCGCAGCTCGGTGATGCGCAGGTCGAACACGGCATCGACGTAGTCGAACAGCAGGTTGTAGTAGTCGAGCTGCGCGTCGAGCACGGCGGGCAGTGTTTCGCGGCCGAATTCCATCAGCCGGCGGCGCCCGCGGAAGGCCTGGCCCGATGTGCTGACGGCCTCCGCCAGCTGCCGTTCGCGCTCGCGTCCGGACACGGTGCGCGCCCACGAGGCCGAGGTGAGCTCCAGCAGGTTGAGCTTCACGCCTTCGAGCTTGGCTTCCTGGTTGGCAACTTCGGCCAGGGCCGACTTCAGGCGCAGCTGGCGGTCGAAGCCATTGCCGAAATTCCAGTTGAGCTCGAAGGCCGCGCGCGTCGGGTCTTGCGGCGACACGCCACGCGGGTCCTTGCTCTTGACGACCACGGCGTCCACGGTGGGCCAGATGCTGGCCTCCTGCTGGTCGACCAGGGCCTGGGCGCGCGCCACGCGGCCCTTGGCTTCGGCGATTTCGGTGCTGCGCTCCTCGGCGCGGCGCAGGGCCTCTTCCTGCGAGGCGATGCGCCAGTACGCGGGCGCGGCCAGCACGGGCAGCGAATCGGTGTTGGGCGTGAACCTGAAGTAGGTGTTGAACTTGGCCAGCGCCTCGTCGCGCTGCGCCTGGAAGTCGGACTCGCGCGCGGCCACGCTGGCGCGGCGCGCGGCGGCCATGTTGAGGTCGTTCTCGCCGGCGGCGCCCAAGGCCACGCGGCGGGCCTCGGCCTTCGAGAGCTCGGCCACCACCTCGGTGGACTTGCGCGCGATCTGCTTCTTGAGGTCGTAGCGCTGCACCTGCAGGTAGGCGGTCAGCGCATCGAGCACCACCTTCTGCGAGGTGGTGACGACAGCCTCGCCGTCGGCCTGGTTGCCGGCCTCGGCGGCGCGCACCGCGGCGTTCATGGCGCCGCCGTCGATCAGGCTCAGGCGCGCCTCGGCGGTCAGCACGGTGTAGTTCTCGCTCTTGGCGTTGTCCGCGCCGCTGTTGTAGGTACCGGACGCGGTGCCCATCTTGAAGCGCGGGTAGCGGGCCTTCTTGGCGGCGTCCACGCCAAAGCTGCTGGTGTTGGCGGCGGCCTGCGCGGTCTGCACTTCAGGGTAGTCCTGCGACAGCGCAATGAGCGCCTGCTTCACGCGCTGCGCATAACTGGCAGCGCCGATGGAGGGCGCGGAAAGGCGGCGCGCCGGCTGCAGCTGCGCGGGCGCCTCCTGCGCCATGGCGCCGGGAGGAAGCGCGAAGCTCGCGCACAGCACTGCGCAAAGAACGCCGGGGCCCGTTCGGCGCCGGCCAGCCACGTTGCTGCCCATCATGGTTCGCGGAAGGCTTCGCGCCGCAGCTTGAGCACGGGACGAAGGATGTACCAGATGAACGGATCGGTGCCCACCTTCAGGTCGACCTCGGACTCCATGCCGGCGGTGACGCGGTTTTCTTCGCGTCCCACGTAGGCCTGGTCGGTGCTGATGAGGATGCGGTAGTACGGCGCCGAATTGGCAATGGCCGGGTCGCGGTCGGCATCGGCGGCCACCAGGGTGACCTTGCCTTCGACCGCGCCGTAGCGCAGATAGTCGTAGGCCGTGATCTTCACGCGCGCCGCCTGGCCGATCTCGACGAAGCCGCGGTCGTTCGGATTCAGGCGCGCCTCGATCATGATCTCGTCCTTGTCGGGCACCACCTCCATGATGGCTTCGCCGGGCTTGATGACCCAGCCCGGGCTGGCGTTGCGCAGCCCCTTGACGATGCCGTCGGCGGGCGCCTTCACCATGGTGCGGGAGCGCTGGGTGCGTGCGCGCGCAAGGTCTTCGCTCAGGCTGGCGAACTGGCGCTCGACGGCGGCCAGCTCGTCGGACGCGCGGCGGCGGAAGCGGCCTTCGGCCTCGGCCATCTTGGCCTGCGCCTCGGTGATGGCGGCGCTCGCGGAGATGGCGCCCTGTCGCGCCACCGCCAGCTCGCTTCGCACGCCTTCGACCTGCCGGCGCTTCTCGAGCACCTCGACCTGGCCGACCAGCTTTTCATTGAGCAGCTGCTCGGAGATCTCGAGTTCCTTCTGCATCAGCGCGAGGCGGTCGTTCAGGCCCTTGACCTTGGCCTGCTGCTCGAGCTGCTTGCTGCGCGCGCCCTCCAGGCCGGACACCGCGCCGGCCATCACGCCGCGCTGCTCGAGCGCACGCGCCTCGTAGGCACCGGTCTCGCCGTCGAGCACGCTCTCGTCGATGTCGGCGGCAAAGCTCTCGCGCCTGAGCGGCTGGCCGCGGCTCTCGGCCATGAGCCGGATGCGGGTGGCCTGCGTGGCGGCATGGCGCGCGGTGAGTTCCTCGAAATTGAGGCCGCTGCCGCCCAGGTCGATCTCCACCAGCGACTGGCCCTGCGTGACCCTGTCGCCTTCCTTGACGAGCACGTTGCTGACGATGCCGCCTTCCAGATGCTGGATCGACTTGACGCGGTCCGACGGGATCACGCGGCCCGGCGCCACCACCACGGTTTCCATGGGAAAGCCCAGGCCCACAACGGCCAGCAGCGCGACCGCGCCGCCAATCAGCCACTGGCGGCGCTTGCCCTCGGGCCCTGTCTGCGCCGCGCGCTTGTGATCCTCGTCCTGCAGTATCTGCGGCAAATCTGATTTCAAGTCGCGGTCCCCAATTTCTCTTCGATCGATCGGCTGCTCAAGCCATGGAACGGTTGGCGGCGGCGCCTTGCTGCGAATGCACCTCGGCATCGTCCTCGCCCGCGGTGGAATCGGGGAGCGCCACCAGCGCCTTCTTCACGCCGAAGAGCTTGGGCACCATGACGGCGGCCGTGCCCTGTTCGACGTTGCCCTGCCCCGTGACGTGGTAGACCACGCTGGCCGCCGACACGATGCGAAGCGAATGCGTGACCACCACCACGGTGCGCACCTTGGCCACCGCGAGCAGCGTGGCAAGCAGGGTGCGCTCGCTCTGGAAGTCCAGGTCGTTGCTGGGCTCGTCGAGCACCAGTACCGAGGGCTTGCGCAGGAAGCTCATGGCCAGCGCGAGCTTGCGCCGCTCGCCCACCGACAGGCCCGTGCCGCCCTCGCCCACCACGGTGCGATAGCCGTCGGGCATGCGCGAGATGAAGTCGTGCGCACCGGAGAGCTTGCAGGCCGCGACCACCTGCTCGTCGCTCTGGCCCGGGGCCGTGCGGCGCATGGTGTCGATCAGCGGGCCGCCGAACCAGTACACCTCCTGCGACAGGTAGCTGATCCAGCGCGAGAGCTCTTCGCGGCCGAATTGCGAAAGGTCGTATTCGCCGATGCTGATGACGCCGCGCGTGGGCGTGTACAGGCCCGAGAGCAGCTTGACCAGCGTCGACTTGCCGGCGCCGTTGCGCCCCACGATCACGTGCAGCCCGCCAGGCCCGATGTCCAGGTCGACGTTCTCCAGCACCGGCCGGTGCGCGTCTTCCGTGAAGCTGAAGCTCACGTCCTTCAGCGTGACGCGGCCCAGCGGCTGCGGCAGCGTCATGCCGGTGGGCGCCTTTTCGACCGGCTCGCCGAGCACCGTCTCGAGCCGCTTGGCCGCTTCCTTGGCCGCGGCCAGCGAGCGCCAGCTCGACACCAGGCCGGCCACCGGCTGCAGCGCCTTGAGGGCCAGCATGTTGGAGGCGACCAGGCCGCCCACCGTCATCCATTGCTCCATCACCGAGACGGCGCCCACCGTGACCACGATGACCGAGAAGACCATCATCAGCACGGTGGTGCCGTCGCGCGCGGTTTCGATCTGCCCGTTCTTGCTGAAGCTCTCGCTCAGCCAGGAGTTATAGGACTGGCGCCACATCTCGATGGTGGGACCGTCGTTGGCCTGCGTCTTGAGCGTTTCGCGCGCGTTGCAGATTTCCGAGGTCATGCGGTCGAGGCCGCGGCCGCGCTGCACTTCCTCGACCCGCCCGCTGCGTACCTCGTCGGCCCACCACCAGGCCAGGAAAACCATGATGCCAAGGAACAGCACCACCACCGGCAGGACCGGCAGGGCCACGATGCCGATCACGGCCAGTGCAAAGACCGCCATCGGCAGATCGAAGATCGATTGCGCCAGGCCGCCGGTGACGGTGCCGCGCACCGAGGCCACGTCGCGGAAGAACTGGTGCCAGATCGAGGCCGGGCGCGCCTCGAGCGCACGCAGCGGGCGGTTCAGCATCGAATGCAGCAGCGCGCCCGACACGCCGTGGTCGATGATGGCGCCCGCATTGCGCAACAGCCGCGAACGCCCCGAGCGCAGCCAGAACTCGATGCAAAGAAAGAACAGGATGCCGCACACCAGCGCGGCCAGCGTCGAGACGCCGCTGCGCGACAGCACGCGGTCATACACCTGGAGCAGGAAGATCGATGGCAGCAGGCCGAAGAGGCTGATGGGCAGCGACCGCCAGGCCGCGCTCTTGACCAGCGGGTAGGCGGCCCGGAACGAGGTGTGCAGGGCACCCGCGTACGGACTCGCACCTGATTCTTCGGGTACCTCGGCCACCAGTTGGCTGGGCAAGAGAAACTTGATCATGGGAAAGGGCCGATCCGTCAGGCAATGACGCCTGCGTCATTATCGACTGTTACCCAGTTGTTACAAGACAAAATCTATGCTTACGAAGCGCTGCAGCGTGACATACGTCTCAGCGTGTGCAACACCGATTCGGCATGGGCCGCCGCGGCGTCCCTGGCGGCCTCGGCCAACAGGCTGCAGTCCGCCGCCTTTCTTGCCACGACCGGCGCCGCCCCGTCTTTCGGCAGGCCCTGCGCCAGCACCAGCGCGACGTTGGCGCACAGCAACATGCAAAGCAGCCATGCGCAAAACAGCTGCAGCCAGCCCAGCCACCACCGGCGCTGCGGCGCGGCCTGGCGTTGATAGGGCAGAGACGCTTGGGCGTTCAGTTTCATGGCAATGCTTTCAAAACCCGGGCCAGCCGGGACAGGCCGACACCGGCAGAACTCTTGGCCAGCACCCAGTCGCCCGGCTGCAGCAGGCCGCCCAGCGCGGTCGAGAGATCCGACACATCGACGAACCAGTGCGAGCGGACCTTGGTGCGGATGCGCGCATGCAGCGCCCGCATCAGCGGGCCGCACAGCAGCACGCGGTCGGGCTGGGATGCGAGCAGCTCGGGCTCCAGGTCCAGGTGGTGGCGCTGCGCGGCGGGGCCGAGCTCCTGCATGTCGCCGAGGATCGCCACGCGCCGTGCCGGCTCGCAGGGTGCCTGCGACAGCAGCTCGAGCGCGGCGCGCATCGAGCTCGGATTGGCATCGTAGGTCTCGTCGATCAGCTTGAAGCTGCCCCCGCCGATGTGGATGGTGTGCAGCGCGCCGCGCCCGCCCGGCGGCTCGAAGTGCGCAAAGGGCTCGACCGCGGCGGCCAGCTTCAGGCGCATCGCCTGCAGGGCCGCCAGCGCGGCCACGGCGCTCGCGCCCATGTGGCGTCCCGGCGCATTGAGCCGAAGCTGGAACGGCTCGCCGAGCACCTGGGCCTGCACCTCGCCGTGGTCGAAGGCGAGCAGCCGCACGTCGGCGTCCCTGTGCTCGCCATAGGTCACGATCTGGAGCTGGTGCGCCATGGCGGCCTCGGCAAAGGTCGCGAACTCGGGGAGGTCGCGGTTCAGCACCGCGCTGTCGCCCGGCGCCATGCCCTCGAAGATGCGGCTGTCCATGCGCGCGGCAGCTTCCGAAGGCCCGCGGTGCTTTTGCGAAGCGGCCGACAGCCCCGTCACCACGGCCAGCATCGGCCGCACCAGCTGGGTCGAGGCCAGCATGTGCGGCGAGCCCATCTCCAGCACCCAGTAGGCCGCATGCCGCGGCATGCAGGTGAGGTTCCAGGCCATGCCCGAGGGCAGGCTGACGTTGCCTTCGGGACGGCCGACCTCGCCCCACACGGCCAGGGCGTCGGCCAGCATCGCGGCCACGGTGCTGCCGGCCGTGCCGCTGCCCAGCACGCCGCAGACGCGCCCCGTGAACTCGGTGCGCGCATGCGCACCCAGCGCAAGCACGGCCTGCGGCACGTCGGGCACCTGGAGCACGGGAACCCGCTTGTCGAGATGCGGTGCGGGATCGGTGCACAGCACGGCGGCCGCCGGCTGCAGCACGCCCTTGAGCGCCACCGCGGCCAGCGGCGTCTTCGAGGGCCGCGCCTGATGCTCGAACACCACGCGGCCCTTGCGCAGGAAGGAGCGCTGCGTCACGCCGCTGGCGCGCCAGCCGTCTTCCGGGCGCACCACCCATTCGCCGCCGGTCACCCGCGCCATTTCGCTCGCGGTCCAGGCGGCGGCGCCGTCCTCCCTCGCGCTGCCGGCGCCGGGCACGGCCGGGCGCTCCAGCAGGTAGCGGCGATAGGCCACGAAGCCCGACACGTACTGCGCCACGTCGTCGATGCGCACCCGGAACGCGTGGTGCCGGATGAAGAAGGAACCGACGATGGTGGAGGGCCGGCGGAAGTACATCGCCATCTCGGGCCAGAAGAAGCCGTTCTGCAGGTAATGGGCGCGGTACTCCAGCGCGCGGTAGAACTTCTCGGTGTCGAGCTCGTCGAGCAGGTGCCGCATGGCGGGCGTGGCCTCGAGCCGCTGCAGCATCTGCTGGGCCGCGAGCATGAGCTCGAGCAGCGTCGGAAAGGTGGTCTTGCGGTCGAGCACGAAGTCCAGGTACCCGGCCACGTTCTGCAGGCCGAAGCGAAAGTACTTTTCCTGCGGGCTCCAGCGCGTGAGTTCGTTGACGCAGCAGCTCAGCCAGTGGTCGTGCGCCTGCCAGTGCTGGCTTGCAATGAAGTGGTCGAAGGCCTTCTCGACCACGGCGAGCCACCTTGCATCGCGCGTGAGGCCGTAAAGGCGCATGAGGCCGTAGGCCGCCTCGCCGTCGTAGTAGATGACGCGCGAGGCCTGCTTCACGCGCAGGTCGCCGGCATGGAGCACGTGGCTGAAGCCGCCGGTGGCGCCATCCTGCAGCGACGCGATGCCCAGCGCCAGCTTCTCCAGCAGCGGCAGCCAGTCGCGCGTGTCCATGGCCTCGCAGTACTTGACCAGGGCCAGCACGCAGGCGGCATTGCCGCCCAGTCTGATCTCTTCGCCGGTGTCGACGAGGAAGGCGACCTCGGTGCCGTCGGCGAGCGTGTAGCTGCGGATGAGCGTGTTCGCGAGATGGTCGAGCGCGCGGTCGATGGCCAGGCGCAGCTTGTCGTCGCGCATGAGCTCCCACGCCTCGATCATGGCGCTGAGCACGCTCGCATGGCGCATGGCGTCATAGGTCGGAATGCGGCGGTCGAAGCACGGGAAGTAGCCGTACACGAAGAGCCCGTCGTCCTGCACCTGGCGCGCGAGGTACGAGGCGCCGCTGCGCACCAGGTCGAGCGCCGACTGCGCCGTGAGCGCCGGCGCCTGGCGGCGTCCGGCATCGAGCCCCGTGCCCACGAGCTTGTGCACCACGCAGTCGGCCTGGCAGAACACGCCCACGGTCGCGAGCAGGTAGACCCGCCGGTCGGCCGGCAGCTCGAGCGGGAGCGCGCGTGCGAAGCGCGCCTGGCCATAGACCTCGAAGTTGCGCGCATTCACCACGGCATGCGCAATGGTCGAATCGCCGCTCAGCATGGCGTTGGCATTGAGCTCCTGCTCGGTGAACGCGGTCTCGAAGTCCTGGTCGAAGGCCAGGCCCAGGCGGAAGTAGTTGCGCTTGACGCCGGCGAGCTGGGCCTTGAACTGCGCCCAGTCCATCGGGCTCGCGCCCTCGACCCAGTCGATGCGCAGCCATGGCGAGACGATGCCGCAGTCGCGCACCCAGCGCTCCACGGCCTCGGCGCCTTCGTGCCACGCGGTTTCGAAATCGGCCGCGCGCGCATGCACCACGTGCGCGCGCTGCGAGCCGTCGCTCACCGAGAAGAAAAGCGTAAAGGCCGGATAAGGCGCCGGCAGTGCCGCACACACCGAGACCAGGCGCTCGTGGCAGGCATGGAGCTGGTCGGAGAAGGACATCATTCGGCCCCAGTCGAATGCGGGAGGCCGGTCGCACCCGGACCGGGAACTCCCATCGAAGGCATCGCGTTTCTCCGTGTTTCAGCGGTAGCTGAATTCGGCTCGGCGATTGAGCTGATGGCCCTCCTCGGTGGTTTCGAGCGATGCAGGTTTTTCGATGCCCCAGCTGACGGCCTCGATGCGTTCGCCCGGCACGCCAAGCTGCGTGAGCGCGCGCTGCACGGATTCGGCCCTGCGCTGGCCCAGCGCGAGGTTGTATTCGCGGCCGCCGCGCAAGTCGGTGTGGCCCTCGATCACCACCTTGCTGGCGGGACGGTTCCTGAGATAGCTCGCATGCGCTTCCACCACGTTGCGGTACTGCGG
>Ga0307406_10001517_pt1 | contig 12819 bp, 11 predicted proteins | sample 322Cmetagenome_3_FD_203706 | JGI IMG/M metagenome (GOLD analysis project Ga0307406, IMG submission 203706) | Maize rhizosphere microbial communities from greenhouse at UC Davis, California, United States - 322HYB-C-2 | ecosystem: Host-associated > Plants > Roots > Rhizosphere > Soil | place... | reverse complement strand
GATCTCTGAAAACCCGAGGTCCCGAAATTCAACCGACTCTGACCCCTTTGATCCGCCCTACGTTAGACGACGGGGCCGCGGCGGCCCGTCACCGCTCGATAGATGGCCAGGACGATGACCGCGCCAAGCACGGACATGATCCATCCGGCTGCCTGACCTGGGCCGTACATCCCCAGCGCGCGCCCGATGAACGTCCCGACGAACGCGCCGACGATGCCTAACAGGATCGTGATGATGATCCCGCCAGGATCCTTGCCAGGCATGACGAGCTTGGCGAGCGCTCCGCAGATGAGTCCGATGATGATGGTCCAGAGGATCGACATGGTGGCCTCGCACCGCGTGGAAGGGTTGTACGACCGCTGACACCGACTCGACGGACAGACACCATCTTCACTGGCGCGGCAGTCCGGTATGGGCCGTCCGTACACCCGGCCCTGCCCCCCGCCATTGACAATGGTGGTCACCCATCGTTGGATGACGCAACCTCTATGCGGAGACCGTGCCAATGCTGTCGGTGTTGCTCAGCCTCGCCGTTCAGGTGACCCAGGCCCCGGCGGCCCCGCGCCCGGCGCTGACTGTCTCCGTCCGGCCGGCAAATCCCACCGTCGTCGTCGGCGACTCGATGAGGCTCGCCGGAGAAGTCCGCGATTCCGCAGGCCGCCCCGTACCGAACGCGCGCATTCGATGGCTGGGCGGCTCGTTCGAGGGCGGAATTGACTCGACGGGGCTGGTGAAAGCGGGCGCCGTCGGAACGTTCGTGGCCTACGCCGTACCGAGCGTCGACGGTAAGCCGGCGCGTCCGACGCCGATTCCCGTTCGGATCGTTGCTCAGCCCGCAGCGCGAGTCGTGCTCAACCACCGCTCGTCCAAGCTCGTGGTGGGTCAGCGGTTGGCGTTGGACGCCGACGTATTCGCGGCCAACGGAGACCGACGTCGCGATCCTGTAACGTGGTCGTCAACGACGCCGTCGGTCGCCACGGTGTCGTCAACCGGGCGCATCACAGCGGTGGCTCCCGGATCCGCAACGATCCGTGCCACCGCCGGCAGCGCGCGCGGAGAAGTGCCGGTCCAGGTCGTGGCGAACACGATACGCCGGGTGGAAATCACCGGTGGCGCACCCGAAGCGCGCACCGGCGACGTGCTGCGATTCAAGGCGATCGCGCGCGACGCTGCCGGAAAGGAGATCGCGGGTCTTACTCCGGCGTGGGCGATGGCGCCTGGCAGCGGACTCATCGACAACGACGGGACATTCGTCGCCAACGAGCCCGGACAGTACACCATATCGGCCAGTTTCGGCTCGGCCAGCAGCGATGCCACCATCCGCGCCCGAGCTCGCGATGTGCGCCGGGTGGCGACCAAGGTCGGCCGGGTGCCGCTCGCAAAGCAGCTCACTGCCGAGTTCTGGCCGCACCCGAACGGGAAAAACGCATATCTGAGCACGATCGGCGACCGTCTCTATGCGCTGGACATCTCGAACCCGGCGGCACCGAAAATCACGGACTCACTCGTGGTGGACGCCCGGGTGATCAACGACGTGATGTCCACGGCCGATGGGAAGTATGCGGTCATGACGCGCGAGAACGCGTCGAGCCGTCGGAACGGCATCGTCATCCTGTCGCTCGAGGACCCGGCGCACCCGAAGCAGCTGGCCGAATACACCGAGACGGTTTCGGGCGGCGTGCACTCGGCCTACGTGTACACGCAGCCGAAGTTCGGGACGCACGTCTATCTCACGGACGACGCGACGGGCTCGATGCGGGTCATCGACCTCAACGATCCCAAGAACCCGAAGGAGGTCGCGCGATGGCAGACGGACCGCGCGCCGACGGGGCGCGTGCTGCACGACATCGACGTCCGCGACGGGATGGCGTACCTGTCGTACTGGAACGACGGGCTCGTGATTCTCGACATCGGCAACGGCAAGTGGGGCGGCTCGCCTAACGCGCCGAAGCTGGTGGGCCAGCTCAAGTACGATCTCGACGATCTCTATCGGGTGGTCGAGGCGGAAGGTGGCCCGGGGTTCATTCGCGGGACGCACACGGCATGGCGGCACAACAATTACGTGTTCGTGGGCGACGAGGTGTTCAGCGCGACACCGCAGGGGGTCACGATGCCGGGGATGGGCCTGGGCAAGGCGAATGGTCGTCTGCACGTGATCGATGTGAGCGACGTGACGAAGCCCAGGGAGGTGGCGTGGTTCGAGCCGAAGGATGGTGGGACGCATAACGTGTGGGTGGCGGGCGACACGCTGTACCTCGGGGATTATCAGGGCGGCTTGCGGGTGCTCGACATCTCGGGTGACCTGCGGGGTGACCTTCTCGCGCAGGATCGCGAGATCGCGCACGTGCACACGGGGGACGCGGACGGGATGCTACCTAACGCGGCGATGGCGTGGGGGGCGTTCTACCACAACGGGCTGGTGTGGGTGAACGACGTCTTTTCCGGCTTGTGGGCGATCAGGATCGAGCCGGCGAAGAAACCGGTGATTCAATAGGGCCCGTCAGGGCGTCGATGCCGAGCCCCGCCACACGGCCACGCCCGTCGGCTGCAGGGCCAGCGGCATTGACGCCACGACGCTCAGGGTCGAGAGGTCGATCGCGTCGATCGCGCCCGGGTCCGTGCCCACCGATTCGCACGTCACGAACGCGTAGCGTCCGTCGGGCGAGAAGGCGATTCCGTGCGGGATCCGCTTGCTCGTCGGGATCCGCTTTGACTCCGTCCAGGTCCGCGTGTCGAACACGCTGACGCTCCTGTCTTTCTTGTTCGTCACGAACACGAGACGCCCGTCGGGCGACGGCTCCACGTTGTACGCGCCGGCCCCCGTCGGGAGCCGGCGGATCAGCGCGAGCGTCGTCGCGTCGCGCACCTGCAGCTCGTTCGAGTGGTTGCAGGCGAGGTAGATGAGGGAGTCGTTAGGCGCGACCGACACGTAGGTCGTCAGGCAATCCGGGTTCTGGCCCGTCATCGTGCTGCTCGCCGCGCCGACCTTGGGCTTCGGCTTCGCGGCCGCCGCGGCCATCATCATCGAGTCCTCACGCGTCTCCATCTTCATGTGCTCGGCGTGCGACATCGGCGTGCCGCTGCCGAGCGCGACGCGCGCGCTCACTGAGAACGAGCCGGGGTCGATCGTGAGCAGCTCGTCGGACATCATGCACGCCACGTACACACGAGTACCCGCGTGATTCCATTTTGACCCGTGCGGCATGTCGCACGCGCGGATCTCGGTGAGCGACGCCAGGTCGGGCGTGTAGATGACCGAGAGGGTGTTCTCGTGCCCGCGGTCGCCGTGAAAGTCGGAGTTCGGCACGTACGCCCACTCGCCGTCAGGCGAGAGGCCGATCGTCGTGGGAAACATGCCGACTTTCACGCGGCCGATGAGCGAATCGGACCCCGTCGCGTACTTCCAGACCGCTCCGTACGGGGTCCCGTGCGCAATGGAGACGTACCAGAATCGGCCGTCCGGTGACACCGCCACGTTGTGCGGGCCGCTCAGCTCGTTCGCGATGAGCTTGACGGAGACCTCCCGCACCTTGCGCCACCCGTTAGGCCCGACCTCGATCCGCGAGACGACGTCGCCGGATTCGCTCGAGACGTACAGCGTATACGGCGTCGACGCCGTCGGCTGCGCCATGGCGGCCGACGCGATCGAGAGGAGCGCGAGGCTGAGCGTTCGTGCACGCATTGAACACACCGTTCGTGAGACTATACAGGTTACTCGTTACCGGTAATTGGTTACTCGTTACCAGTAACCTGTTCGGTTGCGCCGTTCATTGTCCACGGTCGGTTCGCGCGAAGGTCCGCCCGCCGATCTCCACGCGCGACGGAGCGCCGTCGGTCCCCAGCACGAAGGTGAGCAGCCCCCCGTCCTGCCAGCGATTGTCCCATCGAATCCGGAACGTGTCGTACTGCCAGTGCTCGAGCGAGCCCTCGAGCGTGCCCGCCTTGAGGCGCAGCCCGTCCCCCGCCGTCGTGACCGTCACGTCGCCGTAGAGCGAGTCGGCATATACTCCCGCATAACGTGCGAGCGGTAGTGTCGGCTTGGTCCCCGTGACCCGCTTCGCGTCCGCCGCCTTCGCGGCGAGCGTGGCCTTCGTCTGAATGTCCCCGTACAATGTGCGTAGCTCGCGGCTCCAGTCCCGACCCTTGGCCGGCGACGGGCCCCACAGATCGAACACCTTGAGCATCAGCGCGTGACGCGCCTCCACATGATCCGCGTTCGCGAGCACGTACACGCCCAACCGCTCATCGGGAATGAGTCCGATGATGGCGACCATGCCATCGATGCTGCCGGTATGAAAATCCACCGCGCGCCCGTTGTAGTCCTGCTGGAACCAGCCGAGCCCGTAAGTCGTCCAGTGCGGGTGCGTGAGCCGCGCGGTCGGGTAGAACTCGTTGGTCGGCACCATCGTCTGCGGCTTGAACAGCTCCGCGAACGTCTCCGGCTTGAGCAGTCGTTTGCCATCCACTCGGCCGCTGTCGAGGATGAACCGCGCCCACTTCGCCATGTCCGCGACGCTCGACCACACCGAGCCTGCCGATGCGACGCCGTCCACGCTCGCGTTCCGGATGACGCGCATCGTGTCGTCGATCCGGTCGTGTGGGGATGCCACGTTAGGCATCGAGCCCGCCTTCGACAGGAGCGGCACCGTCCCGGTCATGTGGAGCGGGGTGAAGATCCGCGTCCGCACGAACTCTTCCCACGGCATCCCGCTCGCCGCCGCCACCACCTGGCCGGCGGCGGCGTACATGACGTTCTGGTAGATGAAGCTCGACCGCGGCGAATAGGCGGGCTCGACGTAGCGCACGCGGCGCAGAATCTCGGCCGTCGAGTTGTTCGTGCCGTACCAGAGATAGTCGGCGTTCGGCAGGCCGGCGCGGTGCGTGAGCAGGTCGCGCACCGTGATCTCGCGTGTCGCCCAGGGGTCCTTGAGCTGGAAGCTCGGAAGGTAGTTCGTGACGGGGTCGTCCCAGCGGACCTTGCCGTCATCGACGAGCATGCCGATCGCCGCCGACGTCATCGCTTTCGTCGTCGAGCCGATGGCGAACAGCGTCGTGGTATCGACGAGGTCCGGTTTCCCGAGCTCGCGGACTCCGTATCCCTTCTCGAAGACGACGCGGCCGTCCTTGACGACCGCGATCGCGAGTCCGACCGCACCCCAATCCTTCACGGCCTGCGCGGTGTACGCGTCGAGCTCTCGGACGGGATCGGCGGCTGGTTTTTGGGCGAGGACGGTCGAGGTCAAGGCGAACGAGGCGAGCAGCGTCGCTGTGCGGAGCATCCGAAGAGGGGGAAGGGAAGGCAAAGAGGTGGCGTTTACGCCAGACATGATGGCGGGAGGGGAGGGTCCGGGCAACGAGCATTTTACTCACGTATGGCAAAGGGCCAGATCAGTTGATCTGGCCCCTTGATCTCACCCTCGAGCGGCACCGCCTAGACCGATAACAGCCGATCGAAGAAGCTGCGGTAGCGCTGCAGTGCAACGCGCAGGTCTTCGGTCGATACATCGCCCCCCTGGGCCCATTGCTGTTCGAGTGACGAACGCTCGCGGGCGAACATCTCCGCCAGTCTCTTGATTGCCGCGGCCACGAGCGAGTCCGCGTTCTCCACCGACTGGCGAGGCTCGTCAACGAACGCCGCCTGGATGTCGGTCCAGCGTCGCCGGAAGTCCTCGCTCTCGTTCTGGGCGAAGAGCGGCGTCGCGCGCTGATCCTCGTTGGTGTCCGCCGCCGGCCGAGTCGCATCTGCCACGACGCTCGCGTGCTCCTGCTGGACCTCACGCGTCACGTCGCGCTCCATTGGGCGGTCGCTCGCCGCGGCCAGGTCGGCCGTCGACAACCGCGCGTCATCTGGTCGTCTCGGATCGGTCATCGGTGCACCTCGCGTGGTTCGGCGTCAGCGGTGTCGAGCAGGTCTTCGAAGAGCGCACGGTAATGGACCATCGCCTTGCGGAGGTCTTCGGTGGAGGCTTCGCCGCGTCGCTCGCGGACGGCGATATCGTGCGCCGTGCGATAGTTCTGGACGACATGCGGGTGGTCCACGGACACATCCGCGGCGCGCTGCTCGAAGTCGCCCACTGGATAGCCGCGAACCTGCATGAGATCCGCGACGAGGCGGTCTGCTTCGACGACGGCACCCTTCGGGTCATCGACGAACCGCGCCTGATCCGAGCGCCATTGCTCCGCAAACCGGGTTCGATGCTCCGGGCTGAGCGGTTTCAGATGCAGTTGCTTCACGCGCTGGACGCGATCGTCGAGCTCGCGTTCGGCATGTCGCGCGTCGCCCCGCTCTCGCACGAGCCGTTCATACTCCGGCCCGAATTTCCCGCGAAGCTCCTCGCTGCGGCGCTTCTTCATCAGCAGGACGGCGATGACTACCACCGCCAGCGCGATCAGCACACCAATGACTATTCTGGGGTCGAGTGATTCCATGCTGCGGTTCCTCCTCTCTGTCAGGCCGATAACACCGGCCGCTCACGTTCCGCGGCTCTGGCGGCGCCGGCCGCCCGATCGTTCCGCGAGAGGCAGGCACCGCCCGCCATTCAGAAAGGCATGGGGGGTGCCACGCTTTTCGAGAGAGGCGCGATACCAGAGCGGCCTCGTCGGACAAAGTCCGACGAGGCCGCTTGGTACGCTGCGTGTCAGCGTTACTTACTTGTGCGCGACCATCGCTCCAACCGCCACCGGGATCGCGTCGACCGACACGAGTCCAACGGGTGTGGACAGCGATGCGGAGATCGACGTCCGTCCAAGGCGACGTCCCACGACGCGTCCGTCGGCCGTGACTCTCGCCACCGACGTGTCACCCGACGAATAGCGGATCGTGCGAGCCGGCAGCTTCACGGTCCGACCGTCGCCACGCGTCGCAACGAGCTTGAGCGGCTGCGTGGCTCCCACCATGACGTTCACCTGCTTCGGCCCTTCCAGCGCGACGATCGAATCCGGAGGAACGAGTCGGGCACAGGCACTGAGCACCAACGAAACGACTCCGATGATCACGTGCTGCGAACGCATGTACATCCTCTAAGACTGGGCGGCGAGGGCAATTGGCTCGTGGGCTTCCTCAGGACGCACGGCCCTCGCACGCGTCACGAACTCGTTTGGCATGCGAGCTCGTTGGCGTATCGAGAATGTTGCGACTCCAACCGAATTGCGCGGTGACTGAAGCCACGCTGCCAACGTGAGAGGCGGTGCCGTGACGTCGCGCGCCCTTGGACGCAGTCTCGGTGGCCCGTCTCACACGGCTCGTCGCGCCCAGATGCTGGGCGTGGCTTGACACGGCGTGCGTTGGGGGCAGGATACAGCTAGCTCGAAAGAGCTACAGGCTCAGTCGTGAGGCCGCCGACCTCCCGGCGACGCTGCCGGGATGAAGGGGGAACGAAGGTCGGCCCAAGCCACCCTGTGCGTACGGAGGTCGGCATGACCGGATCGTCGGTGTCGAGCACCCCCGAAACGATCGTTGGACCACTGCGCGATGAGGCTACCCTGGAGCGCCTCTTCCGCGCTCACTTCTCCGCGCTCTCCGCGGAAGCGAAGAGCCACCTCGGCGCGGAGGCCGCGTCGTCTGCGCCCAAGGTCATCGAGCAGGCCTTTCGACAGGCGTGGGATGAGCGGGCGAGTATCGCGTCGGAGGCGGACCTGGCATCGTTCCTTCATGACGCCGTTCGCCGCGCATCAGCGCGCGAGCTGAGTCGCCGCGCCGGGGCGAGACACCTGAGCCATGGTGCCAAGGGAGCGTCGCATCACGCCGCGACCGCGGAGGCCGATGTCGACACGGCATGGCACCATTTGTCGCGACAGCTGCACCCCGAGGCCGTGCGGGCCGACGCTCAGGCGTACTCGGAGCAGCTGCGGCATCACGCCGCGGAGCACGTCGGCGACTTGTCGAAGCCGCGGTCGTGGAAGGTCCCGGTGCTCATCGGCCTCTTCGCGGCGGTGCTGGCAGGCGGTGCGATGTGGTACCTCACATCGCTCGGCGCCGATCGCGCTGTGACGCGCGCACTCGATTCGAGTGAGGCACGCACGCTCATTGCGCAGCCCGGCCAGACTGCCAAGCTCACGCTGGACGACTCGACTCGCGTGACGTTCGGCGCCGGCTCGAAGCTCACCATCCCGAAGGACTTCAACACGCAGATCCGCGCGGTGAAGATCGAGGGCGCCGCACGATTCAGCGTGGCGCCGGGCAACCCACTTCCATTCGAGATCCGCGCCGGGAAGGCCGCAGTGATCGCGACCGGCACGACGATCACCGCCCGCTCGTACCCGAACGATCCATTCACCATCGTTCAGGTGGACAGCGGGACGGCGACCGTGCGGGTCGAGAAGCAGGATCACCCGCTCACGGCCGGCCAGGCACTCCTGATCGACAAGGATGGCAAGACCCGAACGCCTAACGCCGACGAGCTCGCGCTCGGGACGGCCTGGACGAACCGGCGGATCGCGATCTCGGGTCAGCTTCGCGACGTCGTGGCGGAGATGAACCGGTGGATTGGCACGGAGATCAAGGTGCCGGAGCTCAAGGCGCTCGACACGCCAGCGAAGGTGAATGCGCCGATGGATTCGATGCGGGTTGCCATCGGACAGGTGGAGCAGAGCACCGGACTGGAGTTCGCGTATGAGGGCCCCAATCAGGTGATGGTGTTCCGTACGAAGAAGGCGCCGGGGGCAGACGCGGCCAAACCGAAGAAATAGGCGGCTGGCGACAGGCGACGGGCGACGGGCGACTGGCGACTGAGGAACTAGAAGGCAGATGACAGAGATTCGACTTTCTCTGCCATCTGCCATCTGCCATCTGCCATCTGCCATCTGCCATCTGCCGCCAGTCGCCAGTCGCCCGTCGCCCGTCGCCTGTCGCCTCAGGACGACCTCACCATCTCGCCTTCGTCCAGTCGGACTGCTCGGAACTCCTCGGTCCGAAATTCCTGCGTCATGCCCTGAACGCGGTTCGCCGCGACCTGCAGCGCTTGCGCAGTGGCCGACACTTCCTGCATCGACCCTGAGCTTTCCTCCGCCGCCGCGGCCACCTCCTGTGCGGCGGCCGCATGTCCTTCCGCTGCGGTCCGCACACGCTCCATCGCGGCGTCCACATCGCCAATGAGCTGGCGGCTCGCCGACACGACTTCTTCGACCTGCGCCGTCGCACCCTCCACCGACGCGATCGCGCGCTCGATGCGATCGAGCGATGCGGACGCGTTCTCGGCCACCTTGCGCGCGTCGCGCATGCGGGCGGTCCCGGTACCGACCGACCCCACGGCGCGATCGATCCTGTCGCGAATGCGTCGCACGCTGTCGGCAACCTCCTCGGCTGCCTGGTGGCTTTGATCGGCAAGCAGTCGCACTTCCTCGGCGACCACCGCGAAGCCCCGCCCATAGGCGCCGGCGCGTGCGGCCTCGATCGCCGCGTTGAGCGCGAGGAGGTTCGTCTGCGATGCAATGCTACCGATCAACGTCGCGAAGTTATCGACGGCGGCCGTCGCTTCCTGCAGCTCGCGAATCTCCGCCGCCGAACCATCCGCCACTCGCGCTGCGTCCCGCAGCGTCGTGACGGCGTTCGCCAGTTCTGCACGCGCCTCGTTGGCGGTCGTGCGGATCTCGCCGCCCGCGGCGCCCGTTGCCGCGGCGGCTGTCTCGATGGCAGTGCCAGCATCGCCGAGGCGCCGCACCGCGTTCGCCGCGGACCCCAGAGCATCGAGTTGCGCCGACGCACCCTGCGCGATGTCGGCGATGCCGCGCGTCATGTGACTCGCCGCGTCGGAGACACTCGTCGCATTCGCGGCGAGCTGATTGGCCGCAGACGACACCTGCTCGGACTCGAATTGCACGTGCGCCACGAGCGCCCCGAGTCGTTCGCGCGCCCGGCGCAGCGCCACGGCGAGCTTCGCGAACTCGTCAGCCTCCTTCCGCTCGTCGAACGCCAGACGCAGGTCACCATCCCCCATCGCCTCCATGTCGACGGCGAACGCGGCGAGCGGGCGGGTCACCGCGCGCGACGTGCCGATGCCGAAGATGATCGCGACGCCGACCGCCGCGATGCCGAGCATCAACACGAGCAGCTCGTCGCGGCGGAGGCGCATGGCGAGCGACGTCGTGATGTCGCTCCGCCGCGCGGCGGAACCGGCGCGAAATTGTTCGAGTGCCTTGTCCATCTCCTCGACGTCGTCGAACGCCGCGCGGATGAGTGGTGCCGCGTCGGCTGGCTGGCCGATGCGGCGAAAGGCCTGGGCGACGGAAATGCGCACCTCCACCGCACTCTGACGGTTGCCGACCTCTTCGAGCTGCGCGCGTTGCGCAGCCGTCAGGGCCTTCACTTTCGCGGCGTCGCTTCGAGCGGCGTCCGCACGCGTCATCATCGCATCCCATCGGTCGTGGTCCGCCGAGGCACCGCTCTCGAGATACTGCATGCCGGCGGCGATCTCGCGGAGCGTGGCCGTGATCACGCGCTGCGATCCATCGAACTCTTCCTCGACGGACGCGAGGGCTTGGGCATTTCCGGAGTTGCCCGCGCGAAGGGCACTCACGGCGACGGCCGCGATCATCGCGACCAGCAGGACCGTGACGCCGAAGCCGAAGGTGAGCCGACCCCGAATGGTCCGCATGGCTCGTGGGCGAAGTCGCTCGCTGCCCTGCGCCACGGCGTGGCGGAGTTGCGATACGCTGATCCTCACTTGCCCACCGTCGCGATGACGATGGGCTTATCGACGACATCGTGCTGCTCGTCGAACGCGATGCGACCGGTGGCGCCGTTCGCGGCATCCCGCGAGCCGCCGATGGAAGCGAGATAGTCGCGCACGCGCTCTCGGGTCACGCCACCGTCGAGCGCCGCGCGACCGATCAGCATCGTCGCATCGTACGCGAGCGCCGAGCGCTGCTCGGGCATCACGCCATACTTCCGCACGAACGCGGTGACGAATGCCTTCGCCGCCGGAGTCTCCGCGTGCGACGCCTGGAAGAAGGCGACATAGCGAACACCGGCGAACTCCCGGGCCTGGGCTTCCAGCTCCGATACGGCGTCGCCACCGAGGATCGGTGTGTCGGCGTTGATCGCGCGGAGCGAACGCACGAAGCCAGCGAGATCGGCAGGGGAACCCGGAAAGAGCACGATCTGCGGGTTGGTGAGCTTGATGATACCGGCGTAAGCCCGCCAGTCGTTCATGTCGGCGAAGTGCGGGTTCTTCTCGAGGACGATGCCACCGCCCGCAGTAAACGCTTCGGTGAACGCGGCGCTCCAGCCACGTCCGTAGGAATCGTTCCGGAACATGATGGACGCGCGCTTGAAGCCTAACGAATCGAGTACGTAGCGCGCCGCCGCGCGGCTCGACGCGGCGTCGCTCGGGCACACGCGGAAGAGCCACGAGCTCAGGCCCGTGAGCGACATGCTGGTGGACGTCGGTGAAACCGCGGCGAGGGCGTGACGGCCGCCACCGTCCTCATCGGAGTAGATCGGCGCGGCCTCGCGACTGCTTCGGCTGTCGGGTGGTCCGACGACGGCAACGACCGTTGGGTCGTCGCGAAACGCGGCGGCGATCTCCACCGCGCCGGTGGCCCGCGACGGCGGCTTCGCGAGCTCGAACCGGCCGACGCCCCCCTCGGCGTTCAGCTGGTCGATCGCCAGCTCGGCGCCCCGCAGCACGGTCTGCATGTTGGGGCGTTTGAGATCGGCGGCGATGCCGATGCGGATGGTGCTGCCGTCGTGTCCCCTAGGGGTGCACCCTGAGACGACAAGTGTGCCGAAACCGAGCCCCAGGATCGCAACGCGAACGAGCCGTGTGCTTGGGATGGCAAGGAATGCGGTGTGGGGCCTCATGACTTCGAGGACGAAGTGCCCGAACGGCGGGAAACGTGAGGGCTCTCACATGAACACGTCGCGGGATAGTCACTGCGCCGCGCCTGTCGAACGGTCCATCATTCGCCCCATGCGCCACCGGCGTCGCGATGCGAACCGGTGACGCTCGTGAATCTCCCATAAAGGAGGAACGGAAATGGTCAGATCCGACCGCTTTGCCGCGATCGCATTCTCGGCCGCGACGCTTTTCGGGGTCGCGGCGTGCAGTGATTCGACTGGTGCTGGGACCGGGACGGTGAGCGTGCGGCTCACGAACGCGTCAGTGGCCGCCCCGGTGAGTGCTGACATCGTCACCAGCGACGCCGGGTCTCCGCTTCCTGCAGGCTTCGTGAAGAGCGTCGACATCTTCGTAGTGCGCATCGATGCCAAGGCGAAGGAGCCGACCGACGACGAAGCGGCGGAGGCCACCGAGGAATCCGAGTCGAGCAGAAAGGGTTGGGTCACCGTTGCCGAGCCGAACAGCGCGTTCGACCTGATGACGCTCGCCGACGGGACGAACACGCTTCTTGGCGATGCGCAGGTGGCGGCGGGGATTTACAACGGGTTTCGACTGATTATCGATCCGGCGAAATCCAGCGTGACGCTCAACGATGACGCGAACACCGTGATCGGTGGGGAGTCGATTGTCGGTCTCAAGTTCCCGAGCGCCGACAAGACCGGCATCAAGATCAAGCTTTCCGCTGGGCCGGTGAACGTGAGGGAGGGCGAAACGAGCACGCTCGTCGTGAAGTTCGATGTGAGCAACAGCTTCGTCGTGCGTTCCGACTCGATCATGCAGAACGGGTTGCTGTTCAAGCCCGTGATTCGCGGCGAAAGGCAGTAGCGGGAGACGGGAGACGTAGAACCCTCGGGATGCTCATCTCCGAGAGAGAGGCCTCCCAAGGGTGCTCCGCTCTTAACCCGTCTCCCGTCTCCCGTCTCCCGCTTCCCGAAATAGGGCCGGTAGCGCTTTACTCTTCGTTGTGCGCCGGCCCCCGCTT
>Ga0307406_10001515_pt1 | contig 12820 bp, 10 predicted proteins | sample 322Cmetagenome_3_FD_203706 | JGI IMG/M metagenome (GOLD analysis project Ga0307406, IMG submission 203706) | Maize rhizosphere microbial communities from greenhouse at UC Davis, California, United States - 322HYB-C-2 | ecosystem: Host-associated > Plants > Roots > Rhizosphere > Soil | place... | reverse complement strand
CGACCGGCGCTAGGCCGCCTCCGACGCCTTGGACTCGCCGTCGGGTCGCGGGCCTTGCTTGCGCTCGCGCAGCCAGCTCAGGATCCCCGGCAGGATGGAGGCGAAAATCACCGTCAGGATGACCACTTCCACGTGGCGCTCGACCCCGGGCACGTAGCGGCCGAGGAAATACCCGATGAACAGCATGCTCCAGATCCAGAACGTCCCGCCGAGCACGCTGAAGGTCAGGAAGGTCCGGTAGTTCATGGCCGCCACGCCGGCGACCAGCGGGGCGAACGTACGAATGATCGGCACGAATCGCGCAAGGACCACTGTCTTGGCGCCGTGCCTGGCGTAAAAGGCCGCCGCCTGGTCAACGTACTTCTTCTTGAAGAAGAGGGAGTCCTTGCGGCGAAAGATACGAGGGCCGACGGTACGGCCGATCCAGTAGTTCGTGTTGTCGCCAGCGATCGCCGCCGCGGTCAGCAGGGCGCCGAGCGTGTAGACGTCGAGCGAGACGCCCTTGGCCGACAGGACTCCGGAGGCGATCAACCCGGCGGTCACGAGCAGCGAGTCGCCGGGTAGGAAGAACCCGAAGAACAGGCCCGTCTCGGTGAAGATGATCGCCGTGAGTCCGACGTATCCGGCCCACTGGATCAGGGCCGGCAGGTCTCGGAGGCGGTCGAAGAATTCGGCAAGCTGGTGCATCGGACTCGGAGTGTGAGAAGGGTGCGGAGCAAATCAAGTTCCCTAGGGGCGGCCGCGGGGTCAACTGCGCGGCCCCGGTCCGGAGGAGACGAGTGAGCGCCTCGGAGCGTCGCGCGCAGGAGTCACCCACGCCCTCGCGCAATCCCAGCGACCCGATTGGTCACGCCACGCCCCCCCACGACGGGGAGCACCCGGTCATCGACTTCGCGCACCTCGACGAGGTCGTACGACACGCCGCCCATGCCCTGCTCGACGCGACCGAAGAGGCGCTCCGGCTGCCGGAGCCGCCGATCAGCCGCTGGCACCGCGCCGGCTTCTCGCGGCGCGGCGAGCGGGTGTTCAACGTGATCTCGGGATTTCTTCTGCTGCTGTTCGCCGGCGGCTGGAGTTGGTCGATCGCCGAGGCGGGAACGCGCGACGACATGGACCGAGGCGACGAGGGGCCCAGCGTCACGTCACGGATCACCGCGGCGATCACGGATCCCGCCGCACCCTCCGCCGCATACCTGACCGAGGCAGCGCTCGAAGCGCTCACGCCGTTGCGCGGGGAGAGTGGCCGACTGCGGGCGCGCTTCGAGCCGGCTGGTGCTCCCATCGCCGCCGACAGCCTTCCGGCCGGCGCGACGATCGCCTACTCGCCGGGCGCACCGGCGCCCGCCGCCGGTGCGCCCGAACCCACGAGTCCGACTGGGTCCAGTGGCGCCGGCGAGACGCCCACCGCGCCTACTCCGGCCGTCCCCGCCACGCCGACCGCGCCGACCGCGCCGACCGCGCCGACCGCACCCACCGCTCCCGGCATCTGGCAGATGGCCGTTCGCGTGGGCGCGGCGATCAAGCCGGTTGCCGACTTCAACGTGATCACGCTCGTGCCGCGCTCGGCGAAGCGGCGGGGTCGCATCGGCCTGTACTATCTGGGCAGCTGGCCGGGCGAGTCCCGCGGCAAGGGGCCGCGCGCGGGCTACGCGCCGCCGAGCGGCTTCATCGAGGTGACGCGCGAGAACCAGGACACGCACGTGTCGGAGCACTTCCGGCTGCGCGACTTCCTCACGCACGACCAGCAGAACGTGTGGCCCAAGTACCTCGTCCTCCGCGAGGACCTCGTCGACAAGCTCGAGCTCGTGCTCACCGACCTCCAGGAGCGAGGCCACCGGGTGGATGGCGTCCGGGTGATGAGCGGCTTCCGGACTCCCCAGTACAATGCCGGCGGCGGCGAGACGAAGGGGCGCGCGGGGCTGAGCCGTCACATGTACGGCGACGCCTCGGACATCTTCATCGACAACGACGGCAACGGCGCGATGGACGACCTGAATCACGACGGGCGCGTGAACATCAACGACGCTCGGGTGATTCAGGCCGCGGTCGAGCGCGTCGAGGCGGCGCACCCGGCGCTCGTGGGCGGCTGCGGTGTGTACGTCGGCACCGCGGCGCACGGTCCATTCATCCACATCGACACGCGCGGCTACCGGGCGCGTTGGGTCGGCACGGGAGACGGTTGACCGATGACAGAACAGACCGAGCGACACGATACGCACTCGTCGAGTGCCGGCCGCGCCGCGGACGGCGCGGAGGATCACGCCCGCCGACCTGGTGGGGCCCCGAACGGCGGCGAGACGATTGCCGGCGTCCGGGCGTCGGACATCGAGCCGTACATTGGACTGCGATACCTCTCGAAGCTGTTCCGCCTCATGGCGCTCATCCTCCTCCTCGTGCTCGTCGCCGAGATCGTTGCGGGCTTTCTGCGGCAGGGCACGGCCGCGATCGCGACGCTTCTCGGAGAGGTGAGCCGCCTCGTTGTGCTTGCGGGCCTCCTGTGGGGCGCGGGCGACCTCGCCATCCTGCTGATCGACGTCGGTCACGACGTGCGCGCGGCGCGCATCCTCCTGAGCCGCCAGCTCGCGCACCACCTCGGCGACCATCACGCCGCCCAGCCCGCGGCGCCACGCGCGTCGGCCTCGAGCGACCGGGAGTCCGCAGCCGCTCGCGACAGCGGCTGAGGGGCGCTCGGGCGTGCTCGACCACCGTGGCGTCACGGTCTACACCATAGGCCACTCCACACGCCCGTTCGACCGCTTCGTCGAGCTCCTGGCGCGCGAGGGCGTTCGCTGCGTCGCGGACGTCCGGACCTTCCCGGCGTCGCGCCGCCACCCGCAATACAACGCCGACGCGCTCGCCGCCGCCCTCGCCGAGCGTGGGGTGGATTACGTGCACATGCCGGCGCTCGGCGGGCGGCGCCGCCCGAGCCCCGACTCGGCGAACACGGCGTGGCGCAACGAGGGGTTTCGCGGCTATGCCGATCACATGCTCACGCCCGAGTTCCAGGCGGGGCTCGCCACGCTCGCGGAGATCGCCGCGCGGCAGCCGACTGCGGTGATGTGTGCGGAGGCGGTGCCGTGGCGCTGTCACCGCTCGCTCCTGGCCGACGCGCTCGTGGCCGGGGGCCACACCGTGCTGCACATCCTCGACGCGAGGACGTCGCCGCACTCGCTCTCGCCCTTCGCCGTCGTCGACGCCGGAACGGTCCGCTACCGCGCCGCCGGAGCCCAGGATGACCTGTTTGGCGAGGAATAGGTCGGCCGCATGGATGGGACCGGACCGGGCGGGTACGACTGTTGCCTCCGTAGCCAGTGCTACTTTCACCCTCCGCTTGGAGCCGCCCATGATCGCGCTCGCCCTCATCCTGCTCGTGCTCTGGATCCTCGGCTTCTCCGTGTTTCACGTCGCCGGTGCATTCATCCACATACTGCTCGTCGCCGCGGTGATCGTGATCCTCTACCGCGTCATCACGGGCCGCCGGCCGGTCGTCTAGCCGCACCGGTCGTCTAGCCGCAGCGGTAGCCGCGCGTGCCGGACCGCGCTCCTGTGCGGGCGCGGCCCGGCACTAAGTTCCGGGCGTGAGCGACGCCTTCGACGTCCACGTCGTCCCGCACACGCACTGGGACCGTGAGTGGTACCAGCCCGCGGGGCGCTTCCGGCAGCGCCTCGTGAGCCTCATCGACGAGCTCCTCGACGCCGGCCCGCCCCCGGTCGGCGCCTTCCTGCTCGACGGTCAGAGCGTGGTGCTCGACGACTACCTCGCCGTCAGGCCGGAGCGCGAGGGCGAGCTGTCGGCGTGGCTGCGCGCCGGGCATCTCGAGGCGGGTCCGTGGTACGTGCTCGCCGACGAGTTGATCCCGAGCGGCGAGGCGCTCGTGCGCAACCTGCTCGCCGGCCGTCGCACGCTCCAGTCGCTCGGCGCCGCGCCGCCGGCGGTGCTCTACTCGCCCGACGCGTTCGGCCACCCCGCCGCCTTGCCGGCCGTCGCCCACGGCTTCAGCTGTCCCCTGGTGATCCTCTGGCGTGGCTTCGGAGGGCGGCGGTGGCCGCCAGGCGACACCTTCCTCTGGCGCGAGGCCGGAGGCAAGAGTGTCGTGCTGTACCACCTGCCGCCGGATGGGTACGAGCTCGGCTCGAATCTGCCCGCGGACGACGCCGCCGCCCGCGACCGGTGGACCCGGATGCGCGCCGAGCTCGCCCCGCGCTCGCGGCTCGGGGTGCTGCTCGTGCAGAACGGGGCAGACCATCACGCGCCGCAAGCGCGATTCGACGAGGCACTGGAGGCTCTCGCGCGGGCCGCCCGCCCGAACCGCGTCGTCCGGAGCTCGCTCTCGGCGTTCGCCGCCGACTTGGCCGGCCGCATCATGGCTCGCGAAGCCTCGGGCGCAGTCGATTGCGAGGACGACGCGATTCCCGCGGTCGCGGGCGAGCTGCGCGACTCGTACGGATACACGTGGACGTTGCAAGGGACTTTCGGCACGCGCGCCGCGCAGAAGCGCTGCAACGCGGGCGTCGAGCGGCTCCTGAGCCGGGACGCCGAGCCGTGGGCGGCGCTCGCGGCGTTGGCCGGCGGGGAGTCACGCGTCCCGGTCACCGCCGCCGCGTGGCGCACGCTCCTCCTCTGTCACCCGCACGACACGCTCTGCGGCTGCTCCATCGACGACGTCGCCCGCGCCATGGATGCTCGGCTCGAAGACGCGCACGCTCAAGCCCTCGGCCTGCGCGACGACGCGGTGCTGGACCTCGTCGGCCATGATCCCGCCGCGGCGCGCACCACGCCGGCCGCGTGGCGGAGCGTCCTCCTCGTGCGCAACCCGGCCGCCCGCGAGCGCGGAGGCGTCGCCGAAGTGGAGCTCGTGCGCTTCGTCCGGGACGTGGGGGTTGGCCCCGGCTCGGCGGGCGCGCCCGCCTCGGAGCCGCTGTCGCCTGCCGCCGTCGAGGTCGTCGTCGACGGCGGTGCGGCGCCGGTGCAGGAGCTCGCGCGCGAGCTCCGGTACGAGCGCATTGAATCGCCGCGCCACTATCCCGACAACGACCTGGTCGAAGTGCAGCGGGCCGTCGTCTGGCTCCCCCCAGTGGCCGGCTACGCCGTGCACTCGTTCGCGCTCCGCGAGTCGCGCCGCCGCACTCGAGCTGCGCCACCGGCTCCGGTGCGGGCCAGAGGGCGGACGATCGAGAGCGACACGCTGCGCCTGGTAGTCGATCGGGGCGGCCGGTTGCGGCTGTCCGCCGAGTCGCTTGGCCTCGGGATCGACGATCTCGTGCGGTTCGAGAGCGCGGCCGACTTCGGCGACACGTACACTCCGTCGCTCCGTGGCGCCCCCGTCGACGCGGTGTTCGCATCTGCGCGAGTGGTCGACCGCGGGCCACTGCGGGCGACGCTCGAGGTGCGGTGGCGCCTCCGCGTCCCCGAGCGCCGCGCCATGCCGGCGACTGGGGACGAGCGTCGAACGCGGGGCGGCAGGCGCGTCCGGACCATTCCCGAGGTCACCATCCCGATCGCGGCCCGCCTGTCACTCGACGCGGGCGCTCCGTACGTGCGCGTCGCGATCTCCGGGGAGAACCGCGCGCGCGACCATCGGCTGCGGGTCGTCTTCTCCACCGGGATGCGGCACGCGAACGTGTTCGCGGACGCGGCCTTCGGGCCCGTGCGGCGCGAGCCCATCGTCGTCCCCGCCGAGGACTCGGTGCGTGAGACGCCGCCACCGACGGCGCCGCTGCACCGCTACCTGTCGCTGTACGGTGCCGGCGGCGGGGTCACACTGTTCAGCGACGGACTCGCCGAGTACGAGGCGACCGCGCGCGGGGAGATCGCCGTCACCCTCGTGCGTGCCGTCGGTGAGCTGTCGCGCGCGGATCTTCCCGAGCGGCCGGGCCACGCCGGCTGGCCGGCGCCGACGCCCGACGCCCAATCACCCGGCCCCTTCGCCGGAGCGTTCGCGATCATGCCCCATGGCGGGCGATCGCCGGAGGTCCTCGACGCCGTGGAGCGCGCGGCGGATGACGTGCTCACGCCGCTCGCGGGGACGACCCTCCGCTCCGCGCTCGGCCTGTACGCGCCGGCGGGCCGCTTGGAGCTTCGGGGAGCGGGGCTGGCCTTCTCGACCGCCAAAGAGAGTGAGGACGGCGAGTGGCTCGTGCTGCGGTGCGTGAACGTCACCGAGCAACCGGCCGTCGGCAGCTGGGAGCTCGGCATCCCCGTGCGGGAAGCCTGGTCCGCGCGCCTCGACGAGACACCGCTCGAGCGCCTCCACCTCACCGCGGGCCGCATCGCCTTCGCCGCGGGCGCGCACCAAATCGTCACAGTGCTCGTCCGCTAGTGGGGAGTGAGAGTTGGCGAGTGGAGCGCGTCCACGGCCACTCTTCACTCGCCACCTCTCACTCCCCGCTGCTGTCTACGCCCTCCCCCCCAACTGAGTCGGGTCTTCTCCGGCCAGGCGGTCGCGCAAAGCGTCGCCGAGCAGCGTGCAGGCGAGCACGGTGAGTACGAGCGCGACGCCCGGGGCCAGCGCCACCCAGGGCGCGCTCACGATGAGGTCGCGGCCACCCGCGATCATGTTTCCCCAGCTCGGGCGGGGCGGCTGGATGCCCAGGCCCAGGAACGACAGGCCGCTCTCCAGCAGGATGGCGTTCCCTACGCCGAGCGTGGTCGCCACGATGGCGGGCCCCAGCGCGTTAGGCAGGACGTGGCGCCAGAGCACGCGACGCGGTCGGACGCCGAGTGCGCGCGCCGCGTCGACGTAGGGGAGGCTGCGGACGCCGAGCACCTCCGCCCGGACCATGCGCGCCACGCCCATCCACCCGGTCGCGACGAGCACGGCGATCACGGTCCCGGTGCCCGGCCGCCACAGCGCGGCGCACACGAGGAGCAGCACGAGCCGAGGGACGGCGAGGAGCGTGTCCGCCGCCCAAAGCGTGACGCGCTCCGTCCAGCCGCCGCGCCACGCCGCGAGTGCGCCCAGCGCAGTGCCGGCCACACCGCTGAGCACCGACCCGGCGACTCCGACCGCGAGCGAGATGCGCGCGCCGAGCATCATCCGCACGAACAGGTCGCGCCCGAATCGGTCGGTCCCGAGCAGGTGGAAATGTCCGAACGAGTCGGTCGCGCCCGGCGGGAGGAGGCGGGTCGCGAGCACGTCGCCAATCGCCAGTGGATCGGCGGTGGCGAGCGCCGGCACCACCAGCGCTGCCACGGCCAAGGCGAGGAGCAGCGCCAGCGCGACCCGGGCGAAGGTGCTCACCGCTGGCGGACGGCGTCAGCCACGGCGCCGAGGGTCGAGAAACGGCAGCGCGAGGTCGGCCGCAAGGTTGGCGGCGATGACGAGGGCCGCGTAGACCACCGTCGCGCCCATGACCACCGGGTAGTCGCGCGCGGCGATCGCCAGGAGCATCGCCCGCCCCATGCCGGGCCAGGCGAACACGCTCTCCACGAACACCGAGCCCGCGACCACGCCCGGCAGCGCCAGCGCGAGGAGCACGACCAGGGCGGGCATGGCGTTGCGCAGGACGTGTCGGCCGAGGACGCGCCGCTCGCCGAGCCCCTTCGCGCGCGCCGTGCGCACGAAGTCCTCGTCGAGCAGCTCGGCCACTCCGGACCGCGCATAGCGGGCGATGCCGGCGGCGCCGACGGCGGTGAGCACGACGACCGGCAGCACCGCGTGCCGCGCGAGGTCCGCGGCGGCGGCGAGCCCGCGGAGCTGCCCGGCCGGGTCGCGCAAGCCGAACGCCGGCAGCCGGAGCCACACCGGGAATCCCCACCGTGCCGCGCCGTAGGTGAACACGGCCACGAGAGCGAGCGCCAGCCAGTAGCTCGGCGCCGCGTACACCGCCGTGGTCAGTACCGTGAGCGTGGCATCGGTCGGCCGACCCCGGTGGGCGGCCTGCGCGACACCGATGACCACGCCGAGCACGAACGTCAGCGCGAGCGACACGACGCCGAGCGCGAGCGACACAGGCAGCGCGTCGGCCAGGACAGCGGCGACCGGCCGAGCCGAGGCGAAGCTCCGGCCCAGGTCACCCTTGAGCGCGGCCCCTACCCACCGTGCATATTGCACGGGCAGGGGCGCGTCGAGGCCCAGCTCGGCTCGGAGCCGCGCCGCGTCCCCCGCGGACGCCGTGGGCGGTACGAGCAGCGCGGCCGCGTCGCCGGGCGCGGCGCGCACGAGCAGGAACGTGAGGGTGAGGACCAGCCAGAGCAGCAGCGCCGAAGCGCCAACCCGACGGAGGAGAGCGTGCACGCCCGTATGATGCGCGCCCGGCGCGGCGCGTCAACCGCGGCGGCGCTCGTCGGCGCTGCGGCAGTCGCCTGCGCGGCTCCCGCCAAGGCCCCCGGCACGGTGGTGTACGCCTCGGGGGCGGACCTGGAGTCCGCGAACCCGCTCGTGACGGTGCACACGCTGTCGCGCCAAGTGCAGCGCTACGCGCTGTTCGTCACGCTCGCGCGCTACGACAGCACGCTCGTCCCGCGGCCGTACGCCGCCCGCTCCTGGACGTGGTCCGGCGATCGCCGGACGTTGACCTTGAAACTCGAGCCCACGCTCCGCTGGCACGACGGGCGCCCCACCACGTCACGCGACGTCGCGTTCACCATTGACGCGGCGCGCGACCCCGCCACCGGCTACCCCCGCTACGCGGACCTCGCCGCCGTCACGTCCGTGCGAGCGACTGACAGCGTCACCGTGGCAGTCACGTTTGCCTCGCCCCCGCCGGGCTTTCCCGGCGTGCTCTGCGAGCTCCCCGTGCTACCCGAGCATCTGCTGCGCGACGTTCCGCGCGGCGCGATGCGGACCGCCGCGTTCAGCACGAGCCCGGTCGGCAACGGGCCCTTCCGGTTCGTGGAGCGCCGGGCGGGGGAGCGGTGGGTGTTCGCGCGCAACGACGACTTTCCCGCGGCGCTGGGTGGGCCGCCAGCACTCCAGCGGCTCGTCGTCGCCGTGGTCGACGAGCCGACCACGAAGTTCGCTGGCCTCGTGAGTGGCGATCTGGACGTTGCTGGGATCGCGCCGTCGATGGCGACACTCGCCGAGCGCGACCCCGCGCTGCGGGTCGTCTCCTACCCGGTACTCTTCTCATACGCGCTCGTGTTCAACGCGGCCAAGCCGCCGTTCGACGACGTGCGGATGCGGCAGGCCGTGAGCCTGTCGCTCGACCGTGACCGCATCGTGCGCGCGGCGCTCGCCGGCTTCGCGACGCCCGCCGCCGGCCCAGTGCCGCCGAGCAGCCCCTGGGCCGTCGCGGCGCAACCGGCGGCCGATACGTTGCGGGCCGACTCGCTCTTCGAGGCCGCCGGTTGGCGGCGCGGGGCGCGGGGGGCGCGCGAGCGCGGCGGGCGCACGCTCGCGGTCGAGCTCCTCACCGTCGGCAGCGGCGACAACGCTGTGGAGCAACTCATCCAGGCGGATCTCGCCGCGCGCGGAGTGCGCGTGGAGATCCGGCAGCTCGAGCTCGGCGCCTTTCTCGCGGCTGCCCGCGCCCGAGCGAGGACCTTCGACGCGCTGGTCACCGGCGTGCCCGGTGATCTCTCGCTCGCCCACCTCGCCGGCATGCACGACTCGCGGCTCGCCGGCGGCGCCCTCGACTACGGCGGCTTCCACACGCCACGCCTCGACTCGTTGTTTGCCGCCGCCCGCCGAGGAACGAGCGACTCGGCGGTGCGCGCCACCTGGACTGCGGTGCAGGAGGAGCTCGCCGCGGAGGTTCCGGAAGCCTGGATCTATCACGCCCGCGGCGTCCAAGGCGTCTCGCGCCGACTCCAGGGTCTCACGATGGATTTGCGGGGCGAGCTCGTTACGCTGCACGAGTGGCGCATCGACGGCGACCGCGCGCCGCGCGTGGCGACGCGGGCTCCGTGATCCGGGCCGAGTGCTGAACGCTCCGTGACGCTCCTTCACGACGCCGCGCACCTCGACGCGCGCCGCCGCGCCGCCTGTGAGTCGCTCGCGCCGCTCGCCGAGTCCCTCGCCGCGGACCTCGAGCCGCTCCTCGCGCGCGAGCTCCTCATCCCCACCGAGAAGGCGCGGCTCACTCGGCTCGGCGGCCGCTGCCCGCGCGACGGCACCCTGCTCGAGTTCGACCCCTGGTCGCCGCGCGAGCACCGGTGCCCCGCGTGCGGCGAGTGGTACCGCGACGAGGCGCACTATCGATGGTGGGTCATGGGCTATCAACTCTGGCTCGCGGAGCGCGCCGTGCACGCGGCGCTCCTGCACGCGCTGCGCGGCGACCCGAGCCACGCGAGCCTGGCCGACACCATCCTCGAGGGCTACGCGGAGCTCTACCTCTCGTACCCGAACGAGGACAACGTCCTCGGCCCCACGCGCCCCTTCTTCAGCACGTACCTCGAGTCCATCTGGCTCCTCCAGCTCTGTGTCGCCCTGGACCTTCGTGAGGACCACGGCATTGCCGGCCCACTCGCCGACCGCGTTCGGGACCGCGTCATCGTGCCGAGTGCCGGCGTGATCGAGTCGTACGACGAGGGCGACTCGAACCGGCAGGTGTGGAACAACGCCGCGCTGCTCGCCGCCGCGCGCCTCCTCCGCGATTCGAGCACGGCTGAGCGCGTGCTCTACGGGGAGTCAGGGCTCGCCGCGCATCTCGGGCGCGCCCTGCTCGCGGACGGCACCTGGTACGAGGGCGAGAACTACCACCTCTTCGCGCACCGCGGGCTGTGGTACGGCGTGACCATGGCCGACGTCGCCGGCGCCCCACTGGCCCCCGCGCTGGTGGGGCGCTTCCGGGAGGGCTTCGCGACACCGTTTCTGTCGGCGCTCCCCGACTTCACCTTTCCGTCGCGGCGCGACTCGCAGTATGCCGTGTCGCTTCGCCAGTGGCGCTTCGCCGAACTCTGCGAGCTCGGGCTGGCGCGGAGCGACGACCGGCGCCTTGTTGGCGCGCTGCACGAGTTGTATGCCCCCGACGTTCCACGCGGCGACACCGGCCGCGCGCGCTCGACCGCCGAGGCAGAGCGTAACACACCGGCGACGCGCCTGACGCGGGCCGACCTTGGCTGGCGCTCACTCCTGCACGCGCCCGAGGCGCTCCCACCGCTCGAGCCGTCGCCGCCGGCGTCAGCGCTGCTCGCGGCGCAGGGACTGGCCGTCTTCCGTCGGGACGGCGGGCGCGTGTACGCCGCGTTGGACTACGGGCACTCCGGTGGAGGGCACGGGCACCCCGACCGCCTCAACGTCCTGCTCGCCGACGGCACGAGGCGCGTGCTCGACGACGTAGGGACGGGCTCGTACGTCGATCCGTCGCTCCACTGGTATCGCAGTACCCTGGCCCACAACGCTCCGGTCGTGAACGGCCGCTCGCAGCTCCGCCGGCACGGCGAGCTGCTCGCGTACGACGAGCGAGGCGGGATCGGGTGGGTCGACGCGACTGTGGCTGGTGTCGCGCCCGGTGTGGTGCTGCGGCGGGCACTCGTCGTGATGCCCGACTACGTGCTCGACACGCTGTCGTGGGAGGGGCCCGAGGGGACGATCGTCGACCTCCCAGTCCACGTCGACGGAGCGCTGCACGGGGTTGGCGGCTGGCTGGCAGGCGTGCCGACAGGTGGCTCGGCGCCGGACGACGGCTTCGCCCATCTGACGGAATGCGAGGTCGCGGTCTCCGCGCCGAGCGAGCCCGTCGGCCTGGCGGTCGCCGATCGACCGGGCGGTCGGGAGCACGCGGCGTGGTTCGTCTCCGCGGACCGGGTCGAATGGTGGCGGGCGGAGGCGCCCGGCGCGCCGGGCCGGCCGCGGACCCGGTTTCACTTCGCCCGCCAGAGTGTGGCGCGCGGCCGTCTCACCGGGGTCTGGGACTGGGGAGGGGTGGTTTGCGACGTCCGGGAACTCGACGGGCGCACGCGGATCGAGCTGGCCGACGGCACGTGGCACGAGCACGCCCGCGTCGACACCGGGTGGCAGGTGACGCTCTATGCCAATGGTGGGCAGACGACGATCGTGCTGACCGGCGCCGTGGCGCGGCCGGCCGTGCCGGGGGGCCCCCTCCAACTGCACAGTGGCCCGGACGACGCTCCGCCGCACCACCCGAATGCCGCGCGGATCATCAGAAATGCGCCGACCCCGCTGAGCTTTCATCTCGGCGCCTCCGCCTACCGGCGCTCTGAGCTTCCATGGGACCAGGCCGGGCGCCCGACGGCCGACGTGGCGCTCGCCGCGGCGGGCGACGAGCTGACCGTCGAGGTGACGGTTCGCAAGGAGGCGCCGCTCGGCTTCGCGCCGCTCCGCGCCGAGAACGAGCTGGACAACGAGCACCCCGACACTAACAGCGACGGGGTGCAGATTCACCTGGCGCTGCCGCCCGCCGGCGAGCGGGGAGGAGCGGAACGGGTCTCGACTTGGCTGCTCGTGCCCGACCCCCTCGCGCCCCCGGCCGTGCGGATCACCGCGGGCGCGCCCGACTCGCTCCCGCTTCGGGCGGCGTGGCGTCAGATTCCCGGGGGGTACGCCGTGCGCTGTGCGATTGCGCTCGGGCCGCGTCGCGCGGCCAGCGTGCCGCTCCGGCTCGACGTGATCGTGAACGAGATGCCGCCCGGGCGGGAGCGGCGCCGCGGGCAGCTCGTGCTGAGCGGGGGCCGCGGCGAGTTCGTGTATCTGCGCGGCGACCGCCAGGCGCCGGAGCGCTTTCTCCCGTTCGTCGTCACCGATGGCTGAGTCGATCCTCTCGCGCGTTCACGTGGTCCTGTACGAGCCGCAGCTCCCGGTGAACGTCGCGACGACGGTGCGCGCGATGAAGAACATGGGCGTCACGTCGCTGCGGCTGGTGCGGCCGTGCGCCTACGAGCCCAACATGATCGAGGTCGTGGCGCACGACACGCGCG
>Ga0307406_10001513_pt1 | contig 12828 bp, 7 predicted proteins | sample 322Cmetagenome_3_FD_203706 | JGI IMG/M metagenome (GOLD analysis project Ga0307406, IMG submission 203706) | Maize rhizosphere microbial communities from greenhouse at UC Davis, California, United States - 322HYB-C-2 | ecosystem: Host-associated > Plants > Roots > Rhizosphere > Soil | place... | reverse complement strand
GCGGCATGGTGGCGCGCAAGCCGCTGGCCGAGATCGACGAAGGCTTCTTCCACACGGTCATGGACCTGAACCTGAAGTCGGTCTTCCTGACCACCAAGGCCGTAGTTCCGCACATGGAGGCGGGCGCCGCCATCGTGAATTTCGCCTCGCTGGCCGGTCGTGACGGCGGCGGTCCCGGCGCGGCGATCTACGCGACGTCGAAGGCCGCGGTGATGACCTTCACCCGCGCGATGGCCAAGGAACTCGGGCCCAGGGGCATTCGCGTGAACGCCCTGTGTTGCGGCATGATCTCGACCCGTTTCCACGACGACTTCACCAAGCCGGAAGTGCGTCAGGCCGTGGCGAACGGCACGCCGCTGCGCCGCGAAGGGCGTCCCGAGGAGGCCGCCGCGACGGCGGTGTTCCTGGCGTCCGACGCGGCCGGCTTCATGACCGGCGCCAACGTCGACGTGAACGGCGGAACCTTCTTCTCCTGATCCTGAACGCCGAAGGGTATTGATGATGCGTGGTGTGATGACGGCCATGGCGTGCGCCGCCGCCCTGGTCCTTGCGGCCGGCCCGGTCCGGGCCCAGGCCGCGTCCAGCGAGCCGGTCTGGGTCGCGGCCTGGACCGCTTCTGCGGCCCCGGACCGCAAGGACGGGACGCCCGAGGCGCCGGTGCTGTTCAACGCACAGACGGTGCGTCAGGACATGCGGCTGGGGACGTCGGCGACCGCCCTGCGGTTCCGCGTCACCAACGAGTTGGGCGTCGCCCCCCTGCACCTCGACGGCCTGACCGCGCGCCTGACGCACGGGCAGGGCGACGCCGTTCCCGTCACCTTCGACGGCCGAAGCGAGGTGGTCATCCCGGTCGGGGCGGCGTGGATCAGCGATCCGGTGGCGCTGGCGGTCCCGGCGTTCGGCGACGTATCGCTGAGCGTCCACTTCCCCGAGGCGACCCAGCCGGCTGTGCGTCGCACCCCGGTGCGGATCGTCGAAGGGCGTGGCGAGGTTCCCGACAGCACCCGCGTCGTCCGTCGCCAGAACGTCGTCTCGGCTGTCTACGCCCAGCGGGACGTCGCCCCGACTGTGGTGGTCGCCCTGGGGGATTCCATCACCGAGGGGGCGACGGCCACGCTGGACGCGCACCGGGAGTGGACCAGCCTTCTGGCCCGTCGTTTCGAGGCGACCTGCCCGGGCCAAATCGTCGTGCTGAACCAGGGCATCAGCGGCAACCGGCTGATGGACCACGGCCGCAGCCATTCGGCCCTCGCGCGGTTGGACCGTGACGTCCTGGCCCTGCCGCAGGTCGATTATGTGATCCTGCTGGAGGGCATCAACGACATTCGTCACAACGGCGACCCGGCTCGCCCGGGACGAAACGCGGCGGACATGATCCTGGGCTACCGTCAGGTGGTCAGTCGGTTGCACGACCGCAATATCCGCGTCATGGGCGGCACCTTGACGCCGTTCGAGGGCTCCGAGCGCTATGAGCCCGTGTCAGAGGGCACGCGGCAGGCGCTGAACCGCTTCATCCGCGAGGGCGGGGTGTTCGACGGGGTGATCGACTTCGACGCCGCGGTCCGCGATCCGGCCAAACCAGAGGGCTTCCGCGAAGGGACCAGCCGCGACGACCGCCTGCATCCGAACGATGAAGGGTATCGCCTGATGGCCGAGAGCATCGATCTGGCCCAGTTCGGCTGTCGCCCGGCATGAAGGATCCGAGGACCGGCTGGGCGGTCCCGGCCGCCGAAGGCCGGGCCTGGGACTGTGTCGCCCTGGGCGAAGTCATGCTGCGCCTCGATCCGGGCGAGGATCGGGTGCGCAGCGCCCGCGCCTTCGACGTGTGGGAGGGCGGCGGCGAATACAATGTCGCGCGCGGCCTGAGCCGCACCTTCCGCCGTCCGACCGCGGTGCTGACCGCCCTGCCGCGCAACGATCTGGGCGTATTGACCGAGTCCCTGATCGCCGCGGCGCGGGTCGATGTCCGTCATGTCCTGTGGCGCGAGTGGGACGGGATCGGGCGGAACACCCGCATGGGGTTGAACTTCACCGAGCGGGGGTTCGGCGTCCGGGCGCCCCTGGGCGTGTCGGACCGGGCCAACTCCGCCGCCTCGGCCCTGACGCCCGAGGATTTCGACTGGGACGCCCTGTTCGGCTCCGGCGGCGCGCGTTGGCTGCACACCGGCGGCATCTTCGCGGCTCTGTCGGAGAGCACGGCGCGCACCGCCGTCACGGCGGTGAGAGCGGCGCGTCGGCATGGGGTGCCGGTCTCCTACGACCTGAACCATCGCGCCAGCCTGTGGAACAGCCATCCCGATCCGTCGACGGCGCGCGCGGTGAACCGGCGCATCATCGCCGAGGCCGACCTGCTGTTCGGCGATGACCATGGACTGCGCGCCTGTCTGGGACTGGCCGACGATTGGGCCGGTCGCCGCGGCTGGCCGACGGATCCGGCCCCTCCGGCCCAGGCGGCCACTCTGGCCTTCGACATGTTCCCGAACCTGAAAGGCGTCGCCTATACGCTGCGCGACCCGCGCAGCGCCTCGCGGAACAGCTGGCAGGGCGTCTTCCATGACCGGATCGATCGGTACGTCTCGGTGCTGCGATCCGATCTGGAAATCCTGGATCGGGTGGGTGGCGGCGACGCCTTCGCCTCGGGCGTCATCCATGCCCTGTTGAACGGCGAGGACGGCCGGCGGGTCGCCGAGCTCGGCGCGGCCCACGGCGCCCTGGCCATGACCACTCCCGGCGACAACGCCAATGTCGGTGAGGACGAGGTCGAGGCCCTGGCCCGTGGCGCCGGGGCCGCCGCCCGGCGTTGAGCGCGGTCGGAGAGGCGCGGCGCGAAGCCCGCAAAGCCATCCGGCGCCGCCGTCGGCCGAACCAGCGCGCGCGTCGGATCCAAAGGCTGAATGGGCTCCCGGCCCACAGGCCGCGGGCGGGTGCAATGAGGCGTGAGACCGGAGGCCGTCGGGCATCGGAACGCCGGGACGAGCGATTTTTACCGGCTCGCCGTTAGCCTGGAGCGCCCAGAAGGGCCGGCGAAACGCCTACGATCACGACCCCCGGCGATCCGCGATGATGTGATCCGGGCGTTCGGACTCCCGTCTCTGCGCGTCTCAGACTTGTCAGTGGGGCAGGCGAACAACCACAGGTCAATCTCTTAACACTGGTCGGCGCATGGTGCGGTTGGAGCATCCAATGACTGAGTTTTCGGGGCCAGGCCAAGAACATCGCCGCATCGCCATGCTGCGGTCCTTCGGGCTCGCCGGCGATGAACCGGACCGGAGCCTCCAGGCGCTGGCGGCCGTGGCCGCGGATATCGCGGGGACGCCGACCAGCTTTGTTTGCCTGATCGACAGCGACCGCATCCGGGTTGCGGGCGGCGTCGGCGTCACGGCGATCGAGATTGACCGTTGGGACGCCTTCTCCGGCCATGCCCTCCTCGAGCCCAACCACATCCTATGGGTGACGGACGCGCGCCAGGATCCGCGGTTCGCGGCCAGCCGGTATGTCGTCGAAGCGCCGTTCGTCCGGTTCTATGCGCATGTTCCCCTGTGCGTGAACGGCTGCATGGTCGGGTCTCTCTGTGTCTTCGACAAGGACTCGAAGCCTTTCGACGAAAGCCTCGCCAGGCGGTTGAAGCTCGTCGGGAAGGCCTGCGCGGCGGAACTGGCCGAACGTCATCGGACAGGCGCCTTGCGTCAGGCGCTGGCGGCGTCCGCCGACGCCCTGGTGGATTGCGACGCGGACGGTCTCATCCTGAGCTGGTCCGACGGCGCTGAGCGGCTCTTCGGGTTCAGTCGGGCCGAAGCCCTGGGCGGAGAGATCACGATGATCATCCCGCAGGAGCACCGAACCGCTCACCGGGAAGGCATGCGGCGGTGGCGCGAGAGCGGGGCGGCGCGCCTTGGACGGCGTCTGGAACTGCCGGCTAAGCGGCGGGACGGCACGGATCTCGAGATCGAGTTGTGGATGTCGGTATCGCACGACGAGGGCGAGCCCCGCGTGCACGGGAATATCCGTGACATCTCCGAGCGGCGCCAACAGTCGCGCGAACTCGCCGAGGCCGTCGCTCGCGCCGAGCAGGCCAGTCAGGCCAAGACCGCCTTCCTGGCCAATATGAGCCACGAACTGCGGACGCCCTTGAATGGAGTCACCGCCTGTTCCGGCCTGCTCGCCGCCTCTGTGCTCACGCCGGATCAGGCCCGCCTGGTGCAGATCATTTCAGAGGCCGGCGATCAGCTGGGAGGCTTGATCGCCGATATTCTCGACCTCGCGCGCGTTGAATCCGGGGAGTTGAAACTCAGTGCGGCGCCGACCGACCTGGAGCCCCTGGTGGAGAGCGTGGTGGGCCTCTGCCGGCTCAAGGCGGACGAGAAGGGCATCGCGCTGCGGCTGGAATTCGCGCCGTCGGCTCGCGGCCGCCTGCTGCTCGACGGCGACCGCATGCGGCAGATTCTCGGCAATCTGCTTTCGAACGCGATCAAGTTCACCGCGGAGGGCGAGGTCGTGCTGCGCGTGACCCGATCGGGACCGACCTTCCTGTTCGAGGTCGCGGACACCGGCATCGGCTTCGACGCCCAGGTCCGCGACCTGATTTTCGATCGTTTCCAACAGGCGGACTCGACCATTACGCGCCGGTTCGGCGGTACCGGACTGGGCCTGGCGATTTGCCGCGATCTGGTTGAGGCGATGGGCGGACACCTCGACTGCCGCTCCACCCCTGGGGAAGGGTCGGTGTTCTGTATCCGGGTCGATCTTGAGCCCGCCGGGGTCGCGGACGCCGGTACGGCGCCCGTCGGCGACCTGACTGAGACGGAACTCGGCGACGTGCGTGTGCTCGTCGTGGACGACAACGCGACGAACCGGCAGGTCGTCGGGCTCATCCTGCAGGCCGCGGGGATCACGCCGTCCTTCGCCGAGAACGGCCGAGACGCATTGGTCGCGGCGTCGGCCGACGCGTTCGACCTCATCCTTATGGATATGATGATGCCGGAGATGGACGGGATCGAGGCCACCCGGAGGCTTCGCGCGGGTGACGCCGGCGACCACGCGTCCAAGACGCCCGTGATCATGCTCACGGCGAACACCTTGCCCGAGCATGTCGCCCAAAGCCGCCTCGCCGGGGCCGATGGGCATCTGGCCAAGCCCATAACGCCCCTGAGCCTCCTGCAGGCAGTGCGGCCCTGGCTGTCCCCTGACGCGCCCAAGGCGGCCGGGGCGACCGGTGGGGGGAGGGGCGCGGGGCTTTAGGCGGGGGGCAGCCAAGGCGTCTGGGCATGAGATTTCAGGGACCCCGTCTGAGCGCGCCGCGAAGGGCCGCTCGGACCTGTCCAGCCATGCGCCTCACGCGTAAGAGGCTCGGCTCGCGGACGCTCGATCCAGGACGTCACGCAACCGCGCCGCCAGATCGCCGGCCGGAATGGATGTGATGATGCGTTTGACGCCCCGGCCGGCGCTGGGCACGGGTTCGAGCGGACCGAGCCGTTCCGGCTCTACCCGGAGCCGGAGCAGAAGGGCCTCAACCGGGCGCAGGCCGTCGCCGGTGGTCGGGAGTCGCCGAGCGGGGTCCGCCGGGGGGGGGGGGACGGCTCAGGCAGCGAGGGTCCGCGGCTCCAGCGGCTCCGGACAGAAGCCCAAGGCGGGGTTGGCGAGCACCGAGACCGGGCGTTCGCCGTCGTACAGGGCGATGGTCTCGAACGCCGGCCAGCGCTCGGCCAGGCGGGCGAGTTCCGCGCGCGCCGCCGCGTCGTCCGCCGCGCGGAGGGCGGCGATCTCCCGCACCGGGACGCCCGGCAGGTTGACGATGCAATAGTAGGACATCACGCCACTCTCCTTCACGACGGCGCCGGAAACGACGGGCTCCGTCCAAGGTTCCCGGCCTTGAGGCGCGGCGCGGGCGCGCCGCCCGCACGCGGGCCGCAGCGGTAAGGGCTCCACCCTCGCGCGGGCCAGGGTTCGCGGCTTCGCCGCCGGACCGGCCGGTCTCACAGGCCTTCCAGTAGGACCAACGTCATCAGGGACGTGGCGTCCAAGGTGACCCTGCCCCAAACGTTGCTGACCAAGGTCAGCCACTACTACGACCTGCGGAATAACCTCACGCACCAACGGGCAACCGTGGAGGTGTCCGATCGCGACGTGGAGGGCTGAAGCGGCGCGGAAACTGACCCTTGCACTCCATGTCGTAGATCGTGGTGTCTGCTAACGGGACGATTCTTCTAAGCTCTGCGCGGCGCACGAGCCTCGGCGGCTTTGCTTCGATCTGTTTGCGGAAATTTTCGGTCACATGGATACTCCATCATTCACCCAAAAGCGGGCAGATGGGATGTGCCGTTGACGGTTTAAGCGGCAGGTCTAGAGGTGAAAAGGCTGGCTTTGATTCGTCATCAAGCGGATCGCTCTCTTGATCAAGAGAAGGCGATAGTCGGCAGCTCAATGGATTTTCTGAAAACATATCAACAACTTGCCGTGGCTTGGCTGATTGAGTGGGAGTGAGCCCTTTGGGCTCGGGCGTGTCCGTCAGGGATCGGTGCGCTCAAGGCGCCTGCTGAGGGGCGCGTCATCAGCGTTTTGCCCCTGGGTCGCCGGAGGCTCTCTGGATGCCGCTTCCGGTTCGGCGGCGGACGCCCTCGAGTGTCCGCGTGGCTTCGGGGCGGGATTGCGCTGGAAGGTCGTTTGGTGCGCGCCTGACGCGAATCTATCGCTTGTGAAGCGAGGTGTTCGAAGGAAGGATGCTTCCCGTTCTGGGGCGTCCAAATGATGATTGTGGTTCTGCGGATGGCGGCTGTGGCTCTCCTTCTGGCGGGATGTGGACAGTCGGATGCGACGTCATGCCGGCTTGCTCCCGAGGGAGGTGGTGCAAGCGGAGACGGCTCCTCCAGCGCCGCCGGTCATTTATCAACACCGCTCGGCCGCGCGCACGACTGTCTGCGCCGAGAGGCCTATCGCGAAGCGGAGTCTCCGCGCTCCGCCTCGTACGCGGCGCAGCAAGCCTTAAGGCGCTGTGCGGACCTGGTCGCGATCGCCAGCGCGCAGGCGGCGGCCGCCGAGGAGCCGGCCGGGCGGATCGATGAGCAGTTCAACCTGGTTCAGCGCCCGCGTCTGATGGCTGAGGAGCGGCGGATGCTCCTTGGGTTCGCCTTGAATGCGGTGAACGAAAAGCGATCCGGGGTCTGCAGGTAGATTTACGCTTTTCTTGTCCGGGATGGCGCACGTCCTGCGTTCCAAACCGATTTGCGCCGCTCGGCGGTTGGGTCGCCGCATGCGGACTGGAAGCCGCTTCTGCTTGGGCGAGGTAAGGCGTTGCGAGGATATCAAACGGAGCTTGCGGCGGCCTGTCGCAACATCCAGAACGCGCGACTAAAGCGCGAGTCTGACGACACTGGACACCTCCGACCGTCTGCTTGACTGGCCGGCGTGGGGCCGGCTGCATTCAATGCCCGAAAGGGTTTCGGCCAAGCTTGACTGGGCGCCCGCTCAAGACAGGGCCTGATCTCCTGTGATCTAGCGGTTTTCGCCCTTCGCGACGCCTCGCATATGCGTGGGCGCACATTGAAGGGGCGCCTGTCGCGGTTTTGAGCTAGAAGCCCCGCCCCACGTGACGCGGACCTCTGCCATGACCTCGACCTCCGCGATAACCATCGGCATCGACTTCGGCACGACCAACACCGTGGTCGCCGTGACCGGGCCAGACGGCGAGGCGGCGGTCCTGCGCCTGGCCGCGCCGGGTGGAGATGTCGCCGCCTTCCGTTCGACCCTCAGTTTCCAGCTTCATCTCGGCGCCGCCGGCGGCTCGCCCGAGCGGGTGGTGGAGGCCGGCCCCTGGGCGATCGACGCCTATGTCGAGGATCCGCTTGAGACCCGCTTCATCCAGTCGTTCAAGACCTTCGCGGCCAGCGCCGCCTTCACCGAGACGGTGATCGACAACCGCCGCTACAAGTTTGAGGACCTGTTGTCGGCCTTCCTGCTGAAGCTCCGCCATCACGCCGCCGGCGCGATGGACGCCCTGCCACCCCAGGTCATCGTGGGTCGTCCGGTGACCTTCGCCGGCGGTTCGCCGAATGCGGACCTCGCCCTCGAGCGCTACCAGACCGCGTTCGAGCGGCTGGGCTTCACCGACATCCGCTACGCCTATGAGCCGGTCGGCGCCGCCTTCTTCTTCGCCCGAACCCTGAGCGAGCCGGCCAATGTCCTGGTCGCCGACTTCGGCGGCGGCACCAGCGACTTCTCCATCGTCCGCTTCGAGCCGTCGTCCGATGGATTGAAATCGACTCCGCTGGCCCGCTCCGGGGTCGGCGTAGCCGGCGACGCCTTCGACTATCGGATCATCGACCAGGTGGTCTCGCCGCAACTCGGCAAGGGAGGCGACTACCGGACCTTCGGCAAGGTGCTGCCCATCCCGCAGCGCTACTACGCCGCCTTCGCGCGCTGGGATCAGCTCGCCCTGTTGCGGGCGTCCCGGGACATGCGCGACATCCGCGCCCTGGCCCGGACGGCTCTCGAGCCGGACAAGATCGACCGGCTGATCGAGGTGCTCGACGACAACCACGGCTACGCCCTCTACCAGTCGGTCTCCCGGCTGAAGATGGATCTGTCACGGGATGAAGAGGCGACCTTCTCCTTCGTCGCGGGATCGGTGAGCATCGACCGCCCGATCCTGCGCTCTGAGTTCGAGGGTTGGATCGCGCCGGAGCTGGCCGCCATCGAAGCGGCGGTGGATCGAGCGATCCATCAATCGGGACTGGAGGCGGACCTGATCGACCGCGTCTTCCTGACCGGCGGCACCTCCTTCGTCCCGGCGGTGCGCGACATCTTCCACCGGCGTTTCGATCCGGCGAAAATCGAGACCGGCGGCGAGTTCGAATCCATCGCCTCGGGCCTGGCCCTCATCGGGCGGGAAACAGACCTCGACCTGTGGAGCGAGCGCCGCGCCGCCGATCAGCGCTCCGGCAACCCAGTCTGAACCATCACCCTGATGAGGTGCTCGGAGGCCTGAATATAGGCCGGGCTGGCGTTCTTGTAGGGAGGGGCGATGTTGAGGGCGGTCGAGCCGGGCCGCAGCCTCAGCCCCTCACGCATGGCGGCCCTGGCCTCGTCGAGACGACCCGTCTGCTGATAGGCCACGGCCAGCAGCATGTGGGACCGTCCGGACGCTGGCGTGATGGCGATGGACCGATGGAGCCATGGCAACGCGGCTTCGGGCCGCCCCAGCATGAGATTGGCCCATCCGGCGCCGAGAAGCCACGTCCAGCGCGACACCGTCGGCGTGTCGAGCCGGTCGGCCTGCTCGAATGTCGCCAGCGCGTCATCAAAACGCCCGAGATGAATCTGGCCCAGGCCGACGTGATACAGGGCAAGGCCGTCCCAGGGATCTAGGCTCAAGGTTCGGGAGCACTCCACCAGGCTCTCGACGAACCGGTTGGTCGCGCTGAGAAAGCGGCAATAGGTCTCGGCGACCGGGATGGAGTTGGGCTTCGCGCGCCGGGCGCGTTCAAGCGTCGCCTGGGTCTGGGCCTGGATGGCGGCGACCTCCTGAGGGGTGTACCAGGCCATCTGGACCCCGCGGAGCTGAAGACCGGCCAGGGCGACGGCCAGGTCGATGTCGTCCGGCTCGGCGGCGAGCGCGTCCTGCAGCATCGACTCGGCGACGCCGAAACGCTCGCGAGACGTTTGATTGATGGAGGCGCTGGCCTGATCAATCACGAACCGGGCGCCGCCGGCGGATGAGTCCGGCGTGGCGGTCTGGTCGCCGCCGCCCTCCATCAGATCGTTGAGACGTTGGGCCAGCAGATGCCCGGCCCCGGCCGCCAGCCGCGATTGCTGAAGTTCGAGATCCTCTCCGCTTCCGTCGGCCGAGGCGCCGGCCACGGCCAGGACTTCGCCCGTGGCCGTCCGGATCATGCGCGCCTGCAAGGTCCACGATCGCCCCTCGCGCCGCAGATCGCCCCGGATGACGAAATCAGTGTTCTCCGCGGGCAGGGACGCGGCCTGTTCCGGTTGCGCCATGACGACGCGGACCGTTTCGATCCGGGCGAGGCCGTCGATCAGACGGGCGGTTACGGCCGCCGCCATTTCCGCACCTTCCGGGTCGGCGCTCGCATCGACGACCGGGATCACGACGATCGCCGGCGGCCGGCGCCCGAAGAAGGTGTCGAGGCCAAACACGGACGCGCCGATTCCCAGGCCGACGACCACGCACAGCCCGATCACCACCAGGGCGATCATTCGTCCGCGTCCGCCGTGGCGGGGCGCGCTCGGCCCGTCCGTTCGAGGTGCGACAGGGACGCTGTCGGCCGGCGCCGGGGCGGCGTCCTGGGGACTGACGGCAGGGGTGTCCGTCACATCGACGTTCAGGATGTAGCCGTGTCCAGGGACCAGCTTGAGCATCTCGCGCCGGTGGTCGCCGAGGGCGACGCGGACTTCCCGCACGCACTGGAACAGGCCGTCCTCGCCCACGTGGACGTTTGGCCATAGCGCGTCGATCACCTCCTGCTTGCCGACAACCCGTCCGTTGTTCTCCAGCAGCAACAGCAGGAGGGAGAAGGTCTTCGGCCGAAGCTTGATGGACTCGCCATCAGGCCCGCGCAGCTCGGCCCTGCGCTGATCCAGTTCGAAACCGGCGAAACGATACAACGTGCGCCCCCCAATGCCGACCGGACGATTGTCAGGCGTCATCCGTGGCGGCCGGCTCGCTCAGATATCAGAAAAATATCAGAACGCCAGCAGCGCGCCGTCAGGACGCCCGTCAAGCTTAATGGGATGGATGACAACGGCAAAGGGGATGCCGCCGAGGGGCGAACTGCGCCTTGGGGTCACGGGGGAGATCTTCAACGACAATGGCGACTTATCTTCCGGATTCCGCGCCTGCCCGTATGCGGCGGCGCGATGCCTTGCTCCGTTCGGCCGCGCCTGGCGCGGCGGTTCTCGCCTTCGCGTCCCGGGGGAGGGGCACGGGAAAGGCCTGGCGGGGATGGGCAGTCGGCGGGGCGATCGCGCTCGTGGCGTCCGCTGGATCCGCGTCCGCGCAAGACGTCCTGCCGGATCGCCGGGCGCTCAATCCCTCGCAACTGGCGCCGCTCGCGGCGGCTCCGCAAGGCGAGCTGTTCGCCGGCATCGAGGCGGGCCCTTGTCCCTTCAGGGACAGCGATCTGAAATTCTCCCTGCAGAGCGTGGAGGTTCGTTCTTCCGGCCAGGATCGCCTGGCGTTGTCCGAGGCCGAGTTGTCGACGGCGTGGGCCGATCACCTGGGGCAGGAGATTCCCGTCGCCAGGATCTGTGAAATCCGGGACCGTCTGGCGGCGCTCTATCTGAGGCGCGGGATCCTGGCCGCCGTGACGATCCCGGAGCAGCGGATCAACACCGGGCGGCTGGTCCTCGAAGTCGTGGAGGCCCGCGTCACATCCGTCACCTACAGCGGGGACGCCGGCCCGGCCCAGGCGCAGGTGGCCCGCTATCTGGATCAGTTGAAGGGCATGGCGCCGTTCGACCTGAACCTGGCGCAACGCTATCTGCTGCTCGCCTCCGACATCCCGGGCGTCCAGATCCGCACCACCATGCGTCCCGCCGGCGAACGCGGGGCGGTGGCGCTCGAGATCGCCGTCTCGCACGATCCGATCGACGCCTCACTGCGGGCGCACAATTTCGGCTCGCGCACGGTGGGACGCGAGCTGGGGCTCGCCCGGCTCGACCTCAACAGCCTGACGCCGCTGGGCGAGCGGACGTCCCTGATCGCCTATGTTTCCGGCGATCTGGAGGAACAGCGCGTCATTCAGCTGGTCGAACAGGTCAGGCTGGGCGGCAGCGGCCTGACCGCCGAGGTTTCAGGGTCATGGGCATGGACCCGGCCGGGCGAGGAACTGACGCCGCTTGAGCTGGAAGGCGAGAGCTTCTCCGGGGTGGCGAAGCTGGCCTGGCCGATCGTGCGCCATCGCCGCCGTAACCTGAACCTGTCGACCGGGCTCGAAATCCTGGACCAGAAGGTCGAGTTCGGCAGCGGACTGGCGACCCTGACGGAGGATCACCTGCGGGTCTTCTTCGCCCGGCTGGACGGTCACTGGGCGCCGGGCGCGCTGGCCGATCACTCGGGAGCCATGACCGGCTTTGTGGAGGTGCGGCGCGGGACCACGGCGCTGGGCGCCAGCGACTACGGAGACATCGAGGCGTCGCGCTATCTCGGCGTGCCGGACGCCCTGGTCTATCGCGGAGAGCTGCAGATCGGCGCGCGTCTCACGGGGCCGATCGTCGGCACATTGACGATGTCATGGCAGCACACGGACGACCCGCTGTTGTCCTATGAGGAATTCTCGGTCGGGAACCTGAGCGTCGGTCGCGGCTATGATCCGTCGGCGGCCTCGGGGGACCGCGCCTTCGCGGCGTCGCTGGAATTCACCACCACGCCGTTCAGATCGCCCTGGGGCATGGCTTGGCGACCCTACGCCTTCTACGAGACGGCCGAGCTGACGAACCTGGCGCCTGACGCCGGCAAGCTGGATCTGTCCTCGGGCGGGCTCGGCGTGCGTGTCCAGCTGACGCCGCGGATGGATATCGACGTGGGCTGGGCGCGTCCGTTCGACAGCCTTTACGACCCGGGCGGCGATCGCCCCGCCTCGCGCCTGCTGATCTCGCTCTCGACCACACTGTTCTGAACTTCAGGCGCCACGCGCCGGAGAGACCGCCATGAAAAACCAGATCGCTTCCCGTAGAGCCCAACTTCTGGCGCGCTCGGCGCTGTGCGGCGTCCTCGCCGCCATGACGATCGGCGCGAGTTCCGCCATGGCCCAGGTCACGGGCGTCGGCACGATCGGCTCGACCAACAGCAACGGCGCAGCCGTCGGCGTCGCCTCG
>Ga0307406_10001512_pt1 | contig 12828 bp, 11 predicted proteins | sample 322Cmetagenome_3_FD_203706 | JGI IMG/M metagenome (GOLD analysis project Ga0307406, IMG submission 203706) | Maize rhizosphere microbial communities from greenhouse at UC Davis, California, United States - 322HYB-C-2 | ecosystem: Host-associated > Plants > Roots > Rhizosphere > Soil | place... | reverse complement strand
ATGGCATCCAGTCTCGCACCACTTCCAGCCTTGAGGCGAACCGTTGCAAAGGGTTCATCCGGACCGGGAACGACATACTGCTTGCCCTGCAAAAAAGAAGTGCAACCGCTCATTAGCAACGCGCCGGTCAGCAAAATACAACGGCCGGATTTTTGATAGAGGTACATCCATCTCTCCCTGATTCCATTGGGTAACCCATTCCGGGGCTTGGGACTGCCGGATTGCGGGCTGGATAATACTGTACGAGGTCACGTGCCAACCAGTATTCAGGCACAGGCATGGAGAACGAGGCTCTTCCCCGCGAAGACGATGAGTGGTCGCGTAACTGAATGAAATGCCGTTTGATTTCCGCTCATCCGATCACGACAAGGATTTTCGAACCAAGCGTTGGCGTACCGGCTCGGAGCTACATAACACCGCCGCAGCCCACCGAGGATGACTCGGTCTCGCGGCTTTCACGGCGGGGTGAAAGTCCAAATCTGCCTGGAGTTTTCGCGATGTGTGAATGTTTCGTTCAGCCTGTCTCTGCCAAGGATTCCCTGGCGTTCTTTGCCCAGCGGGATGCCTTCGGCGCCCACAACAACCCAGGCCTGTCGGCCGACAGTCTTCACGCCGCGGCAGCTCCTGCGCTCCATGATCGACAAAGCGTGATCAAGCCGAACATGCAGGTCAGTGCCATCCGCAACCGTGGCGGGCATCTGGAGAGCATCAAGGTTCGTTGGGGGTGGTCGCCCGTCTGGTCGATGGGCACCATGCCGCCGCTGACGCACCTGCCCTTGCACCTGGTAATGCGCTCCAAGGTATTTGACCGGATCAAGCGCGACGGCCGCGTCCTGGTGGCAGTGGACGGCTGGTATGAAGAAGCCGCGGACACCAGCGCGCCCGCCCAGGCCAAGCGCCTGAGCTATACGACTTCGCGGCAGTCGTCGCCCATCTTCCTCGCCGCCCTGGCCCAGGCCAGCGAAACGCCCAACGGTTGTGACGGACTGGCCTTGGTGACGTATGGCGACATTGCCAATCAACAGCAGCGGCTGCTGGCCTTCACCGGGGAAAATGCCCTCGAATGGTTGCGTCCTGATCTGGATTGGGAGCAAGCGCGACACATGGCCGCCCACGTGGCTGTCGACGAACCGCAACTGGAACATGTGCTGACCGCCAGGCGCATGGTTCAGGGCCAACGGTGACCGCGGCCCACGCCAGAGGAAATGGCTGACAGCTCGAAGATCGGCGCTAAACTGGCAGGCCAGTCGCCTTGAAGTGGCTGGCCTTTTTTCTTTGACGAGCTAGAGACTTCCATGGCGAACCAAGACATCACGTTCACTCCCGACCCGGACACGGACTCCATCTCTTCCGACGTCGCCGGCTTCGGCGGCCTGCTGGTTTCCACGCAAATCCCCACCCGCGCCGACGGCAGCCTGGAACTGGGCGACATCACGCTGCAGAGCGAGTGCACGTTGCAGGCGCTCAAGACCGCACTGGAACGTGCCGGCAGCTCCATGGACCGCGTGTTGCACCTGACCATCTACCTCACCGACATGGCCGATCGCGCGGCGTTCAACGAGGTGTACAAGCGCTTCTTCGCCAAGCCTTGGCCTGTACGCGCGGCTGTCGGCGTGGCGGCCCTGGCGGTCGAAGGGATGCGGGTGGAAGTGACGGCGATGGCGGCGAAGGGCTGAGCCGCACGCCTCAGACATGCGAGTTGCTTTTGTGGTGAGGGAGCTTGCTCCCTCGCCACGGGTTTTGGGACATACCAGATTGCAGCTCCAGCAGCGGGCCTTGTTTATTCGGTTGTAGGATCCCTCGGGTTCGGGCTACATCGTCTTGCGTCGTTGCCTACAACTACGCCAGAATCCGCCGGCTTGTGCGCCTTGGGGCCGGGCTTTACTGTTGCTCGGTCGCTGAAAATCAGCGATCGGGTTTGGTAGCCCGGCTTCTACATGACGCACAGCTTCACTTTTTGCAGGTGCCATTTCGCATCTGTATCGATGGTGGCCATGCGTAGGGCGTCTTCGGGCGCGCCGGTGTTCATGTGGACCGGTCTACCAACCTTCGTATGGCCGCCACCCTTCGTTTGGTAGCGAGGGTGATGGCCTCTCTAAATTCCACATGAGAACTTCGCCATGTTCAAAGTAACCCCGAATCCACCCGACACCGATCCAGCCGACCCGAAAGAATTCGACAAAGCCGCCGATCGCGCCCTCGATTACTACCTCAAGCCAAAATCCTGCAAACCGACACCTGACCCAAGCCAACTCTTCACCGTGATCAACGGTGTCGACACCGAAGCCCTGCTTGCCAACCTCAGCGAAACCCTCGCCTCGGCCAACGCGATGATCAACGACCTGGCGTTCGACCTGGACGGCTCGCGACGACACGTTGCCCTGGGCATCCTGCAGTTGATCGAAATGGGCGCCATGCTGGCGAACCGCGCGCTGGATAACGTCGAAGCGCGCTAGCCGCCGTTGCACAACTCCCCCTGTGGCGAGGGAGCCTGCTCCCTCGCCACAGGGGTTTGGCTGACAATCGCCTGGCAAATCCCCGCCTATACTTCTCTGCCAATCCCCCCGGGGCCTGCACTTCCAACAATAAAAAGCAGAGGTGGAACATGGTCTGGCAACAAGTCTACGATCCCTTCGGTAATGCGGTGCTATCGACGTTCCTGGCGGCGGTTCCGGTGGTGGTAATGCTGGCGTCCCTGGCGTTCTTTCATGTCAAGGCGCACCTGGCGGCGCTGTATGCCCTGGCCTCGGCATTGCTCATTGCGATTTTCGCTTTCGGCATGCCGGCGGACATGGCCGGTTCAGCGGCGCTTTATGGCGCGGCCAACGGGCTGCTGCCCATTGGCTGGATCGTGCTCAACATCATCTTCCTGCACCGGCTGACCACCGAGAACGGTTCGTTCAAGGTCCTGCAGGATTCCCTGGCGCGCATCACCGATGACCGCCGCTTGCAGTTGCTGTTGATCGCCTTTTGTTTCGGCGCATTCTTCGAGGGCGCGGCGGGTTTCGGCACGCCGGTGGCGGTGACCGGCGCGATCCTGATCGGGCTGGGTTTTTCGCCCCTCGCCGCCTCGGGCCTGGCGTTGATTGCCAACACCGCACCCGTGGCGTTTGGCGCCCTGGGCACGCCGATCATCACGCTGGCAAAAGTCACCGGGCTGGATGAGATGGAGTTGTCGATGATGGTCGGTCGGCAACTGCCGTTCTTCTCGGTGATCGTGCCGTTCTGGCTGATCTGGGCGTTCGCCGGCTGGCGCAAGATGCTTGAAGTGCGGCCCGCGATCCTGGTGGCCGGTGTCAGCTTTGCCATCCCGCAGTTCGTGGTGTCGAACTACCACGGACCGATGCTGGTGGATGTGATTGCCGCGCTCATTTCGATGGCCTGCCTCGCGGGTTTCCTGAAAGTCTGGAAGCCCGCCACGGTGCATACCTCGGCGGCGCTGACGGGGCGGCACGATGATTCGAAGATCGACGCCAGCGAACAACAGACGCCGGTGGCCAGCGCCGCGTTTTCCAATGACGCTCGACCCGCGGTGCTGCGCGCCTGGATGCCGTGGATCATCCTCACCGTGTTCGTGTTCGCCTGGGGCACCCAGGGCTTCAAGAACATTTTCGACACCCGCCCGGCCATCGATCCGCAGACCCAATCGGTCAAGCTCGATCCTCAAGGCAAGCCGATGCGCGAGGCAAATCCGATCTTCTCGCCGTTGCTGACCTTCGGCACGATCCATCAGCAGATCGAAAAAGTCCCGCCGGTGGTGCCCCAGTCCAAAACCGAGGAAGCGGTCTACAAGTTCAACTGGTTCACCGCCACCGGCAGCGGCATCTTCCTGGCGGCGATCGTAGGGGGCTTGTTGATGGGCTATTCCATCCCGCAACTGGCGCGCCAGTATCTTCGAACGCTGTGGGTGGTGCGCTATTCGCTGATCACCATCGTGGCGATGCTGGCGCTGGGTTTCCTCACGCGTTATTCGGGCCTGGACGCCACCATGGGCCTGGCGTTCGCCGCGACGGGTATCTTCTACCCGATGTTCGGCACTCTGTTGGGCTGGCTCGGCGTGGCGCTGACCGGTTCGGACACGGCGTCCAACGTACTCTTTGGAGGGTTGCAACGAGTGACGGCGGAGCAATTGGGCATCAGCCCGGTGCTGATGGCCGCTGCGAACAGTTCAGGTGGGGTGATGGGCAAGATGGTCGACGCCCAGTCGATCGTGGTCGCTTCCACCGCGACCCGCTGGTACGGCCACGAAGGAGAGATCCTGCGCTACGTGTTTTTCCACTCGGTGGTGCTGGCGATTCTGGTGGGCGGGCTGGTGACGTTGCAGGCGTATGTGGAGCCGTTCAGTCACATGGTGGTGGGAGGAAAGTAATCAGCAATGAACAAGCTCTTGTGGCGAGGGAGCTTGCCCCCTCGCCACAGGTAACGCGCTTACTGAACGCTCTTCAGCTTGACCACATCACCGGATACCGAGGTGGTGTAGCCGGTCAGGACCCAGGCCCAGAACCAGTTTTCCTGGACTTGGGTGTTGATCATGGCGTCGCCGCCCTTGGCTTTGATCGCGGCGGTCTGGGCGCGCACGAAACGGTTGTTCTGGCGGATCGGGATCACGCCGAACAGCAGCAGGCCGGTGGCCTTGGCTTCACTGTGACCAACGACGGTGTATTGGCTGCTGTCGTATTGCTGGGTCTTCATTGGGGTGCCGGTGCAACCCGCCAGGACCAGGCCGAACAGTGCGCAGGCGACAACTTTGCTGATGTGGTTCATTTGATGCTCCATGGGAAAACGCCCGGGATCCATCTCTCGGGCGGCGCGTACTTTAATCGATCAGCAACAAAAAGACACAACATCTCTCCCCCCATTTTTGGGATCGAAAGGTTCGTCGCAGAGCCATTCGTCAGGTGCGCCTCCAGCGAAACAGACCCTCGTCGATAGCATGAAGACTACGCCACGGAAGGCAGTTCTTGTCTTGACGGCCGCTACTATCGGCCGGTCCCGTTGGAGGGTTTTATCATGATTGACGTGACTGTCTGGAGCGTGACCCTGCCGGTGCAAACGCCCGCGCAGGTGGTGGCAACCAAAGCCATGCCCAGTTTGAACAACAAGTATTTCGACAATAACGGCCAGCGGATCATCTTCTGGGCGCCCGTCACCGGCTCCCATACCGGTAACAGCGACTATCCGCGTTCCGAACTGCGGGAAACCAGCAGGGACGGGAAACACCGCAACTGGCGCTACAACAGCGGCATCAACACACTCAAGGGCGAATTGACGGTCAACCAAGTGCCCTCGGAAGGTCGTGTGGTCGTGGCGCAGATTCACGCCAAGAATGCGCCGACGCCGTTATTGAAACTGGTGTACCGCTTTGAAAAGGGCACCGGCAATATTGACGTGGAATATAGGGTCAAGCCCAAGGACAAAAAGAGCCCGGTGATCTACACCGTGCCCAAGGTACCGCTGAACAAGTCCTTCTCGTACACGCTGCAAATGGACAAGCAAGGCCAGCTCTCGGTGCTGATTGGTAAAAACGGCAAGCAGGTCAAGCTGGACAAGTCCTGGCACGGCTACGATTTCTATTTCAAGGCCGGCGTCTACACCTTGGATAACAAGGGCTATTCCAATGAAGGCGGGAAAGTGACCTACACCAAACTGAGCGTCAGTCACAAGTGACTGACGCCCTTCCCCACACTCATGCCTTGGACGGCGCCACGACCGCTTGACGCCCGTTGAAGGTCAGCAGGAAACACACGAGCACCACCAGCGCGAAACCGGCCGGGAACAGCCAGATGCTTTTCCAATCGTGCCCGCCCTCCACGACAAAGTGATCGGTCACCTGCCCCGCCACCCAGAACCCGATCAACATGCCCACGCCATAGGTCGCCAGAGTGATCAACCCTTGGGCCGAACTGCGCAAGTGTTTCGGCGCCTTGGCATCGGTGTAGATCTGCCCCGAGACAAAAAAGAAGTCGTAGCAGATGCCATGCAGCGCGATGCCGGTGAACAGCATGAACGCCAGTTCGGCGTTGTTGCCATAGGCAAACAGCACGTAGCGCAACGCCCACGCCAACATGCCCACCAGCAGCGCCAGCTTGATGCCGAAGCGCTGGATGAACAGCGGCAACAGCAACATGAACAGCACCTCGGACACTTGCCCGATGGCCATTTTCGCCGTCGGGTTGGTCATGCCGGTTTCGGCCAGGAACGGGTTGGCGTTCTGGTAATAAAACGCCAAGGGGATGCAGATCAGGATCGAGGCGATGAAGAACACCAGGTAGCTACGGTCCTTGAGCAGCCCCAACGCATCGAGCCCGAGGGATTGCTTGATGCCGCTGGAAACCGCCTGCTCCTTGAGCGGTGCCGTGCCGGGCAGCGTGAAGCTGTAGAGTCCGAGCACCAGCGAAGCGACGGCGGCCATCAGGAAAGTATTGCGCAGGCCGCCCGCCGAGATTGCCTCGCGCGAATCCCAGGCGAACACAAAGCTGATCACCACGCCGGCAACAATCCAACCGACGGTGCCCCAGACCCGGATGCGCGAGAATTCCAGCGCCGGGTCGCGCATCTGCCGGAAGGCCACGGAATTGACCAAGGCCAGCGTCGGCATGTAGACCACCATGTACGCCAGCACAAAGGGATAGAACCCGCTGAAATCCGTCGCCCCATACAGCTGGTACAGCAGCACCGCGCCCACCAGATGCAACACCGCCAGGATGCGCTCGGCGTTGAAGTAGCGATCGGCGATCAGGCCGATCACGAACGGCGCGATGATCGCGCCCCAGGACTGGGTCGCGAAGGCCCTGCCGACCTGCCCGCCGCTGGCGCCCAGGGTGCTGGACAGGAACGTGCCGAGGGTGACGAACCAGCCACCCCAGATAAAGAACTGCAGGAACATCATCGTGCTAAGGCGTGCGTACATCGTCGTCATGACCGTCACCGTCTTGTTGTTGTTTTTGTTGAAACACGTCGTTCGTTGCTGTTGTGGCCTGCTTCTTCGTGGCGAGGGAGCTTGCTCCCGCGCCACAGGGGTTACGTCATCGGCATTGGAGGCAACCCCAACAACCGCCGGTTGGATGCCTCATCCGCCGTAACCCCGGCAAAATCATCGAACGCCTTGGCGGTCCTGGTGATCATGTGCCGCTGGATAAACGCCGCGCCTTCGGCCGCACCCTGTTGCGAATCCTTCAGGCAGCACTCCCATTCCAGCACCGCCCAGCCGTCGAAGCCGTATTGGGTCAGCTTGCTGAAAATCGCCTTGAAATCGATCTGTCCATCGCCCAGGGAACGGAACCGGCCGGGGCGATCCACCCAACCCTGGTAACCGCCGTAGACACCGGAGCGGGCGTCGGGGCGGAATTCGGCATCCTTGACGTGGAACATGCGGATGCGCGCGTGGTAGCGGTCGATGAAGCCCAGGTAGTCCATCTGTTGCAGCAACAGGTGGCTGGGGTCATAGAGAATCGCTGCCCGTGGATGATGCTCGACCGCTTCCAGGAAGCGCTCGAACGAGGCACCGTCGTGCAGATCTTCGCCAGGGTGGATCTCGTAGCACAGGTCCACGCCCGCTGCGTCGAAGCAATCGAGGATCGGCCGCCAGCGCCGGGCCAGTTCAGCAAAGCCTTGCTCGACCAGGCCCGATGGACGCTGCGGCCACGGGTACATGTACGGCCACAACAACGCACCGGAGAACGTCGCGTGGGCCTTGAGGCCCAAGCGTTCGCTGGCACGGGCGGCCAGTTTCAATTGTTCGATGGCCCACTCGGTGCGCGCCTGGGGCTGGCCGCGCAGATGGCCGGGGGCGAAGTCGTCGAACAGCGCGTCGAACGCCGGGTGCACCGCCACCAGTTGCCCTTGCAGGTGCGTCGACAATTCGCTGATCTCGACGCCTGCCGCTGCGCAAGTGGCCTTGAGTTCGTCGCAATAGTCCTGGCTCTCGGCGGCCCGGGCCAGGTCGATGTAGCGCGTGCCCAGGGTTGGCACCTGGATGGCTTTGTAGCCTTGCGATGCCGCCCATCGGGCGATGTTTGCCAAGCTGTCGAACGGCGCTTCATCGGACATGAATTGCGCCAGGAAAATCGCCGGCCCGCGCAGGCCACTCGGAGTTTGGTCGTGGGTATTCACAGCAGCGACTCTCCGGTTTCCAGCGTGGTCCACTTTGCCTCGCCCCGATGATTGATGATCGCGGCCTCGATAAACGCCATGCCGCGCAAGCCGGTTTCGATGCCGGGTACGCCAGGCACATCGGGACCCTCGCCACGGGCGCGAATGGCCCGGGCGAAATCGCCGTAGAGGTTGGCCATGGCCTCCAGATAACCTTCCGGATGCCCTGCCGGCAAACGCATGCGCTGGGTCGCCGCTTCGCACAGCCAAGGCTGGCCGACACCGGCGCGCAGGATGCTTAGCGGTTGGTCGAAGGCGCGGTGGATCAGGCTCGAGGGTTCTTCCTGGCGCCACTCCAGTGCGCCTTTGTCGCCGTAGACACGGATTTTCAGCGGGTTCTCTTCGCCGGTGCAAACCTGGCTGGCGAGCAGCACGCCGCTGGCGCCGTCCTTCATCTTGAACAACATTGCGACGTCATCGTCCAACTGCCGCCCCGGAACATGGGTGCCGAGGGTGGCGCAGAGCTGCTGGATTGGTTGATCCGCGACGAACTCCGCCAGGGAAAACGCGTGGGTGCCGATGTCGCCGATGCAACCGCCCAAGCCGGACTGGGCCGGATCGTCTCGCCACTCGGCCTGCTTGTTGCCTTGGGCGGCGACATCCTGGCTCAGCCAGCCTTGGGGGTATTCGACAAACACTTTGCGCACCTGGCCGATCACGCCCGAGCGCACCATCTCCCGCGCCTGCCAGACCATCGGATAACCCAGGTAGGTATGGGCCAGGCCGTAGAGGCAGCGACTGCCTTGCAACACGTCCTTGAGGGCCAACAGCTCCTTGAGGTTCAGCGCGGCGGGCTTCTCGCTGAACACGTGGAAACCGGCCTTCAATGCCTGGCTGGCAATCGGTGCGTGGAGGTGATTGGGCGTGACGATCACCAGCAATTCCATGCGTTGACCCAGCGGCAGCAGCGCCTGGGCGTCGAGCATCTGTTGCCAATCGTGATAACAACGCGAGGCGGCCAGCCCCAGCGCCGCGCCGGTCTGCCGGTTGTTGTGCGGGTCGCGGCTGAACGCGCCGCACACCAGCTCGAAACCGCCGTCCAGACCCGCGGCCTGGCGATGGGCCTGGCCGATGAACGCGCCCTCCCCACCGCCCACAAAGCCCATTCTTATTTTTGGTGCTACAGGATTCATCGCGATTCTCTTCTGTCCGGACCGATGATGTAACCGGTTACATCATGACGCGAATCTAGGCTTGGTTTCGCCCCGTGTCAAACCCCTTGCAATGCCATTGAGCGTTTGTCAGGTGCCGAACCTGCGGTAAGCTCGCCGTCATGTCTGGTTTCCAGGCGCGAGATCGAGGTGAATTTGTCCAATATCCGTGAAGTAGCGCGGCTGGCCGGAGTGTCGGTGGCAACGGTGTCCAGAACGCTGAAATCCCCGGAGCGGGTGTTGCCCGAGACCCGGGACAAAGTCAACGCAGCGGTGCAGCAGGCCGGTTATCGACCGAACCTGATGGCGGTGCAGTTTCGCTCCCGACGCACCGGCAACCTGGTGATTCTCGTGCCGAAGATCGCCAACACTTTTTTCGCCCGGGTCATCAGCGGCGCCCAACAAGCGGCGCAAGCGGCCGGCTATCGGCTGCTGCTGTGCGACACCCAGGGCCGCGAAGCCATCGAGCAGGAATTCGCCGGGCTGGTATACGCCCATCAGGCCGACGGCGTGATCCAGTTGCGCGCCAGCGATCCCTTTGTCTCACTGCCTCCCGGCACTGACGCGCTGCCACTGGTCAACGCCTGCGAAGTGGTCAAGGACGCGCCCTACCCGACCATCAGCCTGGACAACCGCGGCGCCGCGCGAGCCATGACCGAGCATTTGATCGGACTCGGCCACCGACGCATCGGCATCATCAAGGGCCCGCGCAGCAGCCCCCTGACCCTCGACCGCGTGGCCGGTTACCGGGACGCGCTGCACAAGGCCGGTATCGCCGTTGCCCCTGAACTGGTCTGCCACGGCGACTTCACCCTCAAGGCCGGCTACGAAGGTGCCGGGACGATGCTGGCCTTGGCCGATCGCCCCACCGCGCTGTTCTGCGAGAACGATGAAATGGCCATCGGCGCACTCAAGCGCATCAAGCAGATGGGCTTGCGCGTGCCCGAGGACATCTCCCTGGTGGGCTTCGACGATATTCCGTTCGCCGCGTATTGCGATCCGCCGCTGACGACCATTTCCCAACCGGCCGAAACCTTTGGCCACAAATCGGTGGAAATGCTCATCGCGCTGATCGAGAAACAACCTATCGCCCAGATGCACGTGCGGTTGCCGTTCGAACTGACCGTGCGCGGCAGTAGCGCCGCGCCAGGCAGCTACGCTGTTTAATCGGACATACCGGTATCTGCCTATTCGCCATCAAGCCCGTTTCGACTACAGTGGAAAGACTCTGCATAAAGCCATAACAAGACGGAGAGTTCCCAATGCGAGTCAACAAGCGCTTCACCCTCCTGGCCGCCGCTGCAGCCTTGGCGGTCACCACCACCGCTTACGCGGCCCCGGTGTACATCAACATCCTGACCGGCGGCACCAGCGGTGTGTATTACCCCATCGGCGTCGGGCTTTCACAGATCTACAGCAGCGGCATCCAGGATTCCAAGACATCGGTGCAGGCCACCAAGGCGTCGGTGGAAAACCTCAACCTGCTGCAAGCCGGGCGCGGGGAGCTGGCGCTGGCCCTGGGAGACTCGGTGGCCGATGCGAAAAACGGCGTGGAGGACGCCGGTTTCAAGGCGCCGCTGACCAAATTGCGGGCGATTGCCGGGGCCTACCCCAATTACATCCAGATCGTCGCCAGCCAGGAATCGGGGATCAAGACCCTGGCCGACCTCAAGGGCAAGACCGTTTCCGTCGGCGCGGCGAAATCCGGCACCGAACTCAACGCCCGGGCGATCTTCAAGGCCGCCGGCCTGAGCTACAGCGACATGAAGGTCCAATACCTGCCGTTCGCCGAGTCGGTGGACTTGATCAAGAACCGGCAACTGGACGCCACCCTGCAATCCTCCGGCCTTGGCATGGCGGCGATTCGTGACCTGGCGTCGACCATGGCGTTGAGCTACGTGTCGATTCCCACCGACGTGGTGGAAAAGATCGGCAACCCGGCCTACCAGAGCGCCATGATTCCCGCCAACACCTACGATGGCCAGGCCGACGCCGTGCCCACCGTCGCCATCACCAATATCCTGGTAACCCGCGCGGACGTCCCGGACGAAGTGGCCTATCAGATGACCAAGCTGCTGTTCGACAACCTCACCCGCCTGGGCACCTCCCACTCGGCGGCCAAGGACATCTCGCTGAAAAACGCCGCGAAAAACCTGCCGATCGCCCTGCACCCCGGTGCCGAGCGTTACTACAAGGAAGTGGGCGCGCTGTAGCCCCAGGCACTGCAACGGCGCGCGCCGCCGTTGCAGCAACGCGTTTGACCTTCGCACGTCGACAACAGGCAGGCATTTCATGAGTGAAGACCAGCACGGCATCGCCACGGACCCGCGGGACTGGCCCAAGACGCTGTTCTACGTGGCGTTGCTGTTTTCCATATTCCAGATCATCACGGCGGCCTTCTCACCCGTGTCCAGCATCGTGCTGCGGGCGGTGCATGTGGGCTTTTTGCTGTGGGTGGTGTTTTTGAGCTACCCGGCCCATGGCAAGCAACGGCCCTGGCAGCCCCTGGCCTGGGTGTTGGGACTGGCGGGGATGGCGACGGCGGCCTATCAATGGGTGTTCGAGGCCGACCTGATCCAGCGCTCAGGCGACTTGACGACCGCCGACATGGTGATCGGCGTCGTTCTGATCGTGCTGGTGTTCGAGGCGGCACGGCGTGTGATGGGCATCGCCTTGCCGATCATCTGCGGCTTGTTCCTGGCCTATGGCCTGTTCGGCGAACACCTGCCAGGCGACCTGGCCCATCGCGGCTACGGCGTCGATCAAATCATCAATCAATTGTCGTTCGGCACCGAAGGGCTGTACGGCACGCCGACCTACGTTTCGGCCACTTATATCTTCCTGTTCATCCTGTTCGGCGCCTTCCTGGAAAAGGCCGGCATGATCAAGCTGTTCACCGATTTCGCCATGGGCCTGTTCGGTCACAAGCTGGGCGGTCCGGCGAAGGTGTCCGTGGTGTCATCGGCGCTGATGGGCACCATCACCGGCTCGGGCATTGCCAACGTGGTGACGACCGGGCAGTTCACCATTCCGCTGATGAAACGCTTTGGCTACAAGGCCGCATTCGCTGGCGGCGTGGAAGCGACGTCAAGCATGGGCAGCCAGATCATGCCGCCGGTGATGGGCGCGGTGGCGTTCATCATGGCCGAGACCATCAACGTGCCGTTCGTGGAAATCGCCAAGGCCGCGCTGATACCCGCGTGCCTGTATTTCGGTTCGGTGTTCTGGATGGTTCACCTGGAAGCCAAGCGCTCCGACCTCAAGGGCCTGCCTAAAGACCAGTGCCCGAGTGCCTGGGCTGCGGTCAAGGAGAGCTGGTTCCTGCTGATCCCCCTTGGGGTGCTGGTGTACCTGCTGTTTTCCGGTCGCACGCCGCTGTTCTCCGGCATGGTCGGGCTCGCGCTGACGGCCATTGTGATCCTCGGCTCGGCGATCATTCTCAAAGTCTCGAACTATGCCTTGCGCTGCGCATTCTGGGTTGCGCTGGGCATTCTTTGCGTCGGGTTCTTCCGGCTGGGTATCGGTG